>Ga0187848_10002992_pt1 | contig 12779 bp, 10 predicted proteins | sample June2016WEW_4_40_FD_132424 | JGI IMG/M metagenome (GOLD analysis project Ga0187848, IMG submission 132424) | Peatland microbial communities from SPRUCE experiment site at the Marcell Experimental Forest, Minnesota, USA - June2016WEW_4_40 | ecosystem: Environmental > Terrestrial > Soil >... | reverse complement strand
TGGTGCTGAACTACGTTACAGCGTACCAGGCATTGCACCGATCCGCGAAAGTCAAAGCGGGTGACAAGGTGCTCATCATCGGCGCGAGCGGCGGGTGTGGGACAGCGTTCTTGCAACTCGGCAGACTCGCCGGCCTCACGATGTATGGGATCGCCTCCAAGAGCAAACACCCAACCCTGACCGAGTACGGGGCAACGCCGATCGACTATCGCACTGAGGATTTCGTGGAGGTGATTCGTCGAGCGGAGCCCGGCGGACTCGATGCAGTCTTCGACGGCATAGGTAGCGAGTACGTCGAAAGGGCCTTCCCGCTGTTGCGTCGGGGCGGCGTGCTGGTGGGGTACGGCAACCCCCTGAGCATGCGCGGCCTGCTGCGCGCTCTTGGCAAAACCCTCGTGCTCAACCTGCTACCGAACGGTAGGAGGGTCAAGCCCTACGGGGCATCAGCGTCCTTGCTCTTCAACCGAAAGCCGTTTCTGGAGGATTGGGCTGTCCTCTTCCGGCTGCTCCAGGAAGGCAAGATTCGACCGGTCATCAGCGGCGAGTTCCCGCTCCTTGAGGCGGCACGGGCGAATGCGCTGCTCGAAAGCGGTAAGGTCGTTGGTAATCTCGTCCTGGTGGCGCCGGAACTGCTGGAGACGAGTGGGAGAATATAGGCCGCCCGCGGCCATGGCTCCCCCGGAGCGCGTGCTCTAACGGGGCGTGAAGACTCAGGCTGCGGTCAGTCCCACACGGCGCGTTCTGAATTCGTGCCGGTGGATTTGCAGGGAGGTCGCTGTTCCATTGGTTCGGACGACGACGCCTGCCATAATCAGTTGCAGTCTTACGCCCCCGTCGAGCAGGACAGGCCAGTCGATGAACACCTCAAGATGCTGTCCGGTCAGCAGCGGCCTGTCGGCGGAGAAGGTTAGCCCACCGCTGCTCAGTTCGACGGTGCGGCCCGAGCCCGTCTCTTCCGGCGCATGGTGCCCCAAGACTGCGTAGCGGATGTCCAGGGTCAGGGAAAAACGGGTCCTGCCACGGCGCTCCGCGCTTGCGTCCTTCGGCAGTCGCACCAGCCGTTCGCTCGCACGCTCCATAACACAAGTATTGGGGCACGACGGGCCATAGGAACAGTACGGTTGGTAGTGGTTAGCGTACTGTAGGCCGGTACCACCGACGCGGCGACTGCGGCGCGCGTCAGCACGGTCATCTGGCGCTGGCAATCGGGTTTGTAGAGGTTCGCAATCGCGCCACGGATCAACCGGTGATATCGCGAAGCCAAGCGCCGATTGCATAGGCCACGGCGGCCGCACCGCCACCAATCACAAGAGTCTCAAGGCCGGACTGCCACCATGGCCGGATCGACCATCGACTCTTAAGCGCGCCGATCAATACGAACATCACGCTGGTTGCGGTCGAAGCCACCCAGAAAGCGCTCTTCAGCCCCGCCACGAATGGAACCAGTGGCACCAGACCGCAAAGAAGAAAGGCCGAAAACGTCGATCCGGCGGCCTGCCATGGCGAACGCACCGCAGCCGGCAGCCCGTATTCGTAGCGGAGCATCATGTGCACCCAGCGATCGCGGTCCGACGTGATCGCCGCGACGGCCTGGTCGAGCAGGGCGCCTACAATCCCGAGTCGGCGCAGAATCTCACCCACCTCTCGCCGTTCGCCATCCGGAGAGGCCTCGATATGCCGGCGCTCAACCGCTTCGGCGTGGCGGAACTCCTCCTGCTCGGATCGAGTAGCCAGATAGTTGCCCGCCGCCATCGCGAAACCGTCCGCAATCAGGTTCGCGCTACCGAGGATCAGGATGACGCGTGTCGACAGGTGAGCCCCAACGACTCCCGAGACGAGCGCGAAGGTCGTGGCGGTGCCGTCGATTCCGCCATAAACCCAATCTCCGAGATAGCTGTGGTGGGGTCCGGCCGCGAGTCTCTGGCGAATGGCCTCGTGGTCGTGTTCGTGTTCCATGCTGCGCTCCCGCGTTTCGTCGACCAATGGCGTACAACTCGCTCCTCTGTTCCTGAAATGCGCACACACCCCTACCGACTCCGCCGTGCGGGACCAGATCGGTACCCCTTAGAAGCTCTTAGGACCCATTATGACGCTCCACCTGGCGCGAGCGGTGGCCCATCTTCGTGGGCGATATCGCGCCTTATCGGAAGCTGCGTAGCACCTCCTTCGCGCTGCGGAGCCGGCGGGAACGATCCAGTAGCGGTACTGGAAGAATGAGGCCATCAGGCAAAGGACGGCCTCCTTCTCTAATATGTTCGTGCTATTCCCCACCCCCATCGTTGCTTGTAGAATTACTACCCATGAAGAACCGATTTGCAGTCGTGGTTGTTCTCGCCATCATCGCGAGCGCGTCCGGCCTTACGGCCGAGCAGAAAACGATTACTGGGTGGGTCCTCGACTCCGCGTGTGCTTTCACTAAGGGGCTGAAAAAGCCCATCAGTGCAGAGTGCGCGATATCCTGCGCTAAGAACGGATCGCCGCTAGTCATCTTGCAGGACGACGGCTCCATTTATTGGCCGATCGCAGAAACGATACCGGCGGAGGGTCAGAATAAACGGCTCATGCCATTTGCCGGCAAACGCGTCAGGGCGACAGGCAAAACCTATGTGCGCGGCGGATCCAACGCGATCGTCATCGACAACATCGTCGAAGCAACTGGGCGGTAACCCCCCTCGCTGTCGTCGCATTTGGGGTCTCTTTCGGATTCACCGCACTCATGCTTCCCCGACGGTTGCCGGTCAGATGGCGCTCTGCCAACGCCACCCGCCAGTAGCGAGGATGCTTCATCAGCCGCCGCACTGGAGCGGTCGTCGGGGCTCTAGACCGTCGCCTAGTGCGGCGAGCACGCGGTGCCCGAGGAGCCCGATACGACCTGATCTCGGCAACCGTTTCGCTGGTAGCCCCGGCACAATCATGGTTTGCGCGTCAGGGCAGAGCGGGTTCGGTTGGACTAGAATTGAGCAATGTTGTCGCGGAGGGCATTCTTCTCCATCTCGGCGGTCCCCGTTCTTTGCGGCCAGGAGAGGAGGCCGGGTATGTTCGCCGACGCAGAAGCCTATGAGCGATTCATGGGTCGCTGGAGTCGGTTGGTGGCCCCCCAACTCGTGGATTTCACCGATGTGCCAAATCTGGGACGGCTCCTCGACGTTGGTTCAGGTACGGGAGCATTGGCCTTCTCCCTCGCGGAACGAAAGCCGCAGGTTTATGTGTTGGGGATCGATCCTTCCAAGGAATACGTCGAGTACGCCAACAGCAGGAATCCATTTCCAGATCGGGTGAGCTTCGAGCCCGGCGATGCACAAGAGTTGCGTTTTGCCGATGCCAGCTTTGATGCCGCTCTCTCCCTGCTGGTGTTCAATTTCATTCCTGATTCCAGGAAAGCCCTTAAGGAGGTACGTCGCGTCACCAAACCTGGCGGACGAATCTCGGCGGCCGTCTGGGACTACGGAGAGGGGATGAGGATGCTCCGAGCTTTCTGGGACGGCGCAGTGAGTATCGATCCGAAGGCTGAAAGACTTGATGAGAGGCACATGCCCCTGTGCAGGGCAGGGGAACTGTCAGAGCTATGGCGACAGGGCGGCTTGGCGAACGTCCACGAGCAGCCGCAGACGGTCACGCTGAGATTTGAGTCGTTTGCCGATTACTGGGATGCGTTTCTGCTCGGACAGGGCCCTGCCGGCGTGTACGTCAAAAGTCTCCGGCGCGATCAGGTAAATGCCTTGCGCAATGAGGTGAAACGCCGCGTTTCTCCGTCAGCAGAAAACTTGCCTATCGCCCTTCCTGCGCGAGTATGGTCGGTGTGCGGCACTGTCCCGAGGCGCCCTTAAGAAAAACACGGCCTCGCGAGGGTCCCGCTAACGGCGGAAAGTATACCGATCCGCCAAATGCGCGTGAAGGGCGCCGGTTCCAGGCGGGCGTTAATATTCATTATCGGAAGCTATCCGCTAGAACATAAGCTTGAGAGCCAACTGAACAGCGCGTGGATCGTTGCTCTGCGACGGGCTGATCAAGCCGGCGGTGGCACTCGTCATGCTTGTGCTGGGATTTCCCAGTTGCGGCGAATTAAGTGCGTTAAACGCTTCGGCGCGGAACTGCAGACGCAGATTCTCGTGCAGAGTGAAAGACTTGAACATGGAGAAGTCGAGGCTGGTGATCTTCGGCGGCCGGATGGCGGAAATGTACCGGCTGAGGGTGCGAATAGTGCTGGGCGGCTGCTGGATCCAGGCGTCCGGCTCGGTGGTGCTGGCGCAGTTCTGTCGCAAGCCCGCTGTCGTCAGCGTGCAGGTGTTGAAGTAACGGCTGTAGGTGGGGTCGGCCAGGGCGGGGCTGATGCCGCTCGAATAGTAGCCGCTCGGCGCGGCCAGCGGGAAGCCCGCCTCCTGCATCAAGATGCCGTTGGTCTGCCAGCCTTTTACCAGAGCCCCTAGCACGCCATGGGTGCTCTTGAAGAACGGCACTGCCCAATTGCCGCTCACGACCAAGCGCTGGGGCGTGTCCTGCGGGTTCAGAGTCGCCTCGGGTGTGGTCGTAATCAGGTCCTGGTTGTTGAGGTAGTTGGTGGCATCCATCCACTTGGACTCGGTGTAGCTCACCTGGAGGCTCAGCCCAGCCGAGATGCGTTTGGTGATCCCCACCGTCCCCGCGTTGTACCAGCTCGTGCCGATTGGGATGTTGTTCTCGGTGATGCTGGTGAATTGCGGATAGGGGCGGAGCAACTGCTGTAGCGTAGTGGTGGCGCCGTTGATGCTGGTGCCCGGCAGCAAGCCGGCGAAGGGGTTCGGTTTGCTGCCCGTCAGCGTGGCGCCGTATTGCAGCAGCTGGGCCAGCGTCACGTCGTCGATCTGCTGCGAGACGTCCAGACTGTGGCTGCGGCTGCCCACGTAGGAGACTTCCAACACCGTGCGCCAACCCAGTTCCCGCTGGATCCCGAGGGAGAATTCGTGCACCTTGGGTATCACGCGGTTGCGGTCGACGAAGTTGATCGACTGCCCCAGGAAAGTGCTCAAACCGAGAGAACTGCCGGTCGGCATCAAGATGCCCGTCGGATATGGATTCGAGAGGCTGTTGCCGCTCAAGAAGACAGTGCCGCCGGCGGTAGCGACGTAGGGCGTAGCGGTGCTGAATCCCTGGCTGTAAGCCGGCGTGAACGTGGCCAGGTAGCTGAGGCCGTAACCGGCGCGCACCACGGTCTTGGTGTTGGGCTGCCAGGCGAGCCCAACGCGCGGCTGGATGTTGTTCAGGTCGCGCTGGTAGGGCATGTGGTTGTTAGGGCCGGTGAACAGCAGACCGCCCGTCAGGTTGTATCCCGGCACCTGCAAGGGGCTCGCTGCCTACGACCCTAAGCTACGGAAAGACACCGGCGCCTACTACACCCCCATCGAAGTCGTTCGCGCCCAGGTCCACCTGATTGACGATTTGCTCGTGAACTCCCTCGGCAAGCCGCTGGGATTCGCCGACCCCGACGTCATCACGCTTGATCCAGCCGCCGGTACGGGAACATATCTGCTCGGCGTGATCGAGCACGCACTGAACCAAGTAGAGGCCGAGCAGGGCGCTGGGGCTGTGCCGGGCCGGGCGACTGCCTTGGCGGACAACCTTTACGGCTTTGAACTCCTGGTTGGCCCCTACGCCGTGAGCGAGCTGCGGACGAGCCGCTCCCTGAACGACCGCGGTGCAGCGTTGCCCACGCACGGCACGCACATCTACTTAACTGACACGCTCGAGAGCCCCAACACAAAACCGTCCAGCTTGCCGTTCTTCCTTCAGCCCATCGCCGAGCAGCATGCCAAGGCGCTAAACGTCAAGAGAAATGTTCCTGTCATCGTCTGCCTGGGCAATCCGCCCTACGACCGCCACGAAGCGGCCAGTGGCCATAACAAATCCCGTACAGGCGGATGGGTGCGCTGGGGTGATGATGGCAACGGATACAGGTTTAGCGGTGACGGGAGCGACGAGACGAGCAAACAACCCGCCATTTTTCAGCAATTCCTCGGGCCAGCCATCGCCGCCGGCCACGGCGGCGATGTGAAGAACCTCTACAACCTTTACGTCTACTTCTGGCGCTGGGCGCTCTGGAAGGTCTTCGAGCAAGAGACCGCGTGCGGGCTGGGCATCGTCAGCTTTATCAGCGCATCCAGTTACCTCGACGGTGAGGCGTTCTGCGGGATGCGCGAGCATATGCGCCGCCTCTGCGACGAAGTTTGGATTCTGGACCTCGGCGGTGAAGGTCGTGGCGCACGCAAGAACGACAACGTCTTTGCTATTCAGACCCCAGTGGCCATTGCAGTGGCCGTGCGCGTGGGCGAGGCTAAGAAGGACCGGGCCGCCACTGTGCACTACTCGCGGGTAGAGGGAGCGCGCGAAGCCAAACTCGCGGTCCTCGACGCCATCACCGATTTCGCGTCGGTGAAATGGCAGAATTGCCCAGACGCCTGGCATGCCCCCTTCCGCCCAGCTGGGAGGGGCAAGTATTTCGACTGGCCGGTCCTCACCGATCTCATGCCGTGGCAACATTCTGGTGCCCAAATTAAGCGGACTTGGCCCATTTGCTCTGTCGCCGAAGTACTGACGCAGCGCTGGCGCGCGTTGCTCGCTTCGCCAGATCAGGCCCTAGCGTTCAAGGAAACCCGCGATCGGAAAATCGCTTCCAGGTATCCGCGGCTTTTCGGGGAGGGCGAAGCGGAAAAACCCATCGCTCAACTGCCCCGCAACAGTCCTACTCCGCCCATTGAACGCTACGCCTATCGTTCGTTCGACCGGCAGTGGATAATCGCCGACAACCGGTTGGGTGATTTCCTTCGCCGCGACCTATGGCGCGCTCACGGCGAGCAGCAGATTTATCTCGCCAGTCTGCTAACAAAGGTTCTGGGGACGGGCCCGGCGCTAACGGCTTGCGCCGCAATTCCCGATCTTGATCATTTCTCGGGTCGTGGCGCGAAAGATACGATCCCCCTCTACCGCAGCGTTGACGCGACAGAGGCCAATATCCTCCCTGGCTTGCTCGACCTGCTTGGCAATGCGTACGCGCGCAAGGTGACAGCGGAGGACTTTCTCGCATATGCTTACGGCGCGCTAGCGCAGCCAGCCTTCACTGCGCGCTACGCCAGGGAACTAGGAACGCGCGAACTTCGGTTGCCAATCACAAAGGACGCGGCGCTTTTCGCCAAGGTCTGCGACGCAGGCGCCCGGCTGCTTTGGCTGCACACTTACGGCGAGCGCTTCATTTCCAGAGGCCAACGGCGAGGCCACATCCCCCACGGTGAGGCGAGATGCGTCAAGGCTGTCCCCGGTGACAAAGATGGCTACCCCGATTCGTTCGCTTACGATGAGACGACGCGGGCGCTCCACATCGGCGACGGTGAGTTCCGCCCCGTGGCGCCCGAGGTCTTCGGGTTCGAAGTGTCTGGTTTGAAGGTCGTTCAGTCGTGGCTGAGATACCGCATGAAAAAAGGCGCCGGCAAGAAGTCGTCGCCACTTGATAAAATCCGGCCCGAATCCTGGCCGGGTCAGTTCACGACAGAGCTGCTGGAACTCCTCTGGGTGTTGGAGGCGACCGTCGCAGGATATTCCGAACAGGCGAAACTGCTGGAAGCCGTCGTGGCCGGCAGATGCTTCACCGCCGACGAAATACCGTTAGTTCCGGATGAAGCTCGCAAACCACCGGCGCACGATCGCGCCCCCGATGGCGACCTGTTAGAAGACTTGTAGGCCAGTCAGAATCCATGCCGGTTCCGAGCCACCCGGTAATACGGTAATACCGGGTCAGCGTGAATTGCGTGATTCATTGCGACGGTCCAAACCCTGCTCAATTGGAACTCGGCGTGCATCGGCTCTACAATTAGGATATGCTGTCGTGCGATGTACAATTGGTCCCGGTGCCGCGGCCATGATGGGTCTGTTGGCCAGCGCCATTGGCGGTCATCCCGGGCGAGCCCCGACGCCGATTCTCGAATACATCAAGGCCACCTGGCCAGTGCTGACGCGGTCGCACCGGGATCTCGCCGTGGCGGCCATCGATCCCAAATTCCATCCACCCGCGAATGGCCGCTGGCCGGTGTGGGTAGGGGAACACGAAGACATCGCGCGCGTGGAGCGTGACTTGCGCGGTGCCATGAAGGCGGACTTCCAGAAGATCGAACTTCGCCGTCTGCCACACGACATGCAGGTTCAGGATCACGGACTGTTATACCTGCCCAAGCCCTATGTCGTGCCTGGCGGCCGATTCAACGAATTGTACGGCTGGGATAGCTACTTTATCGAATTGGGCTTGCTCCGCGACGGCGAAATCGCACTCGCCAAGGACATGGTCGATGACTTCCTCTACGAGATCCGGGAGTACGGAAAGATCCTGAATGCGAATCGTACGTACTATCTGACTCGCTCCCAGCCGCCGTTCCTGACTGAGATGATCCTGGCTCTATATGGCCGCACACAAGACAATAAGTGGCTGGAAGAAACCGTACCCGCCATTGAAAGCTCTTATGGTTATTGGACAACGGCGCCTCACTTAACTCCAGAAACCGAACTCTCGCGTTATTACGATTCGGGTGAAGGGCCTGCTCCGGAGGTAGTCTCTTCGGAGATCGATTCTCACGGCCATAACGACTACGACTTGATCCGGCAGTACTTCCGGACCCACCAACACGTGGCCGATTATGACGTAAGCCAATTCTACGATCGGGCTGCAGCCCGGTTGACACCGCAGTTCTATAAGGGCGACCGGTCGATGCGTGAGTCGGGCTTCGACCCCTCGAACCGGTTTGGCCCGTTCAGCGCCGATATCATCCACTACAATCCGGTCTGTCTCAACTCCCTTCTCTACCTGATGGAGACTCAGTCCGCCGAAATCGCGGAGATATTGAGGCATCCCAAAGAAGCCGCCAAGTGGAAGGCCCGGGCGAGCGAACGGGCCGCTAGAGTCAACCGCCTGATGTGGGATGCCGAAAAGGGGCTCTACTTCGACTATAACTTTGTGCAGCAGCGAATCCGCGAATACCAATTCGTGACCACGTTCTATCCGCTGTGGGCGGGCATCGCGAGCCGCGATCAGGCCGAGCGTGTGGTGCGAAACCTTCCCCTTTTCGAATGTCCGGGAGGCTTGCAGACCAGCACTCACCACAGCGGCGACCAATGGGATGCTCCGTTCGGGTGGGCCCCGCTCCAATTGATCGCAGTCCATGGGCTCCGGCGGTATGGATATCAGGCCGAAGCCGATCGGGTTTCGAAGAGCTTCCTGACACTGGTGCTCCGCGAGTATGAGAAGCACGGCACCTTAGACGAGAAATACGATGTGGTCCACTTACGGGCTGACATCGGACGCGGCATTCTCTTCGGTTACCGTACGAATGTGGCCGGATTCGGATGGACGAACGCGGTCTTTACCGCGCTTTACGATCAACTGCCGGCAGACGCGCGCGCGGCGTTGGTCCGATAGCGGTTCAGGAGCGTCACGCGCCTTCTGACAAAAGCCGATCCGGATAAGGCGTCTGCGGTCGCGTGCGAGTGACGCGTTGCCCTCGCACTCTCTCGCGTTCACCCTCATCTATCCTGATGCCTAACTGCTTTCCAACCCCCTGGCGCCCTCAGCGCGCACCGAACACCCATAGCTTGATCGGCTCATATAACAGGTAGATCGCCCCAGCCGCCAGCCAGATCATCGAGCTGACGGAGAACGCTCGCGCGGTGATTCGCACCTCCGGCGTGCGGTCTAACTGCAGCAACGTGCCCTTTTCGTTGGCAGCCGTGCGGTCGTACAGATATAGCGGAGCCGCCGCAAACAGCGCAAACACGGGAAACCAGGATGCCTTGACGACTTCATTCGCCGGGGCGACGCGTCCGCTGTGCCACAGCAGGGCGATCGATTTGACCACGTCGCCAATCGCGAATGCTGCCAGCGTCAAGTGGCGGATGGCGAGCGCGCGTCCGGCGGACCGCAAGCCGGTCATCAGATCGCGCGAGCGCTCGATGGCCGCCCGCCCCGATAGCTTTTCCACCACGCAAATCACCGGCCATAGGCAATCGCCGGTCACCCAGCCGGGCCCGTAGAACCACAGCGATCGGGCCTGCGTCACCAGCAGAGCCGGCATCGCCCTAACCAGCTTCCACAAGACCCGGAACGATAGGAATCTCCTCAGGCGTGTCTGTTCGTCTAATGCCATTAGTGCGGCGGCTGCGCGCAGCAAGTTGTCGGAAAAAATGAACAGAACCGCCGCGATCAACGGTACCAGCACGATGCGCAAGGCATCCACCGGCAGCAGCTTCCTGCTGAATGCAAGCAGCAGGCCCGTGACCGTCAAGACCGCCGTGTAGATGGGCATCACGAGCAAAGCATATGCCGTGAGATGCTGCTGCAGAAAGGCCCTCGATCTCCGCAGCGCGAGAAATTCGGCGTCCACTGCGTTGTGGAACCTACGGGTGAATTCGATTGCCGAGGCCGGGCGATCCGCAGGATTGCGCGCCAGTCCGGCCAGAATCGCATCCGATACGTCGCGTGGAATCTTGCGGGCGCTCGCGGGCGGAAGAGGATTACGAGTCTGGTGACTCTCGGATAACTCGCCCGGCTTTCCGGTAAAGGGCAGTTCGCCGTAAACGAGGGAGTAGGCCACGACGGCCAAGCTATAGATGTCCGAACGGAAATCGATTTCCTCTCCCAACGCCTGCTCCGGGGACATATACGCGGGGGTGCCGACCAGGCTGCCCGGCATGGTTTGCGCGCTCGGGTCGCTGTCGAAGGATCCGGAAGATGGGCCGGACGGAGTCTGCGCGATAGTGACGGTCTCCGCCTCCTCGGCTCGGCTGCGGACTTTCGCTGACCGGGGCTCATCCGTCATGTCGATCAAGGCCGTTTCCAATTCGTCGCCGGGCACCATGGGCCTGGAACTGGCGGTCTCTGCGGTGCTCACCTCCGGCATCTCTTTCAAGCGGGGAACCCAGTCGGCCAGCAGATTCACCTTGGCCACTCCGAAGTCGAGCACTTTCACCGTGTATCCGCCGCGGCCGTTTGGTTCCAGCCAGATGTTGTCAGGCTTCAGATCGCGATGGACGATTCCGTGCCGGTGCGCCTCGCCAAGCGCCAGTCCAATCTGGTCCAGAAGGTCCGCGATCAGCGGCAGCGTGATCTTGGGATTGGCTTTCTGGAAATGCGAAAGCGTCTGTCCGTCTAGAAACTCCATCACCAGGTACGGCATGTCGCCGCTGGCGGCTTTCGCGATTCCGAAATCCGTGACGTTGACGATGTTCGGATGGCGCAGGCGGCCGCATGCCTGTGCTTCGCGCTGGAAACGCCCGAGAAATTGCGGTTCCGCCGCCCACCGCGGAGCGATCACTTTGACCGCGACCACGCGAGTCGTTCCGAGATGCGTCGCCAGGTAGACATTGCCCATCCCGCCCGCGCCGAGTTGCTTGTCGATGCGGTATTTGGCGTCGAGGATTTCGCCGGTCATTGAGTGATCCACCAGGTCCAGCCGCCATCATAACAACCGCCTGATCGCCCAAAACGGACCACCCCCACCGGCCAGTTTTACACCGCCGGGCTGAATGGTCCCGGCGCGCCGGCGAAGGCGATCCGGGCGTGCCGTTAGAGCACGAACGGCACCACGCGCCGCGTACGGCTGGCGTAGCCGGCGTATTCCGGGTACTTGGCGACGATGAGAATCTCTTCGGCGAGCATCCGGACCGCGAGGCCGGCCGTGGCGACGAGAGCGACGATCGCGTTCGCTACGGATAGGTGAGCGGCGACGCCGGCCCATAGGAAGTACAGCACCGCCGCGTAAATCGGGTGGCGGATGTACCGATACGGGCCGTTGGTCACTAGCCCGCCCTCCGTGGGGTTTGCAACGGCGTGAAAGCTCCGCCTTCCGAATGTCACCCGCGCCCAGACCATCAGGGCCGCGGCCGCCACCTGGATGCCAATCGTGACCGGCCCGTTGCCCAGGATCGCCCTCTCGTATAACAACCAGGCGAGACACAGAACAGCCGTGACAAAGCCGAAAAAAGACGCCCGCTTCCAGGTCATCCTCATATTAGGGCACACGCGGCGCCTCTTTGCACTGAGGGCGCCGGCTGCGTCGCGCCACGGGTTGCTCTAAAATCAGGGTAGTGCTCGCCGGGTTCGACCCTCTCGTCGCGGAATGGTTCGCCACGCGTTTCGGCGCACCCACCGAACCCCAGGTGCGCGGGTGGCCGGAAATCCGGGCGGGACATGATGTCCTGATCTCGGCGCCCACCGGCTCCGGCAAAACCCTCGCGGCCTTTCTCACGGCTATCGAAGGCCTGGTGCGGCGCGCCCGGCTTGGGCCGCTGCCGGACGAAACCGAAATCGTCTACGTCTCCCCGCTCAAGGCGCTCAGCAACGACGTCCACAAGAACCTCGAACTGCCGCTGGCGGAAATCGCCGCGCTGGCGGCGTTGCGTGGCGTTGCGCTCGCGCCCATCCGCACCGCGCTGCGCACCGGCGATACGCCGCAGGCCGAGCGTCAGAAAATGACGCGGCAGCGGCCGCACATCCTGGTCACCACTCCTGAGTCGCTCTATATTCTGCTCACCGCCGCCAAGCCGCGCGAGATGCTGGGCCGCGTGCGAACCGTGATCGTCGATGAGATCCACGCTGTGGCCGACGACAAGCGTGGCTCGCACCTGGCGCTGACGCTGGCGCGCCTCGACCGGCTGGTACGGCAGAACGGCGGAGCCGCGCCGCAGCGCATCGGCCTTTCCGCGACGGTGAAACCGGTCGAGGACGTGGCGCAATTCCTCAGCGTCCATGCCAGCGTGATCCAGGTAGG
>Ga0187848_10002988_pt1 | contig 12788 bp, 9 predicted proteins | sample June2016WEW_4_40_FD_132424 | JGI IMG/M metagenome (GOLD analysis project Ga0187848, IMG submission 132424) | Peatland microbial communities from SPRUCE experiment site at the Marcell Experimental Forest, Minnesota, USA - June2016WEW_4_40 | ecosystem: Environmental > Terrestrial > Soil > Wetlands... | reverse complement strand
GGCCGACGCTCGACGCCGCCGGGCTGTCTTTCCTCGCGCGGACCTATGCGCGCGTCTTTCCGGTTTCCGCCGCGACCGCCCACCAAGCGTGGCTCGATCAGACGCGCGACGTCCAACTCGCCAGTGCGCCGCTCGTCGGGCTCATCGCCGTGCGCGACCGTTACGACCGCACGAGCGCGATTGCGGCGGGCCGCGTCTGGCAGCGCCTGCATTTGCGCGCGACGGCGCTGGGGTTGGCGATGCAGCCGCTCAACCAGCCCATCGAGATGATCGACCGCGAGAAGCGGGCCGGGCTCGGCGCGACGTGGGAGGCGCGGATGGCGCGCCTGACAGGGCCGGATCGGCAGGCGACGTTCGCGTTTCGCGCCGGCTTCACGTCGCAAACCGCGCCGCCGAGCCCCCGCCGGCGCCTGAGGGACGTGCTGACAGGCTAGCGGCGAAACGCCGCGGCAGGCTTTTCGCCGCCTCGGGACTGCGAAAAAAGCGAGACCCATCAGCCCATTGTCGAGCGCGCGCGCCGCCGCGGCGGCGCCGGTGAGGCATAGCGCCGCAGCCGTCGAGCCTTGGAATTGATCTTGGAACAATTCTACGCTGAGTCCGATCAGGCCGCCGACGCGGTTTGAGCCGGGGGGCGTAGCTGGGACGGGGCGCGCCTCTCGGACTGATCGTCACAGGAGGTAAATGATGCGAAATTTCATTGGGGGCGTGCTCGCCGCCGCTCTGGCTTTGGCTGCGGCGCCCGCTCTAGGGGCCGACGAGGATCTGATGAAGGCGGCCAACGAGCGTTTCAAGCCGATTCCTTCCGTCCTTCCCGCGGTCAAGGACAACGCGGTGACCCACGACAAGATCGAGCTCGGCAAGCTGTTGTTCTTCGATCCGCGCCTCTCGGCGAGCGAGATCATCAGCTGCAACACCTGCCACAACCTCGGCACGGGCGGCGTCGACGCCGGACCGACTTCGGTCGGCCATGGCTGGCAGAAGGGCCCGCGCCGGGCGCCGACCGTCTACAACGCGGTGTTCAACATCGCGCAGTTCTGGGACGGACGCGCCGCCGACCTCAAGGCGCAGGCCAAGGGTCCCGTCCAGGCGAGCGTCGAAATGAACGCGACGCCCGACCACGTGATCAAGACCCTGTCGTCGATGCCCGGTTATGTCGACGCCTTCAAGAAGGCGTTCCCGAACGAGGAGTCGCCGATCACCTTCGACAATTTCGCCAAGGCGGTCGAGGCGTTCGAGGCGACGCTGATCACGCCCGCCGCGCCGTTCGACCAATTCCTCGAAGGCGACGCCAATGCGCTCACCGCGCAGCAAAAGTCTGGGCTGAAGTTGTTCATGGATAAGGGCTGCGCGTCCTGCCACAACGGGATCAACGTCGGCGGCGAGGCCTATTTCCCGTTCGGCGTCGTCGAGAAGCCCGGCGCCGATATTCTGCCGCCCGGCGACAAGGGCCGCTTCGCGGTGACCAAGACGGCGAGCGACGAATACGTGTTCCGCGCCGCGCCGCTGCGCAACGTCGCGCTGCGTGCGCCCTACTTCCATTCCGGCCAAGTATGGGACCTCAAGCAGGCGGTCGGCGTCATGGGCGCAGCGCAGCTCGGCGCCAAGCTGACCGACAAGGAAGAGGACGACATCGTCGCCTTCCTCGATTCGCTGACCGGCCAAACGCCGACGGTTGCGTATCCGATCCTGCCGGTGCGCACCGACACGACCCCGGCGCCCACGCTCGGCAAGTGAGCGCATCGTCAGCGAGTAGGGGCGGGGCTCGAAGGCGAGCCTCGCCCTTTTCTTGCGCCGAAGGACGATGGGTCCGCTCAGCGGAACGCAGGGTGGACGAAGATGGCGATGGTCAGCGCCATCGCGACGAAGAAGAACGCCGAGCGCAACGGCTGCCGGTCGATCAGATAGGCCGCCATGTGGCCGAGCCGCGCGGCGACGAAGGCGACGGCGAGCCAGCCCACGGTCGCGTCGGCGCCTTCGACGATATGCGAAACGATCACCGCCGCGGCGAAGAACGGGAACGCCTCGAAGCTGTTGAGATGGGCGCCGTAGGCGCGCGCGGCGAGCCCTTCGAGCGCGGGGACGCCGACCCGCGGCGCGCGCGGATCGAGCTTGCTCGAGGCCAACCCGCGGGGAACATAGGGCAGCAGGGCGGCGACGAGCACGCACCAGAAGGCGACGGTCATGGGAGGCTCCTTGGGGTCAATAGGGCGGGCAGACTTGTCGGCTGGCCGTCGGCGGCGATAGCACTTGCGCGGCGCGATGGACAGGGCGGCGACGTTCTTGCGATAGTCGCGCGGTCCCGCCTGGCGGGTTCTCCTCCGGGGTCGGTTCGCGCCGCACGCGCGAGACCCTCTCTCGACAAGGCGCCTCGATGAATTTCCGGCCGTTCGTTCTCGCCGTCCTCATGGTCTTCCCGTTGGGCGCCGCGCGCGCCGGCGACGACGCCGCGCCGCCGCATCCGGCCTATTGGGGCGCGCCTTCGGTCGACGGCGGCAAGTGCTGCGCAACTCTCGCCGACGTGCGCGACAACATCGATCGGATCGATCGCCAGATCATCGCTTTGATGGCCGAGCGCGGCCAATACGTCGCCGAGGCCGGCCGCTTCAAGGCCGACCCGTCAGCGGTCAGCGCGCCGGCGCGAGTCGAGGCGATCATCGCCAAGGTCAAGGCGATGGCGAGGGAAGACGGCCTTGCCGAAAGCGTCGCCGAACGCAGCTACCGCGCGATGATCGCGGCGTTCGAGGATTACGAGCGCGAAGAATGGACGCGCCGCAACGCCGGCGCGGCGGCGCCGGCGAAGTAGCGGGCGAACCCACGCCGTTCGGCCTCGAAGGGAGACGCAGCGGGACGGCGGAACCGATGGGCCTAGGCTACGCCGATGGGGCGGAGTCAGCGAACGCGAATCCGTCAAACGCCGGTTACGGGCTTCCAGACGTCATGCGAAAATTCGAACCAACGTGTAGACAGCGGCGGCGATGAGCGCAGCCGCAGGCAAAGTCAGCACCCATGCGACCACGATGCTCTGGGCGACGTTCCAACGCACCGCCGAGGTCCGCCGCGCCGCGCCGACGCCGACGATTGCGCCGGTGATCGTGTGCGTCGTGGAGACGGGAACGCCCAACCAGGTCGCCAGGAACAGTGTGATGGCGCCGCCGGTCTCGGCGCAGAATCCTCGCATGGGCGAGAGCCGCGTGATCTTCGAGCCCATTGTGTGCACGATGCGCCAGCCGCCGAACAAGGTGCCGAGCGCCATCGCCGCTTGACAGGACAGCACGACCCACAGCGGGACATGGAACCCGTTTGGCATATAGCCCTGCGAGAACAGGAGGACGGAGATTATGCCCATCGTCTTCTGGGCGTCGTTGCCGCCGTGGCCGAGAGAATAGAGCGCCGCCGAGACGAATTGGAGCGTTCGGAACAGCGTGTCGACGGCCAGCGGCGTCGAGCGAATAAAGATCCATGACACCGCCGCCACGAAGAACAGCGCCAGCAAAAAGCCGATCAAGGGAGAAAGGACGATCGCGGCCGACGTCTTCAGAAAGCCCGACCACACCACGGCCTCGAATCCCGATCGCGCGACGCCAGCTCCGACAAGTCCGCCGATCAAGGCGTGCGAGCTGCTCGACGGAATCCCCAGCAGCCAAGTGACGACATTCCAGACGATCGCGCCGCTGAGCGCGGCGAAGATTACGCCCGCGGTGACGATTTCAGGCTGGACTATGCCCTTTCCCACCGTTTCGGCGACGGTAAGTCCGAAAACGAGGAAGGCGATGAAGTTGAAGAACGCCGCCCAGAAAACCGCGAGAGACGGACGAAGAACGCGCGTCGAAACGATGGTGGCGATCGAGTTTGCCGCGTCGTGCAGGCCGTTCAGGAAATCAAAGACGAGCGCAGTGGCGATCAAGCCGATGAGCAACGGCGCGGCAAGGGGGGCGATCACGATGCCGGCGCCTCAAATGTGTTCCATCACGATTCCATTGACCTGATTCGCGACGTCCTCGAATCGGTCTAGCACCTTTTCCAGGTGTTCGTAGATTTGCGAGCCGACTATGAAGGCCATGGGATCGCTGGTCCTGTGACGATGAAAGAGATCCCGCAATCCGTCGTCATACAACTGGTCCGCCCTGTCTTCGAGCTGCGTGACGCGTTCCGCATAAGTGTTGATGGCGCCGGCGTGTGTGGCGATCTCGCGCAGCAGCGGGACCGCCTTCACCGTCAGTTCGGCCGCCTCGACGGCCAGCGCCGCCATGTCCCGCATGAGCGGATCGAACTGCTGCACCTCGAAGAGCGTGATCGTCTTAACGGTCTGATGCATTTGGTCGATCGCGTCGTCCATGGATTGGATCAGATCCTGGATGTCGCTACGGCCGAAGGGGGTAATGAAGGTGCGGCGCACCGACAGCATGACCTGGCGCGCGATCTCGTCGGCGTCCCGCTCGCTATCGATGACAATGCGGCAATAACGAGCGACACTCTCTCCACCCTGGAGCAATTTTTGCAACGCATCGGCGCCAATAACTAATATTTTCGAATGACTTTCGAATAAATCAAAGAATTTATCCTCGCGCGGCAGAAGTTTTTGAAACCATTGCATCACGATTATGGCTCCGATGGCTGCGTGACACTCATCTTGGGTTGGGACTAAATGTAACGAACGCCATTCAGTAGAGAAATTACAACGCTCGCAGGCGGCGGCGCGGCGGGCAGCTCGGAGGGGCCGACGCTCGGTTCTTCCTTCCAGGCAATGTGAGCGGTTCCCCTTCGGCCGCCAAACCGATCGCGGCGAGAAGTCCATTCATGGAGCGTGAACCGGCTTGCGGTCAACGAGCCGATCGACGCGGGGTCGCGATGGCGGGCGCCTGAATGGATTGCGCGCGTTCCGGGAGGAAGGGGGCAAACTTCCGACGCGGAAACCGTGTGACGCTCAATGTCGGCGCCCGAGACGACTCGTCTAATCAAGCTCGGACGGATGCTCCTTCGAAGATTCAGATATTTCAATGGACTATCCCGCCGGTCGGCGCCGCGACGGCTCGGACGGCCGCAAAATCATGGGGTTCAACCCCTATGCGAGACATCGCAAGCGTGTCGAGGCTCGACTTCGGCGGCTCGGACAATGGAGTTGCTCGATAGACGTTGCCTTACTCTGCGGTCGGCCAAGCTGGTCCGATGTCAATTTTTACACTTCCGTCAATCCATGAATGTCGAAATTGAAGCGGTAAGTATTTCACGCCGGTCCACACAAAATTGGCGCGCGTCGATTAACGTTCTTGAATTCTTGGAGCGTTGGCGCTCATCTCCTCTCCGATGTTCACCGATTCGGAAGGACAGCCATTGCGCGCAAAATCAGACAAACGGGCTACCGAGACGGACGAGGCGACCAGCTCCGCCGCGCTCGCAAATTCGCCGACGTCCGCGGCTGAAGTCGTCGAGCGCGGACTTCGGGCTCGGATCGCGAAGCTCGAAGCGGAAGCGCTACGCTACCAGACGGCATTCGACAATATTTCTACGGGCGTTTGCCTTTTCGACGGCGAGGAGCGGCTGATCCTGGGCAACCGCCGCTTTGCGGACATCTATCGCCTCACGTTGGATCAAATTCCGCCCGGCGCCACCCTGCGCGAAATCGTCGAACATCGCGTCGCCGCCGGAACCAGTGCGATGGCGGCCGACGACTACCTGTCGTTTTGCGCGTCGAACAATTCCAGACGGGAAGCAAGAATCTGGAGCACCGAGCTCAAGGACGGGCGGACCATTCAAATTCACCACCAGCCGACCCCCAACGGCGGCTGGGTCTCGACGCACGAGGATATCACCGAACTCAAAGCCTCGCGGGTCGAGGCGAATGAGCGCCTCTCGCTGCAAGCCTTGATCGACAACCTGCCCGACAACCTTTGGGTCAAAGACGTCAAGAGCCGCTTCGTCATCGCCAACCAGGTCACGGCGACCCGCATTGGCGTGGCCGGGCCCGCAGACCTGATCGCCAAGACCGATCTCGAGCTTCTTCCCCCCGAGATTTCCTACAAATTCTATGCGGACGAACAGAACATCGTCCGTTCCGGAAAACCGATGATCGACATGGAGGAATACGTCTTCGACGCCTCAGGCGGCAAGACGTGGATATTGACGACGAAAGTGCCGCTGCACAACGACGGCGGCGAAGTCTTCGGCGTGGCCGGAATTTCGCGCGACATCACCGAGCGCAAGCTGGCGGACGCCTTGCGCGAAGGGCAGGCGGAAATCCTCGAGATGATCGCAATGAGCGCCCCGCTGGAAAACGTGCTCGAAGATCTTGTTCATCTCATGGAATCCCAGTTCAAGGGGATCATCGGCTCCGTCCTGCTGCTTGACGAAACGGGGAAGCGCTTGAGGCACGGCGCAGCGCCGAGCCTGTCCGAGGCCTATGTCAAAGCCGTCGATGGCTTGCGCATCGGTCCCAATGCGAGTCCGAGCGGCGCGGCCGCTTATCGTCGAGAGGCCGTTTTCGTCGCCGACCTCACCGCCGATCCGCTAGGGGCCAATTTCAGGGACCTGGCCGCCGCGGACGGGATTCGTTCCTGTTGGTCGACCCCGATCCTGTCGCATCAGGGCGCTGTTCTCGGCGCCTTCGCAATGTATTCAAAGGAAGTGCGTGAACCGAACGACGCCGAGTTGCGCCTCATCGACGTCGCGACGCGCATCGCCGGCATCGCGATCGAACGCAAGCTCGCCGAGGATCGCATTCAATTGATGGACGATCGGGCGATGGGGCGGCCTGAAACTTTGAAGGCTTGACGGCGCCGAAGGTCTCCTCCGGCGTTGGCCGGCTTTGCCCAAGGCGTCGTCGAAGGGCGGCGCCCTAGCCCATAGCCGACGCGAGGGTCCCCGCGTCGGACGTCAGACTTTCACGGCTAGCCGAACGCGCGCCGCTCGCCCGCGGCGCGGTTCGCGGTTGGGCCGTTCGGGCGCGCTCTGCCCGCGTCCCCGGAGGCCGACCGCCGGCCGACTTGGAATTGACTGATCAGGCTGGCGAGTTGCTCGCTCTCCTGGGACATCGAATGGCTCGCCGCCGTCGACTCCTCGACCATCGACGCGTTCTGCTGCGTCACCTGGTCCATCTGGTTGATCGCGACGTTGACTTCGTCGAGCCCGGTCGACTGCTCCTTGGCGCCGGCGGCGATCTCGCCGACGACCCGATTGATCTCGGTCACTTGCGCCATGATCCGTTCGAGCGACTTGCCGGTTTCGGCCACCAGCTGGACGCCCTGACCGACCTGCGCCGCCGAGGTCGAGATCAGCCCCTTGATTTCTTTGGCGGCCTGCGCCGAGCGCTGGGCGAGCGCGCGCACTTCCGAGGCCACCACCGCGAAGCCGCGGCCGGCGTCGCCCGCCCGCGCCGCCTCGACCCCGGCGTTGAGCGCGAGCAGATTGGTCTGGAACGCGATCTCGTCGATGACGCCGATGATCTGGCTGATCTGTTGCGAGGACTTGGCGATGTCGCCCATGGCGGCGACCGCCTTGGCCACCACGACGCCGCTCTTTTCCGCGTCGCTTCTGGCCGCATCCACGACCTCGCGCGCATGGATCGCGCCGGTCGCCGCCTGCCGCACCGTCGCGGTGATCTCGTTGAGCGCGGCGGCCGTCTCTTCAAGGCTCGCGGCCTGTTGCTCGGTGCGGCGCGCCAAGTCGTCGGCCGCGGTCGAGATTTCCCGCGTCCCCAAGTGGATGGCGTCGGTTCTTCCGGTCACGCCCGCCATCGCCTCTTCGAGCTGAGCGACCGCGGTGTTGAAGTCGCTCTGGAGCTTGCGATAAGCGTCGGGAATGTCCGACGACATCCGATAGGTCAGATCTTTCGCCGCAACCTTGGCCAAACCGGCGCCAAGCAACGCGACCGCCTGTTCGGCCTTGGCGCGTTGTTCGGCCTCGTGCCTTTCCCGCGACGCCCGCTCCGCTTCGAGCTGAGAGCGGCCGGCTTCCGCTTCGGCGTCGACGCGACGCTTTTCGATCGCCGCCGTCTTGAAATTTTCGACGGCGGCGGCCATCAGCCCCAACTCGTCGGCCTGTCCGATGGCGGGGATGACGAGATCGGTTTCGCCTCCGGCCAATTTCCGCATGGCGTCGGTCATGCCGGATATCGGCCTGGCGATCGCCTGATACAGGCCCCAGCCCACCAGCAAGGAGCAGATCATTGCGACGACGCCGCCGACGATTTGCGCGTTCCTCATGAAGGCGAGGGCGGTCGCCTGCGCGTCCTGACTGTTCTTCAAGGAGGTTCCGACGACCGTCCGCGCGTTTTGCAGCGCGTCGCGGAATTCCTGCATCCGGACGCTGCTGTGCGGCGACTTGGCGACCTCGATCGCCTGGTCGACCGTGGCGGGGTCGCGCGTCAGCTGAACTTCCGGATCGCCGACCTCGCGCTGCCAATTCGCGGCTGCGTCCGCCAGCTTCGTCAGGGCGTCGACGGCGCTCGCGCTGTCGGGCGAGGCGAGCGCGTCGCTGCGCGCCTTGGCGAGCGTTTGATCGAAGAGTTTGGTCGCGGCCGCATAGAGAATGGCGTGCCGTTCGATCCGGATGAGAATGTATCCGCGCGCCGTTTGCGACTGGTCATAGCGCGCCGCGGCGAGTTGCTCGAGGTCGATGAGCATGGCGTGCGCCGCAACATTGGCCGCCTCCGCGCTCTCGACACGAGCCAACGCCGCGAAGACGGCTACGCTCACCGCGGCGAAGATCGCGAGAATGCAGGCAAAGCCGATGACGAGCTTATGGGCGATCTGTACGTTGGCGAGACGCATTGCGGTCGTCCTTGGGCTGGAGCGGAGGACATGCCGGATCGCGACCGGCGCGCCAGAACGACGGCATGTCTGGAACGCCTGCAGGCCGGGCGTTCCAATCTGGGCGATTGCAACTTAGCAAGCTCAGGTTATGCGGGTGTTAATTTTGCAATGAAGGCGCTGGAATCACATCAGCGCCAAGGCGGTCGCAATGTGACGGCGCGGCGGCCGCCGGCGCGAGCGCCGAGCGGGTTCAGCCGCCGGCCGCGCGCGAGGCGGACAAGGCGCCGTCGATGACGAACTGCACCGCCAGCGCCGCGAGCACCACGCCGAGCATGCGCGTGGCCACGATGTTGCCGGTCGTTCCCAATAGGCGCGATACGCGCTCGGCGGCGAAAAAGGTGACGAAGCACACCGCCATGACCAGCGCGACGGTCGCCATCAGGCCGGCGAGCGTGAGCCAGTCGCCGCCGGCGCGTCCAGCGAGCAACATCGTCGCGGTGATCGAGCCGGGCCCCGCCATCAGGGGAATCGCGAGCGGAAAGGCTGCGATGTTGCGGATATGGTCGATCGACACGGCGTCGTTCGCCAGCTCGCTCTTGCGCTCGGCCTTCAGCGCGAACACCATGTCGAAGGCGATGTAGAAGAGCAGCAGGCCGCCGGCGACGCGGAAGGCGGGAATCGAGATGCCGAGCGCGTCCATCACCGCCCGGCCGCCGAAGGCGAAGGCGGCCAGGATGGCGAAAGCGATGAGGCACGCGCGCAACGCGACCTCTCGCTTGGCGGCGTCGGTCATGCCGAGCGTCAGGCCGATGAAGACCGGCGCCAGACCCGGCGGATCGAGCGTCACCAGCAGCGTGACGAGCGCGGTTTTCAAATAATCGAGCGGCATCGGCGGGCTCCCCTCGGGGGCCGATTGACGCCCCCGGCGCCGGGGCGTCAAGGCCGGCCGTGACGGCGCGCGGCGCGCGATTTGCCGAAATACGCGTAACGCTTTGATCGGAAAGCAAGAAATCAATGCGCGCGGCAGCGCGGGAAAGGTGGCGCGGCGCCGCGGAATCGGCTAAAAATACAGAATCAAATTTTCCGTCAGGATACCCCTGAATTGACCGACGAAAAGAACGAGCGGCCCGCGCCCGGCGGCCCCGCCGACATCAAGCCTGTTTCGATCCTCGACGAAATGAAGCGCAGCTATCTCGATTACGCGATGAGCGTGATCGTCAGCCGCGCGCTCCCCGACGTGCGCGACGGCCTGAAGCCGGTGCATCGGCGCATCCTCTATGCGATGCACGAACTCAAGTTCACCCCCGACAAGGGCTACAACAAATCGGCGCGCACGGTCGGCGAGACGATGGGTAAGTTCCATCCGCACGGCGATCTGGCGATCTACGACGCGCTGGTGCGCATGGCGCAGGATTTCTCGATGCGCGCGCCGCTCATCGACGGGCAGGGCAATTTCGGCTCGGTCGACGGCGATCCGCCGGCGGCCTCGCGCTACACCGAGGCGCGCCTGGAAAAAATCGCGTTGGCGCTGCTCGACGATCTCGATCTCGACACCGTCGATTTTCGCCCCAATTACGACGAGAAGGAGCAAGAGCCGGTCGTCCTGCCCGCGCGATTCCCCAATCTGCTGGTCAACGGCGCCGGCGGCATTGCGGTCGGCATGGCGACCAACATCCCGCCGCACAATCTGGGCGAGACGATCGACGGCGTTCTCGCGCTGATGGAAAAGCCCGACATCTCGCTCGAAGAATTGATGGAGCATATTCCCGGACCGGATTTCCCCACCGGGGCCGCGATCCTCGGGCGGGGCGGCATTCGTTCGGCCTACGCGACCGGCCGCGGTTCGATCATCATGCGCGCCAAGGTCGGCGTGGAGTCGCTGCGCAAGGACCGCGAGGCGCTGATCGTCACCGAGATCCCCTACCAGGTGAACAAGGCGACGCTGATCGAGAAGATCGCCGAGCTGGTGCGCGAGAAGCGCATCGAGGGCATCAGCGATCTGCGCGACGAGTCCGATCGCGACGGCATGCGCATCGTCATCGAACTCAGGCGCGACGCCGTCGCCGACGTCGTGCTCAACCAGCTCTGGCGCTTCACCGCGATGCAGTCGAGCTTCGGCGCCAACATGATCGCGCTGAACGGCGGCCGGCCGGAGATGCTGACGCTCAAGGACATGCTCGTCGCCTTCCTCGAGTTCCGCGAGGACGTGGTGACGCGGCGCACCAAGCATCTGCTCGGCAAGGCGCGCGACAACGCGCACGTCCAGGTCGGCCTCGCCATCGCGGTGGCCAACATCGACGAGGTTATCCGCCTGATCCGCACTTCGCCGGACACGGGCGCGGCGCGCGCCGCGTTGATGGAGCGCGCCTGGCCGGCGCGCGACATGGCGCCGCTCATCGCTCTCATCGCCGATCCGCGCCACACGCTCGACGAAGACGGGACGATGCATCTGTCCGACGCGCAGGCGCGCGCCATTCTGGAATTGCGCCTGGCGCGCCTCACCGCGCTCGGGCGCGACGAGATCGCCGAGGCGTTGAACAAGCTGGCGGCGGAGATCGCCGACTATCTCGACATCCTGAGCTCGCGCGCGCGCCTGATGGGCATCATCCGCGACGAGCTGGCGGCGGTGAAGGTCGCCTTCGCCAATCCGCGCCGCACCGAGATTCTCGACAGCGACGCCGACATGGACGACGAGGATCTGATCCAGCGCGAGGACATGGTCGTGCTGGTGAGCCACGGCGGCTACATCAAGCGCGTGCCGCTTTCGACCTATCGCGCGCAAAGGCGCGGCGGCAAAGGCCGTTCGGGCATGGCGACGCGCGAGGAGGATTTCGTCGCGCGGCTGTTCGTCGCCTCGACGCACCAACCGGTGCTCTATTTCTCCTCGTTGGGGCAAGTCTACAAGGAGAAGGTGTGGCGGTTGCCGCTCTCCGCGCCGCAATCGCGCGGCAAGGCGCTGGTCAATCTGCTGCCGCTCGAGCAGGGCGAGCGCATCACCACCATCATGCCGCTGCCCGAGGACGAAGCGAGCTGGGACACGTTCGACGTGATGTTCGCGACGACGCGCGGAACCGTGCGGCGCAACAAGCTGTCCGACTTCGCCCAGGTCAATCGCGCCGGCAAGATCGCGATGAAGCTCGACGAGGGCGAGAACATCGTCGACGTGCAGATCTGCTCGGAAAGGGACGACGTGCTGCTGACGACGGCGCTCGGTCAGTGCATCCGCTTCGCGGTCGGCGACGTGCGCGTCTTCAAGGGCCGCGACTCGATGGGCGTGCGCGGCGTCAGCCTCGCGGAGGGCGACAGCGTCATCTCGCTGGCGATCCTGCGCGAGTTCGATGCGACGAGCGAGGAGCGCGTCGCCTATCTCAAGATGCGCCGCGCAATGGCCGGCGAGACGGCGGAAGAGACCAACGGCGAAGCGGAAGGGGAAGGCGAAGCGCCCGCGGTCGCGGCGGCGCTCAGCCCTGAGCGCTACGCCGAAATGTCGGCCGCCGAGCAGTTTATCCTGACGGTTTCGGAGAACGGCTACGGCAAGCGCAGCTCCTCGTTCGAGTATCGCCTCACCGGGCGCGGCGGCAAGGGGATCGTCGCGATGGCGGCGGTCGCCGCGCGTAACGGCAAGCTGGTCGCCTCATTCCCCGTCGAACACGGCGACGAGATCATGCTGGTGACCGACGGCGGTCAGCTCATCCGCTGCCCGGTCGACGGCATCAGGGTCGCCGGCCGCGCGACGCAAGGCGTCATCGTGTTCGACACCGCCGTCGAGGAGCGCGTCGTCTCGGTCGAGCGTATCTCCGAGCCGGACGGCGAGGAAGGCGAAGCGGAGGCGTGACGAACGACGGCCCGAGCCCGGCGGCGCCGCGCCTCTCGCCCACAATCAGGGCGAGGAGGACATGCAAGGACAATCCGCCATGAGTCGATGCGCGCGCGACGTATTGCTGGACATCCTGCGCGACGAAGGCGTCACCCACGTCTTCGGCAATCCCGGCTCGACGGAGATGCCGCTGATGGACGCGCTGGTCGACGCGCCCGACATCC
>Ga0187848_10002987_pt1 | contig 12788 bp, 5 predicted proteins | sample June2016WEW_4_40_FD_132424 | JGI IMG/M metagenome (GOLD analysis project Ga0187848, IMG submission 132424) | Peatland microbial communities from SPRUCE experiment site at the Marcell Experimental Forest, Minnesota, USA - June2016WEW_4_40 | ecosystem: Environmental > Terrestrial > Soil > Wetlands... | reverse complement strand
AGCGGACAAGGATGACCATGATCCTTCAGCTTCGCGCAACAAGCCCCGCGGGTCAAGATGCGTCCGCAACGCAACGGGGGTCGGGTGTCAGGGATCGGGGATTAGTCCCTGTGACCGCTCTATCAAGATGCTTCCGCAATGCGACATCCCGAGGGGACGGATGATGCAAGAAGCCAACGGCCGCGGCCGCACCGCCGTCCGGCGGCCGCCGGGCCAACGCGGCAACTGCTTATTTCCAAGCGAGTTGGGTGCAGTGGCCGGCCGGGCCGCGGGATTCGGCATCCGAAGTGCTTTCCAACAGAGGTCTTGGGTCTTAGGACTTTGGCATTAGGGCTTGGAGGAATCCAAGGCCGAAGACCTAAGACCTACGACCAGAGCCTCCAACCTTGAGGAGCACCCCGTGTCGAAGACTGTTGCCAAGCCCGCTGGGATCCGGAAATCGCGTCGCCAGGCCGTGGAGGGGGAGTTGCACCGGCGTGCCGGCCGGCCGGGCAGGAAGCCGCAGTGGGAGGCGGGTTGCCGGCCCGGCCCGCTGGGCGGCGCGGTCCCGCCGCCGGCAGGCGATCTGGGCGACGAGGACCTGGCTGCCGATGCGGACATCGAGTTGGAGCTGGAGTTGGATTCGGACGAACTCCATCGCCTGGCATCGACCGGCGGCGACGACCAGATCGAGGACCCGATCCGCATCTACCTCATGCAGATGGGGGAGATCCCGCTGTTGAGCCGCCCGGAGGAGCTGGAAACGGCCCGCCAGATCAAGGGGAGCCGGCGGCGGTTCCGCTACATGATGCTGACGACCGACTACGTTCTGGCGGCGGCGATCGAGATGCTCCACAGCGTCCAGCAGGGGCGGAACCGGCTGGATCGGACGATCGAGGTCTCGGTGATCAATCTCCGCGAGAAGCGGCGGCTGCGGAGGGTGCTCGAGCCGAACCTGCGGACGCTGGATCACCTCATGCGGCAGAACCGGCGGGAGTTCGCGGCGGTGATCCGCAAGGGCGGGTCGCAGCGGGCGCGGCACGCGGCGTGGCGGCGAGTGGTCCAGCGCCGCGGCCGGGCCGCCCGGCTCGTCGAGGAACTCGGCCTGCGGATCCAACGCCTGCAGCCCGTCCTGGAGCGGCTCAAGCAGATCACGCGGCAGATGGACGAGCTGGCGGAGGCCCTCCGGCACTCGCGCGGCCACGGCGATGTCCGGCGGCGGGCCGAGCTCCGCAAAGAGCTTGCGCACCTCGTGCGGATCACCCAGGAAAGCCCGGCCACGCTCCGCCGCCGCATGGCCCGCACCGCCGTCCTCTCCAACCACTACGAAGCCGCCAAACGGCAACTCTCCGCCGGCAACCTGCGGCTGGTGGTCTCCATCGCCAAACGCTACCGCAACCGCGGCCTGAGCTTCCTCGACCTGATCCAGGAGGGCAACACGGGCCTGATGCGGGCGGTCGATAAGTTCGAGTCCGCCCGCGGCTACAAGTTCTCCACCTACGCCACCTGGTGGATCCGCCAGGCCATCACCCGCGCCATCGCCGACCAGAGCCGCACCATCCGCGTCCCGGTACACATGATCGAGACGATGGGCCGGGTCCGCGGCGTGCACCGCGACCTGTTCCAGCAGAACGCCGCCGAGCCCACGATCGAGCAGACCGCCCAGGCGGCCGGCATCCCGCTGGAGGAGACCACCTGCGTGCTGCGGATGAGCCGCCAGCCGCTGTCGCTCGACCAGCCCGTCGGCGAGCACGACGACACCTACTTCGGCGAGTTTCTGCAGGACTACCGCGAGGACGATCCGCTGCTGGAGATGAACCAGGAGATGCTCAAGGCGCGGATCGAGGAGGTGCTGCAGAGCCTCGACTATCGCGAGCGGGAGATCCTCCGCCTCCGCTACGGCCTGGTGGACGGCTACTCCTACACGCTCGAGGAGGTCGGCAAGATCTTCGCGGTCACGCGGGAGCGGGTCCGCCAGATCGAGACGAAGGCGGTGCGGTCCTTGCAGCACCCCATCCGCGCCCGGCAGTTGGCCGGCTTCCTGGACGAGCGGCGGCACGGCGCGCTCCTGGCCTCCCTGTCGGCCGACCCGCCCGTCGCCCCCATGGAAAGCCTGTGAGGCGCCCTAGCGGATGATCCGCCAGCGACTGGGCGGCCAGTAGATATGGGTGACGACGCCGATCATGTATGAGGCGGGCACGGCGTAGGGGTTGTGCCCGGGCGCCCCCTTCTCCCAAAGCCGCGAGTCCTTGGCCGCCGCGGAAAAATCGCCCAGCACGAAGTACTCGTCCGCAGCCAGCTTCGCGGGCTTCTCCGGCGTTCCCCACAGCTTGGCGGGAAAGTCCTCCAGTTCCGACAGATACTCGATGCCGCGGATCGCCTCCGGCGGCGTGAGCGGCTGCCCGTCGATCGACACCCGCCCCTGCTTGATGATGACCTCTTCCCCGGGCAGGCCGACCAGCCGCTTCACGAAATTCACGCCGGGGTCCTCCGGATAGCGGAATACGACGAGGTCCCAGCGTTGCGGCTGCAAGAACTTAGCCGCAAGGAAGCGGTCCGGAGCGTGAACCTGCTCGCTGAAATCGTCAACCAGCGGCGTGTGAAAGTCTTCGCAGATCATTCGGACGCCCCCCTCCCGCCGTCCCCACCGGGCGTCCGCGACGGAGCAGTAGGCGGGCCTGCCGCACTGCGGGCACGGCGCGGTCCAATGCCGGCCCAGCAGCGTGGGGGCCATCGAGTTGGTTGGACAAAAAAACGCCTCGAAGAGAAACGGCCGAAAGAGTAGCAGCGCCAGCGCCGCGCCGCCGCCCGTCGCCAGGAGCGTCGGCAACCAAGCCTGAATGGCCCTGAAAAACCTCGCCTTGAGCAAGATAGCGATTAGCAGCCAAGGGACCAGGGTTGCCGAGGCAACCCCAAGGAGGCCCGCGGCTATCGCCGCGCCGGTCGTCGCAGCCTCTCTGAGGAGCACGGGCAGCAGGAGCAAGTATACCGCGAAGCTCGCAATGGCAACGAGCAGGGCACGCCGAAACGTAGCGGCCCCGGCCTTGGCCCACCGCGCTCCGATCCACAAACACCAGGCCCACAACACGAGCTGCGCGACGGTCCCCGTCACAAGGGCCAAGGAAAGGATGACCGTGGTGAACATGGCTCTTGCCCCTTACTTCCCCCCGCCCTCGTAGCCGGGATCGCTCGGCTTCGGGGCGCGGTAATGCACCCCTTCGGCCGCCAGCCGCTCGAGGTGCGTCGCCAGGCGGCGGCGAAAATCGGTCCAGTCTCTCCGCTTGGGCTGCGACCAGACGGCCTCGGCAATCGCGCACGCCCGGGGGAAGGCCATGTACTGCACCTGGGCATAATTCGGGAAGAACTCGCTCCACAGGGTGCCGCCGCCGCCGAGGATCCACCGGGCCTTGTCGGCGGCCAGTCCGGGCGGGAGCGGCTCGAAGTCGTACACCAACCGCAGCGGGAGGAAGCCGCCGATGGCCCGCGGCTCCCCCGTCTTGGCCTGGTAGTAGTCCAGGTAACAGTGGCTCGTGGGGGTCATCACCACGTCGTGGTCCGTCGCCGCGGCGGCCGCCCCGGAACGCACGTCCCGCCAGCACATGACCGCGGCGCCGGGCGCCAGGCCGCCTTCGAGGATCTCGTCCCAGCCCAGGAGCGTGCGGCCTTGCGCGTGGAGGAACCGCTCGATCCGCTTGATGAAGTAGCTCTGCAATTCGCCGAAGTTGGCCAGGTGCTCCCGCTCCATGCGGGCCTTGCACTTGGGGCATTTCATCCAATTGATCCTCTCGACCTCGTCGCCGCCGATGTGCAGGTACTTGCCCGGGAAGAGGTCCTTCACCTCGCCGAGGATGTTCTCCAGGAACTCGAAGGCCGCGTCGTTGCCCGGACAGTAGATGCCCATGCGTCCCGAGTCGCGATCGTACGGCCCGCCGAAGCAACTGAACTGCGGGTAGACGGACAAGGCGGCGGCGGCGTGGCCGGGCATCTCGATCTCCGGCACGATGGTGATCGACCTGGCCCGGGCGTAGGCCACCAGCTCGCGGATGTCGTCCTGAGTGTAAAACCCGCCGTAGCGGTGGTCCTTGTCGTAGGCGGTGCTCTGCTTGGGATCCAGTCCGAAGCCAATCGACTTGCGCCAGGCCGCGGTCTCGGTGAGCTTGGGGTAGCGCTTGATCTCGATCCGCCAGCCCTGGTCGTCGGTCAGGTGGAGTTGCAGCGTATTGAGCTTGTGCTGGGCCATCAGGTCGAGGAGGTTCTTCACTTCGTCCTTCGTGAAGAAGTGGCGCGCGACATCCAGGAGCAGGCCCCGCCAGCGAAACCGCGGCTGGTCGCGGATGCGGACCGCGGGGACCGCCCAGGAACGAACCTCTTGGACCTTCGCGGGGCTGAACACCCGCGGCGGCAGCAATTGCATGAGGGTTTGCGTGCCGTAGAACATCCCGGCCGCATCCGATCCCGCAATGACGACGCCCTGCGGCGCGACCTCCAGGACGTATCCCTCGGGGCCCAGCGACGCGTCGCCGCCGCGGGCCGTGATGCGGATGGCCGCCGGCTGCCCCTCGCTGCCGCCGGAGGTGGCAAGCTTGAGGTCCCATCCCGTGCTGCCGCGGAGCCGCTCGGCCAGTAATTTGGCGGCACCCATTGCGCCGGCCGAATCGCGGTCCACCAGGATCGGCGTATCCGGCCGCAGCAGGAACTGGCCCGTGCCGCGATGGACCTCCGCGGGTTGCGGGACCAGGGCGACCGGGAGGTCCGGTTCCGCGGCCGCCGACCGGCCGCAAAACCCGCCCGAAAGAACAATGAGAACCGCGATCAGTGAGAATACCGGCTTGTTCATGGTGGTTGCTCCGCAGGGTCTGGGACCGGGAAGGGGTACTGCACCATATTAGCAGGGCGTCGCCGCCGCGGCTACGGCCACGGCACGGGACGCCGTGGCAGATGGGAAAAGGAATTGCCGTCGGCCTCGCGAAGACCGCACCGTTTACCCGGCCTCACTGCCGCTTCGTGGCGGCCCCGGCCAGGAGGTCCGCCGTCTGGAGGTCGAGGCCGAAAAGCCCCGCGGCGGGATGCTGATTGCCGGCCCGCGCTGCTGTGTTTCCTGATCGGGCCTCCGCGATCTTTAGCAGTGCCTTGTCGCTCGGCTGGCCGGATGCAGCGGTCCGCGGGGCGGCAACTCGGGGCGTCGCGTCACCTGCCGGCCGGCGTGACGCCCGCACCGCTCGCCGTCAGTGACGCCGGCGCCATGCCAATCTGCCCCACGGCCGGCTACAGGGCCCCGCCGGGGGCCGCCTGAGCGGGATCAGCCCCAGGAAGAACAACAAGGGCTCGCCGCCATCGCCGGAAGTCCTTGCGGCGCAATTCGCAGCGTGTTGAGACAACTTTGGACGAGCGCGACGACGAGGCCGTTTAGGGAAGACTATCCAGGCACCGGCGGGCCCGCCCCACCCTGCGTTCCTCAGGGTGTGCCACCCGGCCGCAGTTGACCGCCCACCGCCTACCAACCCGCCGATCCGCCGACCCGCTTCGCGGGTACCCCGAGGTGCCCCGCCGCCCATCGCCCTGCTGGCGTTTCCGGCACACGTTCGGGCTGATGGTATCCGGCACACTCCGTGTGCCGCCTGCCAACGGCACACCGACCATGCTACGCACGGCGCCCGGTGCCGGATACAATGCCGCTCCGGAAAACTTGGTGACGCAAGTGCTTGCAGAATAACGAGAACCGGGTTCTTGCCCGGGGACAAGTGGCGTTCGCTCATGCCATCGACTATCATATTCTCCAAGTCGCCGAACCTGTTCAGATTCCGGGAGATCGCCATGAGAGTTTTCGCACTGGGGGCAATCGCACTCTTGACCATGTGCCGGGTTGCCGCGGCCGAGGATTCCACGTTGCAAACCGCCTGCTTGCGATGCGAATACCTGGTCGACCCGTGCGGTATCGACCAGAAGTCGCCGCGGCTAAGCTGGCTGCTGGAGTCGCCGCGCCGCAGTCAGGAGCAAACGGCCTACCAGGTGCTCGTGGCCTCTTCGCCCGCGACGCTGGAGCAGAACCAGGGCGACCTGTGGGACAGCGGCAAGGTGGCATCCGACGAGACCGCGCACGTCGTCTACGCCGGACGGCAACTGGTCTCGCGCCAGGTTTGCCACTGGAAGGTCCGGGCGTGGGATGGCGACGGTCAGCCGGGCGGCTGGAGCAAGCCCGCCCGCTGGGAAATGGGCCTCCTGCGGCCCGGCGATTGGTCCGCCAAATGGATCGAAGCCGACCTGACGGCCGGCGAGCCCGCGACCGGCTCGCTCTCCGGCGCCAAATGGATCTGGTGCCCGGAACCCGGAGTCGATCTCACCAAAGCGGCGCCGGCCGGCGACCGTTACTTCCGCTGCCGCGTAACCCTGCCTGCCGGCGAGAAGCCCCAGCTCGCACGCCTGATTCTCACCGTGGACGATCAATTCGTCCTGTTCGTCAACGGCAAGCAAGTCGGGCAATTCGCCGAGCGCGACGGCTGGATGCGGCCGCAACGCTACGATCTCCTGCCGCACTTGCAAAGCGGCGAGAACGTCGTCGCCGTGGCCGCGACGAACCTCGCATTCCTGGCCGGAGTCTGCGCGAAGATCGTGCTCCAGTACCCGGGCAAGCCGCCGGAGGTGATCCTGAGCGATCGGCGCTGGAAGACTTCGGCTACGGCGGCCGACGGCTGGAAAACCGCGAGTTTCGACGATTCCGCTTGGCACGACTCGTTCGAGATCGCCGCCTTCGGCGAGGGCGGGTGGCGCAACGTGGCCAGCGCCTCGGCAGGCGGACCGGTTCCCATCCTCCGCAAGTCGTTCACGCTGGGCGGCAAAGCAGTGACTTCGGCCCGCCTGTACGCAACGGCGCTTGGTCTCTACGAGCTGCGGATCAACGGCCGGCGCGTGGGCGACCACGTGCTGGCGCCGGACTGGACCGACTATCGCAAGCGGGTCCAGTATCAGGTCTACGACGTGGCCGCTCTGCTCAAGCCGGGCGACAACGCGGTGGCGGCCCTGTTGGCCAGCGGCTGGTACAGCGGCCACATCGGCAACGGAGGTTTTCAGTTTTTCGGCAAGGTTCCGGCTTTGCTCGCGCAACTCGAGGTGACCTATGCCGACGGCACCGTCGAGCGGATCGTGAGCGATGCGAGCTGGAAGATCCATGCCAGCCCGATCCTGGCATCCGACTTCATGCTCGGCGAGTCTTACGACGCGACGAAAGAGGTTTCCGGCTGGGATTCGCCCGGGCTGGACGATGCTTCCTGGAGGGCGGCAACCGTCCGCCGGGAGCCGGCCCGACTGCTGGAAGGCCAGGTCGTGCAACCCGTGCGCCAGACCGGCGAGCTGAAGCCCAAGTCGCTCGCCGCGCCGAAACCGGGCCAGTGGACGTTCGATCTGGGGCAGAACATGGTCGGCGTCGTGCGGCTGAAGGTCGCGGCCCCGGCCGGCACGAAGCTGACCCTGCGGCACGCGGAGATGCTCAATCCCGACGGCACCTTGTACACCCGGAACCTCCGCAGCGCCGCGTCGGTGGATACCTACGTCTGCAAGGGCGGCGGCGAGGTCTGGCAGCCGGCGTTCACGTTCCACGGCTTCCGTTACGTCGAGCTGACCGGCCTGCCCGGCAAGCCGGAGGCCGGCGCCGTGACGGGCATCGTGCTCGGCAGCGATACGCCGCGCGTGGGCCGGTTCACGTGCTCCGATCCCCGCATCAACCAGCTCCAGTCGAACATCTGGTGGGGGCAGCGCGGAAACTACCTCAGCATTCCCACCGATTGCCCGCAGCGCGACGAGCGCCTGGGCTGGATGGGCGATGCCCAGGTGTTCGTTCGCACGGCGACGATGAACGCCGACGTGGCCGCATTCTTCACGAAGTGGCTGGTCGACGTCGACGACGGCCAGTCGCCCGACGGCGCCTTCAGCGACGTGAATCCCAACACCATGGGCTGCGGCAGCGTGCCCGCCTGGGCCGACGCCGGCGTCATCTGCCCCTGGACGATCTACCAGGTCTACGACGACCGGCGGATTCTCGAGCGTCATCTGCCGGCCATGACCCGCTGGATCGAGTGGTGCCGGGCGCACAGCACGGGACTCGTCCGCGACAAGGACCGCGGCAACGACTATGGCGACTGGCTATCGATCGGCGCGGACACGCCGAAGGACTTCATCGGCACGGCCTATTTCGCCTACTCGACGAGCCTGGTGGCACGATCGTACCGGGCGATCGGCAACGAGGCCCAGGCGGCCAAGTACGAGAAACTCTTCCGCGAGATCATGGCCGCCCTGAACAAGCGTTACGTGCAGCCCGACGGCCGCATCCGGGGCAATACCCAGTGCTGTTACGCCATGGCCCTGAAGTTCGACCTCCTGCCCGACGAGCTCCGCCCCAAGGCGGCCCAATATCTGGAGGAGGACATCAAGGCCAAGGCCTGGCACCTTTCCACCGGTTTCGTGGGCGTCAGCTACTTGCTGCCCGTCCTGACCCAGGCCGGCAAGCTCGATACCGCCTATCGGCTGCTGATGCAGGACAGCTTCCCCTCGTGGCTCTTCTCGGTGAAGCACGGGGCCACGACGATCTGGGAACGCTGGGATGGCTGGACCCCCGAGCGCGGCTTCCAGGACCCCGGCATGAACTCGTTCAATCACTACGCCCTGGGCTCCTGCGGGCAGTGGTTGTTCGACACGGCCGCAGGCATCGGTCTGGACCCCGAGCGACCCGGCTTCCGGCACATCATCATCCATCCCCGCGCCGGCGGCGGGCTGACTTCGGCCCGCGCAAGCCTGGATTCGATCCGGGGGCTGATCGTTTCTTCCTGGGCGGTGAAGGAGGGCACGTTCGCGCTCGACGTCACCATCCCGGCCAACACGACCGCTACCGTCTACGTGCCCGCCGCCAATGCCGCGGCCGTGCGAGAATCCGGCAAGCCCGCCGCGAAGGCGCTAGGCGTGAAGTTCCTGCGGCTCGAAGGCGGCTGTGCTGTCCTGGCGGTCGGATCGGGCGTGTATCACTTTGCGGCGCCGGCGGAATAGGCCCCGTGTCCGCCGCCGGGTGTTTCGGTCCCGCTTCGTATCGCAGTTTTCCCTAGCCCGGGGGTCTACGCCTGCGGGCAATGTTTTTTCGTAGCCCAGGCGTTTACGCCTGGGACTCTGGGAACACCACCCCTTTTTCGGTTTTCGCCCCTTTAGGGGCGTGGGCAACGCTGCCCTGACCCCTAAAGGGGCGATGGAAGGTCGGGGGCTGCCTCCGCTCCCCAGGCGTGAACGCCTGGGCTGGAGAAAATGGGATTTCCACGGAGAACCCCGTTAGTCACCACTTGCGGTCGCAAGGGTATCCACATTTCGTGCCCTTGATCCGAACTCACTGTCCCCGCGGAGCGCGGAATGCATAGGTTCCCGATCCGACGCTGAAAACCGCATCGCCGCCGTCCTGCCGGACGAAGGTCACGCCTTCGGACAGGGCGGCTTTCTTGCCGCTCTCCTCGACTGCCGACGCGTCGGCAGCCGGAATGAAAACCAGCGCCGTGGCGTTGGCCGGGATGGTGACGTTCAGATCGAAGTGACGGCCGTCCGCCGACCAGGCGACTGCAATCCGCCCGTGCGGCGAATCGTAATGGCCGCGCGCCCAGGTCAGATCGCCGCCCGGGATCGGCCTGATGATAAGGCTCTTGAACCCGGGTCCCTGGGAGTCGATGCCGAGTACCGTCCGGTAGAACCATTCGCTGCACGTTCCGAGATTGGCGTGATTGAAGGAATTCATGCCCGGATCGAAATATCCCTTCTCCGTCTTGCCGTCCCAGCGTTCCCAAATGCTGGTGGCGCCCAACTTCAAGAAGTATCCCCAAGAAGGATAGGTCTTCTGGGCACACAACCGGTAGGCAACGTCCGTGCGGCCGGCTTTGGACAACGCGGGCAGGAGCAGATGCGTAGTCACCATGCCCGTGGAGAGATGGCCGTCCCTGGCGTCGATGGCCGCAACCAGATGGTTCGACGCCTGGCGGACCTGGTCGGCGTCGAGCAGGTCGTAGGCCAGCGCCAGCGCATACCCGCCCTGCGAGTCGCTGCCGATCGTGCCGCCGGGATGGACGAACTTCTTCTGGAAGGCGGCGCGGATCTCCTGGAACAATTGCCGATAGCGGGCGGCGTCGTCCGCTTTGCCCAGCGCCCGGGACATCAGCGACATGTTCCGCGCACCGCGGGCGAACAGGGCGGTGGAGATGAGCTGCTTCGGGGTAGACATGTCCGGCGCCAGCCAGTCGCCGAGTCCCACGTCCGGACCCACCAGGCCGGTGGAATGCTGCCGATAGTACTCGACGTGGCCCGCCATTTCTCGATAGTACCGTGTCGCGAGGCGCGTGTCCCCGTACACGCCGTACATGGTCCAGGGAATCAAGACGCTGCTGTCGGCCCATCCCGGCGACCAGCCGAAGCCATGGACATCGGGAGCGATCATCGAGAAGCTGCCGTCTTTCAAGCGTGCATCGGCGATGTCGGCCATCCACTTCGTCAGCAGGCTGGCGGCGTCCTGCTCGTAGAGCGTGCTGGCCGCCACTTCGTGATAATCCATCCACCCCATCCGCTCGTCGCGCTGCGGGCAATCGGTGGGAATGTCGACGAGGTTCGCGCGGATCGTACACCGCATGTTGTCGGCCGTACGGGTCATGACGTCGCTGGAACACGCGAATGAGCCCGTCAAGGGCAAGGCCGACCCGACCATGATCCCGGTGAACATCCTGGGCTCCGGCGGGGCGGGCAGCCCTTCCACCTCCACGTATTGGAATCCGTGGTAGGTGAATCGCGGCTCCCAGACTTCCTCGCCGGCTCCCTTGCAGATATAGCAGTCGGTCGCGCGGGCCCCGCGCAGATTGGCGCGGTAGACGGTACCGTCCGCGCTGAGCATTTCGCCGAAGCGCATCGTGATCTTCGTACCGGCCGGGGCGTTGATTCGCAGTCGCACCCACCCCGCGAAATTCCGCCCGAAATCAACGACGTGCAGGCCGGGTTTCGGCCGGGTGATCGCCGCCGGACGGATCTCGCCGGTGCGTTGGACGGGCGCGCCCGGGGCCGCCTGGATGGCCGGGTGCAGTTGCGTGCCGGCCACCACCGGGCGCCACTCGGGATTGGCAAAGCCCGGACGGTCCCAACCGGCCGGCTCGAGCCTGGCATCGTACGTCTCGCCGGCGTACAGATCGGCTGCGAGGATCGGCCCGAAGCCGGCCGTCCAGGAACCGTCGCTGGCGACGGTATCGCTGCTGCCGTCGGCATAAAACGCGTCGAGTTGCAGCCACAGCCGCGTCTGCCGCCCATAAAGATTCTGGCCGATGATGCTCAGGTGGCCGCGGAACCAGCCGTCGCCGAGGATGGCCCCGACGGTGTTGGCGCCCTCGCGCACCTGCGGCGTCACGTCGTAGGCGCGATAGTAGATCCGCTTGCGGTAATCGGTCCAACCGGGAATGAGAAAATCATCGCCGACCTTCTTTCCGTTGAGCCGCGGCTCCACCATGCCTTGGCCGGTCACGTACAACACCGCGCGTTGCGGCGCTTTCCTCAGCGTAAAGTCCTTGCGGAGGTGCGTGGCCGGAAGATAGCGGTTCTTGCCGTCCTCCGGCACCACCGCCCGGGCGTCGTCGCGGCCGATCCACTGGGCCCGCCACTGCCGGGGATCGAGGATTCCCATCGACCACTGCGCCGGGGCGCTCCACGCCTGCGGTTGATCGCGGCGGTCCCAGACCCGCACTTTCCACAGGCAGCATTGATGCGCGGGCACGGGCTTCCCTTCGTAGTCAATCTGCGTGGAGCGGTCGGACGCGACCTGGCCGCTGTCCCACAGATCGCCCTCGTCCTGCGCCAGTTTCTCCGGCGAAGATGCGACCAGGATTCGATATGCCGTCTGCCTCTCGCCACGCTCGCCGGACTCGATGATCCAACTCAACCGGGGCCTGACTACGTCGATGCCCAGCGGGTTGTCGCGGTATTCACAGCGCAGTTGGCCGACCGTGGCGGCTGGAATCGCCCCGGGCAGCATGAGGCCAAGACAGATGGCGGCGACCGCCGTGGCGGGCTTCATCATCGATGGGTTCCCCTCTTCTGATGGACGTCTGGCCGCAACTTCCACCCGTCAGCGGTCATTCTACACCAAACCCGAGTGCTGCAAAACCGGCCCGCCATCTTCGATTTCCCACCGTTCACCCCGAATTGGGAAGGCAAATCCATTTATGACCGGAGGGCCCCAGGGTACTTGCTTGTTTCCTCCAACCCGCCCGACTACAATTTGTCGCAACATGGGCTTATCGCAGCAAAGGAGCGCGTTTCATGCGGGTTTCGGCGATCGTCGGCTTGATTTTCGCCCTGCCCTCGGTGGTGGCGGCCGGCTCGGGGTTGAAACCCGATCAGGTGCCGGAGTTCCGGCTGCGGGCCCGGGTCGTGCGGGTCGCCGGCCAGGTGCCGGAGGGCCAGGCTTATACGTTCGCCCTGGCGGGCGCGAACGCGACGGCCCGGGGAAGCGCGTGGAGCACGGAGATCAAGTTTTCCCGGCCCCAAGCCGAGGCGACGCTGAAGGGCTACCCGGCGATCTACCTGCCCGCCTGGCCGGTGGTGCTGCGATTGACGCTGCAGGGCGTCGTCGATCCCACGGTGGTTGAAGCCGAGCTGACGTTTGCGGAGCCGGCGGGCCGGGTGGCGCTTTCGGGCGAGTTGTTCGGGCCGGCGTTGGGCATCTTGATCTGGCGGGACGAGCAGCACCGGCCCCGGGCGGCGACCATGGCCGAGTACAACCGCCGCTACTGGAAAACGCTGGAAGGAGTCCGCGT
>Ga0187848_10002983_pt1 | contig 12794 bp, 12 predicted proteins | sample June2016WEW_4_40_FD_132424 | JGI IMG/M metagenome (GOLD analysis project Ga0187848, IMG submission 132424) | Peatland microbial communities from SPRUCE experiment site at the Marcell Experimental Forest, Minnesota, USA - June2016WEW_4_40 | ecosystem: Environmental > Terrestrial > Soil >... | reverse complement strand
AGCGGCACGGAAATGCGGCGCGCCACCTCGTCGGCGACCAAATGCATGGTGTTGGTGCAGATGAGAATGCAGCCGGCGCCGGCCTCGGCCAGTTTGCGGCCGATCGCCGACAGCCGCTCGGTCGCCAGATCCCAGCGCCCCGCCTTCTGAAAATCGACGATCGTCTTGAAGTTCACCGAGTGCATCAGAATGTCGGCCGAGACGAGGCCGCCGTGGCGCCGGCGGATCAATTCGTTGATTTCCCGATAATAGGTCGCGGTGCTTTCCCAGCTCATGCCGCCGATAAGGCCAATGGTGTTGGACACGATCGATCTCCGCTTTCCAGTCGCCGTGGGATGATAGGGGAGCGCGCGTCGAAAGTGCGATCGTATTTTGCACATTTCTGCGCGTTGCGTGCAATGATCCCGCGCTATATCATGCGATGGCGCGCCGATTTTGCATAATTTGCGGCCGTTTGCGCATCTGGAGTGCGAAGTGCTTGACATCCGCGATCGCCGAATTCTCGAAGCGCTGCAGAGCGACGCCTCGATCGCCGTTTCCGACCTCGCCGAAATGGTGGGCTTGTCGACTTCCGCCTGCTGGCGGCGCATTCGCGGCCTGGAGGACGATGGGCTGATCGCCCGGCGCGTCGCCCTGATCGATCGCGCCAAGGGCAACGTCAAGACGACGGTCTTCGTCGGCGTGCGCACCTCGCGCCATTCGATGGAATGGCTCGAGGCCTTCCGCATAGCGATCGCCGACATTCCCGAAATCGTCGAGGCGTACCGGCTGACCGGCGAAATCGACTATCTCCTGCGGCTCGTCGTCCCCAACGTCGAAACCTACGACACGATCTACAAGCAGCTGATCACGCGGCTGGACTTCACCGACGTCACCTCGTTCATCAGCATGGAGGAACTGAAGTTCACCACCGCCGTGCCGCTGAAGTACGCGTGAAGGCCGCAGGCGCGCTGTCTTTAGATCGAACCAGACCTCCGCCGTCATCGCGAGCGAAGCGTGGCGATCCAGAGATCGAGGGGATCGCCGATAGAGTTCGCGGCGCGCGCAACAGCCGCGAGGGCGGCCGGCGCGCGAACGAGCAGGCGTCACGATCTCTGGATCGCCACGCTTCGCTCGCGATGACGGACCGAATCGGCGGGGACGGCCTTTCCAGGGCCTTTCGGGGACAGGATACGAATTCCCCAATTGCGCCTTCCCGGTCGTCGCGGCGCTTAAGCCTCAGCCGGGCCGAACTTTTCCATGACCGGGGCTTGGCGACGCGGGCCGTAAGGTGGACAGAAAAACGCACTCAGCCCATTGGAACCGCTTCATCGCGGACAGGACTTGCCGCGCGCCTTGGGCGATGAGTCAAACCGCCTGGAGTCCGCGGGCGCCGGACGCCGCCGTCGGCATAACCGGCGGCCCCGCTCATCCCCCCGCCTTCGCCGGCCTCCCCGCCACATACGTCTCCCTCACCGCCCGATCATCCCCCATCGTCATCAGCACGAACAGCTCCTCCTTGAGATCGCCCTCGTGCGATTCCATGCGGTGGGCCATTGCCCGGGTCGCGCGGGAGTCCAGCACCACGAGATCGGCCTCGCGGCCCGGCTCCAAGGTCCCGATGCGGCTCTGCAGGCCGAGGGCGCGGGCGTTGCCGAGGGTCATTTGGTAGAAGGCCTGGGCGCCCGGCCAGGACTGGCCGTTCATCTGCAGCACCTTGTAACCTTCCGCGGCGGTTTGCAGCATCGAGTAGCTGGTGCCGCCGCCGACGTCGGTCGCCAGCGCGACGCGCACGCCGGCGTCGTCGAGCCGTTTCTTGTCGAACAGGCCGGAGCCGAGGAAGAGGTTCGAGGTCGGACAGAACGCGGCGACGCCGTTGCCGCGCGCGAGCGCGGCGACCTCGGCCTCTTCGAGATGAAGGCAATGGCCGAAGATCGAGCGCGGGCCGACGAGGCCATAACGCGCGTAGACGTCGAGATAGGTTCTGGCCCAGGGAAACTGCCGCTTGACGGACGCGATCTCGGCGAAATTCTCGCTGAGGTGCGTCTGCACGTAGGCGTCGCGGCTCTCGCGCGCGAGCGCGCCCGCCGCCTCCAGTTGCGCTTCGCTCGAGGTGACGGCGAAGCGCGGCGTGATCGCGTAGTCGAGCCGCCCGCGCGCGCGCCAGCGCGCCATCAGCGCCTTGCTTTCGTCGTAGCCGCGCTGCGCCGTATCGCACAGCGCGGCGGGCGCGTTGCAGTCCATCATCACCTTGCCGGCGATCATGCGGGCGCCGCGCCGCTCGCTCTCGGCGAAGAACGCGTCGACCGACTGCGGGTGAGTGGTGCAGTAGACGCACGCCGTCGTCGTGCCCTGCCGGAACAGCTCGTCGAGGAAGAAGCGGGCGACGGCCTCGCAGTGGCCGACATCGGCGAATTTCTGCTCCTCGACGAAGGTGTACTTTTGCAGCCAGTCGAGGAGCTGCGCGCCGTAGGAGCCGATGACGCGGGTCTGGGGATAGTGGATATGCGGATCGATGAAGCCGGGCATGACGAGCTTGCCCGAAAAGTCGTCGATCGCGGCGCCCGGCGGCGCGCCGTCGAGGATCGCGCGCGCCTCGCCGATCGCGGCGATCTCGCCGTTCTCGATTCTGACGGCGCCGTCTTCGATCAGCCAATGCGCGCGCTCGCCCGCGAGCCGCGGATCGTCGCGAAAGCTCAAGACGCGGCCGCGAACGATCCGGGCGGCGCCGCTCAAGGCAGGATGTCCTTCAGCCGCAGCGCGGCGATGCGGTCGACTTCGGCGAGCGCGGTGGCGAATTCAGAGGGCGCGTCGTGATCGAGCCGCCGCTCGAACGCGGCGAGGATCTCTTGTTTGGTCTTGCCCTTCACCGCCATGATGAACGGGAAGCCGAAGCGCGCGCGATAGGCGTCGTTGAGCGCGGTGAAGCGCGCGAGTTCCTCGGCGCTCAGCCGGTCGAGGCCGGCGCTATGCTGCTCGCGCGTCGAGTCCGCGGTGAGAGCCTTGGCGAGCGCGAGCTTGCCGGCAAGATCGGGATGCGACGCAAGAAGCGCGCGCTTGGCGGCTTCGCTTCCCCCTTTCATCGCCCGCGCCATCGCCTGCGCCAGCCCTTCGGCGCGGTCTTCGCGCGCGGTGAGCTTGGCTTCGTAGGCCGCCTCGGCGACCCAGGGCGAATGTTCGTAGACGCCGCCGAAGCGCTCGACGAACAGCGTGCGCGTCAGCCGCGACGGCTTCCAGCCGCCCGCCGGCGGATGCCTGGCGATCCAATGCCTCGCGATGTCGAGCCGGGTCGCGATCCACACTTTGTCGAAAGCCGCGACGTAGTCGAGAAAGCGCGCGAGCGCGGCGGCGCGCCCCGGCCGCCCGACGAGGCGGCAGTGCAGGCCGATCGAGAGCATCTTCGGCGCGGTTGCGCCCTCGGCATAGAGCGTGTCGAAGGAATCCTTGAGATAGGCGAAGAACTGGTCGCCGCAATTGAAGCCCTGCGGCGTGGCGAAGCGCATGTCGTTGGCGTCGAGCGTATAGGGCGCGATGAGCTGCGGTCCCCTCGGCCCCTCGATCCAATAGGGCAGATCGTCGGCGTAGGAATCGGCGCAATAGAGGAACCCGCCCTCCTCGCAGCCGAGCCGGATGGTGTTGACCGACGAGCGCCCCTGGTAGAAGCCGAGCGGCCGCGCGCCGGCGACGCTCGTATGGATCTTGATTGCGTCGGCGATGTCGCGCGCCTCGATCTGCGCCGGCGTGTCGCGGTAGTCTATCCACTTGTAGCCGTGGGTGGCGATCTCCCAGCCCGCCTCGTTCATCGCCGCGACCGCTTCGGGGTTGCGCGCCATCGCGGTGGCGACGGCGTAGACGGTCACCGGCACGGCGCGTTCGGCGAACAGGCGATGCAGGCGCCAGAAGCCGGCGCGCGAGCCGTATTCGTAGATCGACTCCATGTTCATGTGGCGCTGGCCGGGCCAGGGCGCCGCGCCGACGATTTCCGACAGGAACGCCTCCGAGGCGGCGTCGCCGTGCAAAACGTTGTTCTCGCCGCCTTCCTCGTAATTGATGACGAATTGCAGCGCGACGCGCGCGCCGCCCGGCCAATCCGCGTAAGGGGGCGTACGGCCGTAGCCGATCATGTCGCGCGGATAGGTCCCGCTCATGCGTAGCCCTCTCTTCTTCCTCGCCCGGCAGCCGAGAAACGCCGCACTCGATCGATACGACAAGCGACGAGTTTGCTCCAGGGCCCCATTTGCGTCAAAAGCCTGACGGTCCTTTGCAAAACTTCGGCATTCCCCCATCATGAGCGATATTGATGTGATCTTTGAGGCGCCGCTGGCGCGCATCCGCCTGGCGAGCCCCGCCCGCCGCAATGCGATGTCGCGCGCGATGTGGCGGGCGTTGCCGGAGCTCTGCGCGACAATCGAAGCGCGCGCCGACGCGCTGGTCGTCGTCGTCGAAGGCGCCGGCGGCCATTTTTGCGCCGGCGCCGACATCTCCGAATTCGCCGAGGTCTATCGCGACGCGGCGGCGACGCATGATTACGTCGACGCGATCCAGCGCGGGCTCGGCGCGCTCGGCGCGCTCGACCGGCCGACGATCGCCGCGTTGAACGGCGTCGCGGTCGGCGGCGGACTCGCCCTGGCGATCTGCTGCGATCTTCGTTTCTGCGCCGAGGACGCGCATCTCGCGATCACCCCCGCCAAGCTCGGCCTCCTTTACGGTCATGTCGAAACGCAAAAGCTGGTCGAACTCGTCGGCTCGGCGCGCGCCAAGGATTTGCTGTTCAGCGGTCGGCGCGTCTTGCCGAGCGAGGCGTTGACGATCGGCCTCGTCGACCGGCTCGTCCCGGCCGAGGCGCTGGCGCGAAGCGTCGGCGAATACGCCGCGGAGCTGTCGCGATTGAGCCAAAAGTCGATCCGCGGCGCCAAACGCGCAATCGACGCGATCGCACGCGGCATGAACGCGGAGAGCCCGGCGTTTCGCGCTTTGATCGAGGACGCCGCGCTCGGCGAGGACTTTGCCGAAGGTCGCGCCGCCTTCGCCGCCAAGCGCGCGCCGGACTTCCGCTTTCGCGGGCCGACGTCGGCGGTGGATTGACGCGCGCCTTCAGTCGTCGCGCGACAGCGGAATCGACGATGTCGGCGCGGCGTCGATCGACCCGCCGTTCTCGGCCGGCAGGATCGGCGGCGGCGCGGGGCGGTCGTCGAAGGCTTGCAGTGGCGGCGGCAGGGCGCCGGTGGGACCGCGCAGCTCGAGCGGGCCCGGGCCGGGGCGCCCGGAGGCGCGGGCGACGTCCATCGGCTCGTCGATTTCTGGCGCCGGCGGCAAGCCGTCCGGCCGGGCGGGCGGCGGCATCAGATCGGGCGGGGGTTGCGGCTTGCAATAGCGGCGCGGACCGGTGTTGGTCGAGCCGTGCATCGCCAGATCGAGATGGAAATGGTTGTAATGGAACACGTCGGCGCCGGGGCCGAGCACCGTGGTGAAGTGCTGGCAGGCGCCAGCGTGAATCTCGTGCAGGAAAGCCGATTCCTGACTGTCGGTCCTCTTCCAGTCGCGAACGATGCTGATTTCCCGTCCGTCCGCGAGCTTGAAACCGGCGAGGTCGACGGCGTTGCCGAACGCGTGTTCCGACAGTTGCGCGCCCGGGACATTGTCGACGCCGCGGCAGCTGTAGGCGCCGAACGCCTCCAGCCCGACGACGGGGGAGCCGAAGCGCGCCTGAGCGTAGGGCTGGACGACATCGGCGAGCCAGCCCTCGAGCGCCGGGATCATCGAGCAGTCGATCGTCAACGCCTTGTCGACGCTCACCGTCCCGTCGGCGAGCGCCGAGACTTTGAAGGGATGGGTCATGCCGCAGATGCCGGGCCCGTCGATTTCGGGCTGCGGCGCGACATAGGCGGACGGCTTGACCAGTCCGCGCGACAGGCAGAGGTTTTCGGCCTGCGTGCGCCAGATCGGACGCTCCGCGCGCTCGAACCAGCCGCAGCCGGCGAGGGAGAAGAGGGCGAGGGAGAAGAGGGCGAGGACGCCCAACGCCTTTGGCCATACGCAACGCGCCATTAGGCCAAAATGCGCGCATTGCCTAAAGAAAGCCTAAACCAAGCGGGCGGCCACGGTGACGCCGTAGTTTGCGGGCAAGGGACGGCCGCTCGCGCGTCGGGACGACGATTCGGGGACACTGCGCGTTGAAAGCTAAGCTTCTGATGCCGAACGACAAAGCAGAGCGCGCTGTTCCTCCCGGCGCACGGAGGAAGGGGCGCGCATGAGCCGGATCGGACGCCGGCTCGCCGCCGCGGCGGTCGCGCTTTGCGCCTGCCTGGCGGCAAGCGCCGCGCTCGCCCATCCCCATGTCTGGGTGACGGTGCGCAGCCAGATTATCTTTTCGCCCGACGGCAAGGTCGCCGCGGTGGTGCACGACTGGGTTTTCGACGAAATGTATTCGTCCTTTGCGACGCAGGGCCTCGCCAAGCCCGGGGAACTCGTCAAGCGCGAGACTTTCGCGCCGCTGGCCAAGGAAAACGCCGGCGGCCTCGCCGAAATCGGCTATTTCACCACCCTCAAGATCGGCGGCAAGTCGGTGGATTTCGGCAACGTGACCGACTACTGGATGGAGGAGCGCCCCGACCATCTGGTGACGTTCCATGTCGTCCTGCCCTTGAAGACGCCGACGCCGCCGGGCCGTTATTTCTCCTTGCTGGTCGCCGACCCCGAGTATTTCATCGACTTCGAATTCGACGACAACGACGCGATCAAGCTCGATTCGGCGCCGTCCGGCTGCTCGGCCTCCATCGCCAAGCCCAAGCCGCTGGAGGGCGAAGACAAGCAGACCCTCAGCGAGTCGTTCTTCAGCGGTCTGGCGCCCGGAACGAATTTCGGCTTCAAGATGGCCAGCCGCGTGATCGTCGCCTGCCCGTGAAACGAACCCTTCGCGCCCTCCCTCTTCGCGCCGCCTCGGCTCTGGCGCTCCTCGCGTCCGGCGCGGCGCCGGCGCTGGCCCAGCTCGCGCGGCGGCCGTTCGAGGTCGGCGGCGGCGAAGGCGGCGGCGGCGCGAGCGGCGGCGTGACGGGATGGCTGCTCGCCGAGCAGTCCCAGCTCACCCATCTCATCGCGGCGCATGTGAAGGCGCTGCACGGCGACCCCACCGCGATGTGGGGCCTTGTCGGCATCGGCTTCGCCTACGGCGTTTTCCACGCCGCGGGCCCGGGACACGGCAAGGCGGTGATCGCCTCCTACATGATGGCCAACGATCGCGCGCTGAAGCGGGGCGTCGTCCTCGCCTTTCTGGCGGCGCTGTTGCAGGGCGCGGTCGCCGTTGCGCTGGTCGGGATCGCCGCGCTGATCTTCAACGCCACCTCGTCTGAGATGAACCGCGCCGCCGATTGGCTGGCGCTGGCGAGCTACGGCGGCATCATCGCCATCGGCCTTTGGCTGATCTGGACCAAAGGGCGGGCGTTCGTCGCGGCGCTACGGGCGAGGCACACCCACCGCGCGACGATCGCCGGCGGGGCGCTCTACGAGGGCGCGCCTTGGCGCCCGAGGGCGAACGGAAACGGCGGAACCGCGTTTCGCGCCCACGCGCCGGGCGAAGAGGCGATCGCAACCGCCGAATGCGGCCATTCCCATGCGCTCGACCCGGCCGCGCTCGGCGCGGCCTTTTCCTGGCGCGGCGCCGCGGCGACGGTTCTTGCGGCGGGGTCGCGGCCCTGTTCGGGCGCCATACTGGTGCTGGTGTTCGCGCTCGCTCAAGGGCTGTTCGCGGCGGGCGTCGCCGCGACCTTCGCGATGTCGTTGGGCACCGCGCTGACGACGGGCGCGCTCGCCTGGGCGGCCGTGTTCGCCAAGGCCGTCGCCATGCGGCTTGCGGCGGGCGACGATTCGCGGGTCGCCCTCGCCGCCCGCGGCTTCGAATTCCTCGCCGCGCTGCTGGTGCTCGCGTTCGGCCTCGCGCTGCTGTTCGGCGCGCAGGGCGGGGCGTGATAGAAGCGCGGCGCTTTTTGCGGCAAATCGCCTTGCAGATGAACGCCCACGCGATCGATCGATTGCGTCGCCGTCCCGAGCGCGGCGCGAGCCATCAAACCGGCGTCAGCCGTGAACGGCGCGTCTTCAGCAGCGCGCTCGGCGCCATTGGGGGGAAACTGAAGTCATGAGTCTCGTCGTCGTCCACACCTTGCCGGAGCTGCGCGAAGTCGTCGCCTCCTGGCGGCGCGAACAATTGCGGATTGCGGTCGCGCCGACGATGGGGGCCTTGCATGAGGGCCACCTCAGCCTGGTGCGGGCCGCGCTCGCTCGAGCCGATCGCGTCGTCGCAACCATTTTCATCAACCCAAAACAGTTCGACAATGCGGCCGATCTCGCCGGCTATCCCCGCACCTATGAGTCGGACGTCGAACAGCTCGCGAGGGCCGGCGCGCATCTGCTTTACGCGCCGGACGCCGCGCAGATGTACCCAGCGGGCTTCGCCACGACGATTTCCGTGCGCGGGGTCAGCGAGGGGCTGTGCGGCACATTCCGGCCCGGCCACTTTGACGGCGTGGCGACCGTCGTGGCGAAACTATTTCTGCAAACCGGGGCCGATCTCGCCTTCTTCGGCGAGAAGGACTTTCAGCAGCTTAAGGTCGTTCGCCGCATGGCCGCCGACCTGGATATTCCCACGCGCGTGATCGGGTGTCCGACGGTTCGCGAGGCCGATGGTCTCGCGATGTCGTCGCGAAACGCGCGGCTCACGCCGGCCGAGCGCGGCGCCGCTCCCAATCTCGCCGCGACCCTGTTCGCAATTGCGGAGCGACTCTCGGCGGGAGACGCGGCGCCGTCGGCGATCGCGCGGGGCGTCGCAGACATTCGCGCCGCCGGCTTTCGCGAGGTGGAATACCTGGAGCTTCGGGCCGAGGAAGACCTGCGGCCGTTGCAAACGCTCGACCGCCCCGCGCGCCTGCTGGTCGCGGCCTGGCTCGGCGATACGCGTCTCATCGACAACGTCGAGGTTTTGCTTAGGGGGCGCGCCGTCGCGGCGTCGGAATAAGAAGACGGCGGCGACGACGGGCATTTCCTTCCAGGCGCGTCCTGTTCTAAAAGCCGACGCAATCGCCGCGCCGAGACCCTCAATGCCCGCCTCCCCCGAAGACCTGATCGCCTATCTCGATTCTCTTGGCGTCGCCACGACGACGGTCGAGCACCCGCCGCTGCACACCGTCGAAGAGTCGCAGGCGCTGCGCGGCGAAATTCCCGGCGGGCACGTCAAGAACCTGTTCGTCAAGGACAAGAAGAGCCGGCTGTTTCTGCTCGTGCTCGGCGAGGAGACCCCGGTCGATTTGAAGCGGGTGCATGAAAAAATCGGCGCCCAGGGGCGTGTGTCCTTCGGTTCGGCCGAACTTCTCCAGGAGGTCTGGGGGGTCAATCCGGGCGCCGTGACGCCGTTCGGCGCGATCAATGATCCCGAAGGCCGCGTCACCGTCGTGCTCGACGCCACGATGATGCGTCACGAGCGGCTCAATTTTCACCCCCTCGTCAACACCCGCACGACGGGCCTGGCGACCGCGGACCTGATGAAGTTCCTGCGGGAGACGGGACACGAGCCGATGATCGTCGAGCTCGGGGCGGACGCGGCGGCGTTGAATAATCACGGCGGGGACGCCATTTAGTCGGCGGGAAGCCCGTTTGGGCAATTTGGAGGCACGGAATATGGCGAGCGGCAATGGCGCGGGAGCGCCCGCGAACCCGGTAAAGGACGTCACCACGGCTTCGTTCAAGGCGGACGTGATCGCCGCGTCGGCGCGCCAGCCGGTGCTCGTCGACTTCTGGGCGCCGTGGTGCGGCCCGTGCAAGCAGTTGGGGCCGGTGCTGGAGAAGGTCGTCGCCGACGCGAAGGGCAAGGTGACGCTGGTCAAGATGAACATCGACGATCATCCCCAGATCGCCGGTCAGCTCGGCATCCAGTCCATTCCCGCGGTGATCGCGTTCGACAAGGGTCAGCCGATCGACGGCTTCATGGGCGCGCTGCCCGAAAGCCAAGTGCGCGGCTTCATCGAGCGCCTAGTCGGGCCGCTCAGCGCCGCGGCGGACGAGCTTTTGGCGCAAGCCGACGCGGCGTTCGCCAAGGGCGACGCCGCGGGCGCGGCGGCGCTCTACGCGCGGGTCCTCACCGAGGACGAATCCAACGTCAAGGCGATCGCCGGCCTCGCCAAGCTGCATGTCGACGCCGGCGATCTCGAACAGGCCAAGGCGGTGCTGTCGATGGCGCCGCCGCCGCCCGCCGGCAAGGATCAGAACCCGGCGATCGCCGCGGTGTGGGCGGCTGTCCGGGTCGCCGAGCAGGCCGCCGCGGTCGGCGATCTCGCGCCGCTGGAGAAGGCGCTCGCCGACAATCCCGACAACCATCAGGCCCGTTTCGACCTAGCGCTGGCGCTCAACGCCAAGGGCCAGCGCGACGAGGCCGCCGACTGCCTGCTCGCGATCATCAAGCGCGACCGCACGTGGAACGACGAGGCGGCGCGCAAACAGCTGCTGCAGTTCTTCGAGGCCTGGGGCCTGATGGACCCGTCGGCGGTCACCGCGCGGCGCAAACTATCGGCGATCCTGTTTTAACCGGCGTATCTATGCGCGCAGCGTTCGAGTTTGAGATCCATGAAGCTCAATAAGACCTATCGCCGGCCAAAGGAAATGCCGAAGGTGATGCCGGTGTTTCCACTGGCCGGGGCGCTATTGCTGCCGCGCCGGCCGATCCAGCTCACGATCTTCGAACCGCGCTATCTCGCCATGCTCGACGACGCCCTCTCCGGCGAGCGGCTGATCGGAATGATCCAGCCGAGCGCCGGCGACGAAGCCGAAGAGCCGTCGCCCGAACTCTGTCCCATCGGTTGCGCCGGGCGCATCGTGCAATACGCCGAGATCGGCGACGATCGCTGCTTCCTCACGCTCATGGGCGTGGCGCGTTTCCGCGTCGCCAAGGAACAGACGACGACGATGCCCTATCGGCTGGTGCGCGCCGATTTCTCGGACTTCGCCGACGATTTCGAGGAAGGCGTGGGCGAAAACGCGGTCGATCGCCACAGCCTCGTCGAGGCCTTGCGGGCGTTCGCCGAAGCCAACAAGATCAAGGTCGACTGGGACGACGTCGACAAAGCCTCGAACGAGACCCTGGTCAACGGTCTGGCGATGCTCAGCCCGTACGGCGCCAAGGAGAAGCAGGCGCTGCTCGAAGCGACCGATCTCAAGGCGCGCGCCGAAATCCTGGTGGCGATTTCCCAGATGGAGCTCGCCCGCAGCGCCGACGCTTCGATTCAGTTGCATTGAGGCTGACCGCTGAAAGCAATAGCTCGTCGTGGCCGAGACAAGCCCGGCCATCGCGGCGACCACCAGTCTGCGCCGCCCTACTCTCCCGTCGGCAGCCGGATAACGAATTCCGCGCCGCCCTCGGCCCGGTTCGCGGCCGTGATGGACCCGCCGTATTCGCGGATGATCGAGAAGCTGATCCACAGCCCGAGGCCGGTGCCCTCGCCGGCCGCCTTGGTGGTGAAGAACGGCTCGAAGATCTTGTCCATGTCCTTGCCGGCGATCCCTGCGCCGTTGTCGGCGACGACGATTTCGGCGGCGCCGTCCCCTTGCTTCAGCGAAACGAAAATGCGGCCGTCGGGGCGGTCCTTGACCGCATAGAACGCGTTGTCGATGAGATTGACGATCACCTGATGGATCTGGCCCTCATGCGCGACGATGGTCACGTCCGGCGCGTTGTCGATTACGATCTCGGCCTTGGAATTCTTGCTGCGCGCGGTCAGCGACACCGCCGTGCGCAACACCTTGTCGAGGTCGAGCAGCTGCTTGTCGCTGGTCTTTGAAAAAGACAGGCGACGAAGGTTCTTAACGATTTCGGTGACGCGCGTCGCCCCCTCCATCGTGCCTTCGAGCAGCGGCTTGCAGTCGGTGAGGATCGCGTCGATCTTCAGCTCGGCGCGCAAGGACTCTCGCCTCGCCGTCGGCGCGCCGGCGTGAACGGCCTCGAGATAATCGAACAGCTTGCGGCGATAGCGGTCGAGCGTGAAGATGTTGGCGTAAATGAAGCTGATGGGGTTGTTGAGCTCGTGAGCGACGCCCGCCACCAGCCGGCCCAGGCTCGCCATCTTCTCCTGCTCGATCAGCCGGTTCTGCGCCTGCTGCAGCTCGACGTGGGCGTCGTGCAGCGCCTGATAGGCGCGGCGTAGTTCGCTGATCGGCCGGCCCGACAGCACCGCCCCGATGCGGCGCCGATCGGCGGTGAACTGCGCTGAGCAACGCACCGCCAGGCATTCCTCCTCGCCATTCGCGGTGCGGAAGCGCAGGTCCGCTTCCTCGACCTTGCCCTCGCGGCCCGAGGCGAGCAGTTGAGCGAGCCGCCCCTGATCGGCCTCGACGACGAAATCGCGGACCGGCGCGCCGACCAGTTCGTCCTCGCCGCGCCCGACCAGCCGCATGAACGCCGCGTTGACCTGGCGGATGACCGCCTTCTCGCTGGCGACGATCAGGATGTCGGAAACCGAAGCGATGACGCTGGAAATGAACGCCTGCGCCTCTTCAAGCTCGGCGTTCTTGTGCTCCAGGTCCGCTTCGTTGCGCAGCAGCTCGGAGTAGACCTCGTCCATGCGGTGGATGACTTCGACCCACATGGACTCGCGCACGCCGTCGAACGAGAGGTCGCTTCCTCCCGTCACTCTCTCGATCAGGCCGGGATGGGCCGGTTCAATCCTCGAAGCCATGAACGTCGCGCCTGAGATGGTAGCGCTCGATTTTGCTCCTTAACCCGACCCGCGACAAGCCCAGCTCGTCGGCGGCCCGGGAGATATTGTCGCGATGGCGCT
>Ga0187848_10002981_pt1 | contig 12800 bp, 10 predicted proteins | sample June2016WEW_4_40_FD_132424 | JGI IMG/M metagenome (GOLD analysis project Ga0187848, IMG submission 132424) | Peatland microbial communities from SPRUCE experiment site at the Marcell Experimental Forest, Minnesota, USA - June2016WEW_4_40 | ecosystem: Environmental > Terrestrial > Soil >... | reverse complement strand
CTCATGCTCTCTGGCGGCGCCGCGAGAGTGGGCTTCGACATCGGCGTACTTGCCGTTGCTGCGCTGCTTATATCGATGCTCAGCGCGTGGTTTTACCCGAAAGTGGTAATGTAACGAGGCATTGCTCGTCATTGCCTGGCGCCGCCGGTTGGCCTTCTTCAACCGCTTCCGCCGGGGCTCGACGGCGGCTCGTCGCGCACTCCGGTGCCGGCGCGGCCATCCATGCCGCGAACCCGCGCGGCATCGGCGCGTCGGTCCCGGCGCGGATCGAAGAGCCATGGCACGCCAGGCTGCGTCCGCCGCTACCGCCGAGGCTCGGCGGCAAGAGGGTCAACTGCCGCCGCGCTCGCCGCAACCTGCGGCGCCGGCGCGTCCAGGCGTGCCGCGAACCCGGCGCGGCGCCGCTGGAAGGCCGACGCGGGCGCGCCTCGTCCGGGAAATGCGCGTGCCGAAGCCGCTTGGCGTATGGGCCAAGCCTGCCCCGGCGTGGCGGGGAGTGGCCAAGGATTGGGGCCAGAAGCAGAAAAGCCCGCCGCGGCCGGAGTCGGGCGGGCCGGGGGGGAGGGTTCGATGCTACGCATTGATCCGGTACGTTCGCTCGCCGCCCTCCGGTTTAAAGGATTCCACGGCGTACCCGGCCTTCTTCATCGCGCCGGCCATAAATCCTCTGACTGTGTGGCGTTGCCACCCCATCTTGTCCATAATCTCGGCCAGGGTGGCGCCGTTCTTGCGCTGCAGCATTGCGACCACCTGGGCCGTCTTACTGCCCTCGCGGGGCCCCGACTCCGCCTTCGCCGGTTTCGCAGCCTTCTTGGCTTTGGGCGCGTTCTTGGCGGAGGCAGTCTTCTTGGTCGCCTTGGTCTTGGCGGACGCGCCCCTGGCCGCCTGTGCGCCAGCTTTGCGCTTCTTGTCGGCCCTCGGCTTCGTGGGCTCAGCCTTGGCGGGCTCGGCCAGGCCCTGGATACGCTCCCAGATCCGGACGATGGCCGTCTTCGCGTCCTTCAGCTTCTTAACCGGCTTCTCGCCAGCCAAGCTATTCAGAATCGCTATTGACGCCAGCACGCCTCCTTCGGTCCGGGTGCGGGCGGCCGAGGCGATCTTCAACCATGCGGCCAAGGCGATTGAGATCGAAGATATCGAGGCACGGGTATCGGAGTTGGAGCGCGTAGCCGCACTGGCGGATTCACATGACCGAGGCAAATGAGATCGAGGATATGGAGGTGCGCCCATGAACATGCGGCTGCTGTGAAAGATTGAACGACTGGAGAGCTCGGTTAGCCAGAAGCGCGGCCCCGAACCGCGTGATGCAGTGGTCAGCGCTACTCTCGCCCGCGTGTCTACCGCCGATCTTTTGTTGTTAATAGATGCATGCGAAGCCCAACGTCCTTACCCGGAATGGAGCGATGGGCAAGTATCTGCCGCCGAGTCTTTACGGGGCGCCCTGGAAGCGGAATGCTCCCAGGCGGGCTTTAAGTCCTTGGCTGAATTTGACCGGAGTTGTCAAACTACTATGTCCCCAACGAGCCTTGGGAGCATGGGACGGGTCCATTGGAGATAGCTACCGATAACACGTAATAACGCTGCTCTGTACGAGTGGAGCGTCAATCGTCCGCAGCGGCGCTCAATCGATAATCAGGGCTTGGTGAAGCCTTCGAGGATCCAGATGTCGCCGTTTTCGCGTTCCAGCGTGGTCAGAAAGCTCTTGCCGTCGGGAGCCAGGCTGAAGCCGTGGGCCCCGGCCTGCGGACCCATGTCCAGGATGGTCCGCCGCCGCTTGCTGCGGATCTCGATGGCCTCGATCACAAAATGGTGATTCTCGTTCTTCCGGATGCCGATCACCTCGGCGCTATCTTTGGTGAACCCCGTCACCTGTTGCCAGCCGGTCTCGCGAGAAAGCAATTCGGTGTGGCTGCCATCCGGGGAGACCACGGAGAGTCCATCGTTGGATAGCCACGTCAGCCAGTTCCCGTCTGGCGACCACTGCGAGCGCCCCAGTTGATCGGAGGAAACGGGCACGACCTGGACCGGCTTCCCCCCGCCCCCGGCGGGGATCTTTCCGAGGCCGAAGCGGCCTCGTTGCAGGATCTCGAACGCGATCCAGTTTCCATCCGGCGACCAGACCGGCATCAAGCCGGTGACGCCCAGAGGCACCGGAGGGCCACCCACAACATTCGCCAGCCAGAGACTGTACTGGCCCGCCGAGACTCGCGCGAACGCGATCCGCTGACCATCCGGGGAGAACCGTGGCTCGGTCACGCGGTCGGTGCGGCCTTCCCGAAAACTCGCGGCAGTCACCAGCGGCCGCTCCCAACCCTCACGCACGGAGTAAATCCAGATCTCGTCGGTTCCGTTGTGTTCTTTGGCATATGCGAACTGATCGCCTCTGGGGGACCAGGCCGCGCAGTGCTCCACGACCGAGGTCGCCAGCACGTCGCTCACGGGCATGCCGTTCAGCGGGGCTTGGATAATGTCCTGGTCGTCATTGCGCAACGTAAATGCAATGCAGCGCCCGTCGGACGATACGGAAGGATCGGCTTCATCGTTCACGGCGGGTGTGAGCGGCCGGACGGTTCCGGCGCGCACATCCGCCACAAGAAAGTGGTCGCGGCCGGCCTTTACCAGCGCGCCGGAGAAAACGATGTGGCGGCTATCCGGGAACCAGCTAAAACCAATCCCCACGCCGCCTCGAATCGTGGACAACGTCTCAAGGGTCCGCCGCACTTCCGCGCGCGGGTAGGAAACCAGCCAAAAAACGCAACTCCCTTCGCCGACCGACGACCAAATGCCGATCGATGCTCCATCCGGCGAGAAGCGCACGTATGGCAGGTCTCCGGGAACAACCGCAAGTTTGCGCGTATCGGGGCTGCCGGCCGGCTGCGCCCAGATCGACGTGCCGCCGGGATCACCGCGGGCCAGAACCAGGGTCTTCCCGTCGGGGGAAATGTGCGCGGCCAGGACGTCGCGTGCCCGCAACTCGGGGTTTCCACCGGCGGCGCCGATCTCCCAGAGACCATCGGACGAAAGATAAAAGATCCGGGCGTTATCGGGCGACCAGAATGGTGACCAGCAATCGATTTTCGATTGCGTGAGCTGCGCCGGTACGGGCTGATCGAGACTGCGCGTCAGTATCTGATAGACGCCATCTACCTGCGCCGCATAGGCGATGGTCTTTTCATCGGGCGACCACGCGGGAGACGACTTGACGCCTTGCTCGCTGGCAAGCACGGTGAAATGGTAGGCGGCGAGATCGGGCCCGCCGTGGCTGAAAAACGCCCGGCCCACGAAGATCCCGGCGAGAAGCGCGGCGGCAATCGCGGCAGCAAGCAGGGGCTTGCAGCGCGCGGCCACCGCGGTGGGCCGGGCGGCGAGGGCGCCACTCGAAGGGCTGGAAAGCGATTCCAAATCGAAAGCGAAATCCTGCGCCGAATGAAAGCGCTCCTCGGGGTTCTTTTCAAGGGCATGGCGGATGATGCGCTCCAGTCCGGCGGGCAGCTTCGGGTTGAAGCTGGAAACATCCGCTGGTTCCTCGTTGAGGATGGCGCTCATGGTGTCCGCCGGCGAAGCGCCCTGGAAAGCGCGATGCCCGCTGAGCATTTCGAACAGAATGGCGCCGAGGGAAAACAGGTCGGAGCGATGGTCCACCGCTTGGCCACGCACCTGCTCCGGCGACATGTAGCCGATGGTGCCAACCACCATGCCGGGCTCCGTGCCCATAACTTCGGTCGGAGCGCTGGTAGCTTCCTCTGAGGCCGACCGGGCAACGGTCAGCTTGGCCAGGCCGAAGTCCAGGATTTTCAGCCGCCCGTCTTTCGTCAGGAAGAGATTTTCAGGCTTCAGATCGCGGTGGATGATACCCTTGGCGTGGGCCGCCGCCAAGCCGCGCGCGGCTTGCACGGCGTAGTCGAGCGCCTTGCGCAAAGGCAGCGGGCCAGTCCGCAAGCGCTCGCGCAAAGTTTCGCCCTCAAGCAGTTCCTGGACGACGTACATGGCGCCCGCCTCCGAGCCGATATCGAAGACGGCGACGATATTGGGGTGATTGAGTCCGCCGGCGGCGCGGGCCTCCTGCTCGAAGCGATGCCGCCGGTCCGGATCGAGCGTGACCGCGCTGCGCAACACCTTGATCGCGACATCGCGGGCAAGGCGCGGATCGCGCGCGCGGTACACCTCGCCCATGCCGCCCTGCCCCAGCAGCGCGACGATTTCGTACGGACCGAGACGAGTTCCGAGGGAAAGGGACATAGAGAGCGTCGCATAATTCTACTTCACGGGAGGAATGTTGTGCCGGGCCGAGGAACTGTATCATTTTCAGAAGGCTAGCGCGTTTATCGTTACTAATCAGCGAATTTTCCGGGCGGACGTCTTACCGGCCAATTTCGGATGTTTCGCAGGCCGTCGATGTCGGCAACGGTCATTAATTGATGAGGTGCGTTTCCGCCCATTGTGTAGGCCACGCGCTTGTTGCCACATATGTGGGATCTGCTGGGCCGAGCATGACGTGATATTCTGGCGCCCCGAACTGCGCGAACAGTCTAATGATGGCGTGGATCTCTTTTCCTGGTTCGCTCAGCACGACCCTGATCTCGTGCAGTCCGCCATTTGTACCATTGACCGGTTCGTGCCACCATGTTCCAACCCAGTGGCCGATGTGCTGGTCGGTTCCTAGGATGACGTTCCTAATGGGGGTGTTCGTGAATGCGCCGATCCCCACCGCCGCGACGGCTGCGCAGAAACCAATTTTTGCCAGCATGCGCCCGAAATCTTCTGCGGAAAAGTTGATGTGCATGCCGAAGAACTCGTGTCCAGGGTATTCTTTGCTCGCTTCAGCGAAGGTCGGCCCACAAACGTGTATCATTCCAAGATTCGTAAACACGCCAGGCACTCGTCGATTCGCCCATGTCGCCGCCGGCGGAGGAAAGAGAGGTGTTGGCAGGTATGTAGGGAATTTCGTTCGTGGCACCTGGATTGTTTCGCGGACGCCGTCGCGTTGTATCACTAGGGGCAGCGTCGCCGAGCGCTTGTCCCGACGACGGCTTTGCATAGCGAGTGCATTGCGAACATCCGGCCACAACTGTCGCATCGCTCCATGCTCAAAGCGCGATGTGATCTTGGCACAAACATCGCAGCTCGCCCGCAGGAGGGTCCAGGGGCCATTCAAGCCATACGGGACGGCGTGTTCCGTCCCGAGTGGTACGTCGCTCTTACCGCAGTAGATGCACTCACCGATCTCCCGGCCCTGCAAGGAGATGTAATTATCCACAAGACCTCGCACGACTCAATCGTGGCACGCGAAACGACGACGACGCAAGGCCTGCCGGTTCGGGAGAGTGTCGACGAAGAGGAGCGGCCGGCGGGCGACACCGATATACCCTCCCCTATGTTATGTGTAAAAAGGCCCAGAGCGGCGGGGGTGACTTTGCCGGACTTTAAATTTGGTTACGAGACCTACCAGGACGTTCGCCATAATCTTTTTCTGTATTCGACGCCCGTCCTTATTGCTGCCGGTTTTTTGCGTTCTTCGGGATTCTGCCACCACAGCACCAGCAAATGGTCACCGCGTTTCTGGAGGCGCTCTCGAGTGCGCAGCCCTGGAAGGGAATGTTAGGCGCAGGCGTGGGAGTCGTTGCCTTTGCTGGAGTTGCCTATCTCCTGACCGAAATTGTCCAAATCCACGACCAGTGGTACGACAAGCACATTATCAAATGGCGCCATCCCTATGCGACCGATTTTATGCTACCCAGACTGATCCAGCCATGGGTGAGTAGCATTAACTACAGAATTCATGAAGTCGCTGACCAAAACACTGGAGATTTCATGGAGCGGCTGTTCTATCCCTACGTCCGTGACCGTGACCTGAAGATACCAAAGAACAAGGTGATCAGATTCTACGAGGTCGTAACGGTCTACTGGTTGACCCAAATCAATGAGATCGTTCTTTTGAGCCTCGCGCTCTTGATTGTCGGCTATGGTTACAAGGGACCCGCCGAACTCTGGTATCGCACGTTACTCTTCAAGCATCTTGTGTTCATCTTTGTGGCGTTCATCTTGAACCGGACATGGGTCCGCGCAAGCAGAAACAAGGTGCGCCGGGCTACCGCTGAGGAGATCCGGGCAATTTTGGATGACGAGGAACTCAGCAAGGATCTAGAAACGAGGTTGGCAAAGATCTGTCGGGACTACTCCATTCCTTATGCGCTCGGCGATTAACATTCGTCCCGAGTATTCGGCGCAGCGACGCTCGCATCCGCCTAATCCGGCACTGAAACCTGCGCTCGAATTTGTACAGAAAGCGCGCCCCGACCTCAAGCAATTAGGCAAAGTCGGCGACCTCGGCTGTGGGAAGCTGCGTCATTACAATGTGCTCGCGCCGTGCTCAGACGAGCTGTACCTTATCGATACGGAAGGTCAGCTGTCGGCCACTCACTTCGATGCAGGGGAGGAATACTCAGTTCGTAGGGTTGCCGAGTGCGCCCGCAATCACGGGAGGAAGGTTCACGTGCTTCAAGTTCGGAGTTTGCATCTAGCAAACTCGGATTGGATCTCGTTGTGTGCATCGCGGTTCTGGATGTGGTGTTGCCTGCCGTCAGACAAGAAGTCGTCCGCTCCGCTGTAAACAATCTGGGGCAACGCGGACACTTCATAGTGATCGCACCTAGAAACGATTCAACGATCTTGAAGCGGTGCGGCCCGGACAATGCCTTCCACGATGGCCATAAATTCCCTCACCATGGAGTTCACACGTTCTATCACAACTTCCGAGACCACCGGCCAATTGTCGAATCCTGCAAAAGGGCAGGCGCCTCCTTGGTCAAGGATCTATCGATATATCGGCAGGTGTGCCTGATCTTCAAGCGGCAATGAACTCACGTAGTTTGACCAGAAGGGCGTTTCCCCCGATTAGGAACGAGAAGTCGGCCAGCATTCGCCGAGAATTTCGAATTGCGCGGAATCCGCCGGTAGTCGGCTTAAGGCTCGGGCGAAGATTCACGAACGCGGTAAAAGCTCCCAGGCGTCGATCTTCAGACCAGAGTTTTTCCATACAGCGCGAGCAAGCGACTCCATGCCCTTCTCGGCTTGAGGCTCGTTGTACACCCCCGAATCCGGAGGGCACCAGCCATGCGCTGCACCAGTGTACACTTCGATTTCCGCGGGCAGGTTTGCCTTAGCAAACGTCTCCTTGAGGACGGTCTTCTCGTTGGGCGAGCGCGCGTCGTCATTTTCCGCGATCGCGATGAGGAACTCCGCCTTGGACTCCGCGGCCTGAAGGTGCGGACTGTTTGGCGCATCGGTCACGAGTCCGCCGCCATGGAATGAGGCCACTGCTCCGACACGATCGGGCACGGCGGCCGCGGTACGAAACGCAATGGGTGCGGCGCCCACGGTGAAAGTGGGAGTCGCGTCGATCGACGATTTCATCGGCGGGGACACTTCGCCGGAACGGGTCGAGGCCGTGTGGCGCGGTTATGAGGGCTTGGTGACCGAACTGACCGGGCAGGGCGCCCGCATCGTGGTGCTGCCGGAGAAAATCGCGGCTTTCGCGCCGGAGGAGGCGGCGCACCGCCAGGCGCAACTGGCGTCGCTGGCCAAGCGTGCCGGGGTCCACTTGCTGGCGGGCGTGCAATTGAACCGCGCCCAGGGCAAAGACAACGCTGCATGGCTGTTCAGTCCGGCGGGAGAATTGTTGGCCGAGTACCGAAAACAGCACATGGTCCCATACCTGGAGAGCGACCTGACGCCCGGAAGGGAAGAGGTGGTACGAACCTTGCACGGGGCGCCCTTCGGGCTGGCGATCTGCCGCGATATGATCTTCACCGGTTTCGGACGACGCTACGGGCAGTTGGGCGTTTCCGCCATGCTGGTCCCCGCGTGGGACTTCTACCGGGACGCTTGGATGGCCTCGGGCGTGGCGGCGTTACGGGGAGTAGAGAACGGGTACGCGGTGATTCGGGCAGGTCGCGAGAGCTACCTGAACGTCAGCGACCGCTACGGCCGCACGGTGGCTCGCCGGCGAAGCGCCTATCTGCCGGGCAGCAGTCTGCTGGCGAACCTGCCGCTCGCCCCCGCCGTTCCCACGCTCTACGCGCGCCGCGGCGATGTCTTCGGTTGGCTGTCGGTGGTGGTGGCAGTTTGGGTGGTCTTTCTTCAGCCGACGATCTCGAAACGCGCCAAAGCGCGGCGCACGTAAATCTCGTCTTCCGAGCGGAGCCTTTCACCGCTTGCCCTCGGGATCAGCACCAGGGAGTTTCGCGCGCTGTGACATGACAGCGTCAGGCCGCCGGCTTGCCGGTGGAATAGCTTCCGATAATGGTAGATATCGTGGAGTACGCTGAGACCCCGCGCCTCCCTTATGGCTGCTCCACTGGGGCGGGAGCATCACTACCAGTTCTACACAGTGCCAGCGAGTGTAAAACGGGAAACACGGCAGCCGGTTGTCGCTACTTTGGAAACAGCTTTTGCAAGTCATCCATGTTCGGCTGGCGGCCGTACTCGCACAGTTCGAAGGCTTCTGCATGCCGGATCTGCCCGGCCTGCTCCACACCGTAGCGCTTCTCCAGCGCAGCCCGCAACGCCGGGTTGATGTGTCCCGAGCGCGACCTGGCAAGCCATTCCTTACGCGCAACAGGGTCCTTGGGCACCTGGTCCAGACGGCCGTCCACCCATGGGAGCCACTCATAAACCTGCGAAACGTGAGCGTCCAGACCATTGATCTTGGTTTCCCAGACATCGTCAATCGAGACTGCCACGTCGGGGCGAAAAGGGGCCGGCTTCTGGAAGTTGTCCTTGAAATACATGAATATGGGGTTCTTGCGCAATGCCGGCGTGTCCGAAACCACGTTGGGCACCACCACCATGTACGCGGCGTCCTGCACCAACACGCCCGTGTAGCGGTGATCGGGATGGTAGTCGTTGGGCCGCGGAGCCAGCACCAGGTCGGCGTTCCACTGGCGGATGGCACGGATGATCTGCCGACGCACTTCCAGCGAGGGCGTCAGCTCGCCGTCGTGGTTGTCTAGCACCTGGTATTCGGCGATCCCCAGTCGGTGGGCTGACTCCTGGGCCTCCGCATAGCGGCGTTTGGCCAGCGAGCCGCCGCCCTCGCTCTGGTGGCCGGCATCGCCATTGGTGACCGAGACGAATTTGACGGCGTGTCCCGCTTTGGCAAACTTGGCGGCCGTGCCGCCGAATTTGCCGTCGCAGTCGTCCGGGTGCGCGCCAAAGGCTATTACCCGGAGCTTAGTCTCTTGCGCCTGCCCCATCACGAGCCTTGGAACTGCCAAACCGCACGAAACCACCGCCAGCAAAAGGGCCGAAATGGACTCAAGCTTGCATTTTGACACGATAAACCTCCTCTTGCCGATGTGAATCATCTGGCCGCCTGGCAGATAGATAGTTAGCAGTCCTCACCTCCAAGCGCAAGCGCCGCCCAGCTTGACAATGCCGTGCGGTTGCCCGTCAACGGATCTGGGGCGTGCGCCTTCGCGGTAGCGACCGCGACTAACCGCCCAAGCCCGGCGTGGAACCGCACGCCTGGCGGTGGGCGTTTACTGTTTCGGTCCCGGCGTCGCCCGCGTCATCAGCTCCACGAACATCTTGCCGAACTTCGCCATGTCCACGTCCATCTGCGCGTGCACGAGTGGCAGGTCCAGGGCCGGCTTGATGCGGTCGGACCAGGTGAGCGTGTCGCCGTAGCCCGATCCGCGGTCCACGTTGACGTCCATGTACAGGTGCCGCTCGGCCGTAATCAGCGTCGGGTCGATCCACGCCGCAGCGGCCAACTCATCCCACAGGTAGCTGCGCGCCGGGTGCGAATAGCGGGCCACATACTGCGCCGAGGGCGTCTGCGCCTTGGTGATCTGGTCGAACATCTCCTGGCTCAACCGCGTCTTCACCGATAGATCCACCGTTGTGCAGATGATCGAGGGCCAGTGCGGGCGCAGCACTATGTGGGCCGCCTCGGGGTCGAACCACAGGTTGAATTCGCGCCGCGGGTCGTTGGCGTATTCCGGGTCGTCCGTCCGCGGGCTCAAGCTCCCGCCCATGAATACCAGCCCTTTGCTTAGCTCCGCGAAGTGCGGGTCGAGGCCCAACGCCAGCGCCAGGTTGGTCATCGGGCCGCCCGCGTAAACCGTCACCTCGTGCGGATGCTCGTGAACCATGCGCACCAGAAAATGCGCTGCGTCCTCGTCGAGCGGCAGTTTCGTTGGCTTGCCCTCGGTCATCGCCGGCACCTCAGCCGGATCGTGGTTGCTCTCGCGGCGCGTCCAGGCGCCTTGGTAGGTGACCTTCCCGTACTGCTGTTCCCACAGCTTGGTCTCCGCCTGCGTCCGCATGAGTGGGTATACCGCGCCCGGCGCCACCGGAATATCCGCGCGCCCCACCAGTTCCAGAAGCCGCAGCGTGTGCGCCACTTCTTCATCGCGCCACTGGTCTCCGGTCACCACCGTAATGCCCAGCGTTTGCACATTGGGCGACTGCAGCAGCACCAGGATGGACATCATGTCTGTACCGCCGGGCCCGGCCGCGTCCTGGTCGATCACCACGTATCGCTTCTCCTGCGCCACACCCCCGCCAGCCAGAAGAAGGAATGTAGCCGCCGCCATCACAGGCTGAGTGATTCGAATCATAAGCCGAGTTGCTCCGCCTAATACTGTAGCGCCCGGATTTGCTGCCCCTCCGGAGCAACAGACCCTGAGCCTTGCGTAAGAAAAACCGGAAAGCTCTTGTCGATGTTCGGCTCGGCCATGTTCGTCGGCACCACGGCTCCGGGTATCTTCACCGTACCGCCGGGAGGTCTGGGCTACGGCGCGGTTGCTGCACCAGAACGGGTCGCTGGTGACGACGACCAATCCGGCCCAGATCGGAGAGACGGTTTCGGTGTACGGGACCGGGCTAGGGGCGGTGAATCCCACCATCGCCAATGGCGCGGCAGGGCCTTCGAGTCCCTTGAGCTACGCGGCGAACACGATTACGGCAGACATCAGCGGAGTCACTGCGACGGTGACTTTTGCGGGCCTGGCGCCGGGACTGGCCGGGCTGTACCAGGTGAACGTGACAATGCCAAGCGGACTCACTGCGGGCGACAATTATCTGGATCTGGCCGGTCCGGAAGCCTATACCTCGGAGGTCCTGATTTCGATTGCCGGCACCACTTCCTCTAGCGCTTCGTTGGTACACACTGCACCACAAGCGGCACGGAAATTCGGGTCTGCGAGCTTACGGCGGATTCATTAACAAGCAGGCAGACCGGGAGGACTGTTCTACAAGTTCACTTGTCCGTTCCAGCCCTAGCCAGCGCTTCCATCTTTGCCAGTTGCTCGCGCGCCTGGGCCGCGGCCCGCCCATCCGGAGCTTTGCTCAAGTAATCTCGAATCGATTCCGCCGCCGATTTGTAATCTCTTCGGTTCATCTGGATCAGCCCCTCCAGATATTCCGCCTGCGGATACCGATGGCGTGTGTCCAAACGCTCGGTCTTGAGAGCGCTCTTCTCGGCCACGTCCATGCGGTTGAGAATGAAATTGGCCAGCGCGTTGTGAAACCAGGCCATGGGAAAGTCGAACGAGTTCAGCTTCAAGGCTTGGTCAGTAAGGTCGGCGGCCTCCTGCCAGTTCCTGTCGCGCACCGCCAGAGCCCCCAGTTGCACGTAGCCATCCGCGTACTTCGCGTCAGACTTCACCGCTTCGCGGAACGAGAGACGGCCCTTGTCGAACTGCCCCGACCGGGCTTCGATCTTTCCCAACTCGCACCAGGCCGCGGCATAACCGCGATAGAGCGATACCGCCTTCTGATAGTTCCTGTAAGCGTCGCTGACCTTGCCCTTTTGCATCAGATCCTGCGCTTTGTCGAAAGCCTTGCGGGCGTCTTTGGGGGCGGCAAGCGAACTGGCTGCCACCGTCGTGCCGCCTTCGCCGCTGTCTTTGTGCAGCAGAATCACCCCGACGTCGGGGTTATCCATCGGCCGCCGGTCGGTAAGCGGGATGCTTTGCGAACGGTAGCCAGCGAGTCTGGCGCGCAAGTCGCAATTCATCAGCCGCCGGTCCGTAAGGCCACCATCCAGGCCCCCGCCGGTCGGCCCTCCGCCGGCCGTCGCAGGCCGCAGCCCGCCGTCGCTCGCGTCCTGATAAGACGCGTTCTCCGCGCTGCCGATCTGAATGGCGAAATCTCCCTTCCGGTCGGTGAAGCCCTCCGTGTGGGTAGCCGTTCCGCAGACACGCTCGATGCGCACCAACTGAGGCGGTGGTGTGCCATCTTCCAGCCGGACCCGTCCGGTAAGAAAGAGCGACGGAGGCGGGGTCGGGTTCGTCGTAGTCGAAGGGTTGCCTGCTGTGGTCGGAATGGACGAGGTGCCAACGGTCGTGGTCGTCGTCCCAGTCGCAGTCGTAACCTTGGTCTGAGCTGCCGACAGGGGAATCAGGAGTCCCGCTGCCATCCAGGGAATCGCAGCACGAAAAGAGCGAACAGTCATAGCTCACCCTGTCCCTGAATTATACTCCCTGGCAGCGAGGCTGCCGATATTAGGGGATATCGTGCCGCACAGCTTATTTGCCGCGGATGGCTGGTGGCTTCCCAACGCCGTATCTCGGGAATTACAGGCGTGGGCACTTCAGCGCGTCGGCGACTTTTTCCTCCAAATGAACTACCAGACCCTGGGGGGGGGGGTAGCAGGACTAGAGGAGCCAGTGTGGAGTGAACCCCAAAACTGAGACGCCAAGTTAAGGACCAAATACATTGAATGGAGTGAGGAATGGATTTGGCCCGAACCGTGTACAGTCGCGATCTGAAGATCGCCGCCATGCGCGCCCTGG
>Ga0187848_10002978_pt1 | contig 12811 bp, 8 predicted proteins | sample June2016WEW_4_40_FD_132424 | JGI IMG/M metagenome (GOLD analysis project Ga0187848, IMG submission 132424) | Peatland microbial communities from SPRUCE experiment site at the Marcell Experimental Forest, Minnesota, USA - June2016WEW_4_40 | ecosystem: Environmental > Terrestrial > Soil > Wetlands... | reverse complement strand
GTCGTTGTTGGCACCGCCGTCATGGGTCATCCCATAGAGGGTTGTGCCGCTGAGCGTCAAGCTGCCATACGGATGTGCGCCGTTGCTGCCGTTGAACGAGAGCAGGGTCGTGGGGGTGCCTCCGCTCACGGGGACGCTGAAAACCGTGCCGTCGTTGTTGGCACCGCCTGCATTGGTCATCCCATAGAGGCTTGCGCCGCTGAGGGTCAAGCTGCCATACGGAGATGCGCCGTTGCTGAGGTTGAACGAGGCCAGGGTCGTGAGGGTGCTGCCGCTCACGGGGATGCCGAAAACCGGGCCGGCGTTGTTGGCACCGCCGTCATGGGTCATCCCATAGAGGGTTGTGCCGCTGAGCGTCAAGCTGCCATACGGATATCCGCCGTTTGTGCCGTCGAACGAGAGCAAGGTCGTGGGAGCGCCTCCGCTCACGGGGATGCTGAAAACCGTGCCGTAGTTGTAGCCACCGCCATCACGGGTCATCCCATAGAGGGTTCCGCCGCTGAGCGTCAAGCTGCCATACGGATCTGCGCCGCTTGTGCCGTCAAAAGACCAGAGCGTGGTAAGTGTCTGGGCGCTGGCTTGGCTTGAAACCAATGCCAGGAAGAGCAATGCGCCAAGTCTTGTGACCAGACCCGTTCGGCGACGAACGCTCAAGCGTTCTCGACAAGAACGAAATCCCAGCCGACCCACGACTAACTTTCTCATCTCACACCTCTCTCATAAGTTGCGACACCCAAGCGCACAAAAAGCCCCACCGCCCAACAGACAGGGAAACTGGCCCGCAGCATGCGAGCCACTGTAAGAGCGCACCACGACCCGTCCTGACACGAATCAGACAACGGCTGTCGTCATGCGGACGCTGCCTCGACTGGTTCCAATGGGCCGCCCGACACGCACCCCGTGTTGTCACGGGGCATCCGTGTCGGTCTCTTCCCTTGGCGACCACGACGCCAAGGAACCTCTCATATTGTAACCTCCCCCCCAACAAGTTGTCAAACAACTTGCGACACTAGGGCATACGGAGGCCAGACAATACCCCATCTAAGTGGGGGTAAAGATTGCCCATCTTTACACCAATCGGTGGGTCTTAGCCGGTCTAGCCTCGGATCGTAGCCGCCCCGAACAACCCCCGCGAGTCTTCCAGCCGCTTCCGGGCGTCCTGGAAATAGTGGGGATCGACTTCCACACCGATGCTGTTCCTGCCCCACCTGCTTGCCGCAACATTCGTCGTGCCCGTGCCCATGAAGGGGTCCAGCACGGTGTCTCCCACGAAACTGAACATCCGAATAAGCCGCTCGGCCAGCTCCAGCGGGTACGGGGCTGGATGGTGTTTCGTGGATGCTCCGGGCAATCCCGTCCAGATTTGTTGGAACCACTCCCGGTGCGCGTCTTCGGGGATCACGCTCAGGACGCGGGTGGCGACGGACGGGGTGCGATAGCCGCCCGGCTTGCGCTGCATCAAGATGAACTCGATGTCGTTCTTGACGACGGCGTTCGGCTCGTAGGGCTTGCCGAGAAAGCCAGACCCGTTCTCGACCTCGTGGACGGCGTTGGCAATCTTGTGCCAAATGATCGGGGCGAGGTTATCGAATCCGATCCGCCGGCAGTGCTCTTGGATGGACGCATGAAGCGGCATGACCATGTGCCGCCCGCCGTTCTTCCTCCGTGACAGGCAAACTCATTCTAGCCCCAGCCGGCCCGCACTTGAATGGGATCGACCCGAATCCGGACGGCCGCTCACATCGCCAGCCGGTCGGCCTGGTCGGAGGGCCTGCCGTCGCGTTTCGGCCCGGCGGCCTCGGGCGCCGCGAGGCGGTAGTTCAGCACGCGGGGGCCGTCGATCTCTTCCGCCCGCACCCACAGCGTCTTGCCCAGCAGTTCCCGCCCGTCGCTCAGGCGGTAGAGTTGGCGGTCGGAGCCGCGGGCCAGCCCCACGATCTGGCTCGATTGGCGGCGGCGGTCGGGGGCCAGCAGCCAACAGGCGAAGCTCACCGGCCGGCCGCCCTGGTTGACCAGCGTCTGCTCGACCTCCAGCTCGCCGCGGTCGTTCAGCCGGGCGGTGGCCGCCACCCGCACGTCGTCCATGCCGATCGCGATCTGCCGCCACGCCTGGAAGCGATACGGGTGGTCGGCCTGGAGCTGGAACTCCAGGGCCACGGCGTGGGACCCCGCCGTAACCTCCAGCGGCAGGGCGATTGTCAGCGGCCATTGCTGGGACTGGCCGGGGGCCAACCGGAACTCGATCTCGCAGGGCTCGATCTGCCAACGCTCCGGCGGCGCCAGGCGCACCCGGCCGGCGACGGCTTCGGCGAAGCTGTTCGCCAGACGCAGCGATGCCTGGAGCGGCGTGGCCGGGATGCTCGGCAGCCGGCCCGGCTCTACGGCTGCGTCCAACTGCCAGCGGGTGAGCGGCCCGTTCAAGCCGGCCAGGAATACGGGCAACGGGCCCACGCGGATCGTGGACTGGCGGAAGGCGGGGCCGCTGTCCGGGCCGACGACAGTTGCCGGACAAGGGCGGCTCCCGCCCCACAGATCCAACTCGCGCAGATCATCGCCCAGGTACACGGTCTCCTCGAGCGGAGAATCGTTCCAGACGGCTGCCACGAGTTCTCCGGAGCGGTGGAAGAGCCAGGCCGTGCTTCCACCGCGGAGGCTCGTGCGCCCCAGGGGCTTCGCCCCGCCGAGCGCCAGTGCCGCGCTCCGCCAAGGCAGCAGCAATTCTCCCGGGCTGCCGTCTTCGTGTACCAGCCCGCGCCGGGGATCGAACGGGTCGGGGCAGAAAACCCCCTCCGCGCCATGTGCCTTGGCCAGGACCATCCGCCGCACGAGGTCGCCGGCGCGGGTTTGGGGCGATTGGTCCCCCGCGGCGACGGCCTCCAGCGGGATCCAGCGGGCCACGGGAGCCGCCTGGGCAGCGTCCAGCCGCGCGGCCAACTGCTCGGTGGAGACCGGCTCGCCAGCCGCTAGGCTGAGGAAATCCCAGGGCGGCTGATGGGATATGGTTGGCTTCTCAGAGGCTGTGTGGAAAGGCAAGCGTAAGGTCCCCCTTTCCCTCCGGGAGAGGGCCGGGGTGAGGGGAATATCGGAGCCGTCGGGGTTGATTGGCGGGTTCCCACTAGACGCGCCCTCACCCCCTGCCCCTCTCCCCGAGGGAGAGGGGGACTTTTCGCCAAGGTTGTCGGCCGGCGGTTGCCGCCAGTCCCAGGGGATGCCGACGTGCGTGTCCTGCCCGATCCGCTGCAACGCGGTCTTGACCGCGGCAACCCGGCGGGCGAGGTCGGGGCAACCGATCCAACTCGAATCGCGATCGTCCCCAAGCTGCCACCAGCCGATCCGCGGACCGAGCCGGCCTTGCACAAGTTCCAACGCGGCGGCCCAGGTCTTGGGGTTCTGGCCGAACAGCTCCATCGCCGCTTGGGACTGGGGCGGGCACGCCAAGCCGACCAGCCGCACCCCGCCGTCGCTCAGCCGGTCGCCGAAAGCCACCAGGGGCTCCAGCGGCGTCGGGCGGGCACCGGCGGCGGGGCCGCTGGTCCCGGCGGCGGAGCCGCTGGTGCCGTCGCCCGGCACAACAGGGAACTTTACCCAGCCGGCGCCCGCTTGGCAGACCAACTCGCCCAACAGCGGCAGAGGCAAGGGGCGGTCCCCGCGCGGCAGGCTCCAGCCGAACTCGCTCCCGGGGGGTGCCCGCCGCGGCTCGATCACGGCGAAGGTCAACTCGGCGGCAGTGTGCCAGGGGCCCGCCGACCATTCAAGCCGGGTGCCCGGTGGTGCCCGCCGCGGCGCAGTGCCTGCCGCAGGCTCCGCGGTGCTGGTTTTCGGGGACGATGCGGAGCATGCCCGCGGCACGCCTTCACGCGCTGCCTTGCCAGCGAGCTTGCCGGCCGGGACATCGGGGTCCTCGACGACCGTTGCGCGGACGCGGTAGAAGCCGGGGCCGGGAACGGGCGGATTCCACGCGACCGTCCCCGCATACTCGCCGGCATGCTCGGGCGACCCTTCGGAGGGCCCGGCGGGGCCCGTCCCGTGGTCCAGGGCGAAGCGTTGCGTGTGGCGGGCCAACTCCCGGGAGCCGGCGTCCTGCAAACAGAAGGTGGCCGCGGCCGGGCCCGAGTCGAGTCCCGAGACGTTGCACACGATCCGGATGTTGCGGAAATCGCTGAACAGCCCCAGAGCGGCGGCGGGGGCCGCAGCGGCCTGCCCGGCGCTGAGAGCCACGCGCGGCATGCGCCCCAACCGCAGATCGCCGAACCGCACGGTTCCGTGGAGGTCTTCCGCATCCGCGCCCGGCTGGACGTGCAATCCGATCACGGCCAGCGCGGCGGCGGCAGGGGGACTGAGCGGTCCCAGCCGGACCCGCTGCCATCCACTGGTGGTGCGGACCGGCTCCGAGCGGAAACTCCCCAGCGGGCTTCGCTGGGCGCCGAAGAACGTGAGCGACACGTAGGCCCGGTCGTGCGTGAGCCCTGCGGCGTCCAAGTCGGCTTCCAGCACATAGGCCGAGGCCGGGTGGACGGGGATTCGCGGGCCTTGGGCCAATGCGCCCCCGCCGTCCAGGTCGACGCGGAGCGAGCGGCCCCCGTGGGGCGGCGATTCCTCGCCGATCCGGATGCGGACGTAGCGCGGATACCCCGGCCCTCGACCGCGGGTCCACCCGTCCGGCCAGCCATCGTAGTCGCGGTCCTGCCCGGGCTCGAACCGGCAGCGGAACACCTCGACGGACGGGCCGGGCGAGGCCGCGCGGCACCCGTCGGTCCTCCATTCCTCGCTTGCGCGTCGGGCTTCGATCCGGCCGGCGGGACCCGGCCCATCCGCCGGTGCGGCAGCGAGCAAGCCGATCAGCAAGGGCCAGAGCGGAGTCACTGGGCAAGGTGCTCCCATCGCTGGCGCTGCTCGGCGGCAGAGCCGGCCTCCTGCCCCGCCGGTGCCGCCGGCGGCTGGCCGGCCCTGTCCACCCCGGCAGGCCGTCCGTGGAGCCAGCCGGCCATCATGGGCCGGACGTGGGTCCACGCCGTAGTCACGAAGATCAGCACGGCAAGGACTAACGTGAGCGACAGGAGGGTCAACGACGCTCCGGTGCAGGGCCCCGACTTGTCCCGCGGCAACAGCACGCCCAGGACCCGCGATCGCCACGAGCCGATCCGCGCCTCGTCGGGCCGAGGGATCTCGCGGAGGCGCTGCAACCCCAGGCGGAACTTGAGCCCCTGCCGGCCCGCACCTTCGTCCGCCGGCTCGATGCGGCGAACGTAGGTCACGCGGACCTCGAACCAGACCGTCTTGGTCTTCAGCAACCCGACGCGATTCACCCCAAGGTTCCCGGGGTCGCCCGCCAGCACTCCCAAGCCGTCGGCCGACTCGTCCAGCAGAGCGACCGGAAACTCGGTCGACCCGACTCGGAGCACGGCGCGTTCCGGGCAACCTTTCAGGGGCGCCCGGAATGATCGGCGTTTATCTTCGTTTCGACCCATGGGCAATATCCCGTCGTGACATGAAAATCTAGCATGTACATGGGGTTGGGGCCGTTTGGGACCCCGCGTGGGACAAGAGAGGGGATGTGCCGGTTTTGTCGGAAAAACCGGACCTGTCCCTTTTTTGCGACCGCGCACCCCCGGCCCCAACCGGCTATGATAGATTTGCCAAGCCGCAATCAACGGGGGGCAAGCCCACCCGCTAAACGGTCGTGTACCCGCTAAACGGTTATGCGGGCGAGCCCACCCGCCAAACGGGCATACTTTACCTTTCGTGCGAACGCTAACCGAACGATTCCTGGGCGCGCTCGTGGCAGTGCTCTTCAGCCGGGCGTTCCTTCTGGACGGATTTCCCGCCCCGTGCATGGTGAGTGGGGGTTCGATGGCCGAGACCCTGCTGGGCCCGCACTACGAGCTGGTCTGCCCGGATTGCGGGTTCCCGCTGGTCTGCGAGGCCGGGGGGGTGTCTGCCGGGTATCAGACGGTCTGTCCGAACTGTGGATACCCGCTCTCCAGCCGGGAGGCCCCGCCGGAGATTGCCGGAGACCGGGTGTTGATCGACCGGACGGCGCTGGTCTTCGGCCCTCCGCAGCGGTGGCAGGTCGTCGCCTTCGTGCGTCCCGGGTCGATGGGGGAAATGGTGGTCAAGCGGGTCGTCGGGCTGCCGGGAGAAACCATCGCCCTGTGCGGGGGAGACGTGTACATCGATGGCAGGGTGCAACGCAAGACGCTGGCCGAGCAGCGGGCCGTACGGATCCTCGTTCACGATGCGGGTTTTCGGCCGACGCTTGATCCGGCTTTGCCTCCCCGCTGGCAGAGCACAGTGGGCCCCACCAGCGGCTGGCAGGCGACGCCCGGCGGTTTCTCCCATCGCGGCTCGACCGCCGGCAGGATCGACTGGCTCGTATATAATCATTGGCGAAGGGGGGCCACGCCCGGCACTACGGTGCCCACCCCGGTCGCCGACCTGTCGAGCTACAACCAGGGCCGGGCGCGACGCAAGGAGGACGTACATCCGGTGGCCGACCTCATGCTGTCGGTCCGCGTGGCGGAGGTCCGCGGGGGCGGTCGGCTGTGGTTTCGAGCCAGCGATGGCCGGGAGGAATTCCGTGTAGAGATCGACCCGGGCGACCGCCATTTCGCGATATTCCGGGAGGGCTGCCGGCCGCCGGCCACTGAAGACGATCTCCCCATGTCGCTGGGGGGCAAGGTCTTTGAGGTGTCGCTTTTCGATCAGCAGATGTTGCTGGCGGTTGGCGGGCGGACGGTGGCGGCTATCGCATACGACCGTCCGGGGGGCGAGTCGCTCGGCACGCCGGAACCGCTGGCCATCGGCTGCCAGGACTTGGACGTCGTATTGGATGACGTAAGAGTTTACAGGGACATCTATTACGTGCGTCCGGCGGATCGTGACGGTTCCCGCCCGCTGGAGCGTGGGGTTCGTTTGGGGGATGGGGAGTTCTTCGTGTTGGGAGACAACAGCCCGATTTCCGAAGACAGCCGGACATGGTCGGAAGACTGGGCGGTAAGAGCGGACCAGCTTGTCGGACGCCCACTGCTGGTCGTGTTACCCGTCAGGGGGGCTTGGCTGGGAGGGCGATTTTTCCAGGTTCCCGATCCGCGCCGAATCCGGTATATTCGCTAATATGTCAAGACGCAAACTCTCCGATGCCAGACCGAGCCAGCCGGAGGCCCTCGGGCGAAAAGATGCCGCCGACGGCCATTCCGCCAAACCGGCCACCAGCGAGCCTACCCCCCTATCGTCGTGGATACCGACGCCGGCGGGCATCCGCGAGACGGTTGAATCGGTGGTCGTGGCGTTCGTGCTGGCCTTTCTATTTCGCACGTTCGAGGCCGAGGCGTTCGTTATTCCCACCGGCTCGATGGCCCCGACCTTGATGGGCCGGCACAAGGACCTGTACTGTCCCGTGTGCGGGCACGAGTTTCAGATCAGCGCCAGCGACAAGACCGATCGCGACAACACGCGGGAGGCCGTGGTCAACAGCGGCAGTTGCCCGTTCTGCCGCGATCCGGTCGATCTTCGCCAGGAAAACCCGCAACACGAGAGTTATCCGTCGTACAACGGCGACCGGATTTTGGTGGCGAAGTTTCCCTACATGTTCGCGGACCCGAAGCGCTGGGACGTGATCGTATTCCGCTATCCCCACGACGCGACGACGAATTTCATCAAGCGGCTGGTCGGGCTGCCGGGGGAAACGATCCGCATCCACCACGGCGACTTGTGGATCCGCAGCGGGAAAGGCAGGTTCGAGATCGCCCGCAAGAGCCCGGAAAAGTTGCGGGCCATGCTGCGGCCGGTGTTCGACAACGACGTGGCGCCGAGGATCACGGAGAAGGGCTGGCCGGCCCGCTGGCATGGCGTGCCAGCGGGGGATCGCAGCGGCCAGTGGGAGTCGGACGACGGGATGGCGTTCCAGAGCGACGGCTCGGCAGACGGCGAGACGTGGCTCCGCTATCACCACCTGGTGCCCACCTACCAGCAATGGGAGGGCGTGGTGCGGTTTCACGCGCAGGCGGCGGACGAAGCCGTCCGGCCGCAGTTGATCTCAGACTTTACGGCGTACAACACGGGCACCGAGTCGCCGTGGAAGGGGCCCCAGGGCGGCAGCGAGGGCCTGCACTGGGTGGGCGACCTGGCGCTGGAGTGTACGCTGGAGGTGCAATCCGACTCCGGCGAGGTGGTCTTCGAGCTGGTCAAGGGGGGCCGGCGCTTCCAGTGCCGCATCGACGTGGCCAGCGGGACGGCCACGCTGGGCCTGCTGGGGCGGGACGCGGCCGACTTCCGGCCCGAGGCCCAGACCGCCGTCCGCGGACCCGGCAGCCACACGATCATGTTTTCCAACGTCGACGACGAGCTGCGGTTGTGGGTCGACGGGGGCGTGGTGGCGTTCGACGGCGAGACGAGCTACGATTCCTTCGCCCGCCATGCGCGGATTCCGACCGAGGCCGACCTGAAGCCGGCGGGCATCGCCGTGCGGAAAGCGGCCGCGAAGGTGAGCCACATCAGGCTTTCCCGCGACATCTACTATATCGCCGTTGACGACACGACCCCCAGCGAGGTCCCCAACGACTTCAAGAATCAGCCGCCGGATCTCGGCGACGCGGGGACCTGGGCCGAGAGATTCGCCGCCGCCAACATGCGCTCGGTCGAGTTCCCGCTGGCCCCGCCGGACTCCCGTCATCCGGAACAAGACCAGTTTTTCGTTCTGGGCGACAACAGCGCCTCGAGCCTGGACGGCCGGTTGTGGCGGACCAAGGGGAGCGAGTACTGGGTGAGCCGCAAGCTGCTGATCGGCAAGGCCCTGTACATTTATTGGCCGCACTCCTGGGACGAGGTGCCGTACCTGCGGATCCCGTTCTACTACTTCCCGAACTTCAAGAGGATGCACTTGGTGCGCTAGAGGGGCGTTTCCGTCAACGGAGGGACGGACCGATGTTGGAAGTCCAAGGATTGGTAAAGCAGTACGGCAGCCGCCGCGTGGTCGACGGCGTGGATTTTTGCGTGCAGCGCGGCGAGATCGTGGGACTGCTGGGGCCCAACGGGGCCGGCAAGACCACCTGCTTCCGCATGACCTGCGGCATGATCGAGCCGAACGCCGGCAAGGTGATTCTCAACGCCGCCGACGTGACTCACTGGCCGATGTACCGCCGGGCCCGCGACGGCGGCATGGGCTACTTGGCCCAGGAATCGAGCGTCTTCCGCAAGCTCACGGTCGAGAAGAACCTGCTGGGGGTGATGGAGCTGCTGGGCTTCACGCGGAAGGCCCGCAACCTCCGCTGCGACGAGCTGCTGGACCAGTTCGACATCCGGCAACTCCGCAAGTCGCTGGCCCTTTCGCTCTCCGGCGGCGAGCGGCGGCGGCTGGAGATCGCCCGCGCCCTGGTGTCCAATCCGCGGATCATCATGCTCGACGAGCCGTTCACCGGCATCGACCCGGTGACCATCGCCAGCATCCAGGTGATCATCCGCAACCTGCGGAGCGAGGGCATCGCCATCCTGATTACCGACCACCAGTACCGGGAGACGCTGCAGATCACGGACCGCAGTTACGTGATTTTCCAGGGCAAGGTGCTGTGCCACGGCCCGCCGGACGAGGTGCTGGGGAACCTGAAGGCCCGCGAGTGTTACTTCGGCGAGAACTCGGACCTCGGCCACGCGGGGCCGCCCCCGCCGCACGGCATGGGCCAGCCGCGGCCGGTCGAGGAGCAGCAGGTACAGTAACGTGATCAGCTCCCCTCTCCCTCCGGGAGAGGCATCCGCAAGCGGGTACCCGGGGGGTGAGGGGCGTGGGAGAACGCGGACGCCCTCACCCTAACCCTCTCCCGGAGGGAGAGGGGACCTTGACCTACAAGGAAGGGAAAAAGGGGACAGTCCCCATTTGCCGGAACGGCCCGGAGGGTGCTTCGCACAAATGGGGACTGTCCTCTTTTTCCTACCGAGGAGCGAGTGAATGGATTCCCCCTGGCTCGTGGCCTACTTCATCCTGACCGGCGCGGCGGTGGTGCAGTCGCTGTTGCTGGCCCTGCAGGCGTGGGAGCACCGTCGCCGCGGGCGGAGTTGCCTGCGGCATTTGGACGACCACCGGCCGACCGGCCGGGTTCTCGCGGTAGTGCCCTGCAAAGGCGCGGACCTGGACCTGGCGGGCAATCTGGCCGCGGTGTTCCGCCAGGACTATCCGGACTATGAAGTCGTCCTGGTGGTGGAGCACGCCGGCGACCCGGCCTGCGCGACGATCCAGCGGGTGCAGGCGGAGCATCCGCGGGTTGCGTCGCAGTTGGTGATCGCCGGCCGGGCAGCGGGCGTCGGGCAAAAGGTCCACAACCTCCGCGCCGCCACGGCCCAAATCCCCGACAAGATCGCCTACTTGGCCTTCCTGGATTCCGACAGCCAGCCGCGGCCGGAGTGGCTCCGCGCCGCCGTGGCCCAGTTGGACGGGCCGGGCCGGGAGGCCGCCACCGGCTACCGCTGGTTCGTGCCCGAGCGGCCGACGCCGGCCAACTACCTGTTGACGAGCATCAACGCCAGCCTGGTGGCGCTGGGGGGGCCGTGGACCTACGGCCTGGTGTGGGGCGGCGCGTGGGCCATCTCCCGCGCGACGTTCGAGCGCCTCGATTTCCGCGGCGCCTGGAGCGCGGCCTTGAGCGACGATCTCGTGGCCGGCCGGGTCCTCCGCCGTGCCGGGCTCCCCGTCCGCTTCGAGCCCGCCTGCGTCGTGGCTTCCCCGCTGGACCGCACGCCGGGCGAGGCCTTTTCGTTCCTCCGCCGCCAGTACCTGATCGGGCGTTATTACGCGCCCGCCTGGTGGTGGATGGCATTGGCCAACACTTCGCTCCGCAACCTGGCGTGGCTCGCCTCGGGGGTGCTGGCCGGCTGCGGCGTGCCCGGCGAGGGGTGGATCCCCGGCGGGATCCTGCTGGCGCTTTACGCCCTGGACGTGTTTCGCGGCTGGATCATCCAGGACGCCGCCCGGATCTATTTCGGCACCCGGCACCCGGCGCTGGGCCCGTGGCGGCGGCTGTGCCCCTGGATCGGGCCCGCGGCGGCACTGGTCCACTGGCTGGGCATCCTGGCCTCGGCGGTCGGCCGGACCGTCGCGTGGCGCGGCATTCGATACCAACTCCGCCGCGGCGGCAACGTGGCCGCCGTGTGGCGCGACGATCCGCCGCCGGAGCCGGAAACCGTCCCCAGGGCGGCGTGACGTGGTGACCGACAGACACAGGAAAGGAGGATTGAAATGCCCCGCGGTTCACGAATTCGATTGGTGATCGGCCTCTCCCTCGCGCTCGGCGGGCTACTCGTGGCCTACGCCGCGGGTCCCGTCGTCGCCCACCTCAGTTTCTTCCATCCCGGGGACCTCGGGTGGGGGTTCCAGGCCGCAATGGTCCTATGGTACCTCGTGCCCGCAGCCTTCGCAGTAGGGACAGCGTCTGCGATCTACGCGTTCGTGGTGTTTGCGGTTTGGTTCATCGGCCCGCAGGAAGAAAGATGAGGGCGTCCGTGCCGGACGGCCTGTTGTTTCGGCCTCAACCCAGCGACGAATCGCTGGGCCATTCTCGAATGCCCCCTGGGGCGAATCGGTAAACACACGCCCCACAGGACGCACATGAACGTTGTTCTCTGGGACACGCGGAAGCTGGACGTTTCCAAGGACTTTGCCGGCGGGTTCGGCATCGGGCAGTACCCGGCGGGCGGGGAGTTTCGCGACCGCGTGATCCGCTGGTTCTACAAGCGGGACCGGCGGCCGGCGGCCCTGCTGTGGGCCCATCTGGCGGCGATCTTCGGCCGCCTGGGCCACCAGGTCCAGTACGTCGAGGACCGCCCGCCGCCGCAGGCCGACCTGTACGTCTTCTACCCCTCGCTGATTACCCTGGACCTGGAGCGGCGGATGATGGCCGATCTGCTGGCCCAGCGGCCCGGGGCCCGCGTGCTCGTGGTCGGCACCACGGCCTCGGTCATGCCCGAAGCCTTCGCCGGACTCGGCGTCACGGTCGTCCGGGGCGAGGCGGAGCAATTACTCTGGCAACTCGACGCGGTGCTGGCCCAACGGGAGCCCGAAGTCCGCGTGGGCCTGGTCGAAGACCTGGACCGGCTGCCGCCGCCCGACTGGTCGCTGTTTGGGCCCCGGCGGTTCCGCATCGGCTACGACTTTTGGCGTTTTCCCACGGCGCTCGTGCAGGCGAGCCGCGGCTGCCCGTTCCGCTGCAACTACTGCCCTTACATCGTGCTGACCCAGTCGTCCGTGCGCGTGCGGAGCGCGGAGGCGGTGGTGGACGAGATCCGGCACGGGATGCGGCGGTGGGGCTTCCGCTCGTTCAAGTTCCGCGATCCGTGCTTCGGCACGAACCGCGGGCAAGTGCTGCGGCTGGCCGAGCTGATCGGGCGGCTCCGCCCGCGGATCCAGTTCTCGGTCGAGACGCGGCTGGAGCTGCTGCCGCCGGACGTGCTGGGGCTGTTGAAGGGTGCGGGCCTGACGAGCATCACCGTGGGCATCGAGACGCCGGCGGATGCCGCCCTGCTTTCCCGCGGCCGCAAGCTGATCGACCGCGACCGGCAGGAGGAGTTCATTGCCGCCTGCCGCCGGCTCGGCCTGCGGACCGTGGCCGGCTTCCTCATCGGTTTTCCGGAGGACACGGAGGAATCGATTCGCAAGGTCCGCAACTACGCGGCATGGCTCGGGCCGACGTACGCCAATTTCAACGTGGTGACGCCCTACCCGGGCACGGCGCCGTTCGAGCCGGCCCGTCAGGCGCTCGGCCGGCTCGACTTCAGCCGCTTCACGGTGTACACGCCGATCGTGCCCTGCAAGAATCTGACGGCGGAG
>Ga0187848_10002977_pt1 | contig 12813 bp, 4 predicted proteins | sample June2016WEW_4_40_FD_132424 | JGI IMG/M metagenome (GOLD analysis project Ga0187848, IMG submission 132424) | Peatland microbial communities from SPRUCE experiment site at the Marcell Experimental Forest, Minnesota, USA - June2016WEW_4_40 | ecosystem: Environmental > Terrestrial > Soil > Wetlands... | reverse complement strand
GCCTTCGTTGTTGTCGATGTCCAGCCAGCCGTCGTTGGGGTACACGGAGAGGGCCGCCCAGTTCGAGAGCGTGTAGTCCATCGCCCCGCGAACCGCGCTCTTGGGCAGGACTTTGAGCGCTTCTGCTTCCAGCCAGGTATGGAAGCCGTCCAAGAGCGGCCGAGAACGCTCCTGCCGCTGGGCCACGATCCGCACGGCGCGTTCCTCCAGGGCGAGCTTCTTCCACTCGTCCCGGCAGCGCGCCCGCAGATCCTTCTCGACCGCGTAGAGCTTAGTCCTTTGGCCACGGAAAATCGCGGCCCTCTGCGGCGTAACTTGGGCTAACGGAATCGTGTCTTGGCGCCTTTGCGTGAAAATCCCTCCACGCAACGTCTTCCACATCGCCGACCTATTCACGAAACGGCCTGCGGCTCGCTCTGGTGGGTCTCGTAGAACTCGACCCACCCTACATCTACATGCTCACTCGCTCAGATTTCTTACCGTGAACGGCTCGAACAGTCCGTAGCCGATTGTGTCGTAGGCGGCGCCGGGCGGGGGGCCGGTCTCGGGGCCCTGGTGGAAATGACCGGGCCAGGCCGAGCCGGCCACCTTGCCCGCATGGTGCGGCCCCAGCGTGTTCTTCAGCGTGCCGATCACCGTGACCTCGATCGTATTGCCGCCGGGCCGCAGCAAACCGGTCACGTCGCACTCCCAGGGCTGCCAGCCGATGTAGCCGGCCTCTTTGCCGTTGACCGCGACCCGCGCCACGCTGCCGTACCATTTGCCCAGGGCCACGCGGTAGCGGCCCGCGAGCTTGGGCAGATTGAACTCCTCGCTGTAGCTGACGCCGGCCGCATAGAACGGATGGCCCTGCTTGTCCCAGGGCGAGAGGTCCAGCGGCTTGGGCGGGGCGACGACGAAGCCCGACTCCCCGGCCTGGACCTGGAAATCGCCCAACAGATACGCCGGCTCCAGTTCGTGGTAGATGGTCATGGGCGAGGCTTTGATCGTGACCGTGTTTTCGCCCACCTTGGCCGCCGCCGCCAGGTCGATCCGCCCGAACGCCTTATCGAGCCACCATGTTTTGGTCCCCTCTCCCTCCGGGAGCGACCAACCTGCGGTCGGTGCCCGAGGGTGAGGGCGGTCGGCGGAAGCAGGACGCGGAGACGCGGAGACGCGGGGACGCGGAGATGCTGTGTCCGCCCGCCGCGTGAGCGGTTTCCCATTGCAGGCGATCGTGTACAAATCCGGCCGCTCGATGACGATCTCCAGCCCCTTGGGCACCTCCTGGGCGATGGTGAAGCGGTAGGTGGCCTCAAAGCCGCTCTCGGGCGGGAATTTCTTGGAGATCAGCTCGTCCTTGAACTGCACCGCGCTATCCCAGGGATTCCGCTCCATACCGTTGGCGGCGAAGGCGAGTTGGTTGGCCCGATAGAAGTAGAGCCCGCGCTTCACCGTATCCGGCACACTCCGTGTGCCGTTGGGAGGCGGCACGCGGAGCGTGCCGGATACGTTTTGGCCAACCGTGAGGTCCATATAGTCCAGCGTCAGCACATTCGGCTCGACCCGCCGCACCCGCGGCGGCCCCGCGGGCGGAAGCGTTGTTGCCTTGGCGGCTTGAATCGCTGCGGGCCTATCTTCGCTGCTGTCCCCCAGGCGCATAGCCACGGTAGGCTCGCTGAAGCATAGCAGCAGGCTGCCGCCGGGTGCTAGATGGAAGGGCACGTGGATGCGTTGGGAGCGGTGAAAGCCGGGGTTTTCCTTGGCCGGGACGAGCGAAACGGGGGTAATCGTTCCCGTAACGGAGTCCCACTGCTCCACCCGCTCTGCCTCGGCGCTGACAGTACCCGACGAGGGCCATTCGACGCTCGCGTTGACCAGGAACAGCAGCGACTCGTCAGAGTAAAAGCCGTCATGCCCGCGGAAATAGCGAGTCTGATGGAAGAGGACGCCTTTGTCGCCGGGGCTTCGAGCGATTACCGGCCGGCAGATGTCATCGTTGAGGTCCGTACCGAAAAGATTCGGGAGCCCCCTCAGCAGTTTCTCGGGTAACTCGGCCGGCTCGATGCGGCGCCAGCGCCCCTCCGAGCCCGTGCCCTTAAACCTCGCCTCGTCCTTCCCGCGAATCTCCTCGCAGCGCCTTGAGGGCCGGCCATCGACCAGCGGCGGTGCCGGTCCGCAGGACGAGACGCGGCCGCCGGCCCCAACGAACTCCTCCAGCAGATCGACGGTCTTCGCATCGAGCGTTTCGGTCTCGGGTGGTAGCACGATCTTACCGTATCCGTAGCCTCGCTCACCGATGCGCAGCGTCGTCGCGCGGAGAACCTTTCCTCCAAAGGACACCCCGCCTCTCAGCACTGAGCCGTGCCTTGCAATCACGTCCTCGCAGCCGATGTCGTACTCCACCTGGGCCTGCTCCAGCGACATCAAGAGGTCGCAAAAGCTCTTGCCGATCTCCTCCAATTTGGCCTCGTCCCCTTGGTACATCCAGGCGGTGGTGGTGGGCTCGATGACCAGGATGTGGTTGACCTGCTCGCCGTGCGAGAGGGCGGCGGAAAGACGCGTGAAATACTGGGCCAGCACGTGATAGGCCGGCCACCAGGGCTCGTGGTAGGAAAACGATTGCGGGTGGTCGGCCTTGCGGGCACCGCGGATGGTGACGTAAGAAAGGTGCTGGTCGAGCGTGTTGACGCCCAGCACCTCCAGCCAGTCGCCGATCCGCTTCATGTCCTCGAACCGCAGGTCCCAGCCGCCCGCCCCGTAGACCTCGCACAGCGTCCGCCGCTTGCCGAGCTGGTTGGCGATGCTCGACAGCTCGCGGACCATCCGCACGTTGCCGAACTGGGCGTGCGTGTCCTCCCGGTACTGGTTCATCAGGCAGTCGATGGCCGGCCGCTGGTGCCAGGCGTACATGGCCATGTTGTCGGGCACGCCCACGCAGTTGGGCCATTCGTGGTCCCAGTAATGGCCGGTCCATTCCAGGCCGTGCTTTTCGCAATAATCGTGGTACGGCTTGCTCCAGTGCTCGATGAACTGCTCCAAGAGCACGCGGTAGTAATCGTGCCGCACCTGCTTCCACAGGCCCACCGGCCGGACCAGGCTGGGCAAGTGGTCGAGCAGGGAATAGCCCCACCGCTTCTGGAACGCGGCGGGCAGGCCGTCGGTCCAGGGCAGGCCGCCGGCCGGGCGGATGTTCGGCTCGTCGCAGAACGTGCCGGGCACCCGCTTGCCGAACTCGCCGCCGACCTCCCGGCGGTAGGCCTCCAGCGTGACATCGAGGAATTTTTCCGTCACGCCCGGATACATCAGATCGACATAACAGCGGTTGCCGTGCCAGGGGTCATTGCCCGCCCGCTGCACGCGGGCCACCAGGTAACGGGCCTCCGGCAGCGGCTCGCCCGCGCGGCTTTTGGCGGTGACATTCTCAAAACCTTGCTCGCCGGGGAGGGGGACAGTCCCATTTTCGCGACCATGCTGCGCACGGTGCCCGCCAAAATCGGGACAGTCCCCGGTGAGGCGGTAGACGCCCAGCACGTCGGGGCCGGGTTTGGCCGGGCGGGCCTCCTCGCGGAAGATCAGGCCGCGGCCGCGGGACTCGGGCATCAGCTCGGGCACCCAGCCGCCGGCGAAACCGGAGGGGTAGGAATTCTCGTCGTAGATCCAGAGGTTCATGTCCAGCCGCTCGGCCTCGCCGAGGGCCGCCTTCCACAGCCGGAACCAGTCGGCCGAGAGGTACGGCGTCATCAGGCCCGGCCGCGGATGGACCCAGGCCTGCTTCACTTTCTGCGCGGCCAGGTCACCGAGCGAGCTCTTGACCTGCTCTTCCGTGAGCATGTCGTTCCAGACCCACAAGGGGCCGGTGCTGTACTGCCGCGGGGGATCGGCGAAGATCGCCCGCAGGACGGAGGAATCCTCCGCCCGGGCGGCGGCGGCCAGCAGGGGCAAGCCGAGGGCGAGAAGACGGGAGGCGTGCATGGCGGGGTCCTTTGAGACGGACTGCAAATCGAGAATTGTAAAGTCATTTACGGCGTACCGCCCGGAGGCTGGTGCAGTTTGTTGTCAACGGCGTATAAGGTTCCGTCGTCGGCCAGCACGAGCACGTCGTCCAGGCCGTCGCCGTGGAGATCGGCGGCCGCCCACGGAGTCGCCGGGGTCACCCTGAACGGAGGCTTATAATCAGGCTGTGCAACCAGTCCGCCGCCGGCGTCGTTGTCCAGTAGATAGGCCCCAAACCCTCGATTCACCAGGAGCAGGCCGCCCGCCTCGCAAATCGCCAGCAAGTTGGGCCGGCCGTCGCCGTTGACGTCCAGCGCAAGGGCCTTGATCGGCTTGAGCCCGTCGCGGTATTTCACCGAGTCCTTGCGGAGATCGACGCCGGTGAGGCGTTCCAGGATCGCGGGCCGGCCGCCGTCGGCATCCAGCGCGTAGCGCGTAATCTCTCGTTCCCCGATCACCATCACGTGCGGCTTGCCGGTGTCGCCCCAATCACCGAAGAAGGCCGCCAGCGGGGCCCGGCCCTCCGGCCACAGCCGGCTGGCCGGCCGCGCGGGCCAGGGCCGCCCGGGCGAACCCGGGTTCTCCAGCACGCGAAGCTGCCCGTTGGAGGAGAGCAAGAGCACGTCGGGCAGCTTGTCGCCGGTCACGTCCATGAGCGCGGCAGCCAGCGGCCGCTCGTTTTCGGGCAGCTCAAGCGGCAGCTTTATCGGAGTGAACCGCCGCCCGTTGTTGATCCACAGCGTGTTGCCCAGGAGCAGATCCGGCTTGCCGTCGCCGCTGACGTCGCCGACGGCATGGTAGCCGCTCGGGCCGGCCGAGAGGCCCCAGGACTCCGTCGCGTCGCTGTAGCCGCCGCCGGCGGCCCGCAGCAGTCGCGTCCCCTTGTCCGTGCCGACCAGCAGATCCGGCTGCTTGTGGCCGGTCAGGTCGGCGGCCAGCAGCCACCGCGGCTTCTGGAGGTCCAGTTTCGCCAGCTTGCGCGCAGGGCCCGGGAACAGGTTTTGCTCGATCACGTTGAGGATCGTCCGCTTCCCGGCCTTCAAGTCGGCCAGCAGGCGCACGAGGGCGACGGTCCGGCCGGGAAAACTCTGCCTGGCGTCGTGCGCCTGCAGGACGCGCCACGTCGGCGGGCTGGCGCCGGGCGACCCGTTGGCCAAGAACCACTTGTCGGCCAAGTGGAGGACGGCTACGCCGCCGCGGGCCTTGGCGACGAAGAGCACCACCGGCCCCCCGGCCGCCACTTCGCCCATCAACCCGTCAGGCGCAACCACTTGGACGACGATCCGCTCGCCGGGCGATTCCCCCTTGACGGTTTCGCGGACGTTGACGTTGATCGTTTTCGCGGCGGCGTCTACCGCGGCCACCGTGCCGACGATCACCGTCTTCGAGGTTTGGTAGATCATCGACATCGGCGTCTTCACGTTGATCACGGCCCAAGCCGGTGACGCGGAGGCCAGCGACGCCATGAAGATCGCCAGCGAGAGAAGGATTCTCCTCGGCGACGGCAAGGCTCTATTTAGGGGCTTCATGCGCGTCTTTCCCTGCCCGGTGGTCCCCCATGCGCGGGGCAAAAGACCGCGGCTGCCCGAAACCGGTGACAATGGCTCGCGATCCATCCACAGGGGGTATATAATGCACGAAAAGTCAGCGGTTTACAAGAAGCCGGAGATCCTCATGACCGCGAGTCGTCTCAACGACGGCCGCCGCCTTGTGCTGCCGGTCCTGATCGTTGCGGCCGGGTTAGTCGCGTTGCCGGCTCGGGCCCAGCAGCTCAGCCAGGACGCAGCGGCCATGATGGTGCTGGACAGCGCCCGCCGCGCCTACAACGAGCGGAATTTTCCTTTCGCCGCGGACCGGTTTCGCGAGTTTCTGCGGCAGTACGGCGGGCACAAGGATGCGCCGGCGGCCCAGTATGGCCTGGCGCTGTCGCTACTGGAGCTAAGCCCGCCGGATCAGAACGCCGTGGTCGAGGCCCTGCGTCAAGCGTCCGCCCGGCAGGATTTCACCGATCGGGCCTTTGCGCTGTATTACTTGGGCGGCGCGTTGCGCAGCGCGGGGGCCCGGGCGATGGAACAGGCCGCCGCCAAACCGAATGAAGCGGCAGGCTTCCGGGACGCCGCTATGCGGAACTTCGAGGAAGCGGGGCGGGATTTCGCGGTGGCCGCTGAGGCCTTCGCCGCGCGGATCAAGGCTGCCGCAGCCATCGAAAAACCCGTTGCTCCGGCCGAAAAACCCACCGCGCCGCCCCCTGCTGCGGGGTCCGCGAAACCTGCCGCACCCGCCCCTGCCGCACCACCGCCTCTCGCACTGCGCTTCGAGCCCGCTTCCGACCTGGAATGGCTGATCCGCTCCCGTTGTGACCAATGCGAGATGCTGTTGCAGCGGGAAAAGTTCAAGGAGGCCCTGGATCTGGCCAAAACGATCCTGGCGGACAAGGGGTCGGCGGAGAGCCGCTTTCGCGGCCTGGCGCTCTACCATTTGGGTTACGCCCAGTTCGCCCTGCGGGACTACGCGGCGGCGGGCCGGGCCTTGAGCCAACTGGCCCCGTTCGAGCAGGACTTCGGCGTCCATGCCCGATACCTGCTGGCCCGCACCCACCACCTGTGCCAGGAACGGCCGGAGGCGGCCGCCCAGTATCGGGCGCTTCTGGAGGATTACGCGGAGCGGAAGAAATCGGCTGTGGAGATGATGAAGAATCCGGCCGCCCTGGGCGCTGCGGAGCGGGTCCGCTTGGAAGCAATGGTGAAGGGTCCCGGGCCCCATTACCTCCTCCGCGCAGCGTTCTATTCCGCGCTGCTGCTGGCAGAGGAAGGCCGGTTCGCAAATGCGCTGGAAGGGCTGTCCGCGATCTTGCAGCAGTCGCCCAACGGCCCCCTGGCCGACGAGGCGCGGCTCCGCATCGGCTACTGCAAGCTGCAGATGCGGGATTTCGCCGAGGCATCGAAGGTGCTCCAGCCGTTGGCGGCTCACCCCCAACTCGGCGATTGTGCGGCGTGGTGGCTCGCCAGGGCCCAGGTCGGCGCCGCCGACCCGGCCAACCCGCAAACCTATGACCAGGCCCTGCGGTCGGCCATCGACACGCTCAACCGCGCCGCCGACCGCGCCGGGGAGATGGGCCGAACGGACCCCGACGCGAAGATCCGCCGCGGCGACATCCTCCTCGAAATGGCCGACACGCAGCAGATGGCCAAGCTCTACCGCGAAGCCGCCGGCACCTACGCCAAGGCGCTCTCCGAGAACAACAATCCCGACCGTGCCGAGGAAGCCATGCAGCGGCAGGCCACGGCGCTGCACCTGGCCGGCCAATTCCGGGAGTCCGATGAACTGTGCCGGAAGTTCGAGCAGACCTATCCCACCAGTACCCTGCTGCCGGCTGTCTGGTTCCGCGCGGCGGAGAATACGTGCCTCGGGGCGATGGCGATCGTCAACGATCCCAACCAGCGGGCCCGCCGTCCGGAGGCCCTCAGCTTGTTCGAACAGGCCGTCAAGCAGTACGACCGGCTACTGAAGAAGTTCCCCGAGTTCGTCCACGCGAACCTGGCCCGCTACGGCATGGCCACGGCCTATTACCAGTTGGGCCAATACAACGAGGCCGTCGCGGCGCTCGCGGCCGTCGCCGAGCCGGATCGCGTGGGCGATCTGGCGCCGGTGTCCTACCTGCTGGCCGACTGCTACATTCGCACGTTCCCGCCCGAGACGGACGACGCCATTCAGGCCGGCTCGCTGGTGGACCGGGCCGGGCAGGCCGCCAAGCTGTTGGAGACGTTCACCGGCGCCCAGCCCAAGGGTCCCAACACGCCCGATGCCCTGCTGAAGCTCGGCTATTGTTACCAGCGGATGGGGGCCGTGCTGGCCGATCCTGCCGAGAGCCAGAAGTTGCTCGCGCAGGCCAAGGAATGCTACGAGCGGCTGTCGCGGGATTTCCCGCAGAGCCCCGCCGTGCCTGCGGCGGTGCTGGAGAGGGCCAAGTGCCTGGTGCTCTTGGGCGACGTGAATTCCGCGATGGGCGAGTTGGGTCGCTTCCAATCGGACCCGCTGAGGGGCCATCCCGTGGCCCCGCTGGCCCTGGTTCGCCTGGCGGCCTTGCTGCGGTCGCAGAACCGCATGGAGGACGCGGTGAAGGTGATGGCATTGTGCCGCTCGCAGCACGAGGCGGGTCTGGCCGCCGACCCTGCGCGGAGCGAGTGGGTCGTCCTGGTGCAGTACGAGCAGGCGGCGGCGGTCAAGGAATCGGGCAAGCCGGCCGAGGCCCGGCTGTTGTTCGAGGCCATTGCCAAGCAATTCGCCGGCCGGCCGGAGGCCGCCAACGCCCTGTGGCGTGCCGGGCAATGCCGGCGGGAAGAGTTGACGGGCAAGCTGGCTGCCTCGCGGGCGGTGATCTGCAAGCCCGGCGTGAAACTCGAAGAGATCGCGGCGGCGACCAAGGCGATCGAGGACGGCCTGGCGGGCCTCCGCCAGACCGCCGAGTTCTTCGTTGCCGAGGCCGCCAAGTCGGCCCAGGTGCCCGCCCAAGCCGGCCCGCACCGCCGCATGCTCTACGAAGCCGCCTGGTGCTACCGCACGCTGGCCGAGGCGGAGATTGAAGTCGCCCGGCAGAAGCTCCAGCGAGAGGCCCTCGAAAAGGTCCTGACCAACTGGAAGAAGCGGGCCGGGGCCACTCCGCCCGCCGCGGTCAATCCACCGGACGTGCCGCTGGTGGCCGTACCCCTCCAGCCCAGCGAGAAAGCGGCCCGCGACCAGTACGCGGCCCTGATCGCGGCGGCAGGCGAGACCGCGCTGGCCGCCCGCGCCCGGCTGGAGCTGGCCGAGATGCTGGCCCAGCGGGGCGAGAACGACGCGGCCTTGGAGCAGCTCGCCTCCGCCCTGGAGAGCAATCCGCCCCAAGCATTGGCCGAGCCGATCCGCCTGCGGGTCGCGTCGTGCCTGCTGGCGAAGAAGGATTCCAAGGCCGCGCTGGCCCAGCTCCAGCCGGTGCTCGGCAACGCCACGAGCAGCCTGGCGGGCGAGGCCCGCTGCCTGGCCGGCGAGGCGTATATCCTGGCGAAGGACTTCAACAGTGCCATCGAGCAACTCTTGCCGTTCCGCGACCAGGACCCCTTCCGCAACATGACCGCTTTGGGCGACCGGGCGCTTGTGCGGCTGGGCTACGCCTTCGCCCAGGTCCAGAAGTGGGATGAGAGCCGGCGGAGTTACGAGACGCTCCTCCAGCGGTTCAACCAAAGCCCCTGGATCTTCGAGGCGCGGTACGGCATCGCTTGGTCCTGGCAGAACCAGAACCAGCTCGACCAGGCAGTCAACGCCTACCACGAGGTGGTGCGCGGGACGGTGGCCGAGGTGGCCGCCCGGGCCCAACTCCAGATCGGCCGCTGCCGGCTGGCCCAGAAGCGGTTCGACGAGGCGGCCAAGGAGTTGCTGGTGGTGCCGTTCACCTACGACTATCCGGACCACGCGGCGGCCGCGCTGTTCGAGGCGGGCCAAGCCCACCTGGAGGCCGGCAAGCCCGCCGACGCCGCCAAGCTGTGGCAGGGGGTGATCAAGGATTTTGCGTCCAGCCCGTGGGCCGAGGTGGCCCAGCAACGGCTGTCGGGGATCAAACGCTAGGAACCGCCGAACAGGGCCAGCGCCATGGCACGGAATCGCTCGAGCCCGATCGGTCCGGGGCCGCTGTTGGCCCTGGCAGCGCTGCTCGTCTCGGGCCGCGCGGCCTGGGGCTACGTCGAGGCCGCCTATTCGGCGGGCCAGGTCGTCAACGAATCGAGTAACGTCCTGCTGGTCCGGGTCGAGAGCGTCGACCGGCAAAAGAACCTCATCGTCTACAGCAAGGTCCGCGACATCAAGGGCACTCATCCCAGCGCGACAATCAAGCACAACATCGGCCAGGCCGGCTTCAATCCCCGTGAATGGCAGAACGTCATGGCCTGGGCCGCGCCGGGCAAAGCGGCGTTGATCTTTCACAACGGCGCCATGTCGGAAACGTGCATCGAGAACTACTGGTACCAGTGCGGGCTCGGCGATTGGTGGCAGATGACCCACGCCGAGCCGTACCTGTTGCGGACTTTCGCCGGCAAGCCCGAGAAGCTCGCTGCGGCGGTCGCGGCCATGCTCGCGGGCCAGGAAGTCGTCGTGTCCGGCATGGTGGACGGCGACAAGAATGCCCTCCAATTGCGCACCGCCCGGATCCAGCGGCTGCGGGCGGGCCTGAAGCTGGTAGACTACAACCCGAAGCGCGACTTCGTCGAATTCGGCGGCGCGGCCGACGACTTCCGCGCGATCGAAGGCATGCCCGGCTTCACCCACTTCGCCGCCTTGCCGCGGACGGGACTGGGCGCGGCGGGCATCGCCCCCGCCGACTTCAACGGCGACGGCAAGATGGACCTCTGCCTGTTTTCCGCCAGCCGCGTGGTGCTGCTACAGAACGCCGGCGGATCGTTCGACGAAGTCCACCTGCCCTTGGAAGGCGGGGCCCGGGCCGCGGCCTGGGCCGATTACGACGGCGACGGCAAGCCCGATCTCCTCCTGGCCACCCCCACCGGCCCGCGCCTGTTCCACAACGACGGCAAGCAGTTCGAGGACGTCACCTACCTGCTGCCGCTGGAGAACTACTACAACCTCAAGGCCGCCGCCTGGATCGATTACGACGGCGACGGCAAGCCCGACATCCTCCTCGCCGACGGTTTCCGCGGGCTGCGGCTGTATCGCAACAAGGGCGTGCAGCCCCAGCCGGCCAGCCAGCCGAAGGTCGGCAAGTGGTACTATGCCGGCCCGTTCGACAACCCGGACCATCGCGGCTTCGACATCGTCTATCCGCCCGAGCGGGAAATCGACCTCGGCAAGCAGTACACCGGCAAGAACGGCGAGAAGGTGGTGTGGCGCGAGGGCACTTTCCGCGACGGCCAGATCAACGACCTCCGCCTTTTCAAGGCCGATTGCAACGAGAACTGCGCGATCTACCTGTACCGCGAGCTCGACTACGGCGGGGCGACCGAAATCCCCGTCTCGATGGGCAGCGACGACACGCTGACCGTCTGGCTCAACGGCCGCAAGATCCACGCGGAGAACGTGTATCGCGGCTGCCAGCCCGACCAGGTGCTGCTGCGGCTCAAGCTCCGGCCGGGGCGGAACGCGCTGCTCTTGAAAGTTTGCCAAGGCACGGGCGACTTCGCCTTCTATTACCTGGCCAAGGGGGGGCGGATGGCCGTCGGCCCGCCGGCGTTCGAAGACGTCTCCGACGCGGTGGGGCTGGGCGCCGCCGGGATCGCCGCGAACCTCAAGGGCGATCATCTCGCCGTGGCCGACGTCAACGGGGACGGCCGCCCCGATTTCCTCTACAGCGCAGGCAACGGAGTCCTCGTGCTCAACACGCCCCACGGGTTCGTCGAGGCGAAGGATTCCGGCATCCTGTACCAGGCGGGCGGCGTGGCGCCCGTCTTCGGCGACTTCCTTGGCGACGGCCGCCAGCACCTGTTCGTGCCGCAGCAGGGCATCTCGAAGTTGTTCCGCAACGACGGCCGCGGCCATTTCACCGATGCGACGGCCCGGGCCGGCGATCTAGCCCGGCCCGCCGGCCAGGCGGTCTGCGCCGCCTGGAGCGACTTCCGTGGCTGCGGCCGCCCGGACTTGTTCGTCGGCTGCTTCCGCGGCCCCAACCGCTACTTCCGCAACAACGGCGACGGCACCTTCACCGACGCCACCGACGCGATCGGCCTGAGGTACCGCATTTTCAACACGGCCGCACTGGCCGTCTTGGATCTGAACAACGACAAGATGCCGGACGTGGTCTTCAACAACGAGGGCCAGGAATCGGCGGTCCTGCTGGGCAACGCGGCCTGGGACGGGCGGGCCGCGGCGAAGAGTGTCGCGTCGCCGGCCAGCGAGCCGCCGCAAGTCGCCGGTCAATCCACGGCGCCGGCTGCCGCCGTAACGGCGCTCCGGCCGCAGTTGCCGAGCGGCGACCAGGCCTCCGCTGAGCCCCCGCCGGGCCCCCAGGCCGGCCCCAGCGACGCGGACGGGACGCAGTCGCCGGAGAACGCCGGTGGGCCGGCCCTCCAGAACGCTCCTTTCGCTTGGTTGACGCACCTGCATACGTACGGCATCGGCATCGCCCTGGTGGTCCTGGGCGTCCTCGTCGGGGGCGTGATCCTGTACCTGGTCCGCTCGTCGCAGCCCTACCCCCGCGTGGAGACCGATGATGACAACTGATCCGAAAGGTCCCCGACCATGCTCCGCTTGGTGCCCGCGTCCGGGGACTCCCGCGCGACTGGGCATGTTGTTATCGCTCGTGGGCCTCCTGGCGGCCCCCACCTGGGCCGGCGCCGCCGACTGGCCCACCGCCCGCGGCAATCCGCAGCGGACGGGCAACGTCGACGACCTGCCCGGCCCCAAGGCGCCCAAAGTGCTGTGGGTTTACAAGGCGGGCGAAGATTTCGTGGCCGCCCCCGTTCCGGGCGACAAGGCGCTGTACGTCGCCGCGCTGGGGGCGTTCAACACCGGCGCGATCCACGCCATTGCCACCGCCCCCGTGGTATCCGAGCGGGTGTTATGGTCGAAGACCGCTCCCGCTATTACCCGTCCCACGGTCTGCGCTCCGGTGGTGGTGGGAGGCATGGTGGTCTTCGGCGACGGAATGCACCAGACCGACGACGCCATGCTCTACTGCGTGCGGGGCGCGGACGCCCTGCCGGTCTGGCGCTACCCCCTGCCCGGTAAGCTCGTCCACCTGGAGGCATCCCCCGCGATTGCCAAGGGCCGGGTCTACGCCTGCGGCGGCGATGCCGGCGTGGTGTGCCTCGACTCGAACCGCGTGACGCTCGACGGGCGCGAGCAGGACCTGGCGGCCGT
>Ga0187848_10002973_pt1 | contig 12834 bp, 16 predicted proteins | sample June2016WEW_4_40_FD_132424 | JGI IMG/M metagenome (GOLD analysis project Ga0187848, IMG submission 132424) | Peatland microbial communities from SPRUCE experiment site at the Marcell Experimental Forest, Minnesota, USA - June2016WEW_4_40 | ecosystem: Environmental > Terrestrial > Soil >... | reverse complement strand
TTTTAGCACCGGCGCTCACAGAGCGCCGCTACAATCACCGAAGACTGAAGCGGTGGGAAGGGGGGCAATTTTAGCCCGGCTATTATGGCAAGTTTTGCCTCTGGCGCCGGAATGACAACGCGTAAGTCTCTGCAAATCAATGGCTTCTTTCGGTGGCATAGTCGTTGCTCCGCTGAAGCTCGTGAATGTCAGTTTGTTCCAGGCAGGCGCCGCTCTGAATGCCAACAGCCGTTGGCAGGAGATCATTGCAGACAATCTGGCGTCCAGTTCCGTGCCCGGCTATAAAAGACAGCAGTTGTCGCTGGCGGCGGTGCAGGCGGGACTGATGCCGGCCAGCGGCTTGAGCACGGGCAATTCGCCGCAAATGTTCGTTCTCCCCAGGGCCACGTCCACCACCAATTTTACCGGCGGGGAACTCAAACCCACCGGCGGCCCCACCGATCTGGCCATTGAGGGCAAGGGGTTTTTTGAAGTGCAACTGCCCGGCGGGAAGACCGGCTATACGCGGGACGGGGAATTTCAGATAAATTCCAAGGGCCAACTGGCCACCAAGGAGGGTTATCCCGTGTTGGGCCAGGCGGGGCCGATCCAACTGAATCCAACCGACCCGACGCCGGTGACCGTCGCCACCGACGGCGCAATCAGCCAGGGGGCCACCTCGAAGGGCAAACTGGCGGTGGCGGAGTTCAAGAAGCCGGAGCTGCTCACCCAGATCAGCGCCAGTTATTTTGTGGCCCAAAATCCCGGCCTTCAGCCCCAGCCGGCCACCTCCAAGGTGCGCCAGGGCTATCTGGAAACCTCCAACAGCTCGACGGTGATGGAAATGGCCAGCCTGATGACGGCCATGCGCGGCTTCGAGGCCAACCAGCACGTCATCCAAATTCAGGATGACCGTTTGAGCAAAACAATTGCGGACTTGGGCAACCCGGTCTGATTTAATTTATGGTGCGATCTCTTTATTCATCCGCCTCGGGCATGGAAGCCCAGCAAGCCAACCTGGACGTCATCGCCAACAACCTGGCCAACGTCAACACGACCGGATTTAAAAGAAGCAAGATCGAGTTCCAAGACTTGCTCTACGAGACGACCCGCGCGCCGGGGGCCGAGCAGAGCAGCAGCACCCAATTGCCCACGGGCATCCAGATAGGTCATGGCAGCCGGGTGGTCGCGACCGCCAAGGTTTTTACGGAAGGCGAACTGTCCCCGACGGGCGAACAACTGGACCTGGCCATCAATGGCGATGGATTCTTCCAGGTGCAAATGCCCGACGGCTCGCTCGCCTACACGCGGGACGGCGGTCTGAAACGATCCTCCACCGGGCAAATCACGACCAGCGACGGATTGCCCTTGCAGGGCGGCTTTCAGCCCATTCCCGCGGGGACGACCGGCATCACCATTTCGTCCAACGGCCAGTTCACCATCACCTCGTCGAGCGGCACGCAGAATTTCCAGGTGCAGTTGACGCGGTTCACCAATCCGGCGGGCCTGAACTCCATTGGCGGCAATTTATACACGGAAAGCCTGGCCTCCGGGACACCGGAAACCGGGACGCCGGGCGAACAGGGATATGGCACCCTCCAGCAAGGCTACTTGGAAATGTCCAATGTGAAAGTCGTCCAGGAAATGGTCAACATGATCGTGGCGCAACGCGCCTACGAGGTGAACTCCAAGTCCGTGCAATCCGCCGACGAAATGATGCAGGAGAGCAACAACCTGCGCCGCTGATCCGCATGAATCCCTTTAAAACCATTTTGCGCGTGGCGGGGCTGGCCTTGGGGCTGGTGATGCTCTGCCGGCCCATTCTGGCGGATGATGTTCCAGAATTGCCGCGCTCACAGACCGCCGCTGCAACCGGCACCGCGGCGGCGGCGGCGACGGCGGTTTCCTGGCAGTTGCCCTCCGAGGCGCGGGTGGACAGTTCCGGTATTTTCCTGAATCAGATCGTCAACGCAAACCCGCCTGTGGCCCTCCCACACATTCGTTTGGCCCCGGCTCCCTCCCTGGGCCAAACGATCTTTTTGTCCCGCGATCAGATCCTCGCCCTGGCCCGGACCAACCTGGCGGACCTGAGCGCCACCAACTGGACCGGCCCTGCCCGCGTGCGGGTCCTGCGCCGCACCCGCGAACTGGGCGAGCTGGAAACGACCGGCCTGCTCACCGCCGCCCTGCAGCGGGATTACGTCAAAGATCTGGGCGAATTGGAACTGGCTTTTGCCCGTCCCTGGACGGCGGTGACGGTGCCGGACGAACCGCTCCGCCTCACCCTCGGGGAGATGCCGGCGGCGGGTGTCAATCCTACTTTTGTGGCCGGATTTGATTTGTGGAACGGCCCGGAACGGGTCGGCCACTGGCAGGCGGTCTTGCAGGCCCGGGTTTGGCGGGAGGCGGCGGTGGCCCATTCCGCGCTGACCCGCGGCCAGTTGCTGCGCGACGCCGACATCGTGATGGAGCGCCGCGACGTGCTGACGGTGCGCGACGCCATCGTGAACATTTCCAAGGACGACAACTCGCTGGCCCTGGTGGAAAACGTCGCCGCCGGCCTGCCGGTGCTCAACCGCGTGGTGCGCCCGCGCCCGCTCCTCAAGCGCGGCCAACTGGTGGACGGGGTTTTTGAGCAGGGCAGTTTGACCATTTCCCTGAAAGTAGAAATCCTCGAAGACGGATTGCCCGGGCAAATCATCCGGGTGCGCAATCCCAAAACCAGGCGTGAACTAATTGGAAAGGTGCAAAATGAAGAAACTGTCCGCATTACTCTTTGACCCCGCCCACCTCATCGCCCTGCTGGTCACTTTTCAGGTGACCAGCGTGGTGGCCGACTCGCTTTGGAAAACCGACACCTCGCCCAGTTCCATGTTCGCCGATAAAAAGGCGCGGCGGGTGGGCGACATCGTGACCATCGTCGTGCAGCAAAACAACGCCGCCACGCGCAATAACAACACCACCACCGCCAAGCAGACGTCGGTGAACGCGAGCATCGCCAGTTTCCTTTACGGCCCCGCCGCCAGCGGATTGCTGACCAAGGGGGGAGCGTATCCGGCGATGAATTTCTCCGACAAGAACTCCTATTCCGGCGGCGGCCAGATCAACAATGCTGAAACCATCACCGACCAGGTGGCGGTGCGGGTCATTGACGTGCTGCCCAACGGCAACCTCGTGGTGGAAGGCCGCCGCCACACCGCCTTCTCCGGTGAAAAACAGGACGCCATTCTGCGCGGCACCATTCGCTACGACGACATCGCCGCCAACAACACCGTGTTCAGCTACAACATCGCCGACGCCTCCATCCAGTTCGTCTCACACGGCACCATCACCGACAGCCAGAACAAAGGCTGGTTCAACCGGATTTGGGACAAGATCAACCCGTTCTGAGGTTTGCCATGCGCCGCGCCTTTTGTTTGCTGGTTTTGTTGTTGGGCGCCTGGCTCGCCCTGCCCGGCGCCGCCGCCGCCGCGGGTTCGCGCATCAAGGACATCGCCATGATCTCCGGCGCGCGCGACAACCAGTTGTCCGGCTTCGGACTGGTGACCGGGCTGGCCGGCGACGGCGACATGAATCCTGTGGACACGCTGCAAACCCTGGCCAACCTCCTGCAACGCTACGGGCTGACCGTGCCCATTACCACGCTCTCCGCCAAAAACGTGGCGGTGGTGATGGTGACGGCGGACATCCCCGCCTTTGCCAAACCCGGCAGCCGGCTGGACGTGGTGGTTTCTTCCATGGGCGACGCCAAGAGCCTGCAAGGCGGCGTGTTGATTCAAACCCCCTTGTACGGCGCCGACGGCAATGTTTACGCGGTGGGGCAGGGGACGCTGTCCATTGGCGGGCTAAGCGCGGGCGCGGCGGGAGCGGGCGGGGCCACCGTGCAAAAGAACCATCCCACGGTGGGAACGATCATCAACGGCGCGCTGGTCGAGCGGGAAATCCCCGCCACCATCATCAGCGACCGTCATTTGGAACTGGTCTTGCGCGAGCCGGATTTTACTTCCGCCGCGCGCATGGCCACCGCCGTCAATGAGAAATTTGCCGATTCCGCCACGGCCCTGGACGGGACGACGGTGCAGGTGCAAATGCCCACCAATTGGGGGGGATCGCCCATTGATTTTATTGCCCAGTTGGAAATGTTGGAAATGACGCCCGACGTTCCGGCCCGGATCGTGATCAACGAACGCACCGGCACCATCGTGGCGACGGCGCGCATTCACATCGCCTGTTGCGCCGTCTCCCACGGCAACGTCACCATCAGCATCGCCTCCACCCAGGACGTGTCGCAGCCGGCCGCTTTCAGCCAGGGCGGCACCACTGCCGTCACCACCCGCACTGACGCCAAAATCAAGGAGGACAAGGGATCCCTGGTGGCGCTGCCGGAATTGCCGACGGTGGAAAAGGTCGCCTCCGCCCTCAATTCCCTCGGCGTCACCCCGCGCGACATGATGTCCATGTTCGAAGCCATGAAGCAGGCCGGCGCCTTGCAGGCGGAATTAATCCTGCGCTAACATGAACGTCCAGGCCCTCCATCCCCACATCAAGGCTTCCGACGTGCCGTTGCGCGATCTGGCGGCCAACAAACATATTTCCGACCAGGAAAAAGTGGCGGAAGTTTCGCGCCAGTTTGAAGCGGTTCTGCTCCGCCAAATCTTGCAGGAAGCGCGCAAGTCCTCCGTCACCCCCTCTTCGTCGGCGGACGCCACCACCTCGGGGATTTATGATGACATGATCAACAACCAACTGGCCGACAGCATCAGCCGCTCCGGCTCCTTCGGGCTGGGCAAGAGTTTGCAGGGCGAACTGGCCCGTCAGGTATTGCCCAACGCCCCGGCCACGCCGCCCACCCTGACGCCGCTGGCCGTTCCCTTGAGTAAAAAACCAGGCACGTAATCCATGAATGACTCCACCGACAGTATTGAACCGCTCATCGCCGGCTTGCGCGAGGAATTGCAGCAGTATGGCGAAATGCTCGCCCTGCTGGACCGTCAGCAGGAGCAGGTCAAAGCGCGCTCCGCCGGGGAGATTTTCCAGTCCATCAGCCTCATTCAGGCGCAGGCCGCCGCCATTCAGGGCGCTCGGCAACATCGCGAGCAATGCCGCGGCGCCGCCGCGCTGGCCTGCCACCAGCCGGAAAACACGCCGTTCAGCCATTTGATCCCCCTCCTGCCGCCCGATTACCGGCCGCTGCTCCTGGCGTTGGTGGATGAAAACAACGAGTTGCTGGGACGCGTCCGCCAGCGGGCGCGGCAAAATCATGTCCTGTTGCGCCGCTCGGTGGAATTGATGCAGGAATTGTTGCGCACGCTCTTTCCCGCCCGTCAAACCTCCCTCTATAACGGCAACGGCCACAAGCGCGGCCAGCTCCTCAACCCCCGCCCGCTTTACAACGCCGTCGGCTGACACCAACCCAACTTATGCTCGGACTCTTTGGCACGCTCGATCTGGCCTCCCGCTCTCTTGCCGCCCAGCAGGAGGCCATGGCCGTGGCCGGCCAAAACATGGCCAATGTCAATAATCCGGCCTACGCCGACGAGCGGGCGGTCATCCAAACCTCCGACACGCTGGAAACCCCCGCCGGGGAGGAAGGCACCGGCGCCGATGTCGCCTCCATCACCGAAGTGCGCGACAGCCTGCTGGACAACCAGGTTGTGGCAGAAAACAGCGTCACCGGCTCCTTCACCGCCCAGCAAACCGCCCTGCAAAATGCCGAGGCCTACCTGGGCGAACAACTCACCAGCGCCTCCACCTCCGGCGCCGCCGCCTCCAGCCCCGATGGCCTGGCCGCCATGCTCTCAAATCTTTTCAATTCCTTTTCCAGCATGACCACCGGCACGGGCGACCCGTCCGCGGTGGTGCAGGCCGCTCAGGAGGTCACCAGCCAATTCAACCAGGTTTCCGCCAGTCTCAGCCAGGTCCGCGGCAATTTAAACACGTCCATCCAAAACGACGTGGCGTCGAGCAACCAGGACTTGAGCCAGATCGCCGCCCTGAACCAACAGATCGTTGTGGCCGAAGCCGGCGGCCGCACCGCCAATGATTTGGTGGATACGCGCCAGCAAACCATCGAGAACCTGGCCGGCATGGTCAACATTTCCACCTCCGCCCAGCCCGATGGCAGCATCAACATCAGCATCGGCGGCGTGCAGATGGTGACGGGCAACAATGCCGTTGACAGCCTGCAAACCTACGACTCCGGCGGCGGACAACTCCTGATTCAGGACGCCAATTCCGCCACGCCCCTGGCCGTGAGCGGCGGGAGCATCGGCGGCAACATCACCGCCCGCGACGGCGGCCTGGCCGGCCTGCAAACCAGCCTCGACACCCTGGCTTCGCAACTCATCACACAAGTCAATAATATATATTCGGCCGGCTATGATGCCGGCGGCGGCACCGGCCAGGACTTTTTCACCGGCGCCAACGCCGCCGACATCGGCGTCAACAGCAACCTGGTTGCCGACCCCTCCCAGTTCCAGGGCAGCAGCACGCCGGGAGCCGGCGGGGACACGCAGATCGCGCTGTCGCTTGCCAATCTGGCCACGCAAAACAACCCCGCCCTCGGCCACCAGTCCTTGACCCAGAGCTACGCCCAGACCGTCGCCAACCTGGGCAATGCCATAGACACGGCGACCGACCAACTCAACACCAGCCAGGCCATCAGCACCACCCTGACCAATCAGCGCAGTTCGGAAAGCGGGGTGTCCATAGACCAGGAGATGACCGATCTGATGCAGTTCCAAAAGGCCTACGAGGTTTCGGCCCAACTGGTCACCACCTTGAACGCCATGATGGAGACTGTGATTAACATGAAGACTCAATAGCAATTCCGCCAACCGGATTAAAACCCATGCGCATCTCCAACGCTTTATTCGCCAACGATTTCCTCGCGCAGAGCAATCAATTGCAAAGCCAGCAGGTTCAACTGCAAAACGAGGTCTCCACCGGTTTGAAAGTCACTTTGCCGCAGGACGACCCTGCCACCATGGACCAGGTGCTCAACCTGCAAACCCAGGCCGAGGCCGGCGCCCAATACCAAAGCAACATCACCCAGCTTCAGGCCACCGCCACCACCGCCGCCTCCGCCATGAACAGCCTGCAAACCATCACCGAGCAGGCCGGCGCAATCGCCACCGAGGCCAACGGCGTCAACTCCCCCACTCAAATGGCCAATTATGCCACCCAAGTCGCAGATTTGATCCAGGAGGCGCTCCAGGCGGCCAACACCACGGACGCGCAGGGCAATTACATTTTTGGCGGGACCATTAACAATCAGCCGCCCTTCGCCGCCACCACCGATGCCAATGGCAACGTCACCGCCGTCACTTACCAGGGCAACACCGCCCTGTCTCAAAGCCAGATCGGCGCCGGTCAGACCATTTCGGCCGAGGTTCCCGGCGCCAACACCACCGGCGCCGGCCCCACCGGACTGCTCGCCGACAGCCGTTCCGGCACGGATTTGTTCCGCGATTTGATTTCGCTGCAACAGGACCTGACTGCCGGCAACACCACGGCCATCGCCTCCACTGACAGCCCCAACTTGACCAAGGACGAGAACAACATTGTTTCCGGCATTGCGCAAAATGGAGTCATGCAATCCGCCCTGGAGAGCGCCAGCACCGCGGCGACACAAATGGGCACCAACATCACGACACAGACCTCCAACCTCACCAGCGCGGACCTGGCCACCACCCTGACGAAACTGGACCAGACCCAGACCGCCTATCAAGCCGCCCTGCAAAGCAGCCAGATGATAATGGGCCTCTCCATTCTGGATTACATCAACACCACGCCGCCTTAAGCCGCAATGCTGCCACAACATCGCAGGCAACGCCGGAGGGGGATTTGGAGGATAGAAAGCACGCGCCATTGGTTCCCGTCTGTTTTCTAGGACTGAACCTTTGACCTTTTCTTATGCGCCAGAACTTTCTCCCAAGGTTCCCAGAACGTAAGTTCGTGGATCGCCTTGGTCTTGGAAGTCAACTTGAGACGGTTTCTTGTGCGCCATTTATTTGAAGGGGTTTGTGTTTCAAAATTTAAAGCCTTTCCATCCTACTTCACTTTTGAAACGACAAGTTCTTCGCCATCGCTTTGGTCAAAGGCTTGAATGCGAAAGCCATTGGCGGTTTTGGCGATGACGAAAAGTAGGCCGATTTGTTCTTCGCGAGCTTGCCACCGCCCAACGAACCACTCCATTTTTAGCTTCACTTTTTTTGACTCCTTGCTAATAGTTGCCTTGGGTTACCAATTGGGATGATTTGGCGGAGGCGCTCCGGGCGGGCGTGGCACCGGGTACCATGTGCCTTTAACGGGGTCACTTAAAGGTATTGTCACATTCTACAGTTTCTCGCCCTGCCGACACAGCAGTCAAGTCAGATAACCGCGGCTGCCTTGGCGGAATGCCAAGGCGGGATGTCATCGCCAAGCATTATATTACAACACCATTAACTGACCACAATGTGACCCCTGTGTCGGCGCAAAGTCTCATGCGGCCGCCAGGGCGGATTGCGCCTCCGGGGTCTGCAACCGGTCGAAGGTGGCCAGCATCAAGCGGGGCAGCGCTTCGGGCGCAAGACCAAGTATGGAAAATACTTCGCTCCGCCCCCGCATCGCCAGGGCCTGATGGCCGTGGGCGTGGCCCATCAGACAGGCTGTGACATTGCCCAGATAGACCAGCGCCGCCAGCCTTCGGTCCGACCGCGCGCCTTTGGGGGTATGATGAAACCAGACCGCCGAAACGATCTCCGGCGGGAAATTCCATCGCTCCAACAAACGGCCGCCCATCTCCGCGTGCTCCACCCCCAATAATTTCCTCTCCGCTTCCACCAGCGTCATCGGCACAAGCTTTTCCTGGGACAGATTGGCGCCGGCCGCCTCCAGCGCCGGGGCCAGGATCACTTTGCCCACGTCATGCACCAGCGCCGCGGTGAAAACCGGATTCTCCTCTTCGCCCAGTTCGCGGGCGATGATTTGCGCCGCCGTCGCCGCGACGAAGCAGTGCCGCCAAAGCTCCCCCGGCCCCATGCCGTAGCCCGCCAGCGCCGGGCCAAGCAGGCGCGCTCCGCTGGCCGCCGCCACCACGCGGTACGTTTCCTGAAAACCAATCCGCGTCACCGCTTCCGACAAATCTTCCGTCGGCACCGCTCCGTAAAAGGCGCTGTTGCAAATCCGCAGCACCTGCGCCGTCAGCATCGGGTCCGGCGCCAGCAGATGGACAATTCGGCTGCTGTCCAGATTTGGGCGTTTGAGCAATTTCAGCAGATCCGGCACCACGCGGGTCGGCGGCAGATTGCGGGCGCGGTTGAGGTATTCATTTATGGTTGGCATAAAATGATGTCCTTCTCCCCGCCGGCCAGCCTGACCCGGACCTGTCCGGTGGCGATGTTGAGCCGCAAAAACCGGCTGGCCTGGCCCGCCACGGCCGCGGCATGGATTTTCAGGCCTAGGCCGGCCAGCCAAGTCTTCAGGGCCGCATGGTTTTGTCCCCCAACGTCAAAATCAGCCCCTTCCTCCAGAATCCGCCCGCCGCCGGCGACGCAGACTACAATCTCCTCCCGCCTGGCTCCCAGCTTCTGCACCTGCTGGAGCAGGGCCGCCAGGCCGGTGTCAACAAACATTCCAGGCTGTTGGGCGGCCCGGGATGGATCCAGCCGCGAATCCGGCAGCAGGGTGTGGAGCAAGCCGCCGGCCCCGGCCAGCGGGTCATAAACGGAGACGCCCAGCCCCGCCCCCAGGGGCCCGGCGCACAAGACGGCCTGCGGATCGCGGCTGACGGCAAACTCCGCCAGCCCGGCCCGGACCGGCACGATAAATTCCGCTGGGCTTGGCAATTCCATCGCTTGAGCGGCTTTGCGTCAGCCCGCCAAAAAAGGCATCATACTGTTTATATCGCCCGGTTTGGGCTGAACCTGCAAGGCGAATATGATCTCAGGTTGGCGCGCCAGGAGAAGCTCAGGCGCATCGAAAAAGAGGTTCATCCGCTGGCCTTACAAGCGGCGTAATGGGGGATGGGGGGAAAATATGGCCGGGTGGATTGCCTCCAGCCAAGCCGTTTTTGCCCACTGCCGGCCGGTCCCGGTTGAAAAACCGGCCCTGAGCGCTCGTTTTACCCACGCTTTGGGACTTTTTGACTCATTTTCCGCATGGTGACAGGCGTGGCATACCCTTTGCTCATTGGACACAACGACTATACACGAACATGATTACCGCTGAATTGACGGAACCGAAGACGCGCCAAAGCGACGGAAGAGACATCATCCGGCTGCCGTTTGGATTGTTGGGCTTCGAGCATGTCAAACAGTACGTTCTTTTGGCCAACCCGGCGGAGGAGCCATTCATGTGGTTCCAGATGCTGGACGACACCAAGCGGGCGTTTCTGGTCGCCCCGCCCTCGCGCCTGGTGGCCGATTATCAGCCCGACATCAGCGATGAGGAGGTTGATTTTCTGGAATTGACCGATCCCTCCGACGCCTTTCTGCTCAACATTGTGACGCTGCGCGGCAACGGCCAGGCGACGGTGAATTTGAAAGGCCCGGTGGTGATCAACCGGCGCACCCTCATCGGCAAGCAGGTGATTTTGAACAACGCCGCCCAATACTCGCTCCACCATCCACTGGCCGCCTCCTGAAGCTTCCGGGCGCAATGTTATGCTCATTCTATCTCGCAAACCGGGCGAAAGCATCGTGATTGACGGCCGCATCGTCGTGAAGATTGTCCGCTTGGAGGGCGATACGGTCAAAGTCGGCATTGAGGCGGCGCGGGAGGTGCCGGTGCATCGGCAGGAGGTTTATGATGAAATCCAACGCAATAATAAGGAAGCGTTGCGGGACAACCGCCCGCCACTTTCCCATTTCCTGGCCAAACCACCGGCCCCTGCGCCAGCCAAACCGGCCCCTGCTTTAATGGGCCAATAATTCCATGTTCATCAACACCAGTCTTTCGCCCGACACGACGGCCCAGGATTTGCGGAACAGCCGGGCAGCCGGTTCTTCCCCAGCGCCGGCCGCCATCACCGCCCCAAAAACACCCGGGTTCGATCCGGCCTTTGGGCGGCTGCAGGGACTCGTTCCTTTGGATGAGGATGGCGTTTCGGCAATCGCCGACACGGCCGACGCCGATCAAGTCACCGAGTTTTTCCGCGCCAACCTTCCTTCCCCGTCTGCGCCCGCCCTGGCAGCGCAGGCCAATCTAAGCCCGGAGTCTGTCTTCAACCTCCTGCAATAATATGAATGCTGTTGCCACCGCCAGCCGCCCGGAAAACGTCATGGAATCCGATGGCGCCGCCGACGCGGCTGAGGCCCGGCCCTGCCAGAACATCGCCGAAGCGCGCGAGCGGCTGGCCAGGGCAATGCAAGATTCGCCCGACAACGGCGAATTGCCCCTGGCCCTGGGGCATGTGGAGATGAGTCTGGGGAATTTTGAGGCGGCGCACGCGGCTTATGCCAGCGCCACCTCGCTCCTGCCAAAATCGGCCGCGGCGCATTCCAGCCTGGCCCTGGCCTGCCAAAAGCTGGGACGATCCACCGAGGCGGCGCAGGCCGCCCTCCGGGCCATCGCCCTGGATCCAACCGACCCGACCGCCCTGAAAGTCCTGGCGAGAATTCATCTGGACGCCGGACAACACGAGGCGGCGCAGAACGCGTGCCGGCTGATTCTGCGGCGCGACAGCTACGATGCGGAAGCCCGGCAAATGATGGGAGAAGCCCTGGCGCAGGAGGCGAAATTGGCGGAGAATTTGTTCGACAGCAAGGCCCCCTGATGGCTCCGCCTCCGCGGAGGCTGCTGAAACCGGCTTGAACCCCCGGTCTGTTTTTGACCCGCGGCCATAAACCCCTCCAATCCATTCCGGCCTGGCTTCTCTTCAGCCGTTTCCATGTGCCCGGCGGCCCATGCCGGATGGGGTGGCGGCGGGCCGCGCCGGGTTTCTGGCGGTCCCGGCCATCGCGGTGTTTGGGACCATTACAATCAGGGTGTCATTTTGTAGGTGATTTCGGGAAAGGGACCTGCTAATGATAAGGGCGCGTAAGATAACCCGTGACCTGACTGGAGAAAAACTTATGGAACCTGTCGTTTATACAATTTGTTTTTTTGTGGGCCTGGTATTCACGATTTTCAGCGCGCTCTTCGGCCATCTGTTGGGCGGAGGGCATGACGCTCATGCGGAAATCGGAACGGGGGGCCATGCCGAGGCCGGGTTCAACGATACCGGCATGCCGGGGTTGTCGCCGTTCAGCCCGACGACGATTTGCTCCTTCATCACCGCCTTCGGTGGATTCGGGATGATCTTTTCCGGCATCGAAGCCACCCGCAGCGTCTGGGTCAGCCTGCCGCTGTCTCTTTTGGGCGGGGTGGTTGTTGCCGGCGCGGTATTGTGGGTCTTCGGCTATATTTTTCACAAGATGCAAAGCACCAGCGAAGGGCACATCGGGCTGCTGGTGGGCCAGGATGCCACGGTCATCTCTCCCATCCCGCAACAAGGGGTCGGGGAAATCGCCTATGTGCAGGGTGGCTCCCGTTACACCGCCCCCGCCCGCACCGAGTCCGGTTGCGCGGTGGGGAGCGGGCAGACTGTGAAAATCAACCGCATCACCGGCTCCCAGTTTTACGTCACGCCCCTTTAAACCACGGCTTCGGCCAATACCCCGCCCAAAATTATGATTATAAATGCTCTCCTGCTTGCGCAAATTCCCAGCCTCGGTTCCAAGGTGATGGCGGCGGTCGGAATTGTCGTCGTCATTTTCGTCTTCGCCGCCATTTGGGCCAGCCGCTATTCCAAGGTCGGCCCCAACGAGGTGCTGATCGTTTCCGGGCGCAAACATCGCTACGCCGATCCGGACGGGACCATGCGCGACCGGG
>Ga0187848_10002970_pt1 | contig 12845 bp, 11 predicted proteins | sample June2016WEW_4_40_FD_132424 | JGI IMG/M metagenome (GOLD analysis project Ga0187848, IMG submission 132424) | Peatland microbial communities from SPRUCE experiment site at the Marcell Experimental Forest, Minnesota, USA - June2016WEW_4_40 | ecosystem: Environmental > Terrestrial > Soil >... | reverse complement strand
GCCTCGAGCCACGAGTTCATCTCTGCGCGGCGGGTTTCGAGCGGCTTCGACTCGTCGTCCGCGATGTCGTCGGCGCGGCGCATGAAGGCATAGACGGCGCACATGGCGTCGCTCTTATGGCGCGGCAGAACGCGAAAGGCCCAGTAGAAGTTCTTCGCCTCGCGGCGCGCGATGGCGCGGCAGAAGGCGTAGGCCGCAGCCGTTCGCGCATCCACGTTTCTGCTGCCTACTTCGCTCATGCCGCTCGGACCCCGGCCGTACGCCGCGTTCGCAGCTTGTCCAGGAATGCGCCGCCGAGCAGCATCAGCTTCTTGCGCCGTGTCACCACGGGCCGTCCGCGCAGCACGTCGTAGTTCTGCGCCGCGATGCCGTCCAGGATGGCCTCGCCGCCCTTGCGGAAGAGGTCGAGGGTGACGCGCAGCTCATCGTCCACGGTGATGCTGAGCGCAGAGCCCTGGTGCAGCATCGCGCGCGTGCGCTCCACCAGCGCGTGCATCATGGCGCCAAACTCCGGGGTGAAGACGCGGCCTTCAATCTGGCCCTCCTCGACGCCGAAGCGCAGCATGGACTCAGAGGGGATGTAGCGGCGCCCAATCTCCGAGTCGCGCACGGCGTCCTGCCAGAAGTTGGCCAGTTGCAGCGCGGTGCATATCTTGTCGGAGAGCAGCGCGCGCGCCTCGTCGCGGTATCCGCAGACCATCAGCACCAGCCGGCCCACGGGGTTGGCCGAGTAGCGCGAGTACTCCACGGCCTCGTCCCATGTGTCGTAGCGGGTCTTGACCTGGTCCTGCATAAAGGCGCGCAGCAGATCGTGGAAGAGGCCGCGCGGCAGGTCGCAGGCGGCGATGGTCTCGCGCAGAGCGACGAAGACGGGATGACGCGACCGCTCCGGCGCGTCGTAACACTGGTCGAGCATACCGCCCCAGGTATTCAGCAGGAGAAGCGCGGTTGCCGTGTCGCCGACCTCATCGCCCAGGTCGTCCGATACGCGGCAGAAGGCGTAGAGGCCCTCGAAGTGCGGGCGCATGATCCGGGGCAAAAAAAACGTCGCAACGTGGAAGTTCTCGTAGTGCGAGCTGGCCAGTTGGTGGCACCAGGCGCGCGCCTCGTCCAGCGTGGGCCGGTCCTCCGGGGTCAGATACTCGGCTGGCGCGCCGCCGAGCGAGTCGGTTGCAAAAGTCTCGCCGGTGGAGGCCAACGGCTCGCTCATTGCCTGCTCCCGCCGCCGGTTGGCTGGTTGCCAGTGAGCTCGTTTTCATTGGGCAGGATGGCTGTCTTGATGTCGCGCATGTTGTCCGCGCTGCGCGTCATCATGCGCTGGAAGACGGCGGGAACTTCATTCAGGCTGGCTGTGCGCGTGATGAACTCTGCGGACTTGAACTGCCCGCTGGTGATGAGCCCGAAGGCCGTGCGCGCGGTCGCCGGCGTGAGGTGGAAGGTCGCCTTCAGCGTGATGTCGCCGTAGTGCAGCCGGTTGGTGTCCAGGCCGACGACGGTACCTTTGGGTGGGCCGCCGAAGAAGTTCACCACGCCGCCCTTGCGCACCATTCCGACGGCCTGCTCCCAGGTGGCGGGCCGGGCCACCGCCTCGATGACGACGTCCGCGCCGCGCGAGTCATCGGTCAGAGCGCGCACCGCGGCCACGGTGTCCACGCCCGTGCTGATCCGCACCACGTCCGTGGCCCCGAAGCGGCGTGCCGCCGCGATCTGGTCCTCGCGCTTCACCACCGCGATCACCCGTATGCCGCTCAGTTGGGCTGCATGCAGGAACATCAGGCCAATCGGCCCGGCTCCAATGACGACCATGGTGTCGCCCGCCCGCGCGCCCGACGCCTCCAGGCCGAGGATGACGCAGGCCAGCGGCTCGGTGAGCGCGGCGTTTTGCAGCGGCACATTGTCCGGCACCGGCAGCGTGTTCTTCTCCACGATGCGCGCCGGAATCCGCATGTACTCGGCGTAGGCCCCGTTGTTGAAGAGCAGGTCCTGGCAGAGGTTCTGCTGCCCGTGCTTGCAGAAGTAACACGCATCGCAGGGCGCGGAGTTGAGCGGCAGAACGCGGTCGCCCACGCGGAAGTTCTTCACCCCGGAGCCCACCTCGGCCACCACGCCGGCCACCTCGTGGCCAAAGACCACCGGCGGCTTCAGCATCATGGCGTGATAGCCGCGCCGGTAGACCTTGAGGTCGGTGCCGCAGGTCAGCGCCGCGCCCACCCGCAGCAGCAGCTCGCCCGCGCCGATCTGCGGAACTGGAATCCGCTCCATGCGCAGGTCCTCGCTGCCATACAACACCGCCGCCAACATCGTCTCCGCCGTACCTGGTGCAATCATCCCTCCATCTTCTCACTTTCAACGGCTTCGAGGCCACGGAGAAGAGCCGGCGAGTATCACAGTGGTTGCCGGGGTGTGGGTAACGCGGGCTCTACTCAGCGGGGCGGTTGCCGCATCTGATAACCTGAGCCACAGAAGATATGCCCATCTTGTCGCCAGAGGTTTTCATCAAGAAGCAGATTGCAGCCGTGCAGGAGTACTCCATCCTGTCGGGCAGGGCGATTGCCGACATCTTCTCGCGCCCGCGCTACTGGGCCGACATCTTCACCCAGATGGATTCCATCGGCGTGGGCTCCTTGCCCATCATCATCCTCAGCGGATTCTTCACCGGATGCGTGCTGGCGCTGCAGTCCGTCACCGCGCTGCAGGAGTTCGGCGCCGTCAGCATGACCGGCTCGCTGGTCTCGCTCTCCATGGTCAAGGAGCTTGGCCCGGTGCTGACGGGGCTGATGGTTTCGGGCCGCAACGCCGCCGGCATGGCGTCGGAGATTGGCTCGATGAAGGTGACCGAGCAGATCGACGCGATGCGCGCGCTGGGCACCGACCCCATCCGCAAGCTGGTCGCCCCGCGCCTGATCGCCACCATCTTCATGCTCTTCTTCCTCACCATCATCGCCGATGCGGCGGGCATCGCAGGCGGCGCGCTGGTCGCGGTCAACATGCTGGGACTCAACGCCAGCTCCTACCTGCACAGCTCCTACAGCAGCCTGGTGCATGGCGACATCGTGCAGGGCCTCACCAAGCCGCTCTTTTCCGGCTTCATTATCGCCACCGTGGGCTGCTATTTCGGCATGAGGACCACCGGCGGGACGCAGGGCGTGGGCCGCGCCACCACCCAGGCGGTCGTCGTCTCGTCGGTCTTCATCATCGTCGTCGACTTCATCGTCACCCGAGCCATGATCGGCATCTTCGGCAGTTGAGAGCGCCCATGCCTGAAGACCACGCCAGCCCCGGCAGCAGCTCCACCACGGCAACCGCCGGCTCGCCCGGCGATCGGACTCCCGTGGTGCAGTTCGAGGATGTGTCGATTGGCTTCGACGCCAATCCGGTGCTGCAGAACATCTCTTTTTCGGTGGAGCGCGGGCAGATGCTGGTCCTGCTGGGCCCGGCGGGCTGCGGCAAGTCGGTTCTGCTGAAGCTGGCGAACGGGCTGCTCAAGCCCGACTCCGGCACGGTCCGCGTCTTTGGCGAGGAGATCGACAGGCTGCGGCGGCGGGAACTGTACGCGCTGCGCGCGCGCATCGGCATGGTCTTCCAGGAGTCGGCGCTCTTCGACTCGCTCACCGTCGAGGAAAACGTCGCCTACCGGCTGCACGAGGAGCACGTGCCGGAGGCCGAAGCGCACGCGCGCGTGGTGGAGGCGCTGCAGTTCGTCGAGCTGGAGGCCGCGATCGACAAGTTCCCCTCCGAGCTTTCGGGAGGGATGCGCCGCCGCGTCTCGATTGCGCGCGCCATCGTCAGCCACCCCGACCTGATCCTCTACGACTCGCCCACCGGCGGGCTCGATCCCATCACCTCGACCACCATCATCGAGCTGGTGATGAAGCAGCGCGACGTCTGGCATACCACCTCGCTGGTGGTGACGCACCGGCTGCAGGACGCGTTCATCCTTGCGGCCAACCGTTTCGATCCCGCAACCAACAGTATGAAGCCTCTGCCCAAGGACGGCCCGGACCACGGCATCGACGAAGGCATGAAGTTCCTTCTGCTCAACGAGGGGAAGATCGCATTCCAAGGGACCACCGAGGAGCTGGTCCGCTCCGACGACCCGTGGGTCAAACGCTACCTGGAGTAGGGGGAGCAACGGCCCTAGCGTTTTCCTTTTTCCCACTCCTCATACGAGATGCGCGGGACGGCGACAAACGCACCGCGCGTCTTGACGTAGTTTCCCAGGCCGTTCATCCGGCCCATGGCGTGCAGTTCTTCGGCCTTGATGTAGGGACCGTGGCCGTCGACGGGCGGTTCGATGAAGCGGTCCTCCACGTACATGGCCACCACGCGTCCCAGGATGATGCGCGAGCGGCCGATCTCCATTGTGGTGAACTCGGTGCACTCCAGCGCAGCGTGGGCCTCGGCGATGCGCGGGACCTTGACCACGCTCGACGGCGCGGTGGTCAGGCCCGCCATCTCCAGTTCGTTGACACCGTCCGGGAAGTCGGTGGCGCAGACGTTCATCTTCTCGATCAGGTCTTCGGTCACCACGTTGATGACGTACTCTCCGGTGCGCCGGATGTTGCGCGCCGTGTCCTTGGGGATGGAGCCGCGTCCGGGCCGGTTCATCACGCCCATGCCGACGATCGGCGGATCGGTGCACAGGTAGTTGTACGCGCTGAACGGCGCGGCGTTCAGGCGGCCGTTCTCATCCATGCTGGTCACCCAGGCGATGGGCCGCGGAGCGACGAGGCCGATCAGCAGGTTGTAAACCTGGCGCGCGGGAGTCTTGTCCATCTCGAACTTCATCGCATTCTCCTCATCGATCCAGCCTACCGCACCGCGCGTACCGCGCACAGGCTCCGTCCCCATTTGCGGGTCAGATGCAGGTACAGCGCGGCCTGTTCCCGACAGAGTTCAGCGCAGCTCTGTGCGATAGACTAACGAGGTGAAGATAATCTCCTTTGCGTGGCTCGTTGGAGCCACAGTCGCGCTTGTTGCCGCGTTGTTTCCCGCATCTCTCCCAGCGCAGATGCAGCCTGCACAGCCAAACCTGCCGCAACTTGCACAGTTAAGCCAGCCACAAACAGCCGAGTCATTGCTCGCGCTGCCGGAGGCCCCCGGGCCGCAGAGCGGCGCTCCGGCTGCATCCGCGTCTTCCTCGTCGTCGCAGGCTGCACCTGCATCCGCCGCAACGCCGGCCACACCGACTGTTGCCCCGACGCCTGCCTCTACGCCTCCTGCAGCAACCGCGACGGGCCCCGAGACGAAGCAGGAAGAGCACGACAAGGCCGAGCGCGAGTTGAAGCAGGAGGAGCAGCAGCATCTGCTCGGCGTGGTGCCCAACTTCAACGTGGTGCTGAACGGCCAGGCCCTGCCGATCAACGGCCGCCAGAAGTGGGACCTCGCGCTGCATGAAGCTGTCAATCCCTTCTACTTTGGCTGGGCCTTTGTCATTGGCGGAGGATACAGCGAGCTGGTCGACAGCAACAGCGGCTACGGCTGGGGGCCTTCCGGCTACTTCAAGCGCGTCGGCGCTAACTACGCCGACAACGTCAACGGCGAGCTGATCGGCAACGCTCTGCTGCCCCAGTTGCTGCATCAGGACCCGCGCTACTTCCGCAAGGGCACCGGCTCCATCAAGGGCCGCATCTGGGTCGCCGCGATCTCCACCTTCGTCTGCAAGGGCGATAATGGCAAGACCCAGCCCAACGTCTCCAACGTGCTGGGCAACTACATCTCCGGTGCCATCTCCAACGCGTACTACCCGGCCAACCAGCGGGGCATTGGGCTGACGCTGGAGAATGGCACCGAGGTCACGCTCTTCGGCGCGCTGGGCGGTCAGATGTACGAGTTCGCGCCCGACATCATCCGGATCGCCTTCCACAAGAATTCAGTTCCGGCTCCCGCCAGCGGAAAGAGCAATCCCTAAGGCTGGACGCGGGCTCGATCGCCAGCTACGCCGATGACGGCCATCATTCTTCCCGTGAAGCCGCTCTCCGCGCGGTGGGAGAAGTATTTTCTGCCCGCGTCGGTCCCCACTCCCGCGCAGGCCGTACACTCGCCGATGACCGTGATGCGCCCGGCCGGAACGCCTGCGCCGAGCAGTTGGCGGCGGTTCGCCTCCCATAGGTCGAGATGGACCTGCGGCCCGATGTTGCTGTGGCCCGGAGCGCGCGCGGTCAAAAACAGCAGCGGATATTTTTCCCGCACCGGGTCGGAGTCGTAGACCTCGCTGAAGAGCTCGCGCGCGTATGCGAACTGCGACCCGAACTCGTGGCGCACCTCCTCGCCGACCGCGTAGCAGCAGGGGCCGATGGACGGGCCGATGGCGGCGATGAGGTCCCGTGGGCGCGATCCGTAGCACAGGCGCATGGTCCCGATGCCGTGCTCCACGATGCGCGCCAGTGTGCCGCGCCAGCCCGCGTGGAAGGCCGCCACCGCGCGCCGGCGCACGTCGGCCACCAGGATGGGGACGCAGTCCGCGGTATGAATGCCGAGAAAGACGCCGGGGACGTCCGTCATCATCCCATCGCCACGCAGCACGGCTCGTCCGCCGGCGGTTTGCAGGCGGGTGGGCTGCGCGCGGTCTTCGGCCTCCACGACGCGAATCATACCTGAGTGGAACTGGTGCAGCGTCACGAGATAGGGAACAGGGGACAGGGAACAGGGAACAGCAGGACGGGAGTGGGAGGTGGTTCCGGCCTGCGTTGTCCCGCCCGCAACCTGCTCCGCCTTGCCAGCGACCGCTTCCAGGAACCGTTTGCGGTTCTCGGCTACGTTGGCCGGATCGTCCTGCTGGGTCCAGCCCAGGTTGAGGGTGCCTGCCCCCCCGATCTGGCCGTAGATGGTGGAGACGCCTCCGGCGCGCGTGCTGAAGCCGTGGCGCAGCCACGCGTATCTCTGCCAGTCCGCTGCGCGCAGCAGATCGACGCGCCGCCCGTGGCCCAGGCCAACAGAACACAGCAGATCGTCCCCCTCGGGGCTTTTCAGTCGCTTCGTCACGAACCCATTTTATGGTTCCAGCGCCCTGCCGTGCCGGGCAGGAGCAGATAAGTTCCTCGTTTGTTGAGACTTTTCTCATTCGTCTCCGTCAATGTTAGTGGGTTGGACTAAGGGGTCGCCAACTGCATGCGATTTCGAGCCTAACCTTCGCCATTCCAGAGATTTACTGGAAAAGTTGCATCCTGACCGATTGCTCTGTAAGATACCCGATTGCGTCCATGAGATTGAATGTGCCCGGCATAGCTTCTCACTTTCTCCGCTCCCGCATCACCAAGGTGTGCGTCGCCATCGCCGGCTCCACGCCCGCGGAGATGATCGAAAAGGCCTCCTCCGTGGTCAAGGAGACGCCGTTCCTCGAGTTTCGCCTGGATTATCTGGAAAAGCCCCTGCTCGCGCTGCCCAGGTTCAGGCAGTTCTTCGCAGACAACACGGTCGCCACCGGCATCGCCACCTGTCGACGCGTCGCCAATGGCGGCAAGTTCGCCGGCTCGCTGGCCGCCGAACTCGAAGTCATCACAAAATGTGCGGCGGCCGGATTCCACCTTGTAGATCTTGAACTTGAATCCGCCGAGAGCCTCAGGAAGGGCGACCTGCAGAAGCTGCGCGATACCGGCATCGGCCTCCTCATCAGCCATCACGACTTCACCGGAACGCGCGATCTGGACAGCATCTTCACCCGCATCGAGGCCTTCCACCCCGACTTCATCAAGGTCGTCCCCACCGCCAGGGCGCTGGTCGACAACCTCACGCTCATCCGCTTCCTGGAACGCATGAACGACCACTCCAACATCATCGGCATCTGCATGGGCGATGCGGGAATCATCTCGCGCGTGCTGGGCGTGCGCGCCGGTTCGGCCTTCACCTTCGCCGCCGCCACCCTGGGCGAGGAGACCGGCCCCGGCCAGATTGCCGCCCGCACCCTGATCGAAACCTACCGCATCGAGCAGGTCGACGCCGCCACCAAGGTCTACGGCGTGGCGGGCAACCCCATCCGCAGCTCGCTCTCGCCCATCATGATGAACACGGCCTTCCGCCGCGAGACGGTCAACGCCGTCTATCTGGCGCTGCAGACCACACGGCTCTCCGACCTGCTGAAGCTGGTGCACGAGATCCCCATCCAGGGCATCAGCGTCACCATGCCGCTGAAGCAGGAGATCCTGTCGCATCTGGAGCGCACCGATCCGCTCTCGGCCAGGATTGGCGCGTGCAACACGGTGCTGCGCGCGCAGGACGGCAAACTCTACGGATTCAACACCGACGTGGCGGGCATCACCGGCCCGCTGGAGAAGCGAATGCCGCTGGCCGGCGCCAGGATTCTGGTGCTGGGCGCGGGAGGAGCGGCGCGCGCCGCCGTTTTCGGCCTGCGCGAGAAGGGAGCGTCCGTCTTCATCCTCAACCGCACCGCAGAGACCGCGCAGAAACTGGCGCGCCAGTCCGGCTCCAAGACCATCCGCCTGGAGGCCCTGGCCAAGACGCCCTTCGACGCCATCGTCAATGCCACGCCGGTCGGCATGGCCGGCAACAAAGCCGCGCCCCTGCTGGAAGCCAAGGACCTCAATACCAAGCTGGTCTTCGACCTGGTCTACAACCCGCTGGAGACGCCGCTGATCCACCTTGCCCGCCAGTTGTCCATCCCCTACATTACCGGCATTGAGATGTTCGTCCACCAGGGCGCGCGGCAGTTCGAGATCTGGACCGGCAAGCCCGCCCCCGAGGAAGAGATGTTCCGCGTCGTGCTTCACGCCCTGCGCCGGCAGGCGGAAGCTGACGCCGCTGAAGCCGCCGCGTCGAAGCCGGAGGCAAAGCCTGCCGCCAGGCCGAAATCGGAGGCTAAGCCAAAGCCGTCGACAAAGCCCGTTGCGAAGCCGCCAACCAAACCGAAATCGGAGGCAAAGTCAAAGCCATCGGCAAAGTCGCCGGCAAAGCATGCCGCCAGGCCACCGGTAAAAACAGCAGCCAAGCCGCAGTCAAAGGCAAAACCGCCGGCAAAGCCCGCCGCCGGAAAATCCGCCGCCAAGGCAAAGAAATAAGTCTCGTCTGCTTCGTTTGGCGCACAGAACGCCGCAAACTCCGCTCAAGAGATGAAGTTGAATGTGTAAGAAAGTCGCGCCGCCAGCGACTACCTTATGCAGGAGAGAATCCGGACGATGCTCTCCCCGGACAAATTGATCGCGCGTCCGGCAATTCGCCTGAACCTGCCTCGGCAGGATTGCGTATCATGAAACACTGCTCATTCCCTCCGCTGCACGGCGGGCTGTGGGCCATGCAGTTCAATCGGTGTTTGAGGAGATCATTCGATGAAGAAGCTGATGCTGTGCCTTGTTGCACTGGCCGCGCTGGTCGCAACCCCCGCCCTGCGCGCGCAGACTGCTGCTCCCCCTGCGCCGGGCGATCTTTCGGGCAACTGGCAGGGAACGCTCAAGGTGGGCAAGGACCTGCGCATCGTTATCAATATCTACAAGGGCGACAAAGACGGCTGGAGCGCGAAGATGTACAGCATCGATCAGACTCCGCAGCCGATTCCGGTCGCATCGGTGACCCGGCAGGGTTCTGATGTCAAGATTGCGGTCGACATGATTGGCGGCAGCTTCGAGGGCAAGTTGGACGCCAGCGGCAAGAGCATCAGCGGGACATGGACCCAGGGCGGACAGCCGTTTCCGTTGACCCTCCTGCGCGCCACGCCGGAGACCGCGTGGGAGATCCCCGAGGCGCCCAAGCCGCCCACGCCGATGGCGGCCGATGCGGACCCGTCGTTCGAAGTCGCAACCATCAAGCCGAACCCCTCGGGAGCGCCGGGCTTGCAAGGCCTCGTGATCCGGGGACGCAGCATGGTGGTCCGCAACGGATCGCTGAACGATCTGGTCACCTTTGCCTACAGCTTGCAAGTGAAGCAGATCGTGAACGGGCCGGAATGGATGGACAGCGATCGATACGACATCGAAGCGAATCCGGACCAACCGGGCACGCCGAATACCGAGCAGATGAGAATCATGGTCCGGAAGATGCTGGCAGACCGCTTCAAGCTGACCTTCCACCACGAAAAGCGCGATCTTGCGGCGTATGTGCTGACGGTCGGCAAGACGGGACAGAAGCTGACGCCTACGCAGGTGAAAAGCAACCTCCCCGGCTTCTTCTACACGCCGGGAACCGGCGGCCTGACGCTCCATCTGATCAATGGGACGATGAATGACTTCACCAGCTTTCTGCAGATGCTGGTTCTGGACAAGCCGGTGGTGGACCAGACAGGCATTACCGGCAGGTTCGACAACAACGTTACGTTCACTCCGGACGATTGGCAGTTCAACGGCCATCCGCCAAAAGTCCCGGAGTCGAATGTATCGGAAGCGCCGAACCTCTTCGATGCGATTCAGCAGCAGCTTGGGCTGAAGCTGACGGCGCAGAAGACCGCGGTCGATGTGATCGCCATCGACCACGTGGAGAAGCCTTCGCCAAACTGACCCTCCGCACAACTCCGCCATTTGCTCTTTCGTGAGCGCGGCCTCCCTATAACTCGCCTCCGTGTCAGTACTTTGAAGCATTCACAGTCGCAATGAGGCTGCAAGAGGTACTATAGTTAGCATCCCAGGTGGAGTGGGGAAAACTCGGTTCCTCCGCTCGCGACATTGGTACAACGGAGAACGGACAACGGACATCGTACAACGGAGAAGAACAACCGACTCACCTCAAAGCGGGACAGGAGAAGACGATGGCAGACAACGAATGCGGATGCGGATCATGTGGACTGGGATGGTTTCTGGCCGGGCTGGGCATCGGCGCGGTGATCGGCGTGCTCTACGCGCCGAAGGCCGGCAAAGAGACCCGCGAGGACCTCTTGAACGTCGCGCGCGAGGCCAAGGAAAAGGCTGCGGAGTGCGTCGAGCAGGGCAGGCAGAAGGCCTCTGAGTTGGTTGAGGAAGGCAAGCGCCAGGCCAAGGAGACCATCGACAAGGGCCGCGAGTACTACGACAAGGGCCGCACTCAGTGGACCCAGTACGTCGAAAAGGGCAAGAGCCTGATCAACGAGCAGCAGGCCAAGGTCGAGGCCGCCGTAGAGGCGGGCAAGGACGCCTATATCAACACCACCACGGAGAAGGCGGACTAGAAGGTGATGGAAGGCAGTTTTGCTTAAGGGCACGGCTTCAGCCGTGCCAATAAGCGCCGCAAAATAAATGGGGCTTTAGCCCCTGAGGTCACCGCACTTTCTCATCTGCCGTGAGTGCGGGCGTTCAGGCTGTACGGAAGGGGACGAATGGCGATGCTGGCGATGTGGTTCCAGGGAACGGATGCGGTCTCCGATATCAATACCACTCTTCTGACCGTTTTTATCGGGCTGGTTGCGCTGGCCATGCTGGTGCAGGCCATCGCGCTGGCCGTCCTCGCAGCCAGGTCCGTCAAGGCGATCAAGGGCCTGACGGATACGGTCGACGAGCTGAAGCAGAAGGCGCTTCCGCTGATCGATTCGGCGACCGAGATCAGCCGCTCCGCGCAGTCCCTGGTCACGGAAACCGCGCCCAAGGTGCGCGCCATCGCAGACAACCTGGTGGAGACCAGCGACCTTGTGCGCGGCACCGCGCAGCACTTCGAAGAGACGCTCACCGACGCCAACCTGCGCACCCAGCGCCAGGTCGCGCGCGTCGACGGAATGGTCTCCGCAGCGCTGACCGCGACCGTCGAGGCCGTCGAGGCAATCGGCAACGGCATCCGCGGCCCCGCGCAGAAGATCGCCGCGCTGGCGGGCCAGGCCAGGCGGTTCGCCGAGGCTCTGCTGGCCGGGTTCAAGTCCTACGCCAGCCGCTAGGAATCTCTGAATCAGTTCCTGTTTTGAAGGGGCGGGGCTTCAGTCCTGTCTTCGGAGGGAGCGTGGGGCTTCAGCCCCACGAATACAGGCTACGCAACAAGGGGCTTCAGCCCCGGGACTTCGTCTCGCGCTGCTACCATGAAACTGTGCCGTCTTCCGTCCTCGAACCATCCAACGAGCCTTTGAACGATGCTGCGAAGCCTGTCTCCGCACGCCCAACCATCGGCTTCGTCTCGCTGGGCTGCCCGAAAAATCTAGTAGACTCCGAGGTGATGATGGGTCTGCTGGACCGCGCCGGCGGCCGGCTGACCGCGCTCGCCGAAGACGCAGAGATTCTGGTCGTCAACACATGCAGCTTCATCGACTCGGCCAAGCAGGAGTCGGTGAACGCAATTCTGGAGATGGCGCATCACAAGCGCGAGAATGGCGGCAAGGCGCGGCGGCTCATCGTCGCCGGATGCCTGGTCGAACGTTACCGCGACGAGATTCGCCGCAACATTCCCGAGGTCGATGCAGTTCTCGGCACCGGCGAGCTGGAGTCAATTCTCGAAGCGGCTGGCTTGACTGCTCGCGCCGCGCCTGCGAAGTTGGCCTCGCCCTTCAACATCCTCGTCAGCCGTGCCGCTTCATCCGTACATCAGCACTCGCACCCGTCTGAGGTTGGCGCGCAACTGGGTATGCACTTGGGTGCCCCACATCTCGGGGTCCCCGGCCAGCTTGCTGGCTGGGGTGAGCGTCTCGCTTCTGAGATGTGGGATGGCGCCGCGACTCACTCCCGGTCTGAGGGCAATGCCCGCGAAAAGTCGGGCCGCTTCTCGCGCGCGCAGTGGGATGGCGCCGCCGCCGCGCTGCCGGAGTATCTCTACAGCGACCTCACGCCGCGCATTCTCACCACGCCCCGATCGTCGGCCTACATCAAGATCGCCGAGGGATGCGACCATCCATGCAGCTTCTGCATCATCCCGCAACTGCGCGGCAAGTTCCGCTCGCGGCGGCTTGAATCCATCGTCGCCGAGGCCCAGCGGCTCATCGCGCAGGGCGTGCGCGAGATCACGCTCATCGG
>Ga0187848_10002968_pt1 | contig 12851 bp, 7 predicted proteins | sample June2016WEW_4_40_FD_132424 | JGI IMG/M metagenome (GOLD analysis project Ga0187848, IMG submission 132424) | Peatland microbial communities from SPRUCE experiment site at the Marcell Experimental Forest, Minnesota, USA - June2016WEW_4_40 | ecosystem: Environmental > Terrestrial > Soil > Wetlands... | reverse complement strand
GCCCGGTCGTCACGGTCCCCGCGCGGCCGGCCTCGCGGGCCGAGGCAACCCCCTGGCCACCTGCCTTGGAGGGGGGGGCGGAGAGGAGCACGGAATTGGAAAATCGCAAGAGCGCTGACCAACACCCGCGTCCCGCCACGGCCCTGCTCGCGGCCCGGGCCGTCGCGGCTTTAACTGGCGGCCCCCTGTCAACGCCCCTGTTTTCCTGCTTTCCCCAGGAACTCGTCCGCAGGGAAGACGAGTGGCCAACGTGCAATCGCCGGGCCGGTACCGTGTGCAGACTACTTGGCCTGAATCACCTCGATCCCACAGAGCAACGGCTCGCCCGCCGTCGCCTGGAAGCGCAGATCCAGCACGGGCTGCGGCCCTGCGAGGGTGCCGGGCCGCAGGTAAGGGGTCGCGGCGGGGGGAAGCTCGCGGGTGGCTCCGTCGTGGACCAGGCCGTCCAGCTCGCGAACGAGCGACTTGAACCGGCCGCCGGCCTCGCGGAAGATGTCCAAATCGCGGATCAATTCCCGCTTGCCGATCGAGACGCTGAACACCCGCTTGCCCGGCGCTTCGTGCTCCGGCTCCATGAAATACAGGCGGACGCGCATGGGCTTGTAGGCGTCGATGCCGACCAGCGGGATCGCGGCGCTTCGCAGGCCGACCAGGCCCGAGGCCGCGACCCATTTCCAGCCCGGGCCGGCGGAGACGCGGAGCGAGTGATAGCAGAATCGCCGGGGATGGGTGGGCACGGTGACGACCGGGGTGGTCTTGCCGTAGCTGAGGTCCGAGCCGGCCGGGGCGGAGAGCCAGAGGGTGCCGTCCGCCGCGCGGCGGTCGCCGGGAGCGCCGAAGTTGTAGCCGATCCGGCCGGGCACGGGCGTCGCCCCCACGGTCCAGTACTCCACGTCTTCGCTGTGTACCAGCGCCAACGACGAGCGGTTGTCGTAGGCGCAGGTACAGGTGCGGGTGTAGTCGGGGGCACTGAGCACGCCGTCGGCCGCGATCAGGTTCGAGGTACACCCCGAGCGGAAGCCGCCCAGGCTGCCCGTGCCCCCTTCGTTCTTCAAGTCGTAGAACGACGCGCAGCCGGAGCGGAACGTCAGCAGGTGCCGGCTGCCGGCGATCGGGCTGCAGCCGTGCCCCCGGGGGCAGAACCAGGGATGCGGGCCGCCCTGGGCGTCGTACCAGGTTATTTCCGCGCCGCTCAGGAGGTCGAAGGCCCGGCGGCTCTGGGTGTAGATCGTCGTGTCGTTCAAGATGGCCCCCCACTTGCCGAGCCACTGCGACGCGCCCAGGTCGGGGCCGGTCCACAGCAACTCGCCGTCCGCGCCGCGGCGGGCGGCGGTGGGAGGCAGCACGTCGCGGGCCGTCGATCGCCCCAGCGACATGGCCCAGTGCGCCAGCAGGACGTCGTGCTCTTCGCTGTACGAGAGTTGTTCGCTGACGCCGACGTCCGTCTCCCAGATCACCCGGCCGCTGTGGGCGTCGAGGGCATAGAGCCGCGAGACGTCCGCTCTGCTGCTCTTGTGGACGAGGAACTCGGGCGCCGGCCGGTCGATGCAGTAGATCCTCCCCCGGCCCGCACAGATGCCGTAGTGCCGGAAGCTCTCGGCGGCCGTGCGCGACCAGAGGATCCGCCCGTTGAGGCGGTTCATCACCACGATCTCCTTGCTGGAGGTGGGGCTGAACGAAGGCCGCCGGCGGGCGTCCAGCGTCGGGTGGGCGCCGGCGATGAGCAGGTCCTGGTAAACCATGAGGAACTGCCAGAGGGGAACGGCGTGATGGCGGATCTCGCGCCGCGCCGCGCCCGTCGCCGGATCGAGCACGTAGCAGGTTCCGTCGTGGGCGACGTAGACGGCGTCGGCCACGGCGTAGAAGTTGCCGCCGATGCTGTGGGCGCCCAACTGGTGATAGGTCCGGTTGTAGAAATCGCCGATGCCCGGAAAACTCCGCGTCCACAGCAGCCGGCCGGTGTAAACGTCAACGGCGCTGAGGCTGTCGGGCCCCTGGATGAACAGCCGTCCGCCGACCACTTGCTCGACCGGCCCTTCGCCGTGCCGCGGCAGCACCAGGCGGTTCGACAGGTCGTTGCCGTACCACAGTACGCCCAGCGGGGCCATCACCAACTGATCGCGGCTCGAGCGGGTATTGCCCGCGTCGGCGTTCTCGCCCAGCCAGGGGGCGGAGCCGGGCAGCGGACCGGCCCGCTCCAGCACCGCCGTCTCGCCCCGCCGCTTGAGCTGATAGCCGGCCAGCCCCGATTCCTTCAGCCATTTCCGGAGGTCCTCGTGGCGCGGGCCCGGGAAACATGCCTTGCCGCCGTAGGGCCGCAGCGGCCCGGCGACCTTGCGGAGCGTTGCCGCGTCTTGCGGTCCCGCCGCGTCCCAATCCTCGGAGACGATCAGGCTGGCGAAATAGGGCGCCAGCTCGATCTGCCGCGGATCGCCCGCGATGGCGGCCGCCCGGGTGCCGTACAGCCCGGCCGCGTCCAACCGGCGGCGGAGGGCCTCCACCTTCCGCTCGTCGCGATCCAGGGCCACGACGTGCAGGTTGCTGTGCTCGACCAGGGCTTCGACCAGTCCGCCGTCTTTCAGTCCCCACACGAGGCAGTAGCCGTCCTTCGTGCCCGCGGCTTCCAGCAGCGCCGCGGCCGTGGCAGTCCATTCCGTTGCGGCAGGCGCGGGCGGCTCGGGCAGCTTGTGGACCCGCGGCACGACCTCCTGCGGACCGAAGCAATAGATGCTGCCCTCGCGCGTGACCACGAACAGCCGGCCCCCGGCCGCCAGCACCTCGGAGGCGATGCCGTCGAAGGCACCGCTCCATAGGTGCTTGACGATGCCGAGGCGGGGAGTCACCTCGATCACCTGCACGCGGCTGTCGCGCACCAGCTCGAGCTCCGGGCTCTCGCCGGGCGTCTCGATCGTCCGGGCTTTCCCCTTGGTGGTAATGACTACGCGCGAGCCGGCTGCGAGCCACGGCACGCCGCTCAGCGTTCCCACGCGACTGATCGTTCCGGCCGCGATCTTCCGCATCACAGGCTTCAGGGCCGGTTTTTCCGGGCCGGTCGTGCCCGGGGCGACGCTGTCCTTTTCGGGGTCGTAACCGGGGGCCAGCGGCTCGCGGGTGCGATACTCCTTGAACTGCGGCAAGGTCTCGTCCAGCCGCTTGTCCAGGGGGCTGTCGTCCTTCCTGGACACTTTGACGGCGATCTCCCGCACCTCGATCCTGGTGGGATCCAGCAGGCCGGCCTCCGAGTACCACATGCCGCGGGCCAGCACCGTCCGGCCGAAGTTTGCGCTGCCGTCGGTGCCGCCGGCGTGGTGAATCTGTTCTCCCGTCCGCAGGTCATAGACCGCACCGCCGGCCACCAGCAAACGGCCCTGAGCGGCCAGCGCGGGTCCGCCGCCCTTGGCATAGCCGAGGAACTTGCCGCTGCGGCGATCGAACATGGCCGGCGTGTAGCGGCTGCCCGGGACCAGCAGCAGGTCGTCCAACAGCACGAGGTGGCCCTGGGGGGCCAGGCCGGAGTAGCCTTCCGCCCCCACGTGCGGCAGCGTGCGGTAGGTGAACGAGGCGGCGTCGTTCTGCCACAGGACGCGGCCCGATTCGGCGTCCAAGGCGTAGACCGACGTGCCCATCAGCGGCCACACGCCGACGGCGAAATAGACGGCGTTCTCGCCGATCACCGGTCCGCCGCGGGCCGGCCAGGTGGAGATCAGCCGCTCGTTGCCCAGCAGGCGGCGGTCGGCCAGCGCGCCCCGGAACTTCCACAGCAGCCGGCCGTCGGCCGCCGCCAGACAGTAGAGCAGCCCGTCGTCGGCGGCGACGTAGACCTTTCCCTTCCAACCGGCCGGGGCTGTGCGGACCGGTCCGCCGCAGTAGAATCGCCAGCGCTCCGCGCCCGACTCGACGTCATAGGCGGTCAGGGAATCGCTCCGCGTCGAGCCTACGAACATCAGGTTGCCCAGCACGATGGGCAGGTAGCTCTCGTCGAACCGCATCACGCTTTCGTCCTTCCAGGCGGTGATCTGCGGCGGAAGCTTGCGGACCCACTGCAGGTGCAACCGATCGGGCAGCTCCTCCCGGCAACAGGCGGTGCGGGCGGCGTCGCAGCGCCAGGTGGGCCAGTCGCCCCCCTCGGCGCGCGGCGCCCCGGCCCACGTGCAGGCCAACAGCAGCCCGCACAAGGCGGCGCATCGGACCAGCCCGGCCGGATCGAATCCGCATGCGCCGGCGGTCCCGACATCGAGTTGTGCGGCACGGCGTGCGACGGGCATGGTGATCGTCCGGGGGGCAGGAGGCGGCATGGCCGGCTCACAGGAACCGCAGCAGGCGTTCGAGCAGGTAGCTTAAGATGGCGGTGGCCGGCAGCGTCAGGACCCAGGCGCCCACCATCCGCCCCACGATCCGCCACTTGACGGCATTCAGTCGGCGGGTGGCGCCCACGCCGAGTATCGAGGCGGAGATCACCTGGGTGGTCGAGAGGGGGATGCCCCAGTGGCTGGCCAACTGGATCACCGTGGCCGCGGAGGTCTCGGCGGCGAAGCCATGGACCGGTTGCAGCCGCACCATGCGGTGCCCCATGGTGCGGATGATCCGCCAGCCGCCGGCAGCCGTGCCCGCCGCCATCGTCAACGAGCAGACGACCTTCACCCAGCCGTGTACGGCGAAGTGTGGCGTGTCAAAGAGGGTCAACCACCGCGGCAGGTCTTGGAAGATGCCGTTCTGCGTGCCGGTCCACAGGGCGAGGGTCAGGATGCCCATCGTCTTCTGCGCATCGTTCGTGCCGTGACTGAGCCCCATCAGTGCGGCGCTTGCCAATTGCATCTTGCCGAAGAGCATATTCACCCGATAGGGCCGCCAATTGCGGAGGATGGCCAGCAACAGGCCCATGACCAGGTACCCGATGAGTAGTCCGACGACGGGGGAGGCGATCATCGGCAAGACGACCTTGGGCCACAAGCCCTCCGGCCCATCCGCGCCGGTGACGCACCAGCGAACGACGGACAAGTCGCCCTGGGCCGACGCGACGGTCGCCCCGCACAGGCCGCCGATCAGGGCGTGGCTGGAGCTCGACGGGAGGCCGAACCACCAGGTGAGAAGGTTCCAACAGATAGCCGCGAGCACGGCGGAGAACAAGGTGTGCAAGGTGACGGCGTGGCTCTCCACCAGGCCGTTTCCGATGGTTTCGGCGACCGCCGTGCCCCAAAAGGCGCCGAGCAGATTGCAGACCGCGGCCATGAGCACCGCCTGCCGGGGGCTGAGGACGCGCGTGGAAACGACGGTGGCAATGGAGTTGGCCGTATCATGGAAACCGTTGATGTACTCGAAGACCAGCCCGAACAGGAGCACGCACAGCACCAACGTCATCGCGGATCGCCTTGTGTCTCAGAACCGCCAAAACAAGGAGGGGGATTACGGCCGGACCTCGCACCGGGACGGATTGTTCTTCGGCGTCCTCAGGAGTTCTTCAGCACGGTGCGGAAGGCGATATTGCCCGCATCCCGGCAGCGGTCGATGACCTTCTCGAGCAACTCGAACAGATCGCGGGTCACGATCATTTGTCGAGCATCGTGTTCTCCGCTGTAGAGATTCTTGAGCAGTTCGATCATCAGCTTGTCGGCTTCCCCTTCATACTGGTGGAGAAGGCCGTTCTCCTCCTGGATCCTATTCAGGTTCGGTCCGTGCCGCAGCCGCCGAACCATCCGGCACAGCGTGTCGGTTGCCTGTTGCAGAAGCTGGGCCTGCTGCGAGAAGACCCGTCCGGAAATCCAGGAATGCGAGATCAGGAAGCGCTGCGCGAACTTCTTGGTGCTCTTGGTGATCCGGGACAAGGCGTTGGACAGGTCCTCGATGTCCTCGCGCTCCAAGGGAGTGATCAAGGTGCTGCACAGCAGGGCCGTGATTTGTTCGTGAAGCTGCTTTTCCTGCCTTCGCCGCAGAACGAACTCTTCCAGCGTGCGGCCGTCGTGCGGCGCGTTGATCAGCTCGATCAGCGCGCGCACGGACTGCTGCGCCTCCTCGGCACTGGCATCCAAGAGATCGAAGAAACGATGCCCCTTGCTGAGAAATCGCTGGAGAGAGAACATAAGCTCGAAACGACGGCCCGGGAAACAGGATCGCTTCCGACTCGCGGAGTCCTGGCCTTTGTCGTGGCGGCCGGTACCTCACGGCGACAGCCTGACGAAGCTGAGTTTTGTCGCCGGACGGGGTTGTGTCAAGCCCCCCCGGGAATTTGCCGGAAATCCGGGCGCGGAGAGATCGGGGCGGGGATCTTCCTTTTGCCGGCCGGCGCCGGCACGCCGCGGCCGTCGCAGTGCGCGACCGTGCGGACTTTCCCCTGCCGCCCGGGAACACGGCGACCGGCACCTCGGCCTGGCCGGGGACCTCCCAGCAGGATTTCACCGCTGCCGGGGCCGGTTTATCTGCCGCGTATCCGGGCAGGCCGGATATGCACCACGCCACCGTCCCCATAAAGAGTAGTGTCGCAAGACGCGCGGATTTCTGCAGGGCATTGCTCCTGAGGATCGGGCGCCTACCGACCCACCATGATCAGCGCCACCGTGAACTGCGGCAGCACCCGGGAACCGTAGCGGACGTCGACCGGCACCACGTAGCGGCCGGGCGGGACGCCGGCCGGAACGGCCAGCGTCAGGGGCACGCGGCCTTCGGTCTTGGGCGGTATCTGGGCCTTCGGCCAGTCGGACGTATCCGCCAGCGAGGCGGGGGGAAGCGGCGGCCCGCCCCAGCTTCGCGGGGGAACCGCCCGGCAGGCGGCGGTTTGCGGCACCGAAGAATGGTTCATCAGGAACACCGCGAAGGCCGCCCGGGCACCTGCCTGCGGGTCGCCGATCTTCACGTGCACTTCGTACGGCCGGCACATGACCCACCAGCCGTCCAGACCATAGTTGGGGTTGTCCCAGGGCAACACCTCCGCAAACAGCTTCTCCCGCCGGGCGAGGTTGGCCCGCATGAAGCGGCAGTCCTCCACGGTGTACGCGAACGCCTGGTCCCGGTGGGCGTAGAGGAGGTCCGTCGGCTGCAGTTTCTCGACGAGTTCGAGACAGCGGTCGTAGCCGAGCCCCCGGCCCAGCCAATTGCGGTTGAACGCGCAGTAGTCTTCAATCCCGCCCGCGGTGAGCGCGTCGCCGACAAACAGGATCCGCAGATCTCCCGTTTCAGCCAACAGCCCGCCGTGATACAGCGTCTGGCCCGGGAAATGGTAGGCGGTGAGCTTGAACTCGTGCCACCGCCATGACTCGCCGTCCTTCGTGACGCGGTCCACTTGCACCTTGTCGGGATTCAGGCAAGGCAACGGCGGCCACGCGGCCGGCGCGGTGATGACCTCGGCCACGTGGCTATCGGTGATGACGGTGGCCCGCGGGAATGCCTTGCGGAAGGGAACCACCCCGGCACGACAGTGATCGTCGTGGTAATGGGTGATCCACAGGCATTCAACGCCGCTCAGCTCGCCTTTCGCAACCATCTTCTGCAGTTCTTTTTCAGCGCCGTTCTCGTAATCCGTGACCAGGGCCGGGCCGTCCTTGGACTTCAGGACCCAGGAGGTCTCCCCGTGATGGCTGACGCAGGGAGGAGCGGCCTTGTTCCGCAGCGTTGCGCCGACCTTTCCATCCTTCCACAGCGGCAGGAAGTCCCGGCGGGTGCTGTCCGTGCAGACCTCGTAGTAATCGGCGAAATCCCAGCGCAAATGCGAAATGGCGATGTAATTGTCGAAGCACGCGTCCAAGCGGGCCACCAGCGCGTCGATCGCTTTGGCCGGGTCGGTCATGATGCGGCCATGGGAAGGCACCAGCAAATCCGGCTTGGCCTGCTTGACCCGCCCCAGGCTCTTCTGGAGGACCTGTCTGGCCCCCAGAAACGCTTCGTAGTCGGCCCAACCCAGAACGCGGTATCGGATGGTCTGGCCATTCTTGTTGGTCACCGTGGGACCACACGGCCCGTATTCGCGATTCAGGCTGTAGAGGTCCCACACCTGGCCTTCGTTGTAGATGCAGTCGCCGCAGAAGACGACCCGCTTGCCATCAACGTTCACCTCGTAACTCATCGAGCCGGCGGTGTGGCCGGGGGTGGCAAGCGCCTTGAGTTCCGCCGGGCCCCAAGTGAACTTCTGCCCATCGGCATATCCCGCATCCACCTTGAGCCCCTCGGTCAAGGCGAACATGGGACCGCTCGGGTAATTCAAAGTCATATTGTTATACCGGCATTCCCACTGCCACTGCAATTTCGGCCATTCGAAGAAGCCCCGCTCGGCCTCGGGCACGCCGATCTTGGCGCCCGCGGCGACAAACGCCGGGGCGCCGCACGCCTGATCGCGGTGATGATGCGTGAAGATGATTCGATCGACGGTCTTCACGCCCAACTCGCCCAGCTTGTCGGCGACCGCACCGTCGCCGCAATCAATCAGCAGGGCCTTCCGGCCGTCGCGGAGGATGCCCACGTTGATCGGCCCGCAGTAGACCGACAGGTGCGGGGTGAGTTTCCTCAAGGCCGGCTGGTCGGCCTGCACACCGCCCGTGCCCAGCAAACCCTGCACCGCAACCGCCGCGACCAGAATTCGCAATTTGGTCTGCATCTGCGTGATCCCCTGTTCTTCTACCGGTCCGGCCGGTCCATGAGGGTGAAGAGCACCTGGTCGAGCGTCTCCTTGACGACAATCAGACGCCGGGTAATCCCCTCCTCGAAGGACGGCCACAACGCGGCATACCCGAACCCGTGCGGCCAGGCCCCGTTATGGGTGTCCATGTCGACCGGGGTCATCAGCTTGCCATAGTCTTCCCCGCTCCGCGCGGCACTCCGGTACATGTCGAAAACGCGCGCAACCGGAACCTTGTTCTCGTCGCACGTCTTGGCGAGCGCATCGCTGAGCCGTTCCTCGGGCGAGCCTACGGGATTGGTTCGCGCATAGGGATTGGTGGTCGCAAAGATCACCACCGTGCCCTGCGCCTCGAACGTTCTGATCATCTGCAGGACGTTCTCCACCACCACCTTTGGCTCCGCCGGAGGGGTTGCCCGCAGGTCTTCAATGCCGCAGGTGAGCACGCAGAACTCGGGCCGCAACGTCAGGATCTTCTTGGCGGGGTTGCGGAGGTCTCCGAGAAGCGTGGCGCTGGTGGTCGTGGGGCTCAGATCGACCTTGGGATTGGGAATCTGGTTGAACAACGTGTACGGCAGCAGCGGCAGGATGGCCCGGTTGCGGTCTTGAGTCCGGTCCAGGTAGTTGATGCAGTCGCCGTAATGATACACCAACCCCTTGTTCACCCTGCCTCGACCGGCGTCGTGTACGGCACGGACATGATCCGCATAGTGCAACGCATCGGCGGCGACCGAGCTCGGCGCCGGCTGGGCGGAGCGTTGTGCGACCGTCGCGCTGCCGGCCGCCGACCACGGGCCCAGGTTCCGCTCATAGTCCGCGGCCAGGACGCGGTAGCGATACGTGCCCGCGGCCGGCGGCTGGTCCGTGTACTCCAGGTCCGCTGTTTGCGCGATCTTCATGAACTTCTTGTCGCCCGCGGCGCGCGAGATCACATACCACGCGACCCCCACGTTGTCGCCGGCCGCTTTCCACCCCAGGTACACGGCCGAAGCGACGGCCCGGGCGGTCAGTTGCCCGGGCGCCTCGGGCGGCGTGGTGTCGTCGCCCCGGTAAATCACCAGGTTTCGCACTTGATTCTTGGTTGCCTGGAAAGTCATTTGCGTGAACCGTGCGAAACTGCTCCCCCGCGGCACGCCTTCGCGGATCAATTCGAAGCCGCCCTCCTGCTTCGAATCCTGGGGAAGGAATTGATCGGCGCGATACAGGCATGGCGTCCAGTCGCCGCCTCCCCAGGCATAAGTGGCGGTCGTCAAGCGCCAATTGCCCGTGAACCGGTAAGCGCCCCGATGATGGGACACGTCTCCCAGGGATGCCTCGTGAAGGGTGAATCTTGTCTGCAAGTCGCTGCCCTTGGTTTGAAATGCGATCTTGACGCCATCGGCACCGGTGATCGAAAGGGGGATCGGTTTTGCCAGATCCACTGCATCCAGGCGTTTGATCACGACAACCCGGCCGGTCGGAGCTTGCTTGGCAATAGCCTCGGAACCCGGCTCGGCGAACAACCTGTTGACGAGCACCCCCAACAGAACCGGAACGACGAACGTCGATATTCTCTTGCTCACCGCTCACTCCCCTTGTTGAAGCTCGCAGCCTGTAGGGCGGGTCGACGGGCACCGTGCATCTACCCTCGTGGTGCACGCGTCCCGCCGGCATTTTCGCCGGCAGGCGAGACGCCCGCGCCACTTTGCCTTGGCCGTCGAGGACCGCGACTTCCACCTGTCTTTGGGTGTGTCTGAACGGGGGCGCTGTCTGCCCGGTGGGCAACACGCAGGATTTCACGCCATTATCCGCGGGATGCCGGCGGGACGCAAGCCGCCAGTCCACGCCCGGCCGGTCGGCGGGGCAGAAGCCTCGGGAGAGGAAGGGGACAGGTCCATGTTTTCGGGCCTGGCTGTAACTGCAAGAAAGCGGCGGTTGGCCGAAAAATGGACTAGTCCCCGGCCGCCCTGTGAACGGTTAGAAGCCTCGTGATGCCCGCAGCCGCGAGGTCCCCAGGGACCTCCCGACGGGCAGGTTGCCGGCTCAGTTCTGGCCGCCCTAGCGGCTCGATTCCCGGCCGCCGCCGACACGAGAGTCATTCCCTCCGTCGCGAATTCCGTCCATTTGTGCGACCGGTGCTGTAGCCGATGCCGGATTCTATTGGCGATCGGGCGGTTGCCTGTCGAGGTAGGCCAGGAATGCCTTGGGCTGCGGCAGGGTGGCGTCCATTGCGAGCGCCTGGTGGAAGGCCTGTCCGGCCTGCTCGTAACGTCCTTGCTTCGCCATGAGCACGCCGACATTGGAGTGCGCCGCGGCGGGGCCGACCGCTTTGGCAAAGACCTCGAAACTCTCGTCGAATCGCCCCTCTGCGGCAAGAACCAATCCCAAATTGCAGAGCGCCTTTTGATGGCTCGGGTCAATCGCCAGGGCTTTACGCAGCGACCGCTCGGCTTCGGCCCGGTTTCCCCGCTCGTAGTAATAGTATCCCAAGTCGCTCAACAGCCCGGGATTCTTGGGCTCGGACTCCAGTGCTTTGTTGTACTCGCATAGCGAGCGGGCACCGTCGCCCTGGGCATCGTACAGCACCGCCAGGCGGTGCGCGACGGATTTCAGGCTTGGATCGTTTCTTCGCGCCTTCTCGTAGAGCGGAATGGCCTGCTCCCCGTGTCCGCTGTTTTGCAGCTCCTCCGCGGCGGCCAAACACGCGCGTGCGGCTTCTTTGGGAGGAAGTTCCCCATGAGGCTGCCCGGCAGCGTCGGCCTGGCCATCGGAAGAATTCCCCAAGGACGCGGTCTTCCACGGCGAAAACCCCGGGCTGGCGCAACCCATCCAGGTTGCGACGCCCAGCGTACCGAGCCACAGGAATCGACATTTGCGGATGGCGGTCATGGCGGCTTGCTGATTCGTAGGGTGGGTCGAGCGCAGCGAGCCCCACCATTTTTTCGGGCAGGTTCTTATGGTGGGGCTGCGCTCACCCTACCGTTCAATAAGGGTTGACTCCGATGCCGACGCCGGAAACGCCGCCGCCGGACGTTGATGTTCCACCCAACGTCGAGCTTGTCCCGCCGCCGCCCAGCGAGCCCATCGAGCCCGCGCCTTGTCCACTGCTGCGGTTACTGAGCATCCTGGCCGCAACCCCGGGGGCTTCCTGCCCATAAAGCCCTTCGGCCTCGGGGCGTCCGAGAACCACGCGGTCCGGGTTTATCTGGGCGTGGCAGTTGGCGAGCATTTCCAGGACCGCCAGCCGCCGGGACTCGTTCACTCGCTCGTCGCAGGAGGGCTCGATCACGACCGGAAAGGGCACTTGCGGCAGCCCTTGAGCGATCGCCGCCAGGTGCTCCCGCCCGAGCGGGGTCAATTTCGTGTTGTCCGCCGACCATTCATACTGGTAGATTACGAACTTGTCCTGCTCGGCGCGGGCCATCTCCGCATGGATCCACTGGCAGGTGTACGTCCCGTTGGGCTGGGGAATGGCGCCGGGCGGAATGTCGTTGCACGGCTTCTGCCCGGTATGGCAGCAGCCGGCCGTGGTTGCCAGCGTCAACAAGATCGGCCACAACCCGCCGCTCCGAAAAGGTGGCAGCCGCCCTTTGTGCGAAGCACCCTTTTCGGCACTCTTTCTTGCACGGTGCATGGGCTCGGTCCTCGGCTAGCGTGCGGGTGGCTGGACGATCTCGGGGTTGGGCGCGGCAACCGGCTCGGGCGGCGGATTGCCTGCCGGGGGTTTGGGGCATGAGTGCTGTCCCAAGTTGCAGCAGCCGTAGGTCGTGCCGCATGGGCCGATGATGAAATGGTCGTTGCAGTCGCAAAATGCCTTTTGGCGGCAGAAGTCGGTGCGGACCGAAGCCCGGTAGTCCTCCGTGCGCCGCCCTTCCAAATGACCGAGGAGGTAGAACTCCACGTCGCCCGGCTCGAAAATGTCGTTGCCCGGCAGCGGCGGCGTCTTGCACATGTCCAGCGGATGCACTAGGAGGGGCGTGACCAGGACGACCAGTTCCTGCTCGCCGGAGGTCAAGCTGTCATTCCCGCCGGTTCGCCCGATGATCGGCAGGTCGCCCCAGAACGGCACGCGCTTCGACGTGCCGCTGAAGTTGTTCTGGATCAAGCCGGCGACGGTGAGCGTCTGGCCTTCGCGGAGCTCGACGGTGGTGCTGAACTGGCGTTGGGTAATCTGACTCGGCACCTCGGCCCCGCTGACCTCGGTGGTCGCCGTGCTGGGGGTGGATACGCTGGCACTGAGTTGCAGGCGGATGCGATCGCGGTCGGTAAT
>Ga0187848_10002964_pt1 | contig 12855 bp, 7 predicted proteins | sample June2016WEW_4_40_FD_132424 | JGI IMG/M metagenome (GOLD analysis project Ga0187848, IMG submission 132424) | Peatland microbial communities from SPRUCE experiment site at the Marcell Experimental Forest, Minnesota, USA - June2016WEW_4_40 | ecosystem: Environmental > Terrestrial > Soil > Wetlands... | reverse complement strand
TCGAAGGTGAATCCGGCATGGGCCGCCGTACTGCGCAGGCCGAGGTCCTGCGCGATCTTTGGCAACCAGTCTCTGGCACTACTGTCGGGAGTGCCAGCCAGAAACGGCGGAAGCGTCTGAACGATGTTGATGCGATAGTTGCAGGAGTCCGTCGTGCATGACCCCGCGGGGGCGCTCCACTTGGCCCATCGCCGCATCATGGGCTGCACGTCGGCCCATTGGCTGCGATCGACGGTGAGCGCGCGAACGTCGCCGAGCAGGCGCTCGGCGCGCCAGCGGAGGAGCCATTGCTGGGCTTCGCACGTGCCCCAGGCGGCGAAGAAGAGAAGTAAGATTGCAAATAAGAGTTGAGTTGGCCCGCTCCGTCTTTTGCTCATGTATAGCAGTAGAACACCGATGGCTTTGGGCGCGTCAACCGGATTCTGCCTGCGGGCGGACTCGATGCGAAGACGAACCTCTGCTAGCATCGGAGAGGTCCGGGAAACGAATGGCGATCAACCATCAAACAGAACGCACGCAGTCGTCGGAGGTGGTCCGCACCGAGGCGCGCGCTCTGCTGGAGCTGGCGATGCGGCTGGACGGGCCGATGGCGGCGCCGTTTGCGCGCGCGGTCGAGCTGCTGGCGGAGGCGGCGGGGCGCGGCGAGCGCGTGGTCCTGCTGGGGATGGGCAAGAGCGGGCTGATCGCGCGCAAGATTGCGGCGACGTTCTGCTCCACCGGGACGCCGGCGTACTTTCTGCATCCGGCGGAGGCGATGCACGGCGATCTGGGAGTGGTTGTGGCGGGAGATGTGGTGGTGGCGCTCTCCGCCAGCGGGGAGACCGAGGAGGTGCTGGCGCTGCTGCCCGCGCTGGCGCGGTTGGGCTGTTCGCTCATCAGCCTGTGCGGCGAGGGCGGATCGACGCTGGCGCAGGCCAGCGAGGTTTGGCTCGACGCGAGCGTTGCGGCGGAGGCGTGCGTACTGAACCTGGCGCCGACGGCTTCCACCACCGTGATGCTGGCGCTGGGCGATGCGCTGGCGCTGGAGGTCAGCCGGCGCAGGGGATTCGCAGTGGAGGACTTCGCCGAGCTGCACCCTGGAGGACGGCTGGGGCGGCGGCTGGCGCGGGTGGGTGAACTGATGCACTCGGGCGAGGCGTTGCCGCGGGTCTCGCGGGACACGCCGATGGCGCAGGTGATCCACGAGATGAGCCACAAGCGGCTGGGAATGACGACGGTCCTGGGCGAAGGGAACGCGCTGCTGGGCGTGATCTCCGACGGCGATCTGCGGCGTCTGCTGGAACGCGATGGCCCGAATTCGCTGGCGCACACGGCGGGCGAGATCATGAATGCGCGGCCGGTGACGATTGCGCCGGAGGCCTTCGCGGGTGAGGCGCTGGCGCTGATGGAGGCGCGCAAGATTACCTCGCTAATCGTGGTCGCGGCGAGCGGCGAGGCCCTGGGCGTGGTGCATCTGCACGATCTGTGGGTGACGGCGCGGGCGTGATTCGGAAGACCCACCCATCGCGATGGAGCTGCGATGGATGGGGCACCCGACTTTTGTCCTTCCACTCATGTAGTGAGTGGCGGCGCGATGAGTGGGCTTCCGGATAGAGGAATGGGTTATAGGCCGTAGGAGATGCCGAAGGCGAAGCGGGCGCGTGCCTGCAGATCGACTCCCGGTGCGATTCTTCCTGCGGCCTGAAGGACGCCGAAGTCCAGGTTGAGCTTGTGCTTGGGCGAGGGGACGATGCGCACGGCGTAATCGACCGAGGTGGGAATGTCGAAGTTCGCCGAGGTGCTGCCGTTGGCCGCCGTGATCAGGATGGTCTTTGGCTGCTGGGCAACCTCGGAGGCCAGGATGATGGTGCTCTTGCCGGGGCCGGTGAAGACGAAGCCGAGCGCGCCAAAGGCCCGCGCCTCGAAGTTGGGAGCGTTGCCGCCCAGGCCCCACAGCGAGGAGTTGGTGCCGCGCACGCCGACGTTGAGCACCAGCGGGACTTTCTTGGTCTGGGTGACGATCTTGGTCGCCACCGCGTAGATGTCTCCATTGGTCTTGGTCTGCTTGTTGGTTCCGTCGCCGACATTGCTGTCGTTGGTGCGCGCGATGCCGCCGATGGAGACCGCTGGGACCCACTTGGTCTTGCCTGCGTTTTCGGGGATGATGTTGGCCTTGCCGTGGAAGATGTTGAATCCGTTGGTCCATAGCGGACTCAGGCTGGCCGAACTGCCCGCCGAGTGGTCCTCGCGCGTGTAGCCGAACTCGATGCGCTTGGCCAGGCCTTCGGTGATCGAAACCGTGTTGAAGTCGCCGATCACCGGCCCGCCCGCCAGCACATGGTAGGAGATAACGGGTGCGCCGAGGCCGTGTGCAGGAGAGGCTGCAGTGGAGGCCAGCGGCGTAACAAAGACCCCCGTGGGGCCCTCATAGCCCAGGCTCTGCGCCTGCGCGAGGTGGGAAGCCAGCGAAAGAACCAGTGCGAGAAAAAGCGTGTTGATGGCCCGAGGCCCGAAAAAACGTACGTAGACGCGCATACAGTATTTCTCCTTATCAGTTTGGAAGAGAGTTGCGGGAAGGGACAATGCGACAGAACGATCCCGATTCAACGGGAACCACGGAGAAACGAAGATGGGCCTGCCTGAGCGGAATGCACAGGGAGCGATCTCAATGGATGTGCTGCAAGGGGGTTGATCTTCCGTCGCGCGGAGAGGGGGTTGCTAGACGCAACAGCGACAACAGGCGGAGAGCCTGACGGACGAGATCAACTGTTCCATGGGGTTAAGTATATTCCTGAGGGAGAAAAAGTCCAGAGGCGCTGAATCCGTTTATCACGGAGAAACCCGGATTCACTTGGCGGCGGCGCGGCCCCACTGGGAGTCGAGGAAGAGGTCGCGGGGGCGGAACGAGTCGGGCATCGAGGCGGGGGCGGCGTCGAGGCGCAGTACCTGCCAGCCACCGGTGGCGTTGTAGAGGGGCCAGCGGGGAAGGCCGGCTCCGTTGGGGTCGCCGGTGCGGGCGAAGTTGGTCCAGTACTGCATCATCTGATTGGAGAGGGCGCGGTCTTCGGGGCGGAGCGCCATCTCGGGGCGCGAGTCGAGCGTGCCGAAGACGTACTCGATCTCGTCGGAGTGGAAGGCCCCCTGCGCGACGGTGTGGTTGCGGTCGCCAGGAGAGCCGAGTGCGAAGAAGTAGCGGTAGACCGGCGCGCCGCCTGTCCTGACCTGCGCCTCCAGCCAGGCCCATGTGGAGAAGGCGATGAAGCGGTCGCCCGCGTAGTCGTTGGCGGACTGCTGGGCCTCGGCGTCGCTGGCGGCGGGATAGACGGCGAGGAAGGCGTCCGCGTCCGCACCGAACTCCTGCTGCGCCTGCGCGGTGAAGCTGGCGGCTGTGGGCTTCCCGTTGGCGCGGCTCTCGTTGGCGTTCCATCCGCCGAGCACGGGGATGTGCGCCTGCTGGCCGGCGGCGTAGATGTTGGCGACGGAGTCCGGCAGGAAGAGGCCGTCGATGTCGGGCTGGAAGCGCGGGGGCTGGGTGGTGCGTGCCATGGCTTTTTCGATCAGCTCGTCGGCGGTGAGGGTGCGCAGGTAGAAGAGCCGGCTGGAGCCGAAGGCGCGCTCGGCCCAGGCTGCGTCTGTCTGTTCGGCCTGCTGGCGCGTCGGCAGTGTCATGCTGAAGCTGGAGAAGATCGCGCCGCTCTCGCCGATGGCTTTACTGAAGAGCCCTTTGGCAATGGGCGAGGCCATCTGCGCGCTGACGGACTGCGATCCGGCCGATTCGCCGAAGATTGTGATGTTGGCTGCGTCGCCGCCGAAGGCCGCAATGTTGCGCCGCACCCAGGCGATGGCCGCCGTCTGGTCCATCAGGCCGTAGTTGCCGGAGGCGTGGTTGGCGGATTCGGCGGTCAACTCCGGCAGCGCCAAGAAGCCGAAGACCCCCAGGCGGTAGTTCATGGAGACGACAATCACGCCGCGATGGGCCAGATATTGCCCGTCCTGACGACTCTCCGAAGTGCTTCCGCTGAGGAAGCCGCCGCCGTAGATCCACACCATGACGGGGAGCGGAGTGGGGTGCTTGCCGGCGGGGACAGGCGCCCAGACGTTGAGCGTCAGGCAGTCCTCGCTGGGCCCGGGGTCGTGGAAGACCATGTCCGGATAGCCGCTGGACTGGATGCAGTGGGGGCCGAAGTCGCGCGCCAAGAGGATGTGCTTCCAGCGGCCCACCGGCTGCGGCGGACGCCAGCGCAGATCGCCCACCGGCGGCGCGGCATAGGGAATGCCCTTGTAGGCGATGACTTTCTGGTCGGCGGTGAGAACGCCGAGGAGCTTGCCGTTTTCGATCTGCACGGGACGCGCCTGGGGCGGCTTCTGCGCGGAGGCTGCGGCGGCGAAAAGGAGGAGGGCCAGGGTGTAGATCGTGGGGTGGACCTTGAGGCGGCGCGGATGCATGGGTACGTCTCCGATGGCAAAGTTACCACAGGGCAGAGCGGGCCGGTTCAGCGGCGCCAAAATGGCCCACAACCTATTTTCTCTGGTACTTGCCACGGGAGAGCGGGATTCCTATAATCAGCAACGAGTGTGTCGCATCTGTTCCTGCGGTGAAGGGGCAGATAGGTTTCACGCACGAAGCTGAGAACCATCTTGACCCCCGCGAGCACCGGGCGGCAGGCAACTTTAATTGATTGAGGAGTCTTGAATGAAGAAGGTCGTCTTAGCCTCTCTCCTGGCGTGTGCCATATTAACATTGGGTCTGACTACGGCGTACGCCCAGACCCCCGTACAACTTGGATCGCAAGCGGCCCCGGTGCAGATGCCCGACACCGAATACACGGTCTACAACAACGCAATGACGCAGACCAACCTGCAGGCCAAGGCGGCGGCGATCGAGGACTACCTGACCAAGTACCCGAACTCCAGCGTGAAGCAGGACACACTGGTGACGCTGATGACGGCATACAGCCAGTTCGACCCGGCCAAGACGCTGGACGCCGCCGACCGGGTACTGCAGCTCGATCCCACGAACCTGCGCGCTCTGACCTTCGAGGCGTATCTTCGCAAGCAGAACGCCGACTCGCTGACCGATCCGGCAGCCAAGCAGGCCGCGCTGGACTCCGCCGCCGGGTTCGCGCAGAAGGGGCTGACCGCGCCCAAGCCCGCATCCATCTCCGATGCCGACTTCAAGGCGCTGCAGTCCGCGGCTTTCCCCGTCTTCTACAGCATCATCGGCTTCGCGGCCTTCAGTAAGAACGACAACGCGACCGCCATCGACGCCTACAAGAAAGAGCTTGCGTTGGTTCCGCCGGCAGCCACCAAGACGCCCGGCTCGGTTCTTCAGGACATCTTCTACCTGGGCTCGGCTTACTACCAGTCCAATCCGCCGGACTATCTGGACTGCACCTTTTACGCCAGCCGCGCCGTGGCCTACGCGCCGGACAACTTCAAGGCGCAGATGTCTCCCACCGCGACGTATTGCTACAAGAAGTACCACGGTGGCACAGATGGCTACGATGCAGTCGTGGCCGCCGCCACAGCCAATCTGAACCCGCCCGCGGGCCTCTTCGCCTTGATCAAGCCTGCGCCCACACCGGTGGACATCATCAACGGCATCTTCCAGTCCACTCCCGACCTGGCCACTCTCGCCGTCTCCGACAAGGAGTACGTCCTGCAGAAAGGCACACCCGAACAGGCCGCCAAGGTCTGGGCCACCATCCAGGGCAAGTCGGTGCAGATACCGGGCGCACTCGTCATCGCAAGCACGCCGACTGTGGTGAAGGCCGCCGTGACCGACGATGCCGTCCAGTCCAAGACCGCAGACTTTACCTTCAACATGACGCCGCCGGAGACGATCGAGGAGCCGGAGGCGCCATCAGCCAGAGCAACCCCCGCCCAGAAGGCCGCCTACAAGACCAAGCTGGCCGCCTATAACAAGGCAGTCGATGCGGCCAAGACCAAGGCGGATGCAATCGCCGCGGCCACCGCCGTCGGCCAGACCGTCACCCTCACCGGGACCTACGACTCCTTCACCCCCAACCCAATTCAGATCATCATGAAGGATGGCGTTGTGATCCTGCCCAAGGCGACCAAGCCGGCCGCGGCTCCGGTGCACCACACCGCCGCGCACCCCGCGCACAGATAGTCTGAGACGAAACACGCAGCAAACGAAGAGGCAGCCTCCGGGCTGCCTCTTCTGCGTTTCGCGTGTCGGCGATGGAGAGCTCAGGAAGCCTCCGCGCAAGTCATGGCTTTGAAACGGCGGTGCTGAACAGGCTGCGGAAAAACTCCTCTTTTTGTCTTTCGGAGGGAGCAGGGGGCTTCAGCCCCCTGAATAAAGGCCAATGGATTAAAGGGGCTTTAGCCCCGGGCCTTTTGCACGTAGCGCCAAATATCCCTTTTTCCGCAGCCTGTGAAGGCCCGTGCTATAGCCATCGATCGATCGATACGTCTTGTAGAACCACAGCCTAGCTGGTCAGCCAGCGCAGAGCGTTGGCCAGAAAACGCTGCTGCAGGACCGGCTGCATCTCCGGCACGCGGTGGTAGACGATCTTGCCCGCGCCGAGCCGCGTGGTGAATGTCCCGGCGCCGATCTGGCGGCTGTGGTCGCGCGAGTAGGCGGCGACGATCTCCACCTCCGCCCCGCCCGGCGCGCGCTCGACGAGAAGGCCGTTCGACTCGCGGCCACGCGCCTGATAGTGAATGCCCATGGCCTGATCGACGGGCAGCCCTTCGTAGAGCGCGTGCCGGCGCACAAAATACCAGTTGCCCATCCACGGAGCGCGCAGATCGCCGACCGCGCCGTTATAGGTAAAGGCTCCGGCGGCGGCGAGCTGTTTTGCAACTCCATCAGACAGCGCGTCGGTCTGCGGGATCGCCAGCAGCGGCGTGCCCGCGCGTACAGCTTCGAGGATGCCTTCGGCCAGCGCGCTCGCCTGCTGCGGCCGTCTGCGCGCCGCGCCGCTCGGCTGTGCCTCCAGACCCGTGGCGTCGCCCGCGTTCTGCTTGGTCGAGACGCCCGCAATTATGCCCGAAGAGATGATCGCGTCGTACTTCTCGCCGGGTTTGAAGTCGTGTATATCATACTCTGCACCAACGGCACCGGTCTGGTTGATCTGTGTGCGCAATGAATTTGTGATACCAGAGACGGCAATTTTATACATGTATGCTATTCCTGCTAAAGCGTACATCGCGTTCTCTACAACCCAGATTTCCTTCGTCTGCGTGGCCAGCGGCGCGGAACTGATCGCGAACTTAAAGCGATACAGGCCGACCTCGGTGAGCGGCGGCGTGGTGAATGCCTCTTTGACGAGATACGAGAAGACATCCGGCGTCTGCGCCGGGGCAGGGAACTCGCCGAGCTTTAGCAGCTTGTCCGAGGGCGTAACGGCGGTGAAACTCAACGTGCCGTTGGCAGGCCTGGATGTGTCGTTGAGCAGAAAGAGGTCGAACGTCGCGGCCTCGCCCAGCGCGATGCACATCGCCCGCTGCTTGGCGACGGGCCGCACCGGCAGCAGCGTCGCGGCGATGTTCGTGGGGTCGGATTTGAAGTTCCGCAGGTTGTCCACAATCCCCGAATGGTTCTCGATCGCCGTCGTCTCCCAGCCCGAGATCGCCGCAAAGTCCAGCTCGTCCGAGATGCGCGCGTTCTCCATGTAGTTCTGCCAGGTGTCGTAGCACTTCTTGCCCAGCGAGAGCCACAGCTTCTCGGTCGCCGGAAACGCCTTGCGGAATCCCCAACGGTCGATGAACTTGTCGTACGCCGCGAGAATCTCGCGGTGGTCGGCCAGGTCGTAGCTGGTGTTTGCGGGCTGGTTGCCGATGCCCGTCGCGCGCGGGTCGGCGTACTGGTGCAGCATCAGCGAGTGGTTGTCCGGCGTGGCGCAGCCCTCCATCTCGCCGAACTCACTGATCGCCTTGCGCTCCGGCGACTTGTAGGTGAACTCGGTGGGAGATTTATAAAACTCGTCGACCCACTGGTCGCCCGCGCCCTGGTGCTGGTTCCACCAGCCGCCCCACTGCTCCTCGTCGCTGCGATGCAGCTTGGCGTCCCACGGTGCGAACCAGGCCTGCGCGGCACGTGTCGGGGCCGCAACAAATCCATCGTTCAGCACGATGCATCGGCTGGGGTCCTCTTTGCGCATGGCCTCCAGGATGGCGATGGTGTCGGGGTTCGTCAGGTCCGCGCCAATCTCGTTCTGCACGCAGTACTCGATCACCGACGGGTGCGAGCGGAAGGCCTTCACCATCTCCACGCACTTGGTGAACATATATCGCTGGGCGAATTTGTCCGCCGGATCGGTGGGCTTCTCCATCACGATGCTGGCCGCGTTGGCCTGCGCGCCCGCCGGCAGCCGCCCGATGGCCATCTTGCCCGCGCCCGGCTCCATGTATCGCAGCAGGCCGAGCCGGTCGTGTGCGCGCAGCACCTCTTCCTTGGCCAGGTTGCGATGGAAGTTAAGGCAGTTCAGGCCGAGCTTCTTCGCCTGCGTCACTTCTTTTTCCGCAAGCTCCGGCGTGGGCCACATCCCGTTCAGCCCCCAATATCCCCACGAGATCGCGGTATAGATCTTCATCCGCCGCCCATTCAACCGGAACAGCGCATTCGTCCCCAACCCCTCCGGCGCAAACCAGCGAAAGCCGAAGGGGATGGTGCGGATTTCGGTCCTGCCCATCACCACGACGGGCTTTGCTCTGAGCTGGTAGAGCACCGGGCGCTCTAAATCCCACGCTGTGGCAGATGGACAGTTGATCTTCGCAGTGAACCGAACGAAGACCGGGCCTCTGGTAGATAGCGGCTGAGCGTTCCCATTGGCCGATGCTATGACCTTACCTGTTCGCGGATCGAATACTTCAAACGTGATCAACACATTCGAAATGTCGCCCCGCGCACGCTCGACATCCGCGAACACTTCGATGGTATTGGGTTCAACCTGATTGAGAACCCACATGTCGCGAATTCGCGCGTCAGGCGAATTCGCAGAAATCGTCATCCCGCGGTCCAGCCCGCCGAATCCGTGCGACCGGTAGAGCTTGACCGCGCCCCACTGCGCGTTGAGCCCATCCACCCAGTCGAACCTCCCAAACGGATTCGTAATCCGAATCGCCAGCACATTCTTCCCGCCGGGATTTGCGGCCGCCGTCAACTCAGCCTCAAACGGCAGCTCCTCCATAATCGAGTAGCCCACCAGCTTCTCGTTCAAATAAACCTCAGCCCGCAGACGCGCTCCGCGCACATGCAAAAATATCCGCTTGCCCTGCATCGCCGCGGGAATCTCAATCTCCCGCCACCACCACGACACCCCGAAGTACGCGCCGTTCTGCGGTACGGGATCGTCCGTGGCGTAGCGGTACTCGTCCGGCGTATACGAGCGGGGCTTGCCATCGTCCCCCGCTCCGTACTTTCCCCAGAAGTGCTGCTCGACGGTTCCGGGCAGCGTGACAGCGATTCCCGCCGCATCATTCAGCACGTCCCACCCACCCGTTGGCGCGTTCACCGGCAGCGGCTCGCCCTTGCCTCGCACTACTCCATCCGAACCTTGCGTCACATCCTCCGGCAGAAAGATCGCGTCCTGCTTCCACTCGGCTTTTTCGTCGATCCACAAACGCCATCCCTCGTCGGGAATCAGCGTGCCGTTCTCCGGCCATGCGTCTGCGTGCGTCTTCGTCGCACCCTGCGCGCCGCCAAACTTCACTTGTGCCGCAATCGTCGCGGCTGCCGCTGTTTCTAGAAACGCCCGTCTGCTTAGCTTCGTTTTTTTCATAAGCCGTAGCCTTGGTCCTATCCGTCCTCGTACTTGATCTGCGTTTATCCGTCAGATCGGTGTCAATCGGTGTTAAGCCTTTTTTTAGGTCGATTCTTATTCGCCCAGCAGTATGCGCCGAATTCCGTTGGCGCGCCCGCTGCTGCCGTCGCACTCTACGAGCGTGGCGCACATCTTCGGATTGCCCTTGGCGGGCTCGAACTTGCCCGGCATCCCGGTCAGGAAGCGGTGCAGCACCAGCTCCGTCTCCACGCCAATCACAGAATCGAACGACCCGCACATGCCGACGTCGGTCTGGTAGGCGGTGCCGTTGTGCAGCAGGCGCTCGTCGGCGGTCGGCACGTGGGTGTGCGTGCCCAGAACGGCGGTGACGCGGCCATCGAGATACCAGCCCAGCGCGACTTTCTCCGACGTGGCCTCGCCGTGGAAGTCGACCAGAATGACCTTGGCGGTGAGTTTCGCCAGCAGCGCGTCGGCCATGCGGAAGGGGTCGTCGCACGTGGACATGAAGACGCGGCCTTGCAGGTTGACGACGGCGTAGGGCTGGCCGGTGGGCAGCTCGCCCTCATAGACGCCGAAGCCCGGCGTGCCCACGGCGTAGTTGGCAGGGCGGAGGATGCGGCGGCCGCGCGCGTGCGAGTCGGCGGGGACGGCCATGTACTCGAAGATCTCTTTCTTGTCCCAGATGTGGTTGCCGGTGGTGATGACATGCGCGCCCATGTCGAAGATCTCCTCGGCGATGGGCGGCGTGATGCCAAAGCCGCCGGCGGCGTTCTCGCCGTTGACGATCAGCAGATCGACCGCGTTGGTCTCCATCACGTGCGACAGATGTTCGCGGACGATGCGGCGGCCGGCCGGGCCAACCACGTCCCCTACAAAAAGAATATTCACTTGAGAAGGCTAGCACGTTGGGGCTGCGATTCGCAGCGGGACCGCGTGGGTGGGCGCAGAAGCGGAAAGCAGCTCGATTGCGATGGGAGCTGTGCGATTCCGCGCGGCGCGGCTTTATGCGGTAGTCGGGTTGAGCCCTCGTGTGTTAGCTTGCTGTGCATGGCAAAGAGCGGTCGTTTCGGGCTGAGTCTGAGAATTCTGATGGTGTTGGCCGCGCAACCGGACACAATGCAGCCCTCGGCTGTGATTGCGGAAAAACTTGCCGAGAGCGCGGTGATGGTGCGCCGCTGTTTTTTGCGGTTGCACAAGAGGGGCCTGATCGATCAGCGCAAGGGACCGAACGGCGGCGCGAAACTCAAGCTGCCACCCAAGCAGATCGGGCTCGGCGACATCTACGCCGCCAGCGAAGACAACTGGCTTGCGCTCGACGAACCGGCGATTGCGGGGCTGTTGCGCCGCGCGCGCCAGGACGGCGTGATGGCCATGAACGAGACCACGCTGGCGCAGGTGATGAAGCGCATCCGCAAGAATGCGCCCGTTGCCAAGGCCGCGGACGTCGCGTCCCCGAAGACGAAGACCACTGCGTAACGCAAACGCCGCGTGCAGATGTGCGCCGCTATTGCACGATGAGCGTCAGATTGATGTTGCGCGTAAGTCCTACGCTGGTCGCGGAGACAACGATGTTATAGGTCCCGCTTGGAGTTGGCGTGGCTGGACCGGTGGACGACGAGCCACCCGTTGACGGAATCAGCCGCGTAACGCCGCATCCTGCGACCAGCAAGACGCAGCACAGCATGGCGAGCGCGCGCAGCCGCCGTGCGCTGCGACGGCCCAACCCAAGCAGCCCCAGAGGCAGCAGCGTAGCGAGCCAGATCGGATGCTGCTTGCCGGGAAGCTGCGGCCAACGCAGCTCCGCGCCGGCCACGCTGGTTGCAACCGTGACGGTGACGGTCGTTGTCGCTCCCAGCGCTGCCGTCGCCGGGCTCACCACGCAGGTTGCATGGGCCGGGATCGAGGTGCAGGCAAACGCGACCGTTCCCGGCACGCCCGCCGCGGAGGAGAGCAGAAGCGAATAAACCGCTTCGCCGCCGGCGGAGATTGTCGCCGTGGTGCTTCCATTCGCGTTCAGCGCGAAGTCGACGCCGGTGCCAGTCAACTGAAGGCTCTGCGGCGACGTCGCTGCGTTGTCGGTGACGGTGAAGGTGCCCGTGCGCGCGGCGGCCCCGTTGGGCGCAAAGACAATCTGCACCGTGCACGCCGAACCCGCGGCCAGGCTTGCGCCGCAGGTATTGCTGCCTGCAACGATGGCGAAGTCGCCGGTCACCGCAATGTTGAAGATTGTGAGCGGAAGTCCGCCGTTGTTGGTCAGAGTCACCGTCTGCGGCGGCGCGGTAAGCCCTACGCCGGTGGGTGCGAAGGCGATCGTAGAGTAGGGCGAGAGCGATACGCCGGGAGGCGCGACGCCAGTCCCGCTCAACGCCACGGTCTGGCTGCGGAACTGGTCCGAGACGGTCAGTACGCCGGTTCCCGCGCCGACGCTCTTGGGCACATAGGCGACCAGCAGCGCGCAGGTCGAGTGGCCGGCGAGCGAGTTGCCGCAACTGTTCACGACGGTAAAGTCGCCGCTGGTGATCTGCGCTGCGATCAGCAGCAGCGCGGCATCGCCGGAGTTGGTGAGCGTCACCTGCTGGGTCGCGCTCGTCGTGTTCAACTGCTGCGCGGCGAAGGCGAGGATGAGCGGCGAGAGCGTGTCGGTGGCAGGAAGAACGCCCACGCCGGTAAGCGATGCGGTCTGCGTGCCCACGCTGTCGGTGATGCTCAGAGTGCCTGCGCGCGTGCCCGAGGCCGTCGGCTGGAACTCGATGCCGACGGTGCATCCGACGTTGGACGCCAGCGATGAGCTGCATGTGTTCGCCGAGAGTATGAAGTCGCCCGTCACCACTGGCGATTGCAGCGTGGCTGTCACGCCGCCGGTGTTGGAGATCGTAATATTCTGCGCGACGCTGGCAGCGCCGACGTTGGTGGAAGCGAAGCTCAGCGTGATCGGGTCGAGAAGGACCGTCGCCGCGGTTGTGCCCACGCCGGTGAGCGCGGCCGTCGCCTGTCCTCCCGCGACGTTGCCGTAGATTGTCAGCACGCCCGCGCGCGTACCGGTCTGCGTGGGCAGGAACTCGACCTGGACGGTGCAGGTTGCGCCGACGGCGATTGCCAATCCGATGCATGTGTCGGTCTC
>Ga0187848_10002962_pt1 | contig 12861 bp, 9 predicted proteins | sample June2016WEW_4_40_FD_132424 | JGI IMG/M metagenome (GOLD analysis project Ga0187848, IMG submission 132424) | Peatland microbial communities from SPRUCE experiment site at the Marcell Experimental Forest, Minnesota, USA - June2016WEW_4_40 | ecosystem: Environmental > Terrestrial > Soil > Wetlands... | reverse complement strand
GATCTCTCAGTGGACGCATTCATGCCGATAGGCTCCCTATTTTAAAGGGAACGGCGTGGCTGGTCTGGGACACAAAACAACAAGAGTTTACAAATCGCGTTCTACTGCTCGGGCCGGACGACGACAATGCTGATCCTATCACGGCGAACCCGATAGTCTCCTCGCTCGGAAGTCAACGGTCGGTGCTGCGGATTGGATCATGCCGGGCAAGGCGGCGACGGAATTAGTCACGAGACTTACGCAGGATTTAAGACACTCCTCTTGTGTAATGATGAGGGTGAGGAGTTGTAATAGAGCCGAACACTAACATGCCTGCAAAACTGACTAAGGAAATTGTCGCAGCAGCCATCGAAGGTTTCGAGGCGCAGAAGCGAAGTATTGACGCCCGGATCGCAGGGCTTCGTCAGGCGCTCTCCGGCGACTCCGCCAGACCCACGGCAGCGCCGGAGGCACAAACACGCAAGCGCCGGAAGATGAGCGCCGCGGCCCGTGCCCGGATCGCCGAAGCGCAGCGAAAGAGATGGGCGGCGTCAAAGAAGTCGTCTCAACCGATAGCCCCGGAAGCGGCTCCCAAACCTAAACGCAGGCTTTCGGCGGCTGGAAGGAAGGCTATCATAGCGGCCACGAAAAAACGGTGGGAGTTGAAGAAGGCGGAAGCTTCGAAGGCGCAACCCGCAGCAAAGAAAGCAGCGCCCGCTGCGAAAAAGACGAAGCGGAAACTGTCACCGGCACGCAAGGTTGCACTGGTGGCGAATCTGGGGAAAGCACGAGCGGCCAAAGCAGCGAAGAAGGCAGCGGTAGCCTAGATCGGCCGTGGGGAGGGTGGTACGAGAGACGCGGCGGCGGATTACACTGGCCCGGACTCAATGCGATTCGCGATGCGAACTGGCCTCATCGCCAAGCCGGCACGACTCCCGTAAGTCGAGATATTGTTGGTAGCACGGCGCACAGTGGATCACATGCCTCCACTGTTCGTCCTCCTCGATGTCCTCGAACCGCGCAGATCTGGCGGCGAGGTCCCGAAGAATATCCGTTCCGAGGCAACCACGCCGTTCCGGGTTGGGGTACGAGGTCTGCACCGCCTTCTGGTACTCGCGTTGCAAGCGATCCCATTTCTGCTTCGGAGATTCGCCCTTCATGTCCGCCAGCCATTATGGCAGATGCCGTGCTGGATGCAAAACCTCTGTTTGGGTTTTACGGAACGTTGTCTCTGATCCAGCGCCAAAAACGCTTCTTCAGCGTTATTGGCTGCGGCTCATGGAGCCGATTGGCGATTTCGTCCCACGTATAACCCTGACGCAACATCTTGAACGCTTCGCGGAAATCCTCGCGGTGGTCGTTCTCGATCCGGCGTTCAACCAGTTCGACCAGTAACTTTCGCGCAACGACATCGTCATAATGCGTCGGATCGGTCAGGGCACTTCCATACAGGTTCTGATCCAGCGAATCAAGCGCCAGTGGAACCGTGCGCCGAAGAAACCACCTGGATTCGCCAGCAGCCATGTCTCGCGCCTCCCAAATGGCTCGCACCCACACACGGCGCCATGGGCAGGCCCCTGCGTCCTCGCCATGCATCTCCCACAACTTGTGCACTGTGATCTCTGCCAACTCCGAAACACGGTGAACGTCACGCAGTCTGTAGTGGGCGAGGTCGCGAAGTTCGTTTTGTACGGGAGCAACGCCTTGCTCGAACCAAATCGGCGCGATGGGGTTGCCGTGGCGGTCCGCCAAAGCGATGCAGATCGGAACGATCGTCTTCCGCTGGGCTTCTGGCAATTCTTCATAATCAAACGGTATGATGATGACTCCCTTGCCCCTCGCTGCCACAGCAACCCCCTCCGGTTCTCGCCCTCGATAACTGCCTTTGCGGAGCAGGCGCAACCAAAGCCCCTCCAGGACCCGTTCCGCACTCCGCCTGTAATCGAATAAGTATTCTGCATCAAGAAAAGGCTGATTGCTCCCGTCGTCCAGGTTCGGTGCAGTTTTCCTGCAATCATTTTCGCGAGCACGCGCATCTTAGAATTGTCGTTGCCAGTTTGAGCGGCTGCTGGAATGTGAAAGTCGCTTTTTCGAAGTTGATTCATGCAGTGGAATGCACAACTCACTACTTACTTTCGTCATAATGTCGAAAATATCTACATTTTATTTTCGGGCCTTTGTACCACAGCAGTGCTTATTCAAGTAGAGGGGATGCTGCCGTTCGCAAGCAGTGCCACCTGCCCTCTGGTGGTGACTTGGCTTATTGCACAATTTCGTTGACTATGAGGGATCCTCAATACTACACGTGGCGGATGCCGGCCGAGCAGGTGCCGCCGCTCTGGATACGGGCTCGGGATTCACAGGGACGGCCAATCGACCCGCGCATCGTCGCGGTGTCCGAACGGCTCTGGACGTGGGCATACCGGCATGTCCAACGGGAACTGCGCGATTCCGCCGGCGCTGCACAGCTTGTGGAGGGTGTGGCGCTTAAAGTCTCCAGCCGGTTGCATGCCGAACCGGCGGTTGCCCAGAATCTGGCAGGCTATTTCATCAGGGCGTTTCACCGCCAGGTGCGCCTGCAATTGCTGAAGGAGAAGCGCATCAAGTATGAAGGCCTCCTCGGAGATTTGGAGCAGAACCATCGCCTCACCGGACCGGACTGGGAGGCGGTCATGGAATGGGAGTTGTGTTTGCAAATCGTCGTCGAGCAACTGCCTGTCCAATCGCGTCATATGCTCAACTATCGGATTCTGGGTTTCGCCTGGAATGAGATAGGTCGGGCGCTTCACATATCGGAAAAGCAAGCCAAGTCTCGATTCTATTACGCACTAAACAAAGTGCGCGCGATGTTGCTCGGGAGCAGAGCAAAGGGTGCCGGTCACTCCGAGGAGTCAGATTGATGGGGAATAAGGCCACCTGCGGTCCTCCGGCCCGGAGGATCGAGAAACAACTCATCAAACTGGCAGGTGAGGCCCTCAGGGCGAACTGCCGGAACCCAGAGCGCATCGGCTGTCCGGGTCCTTCCGCAGTCGAAGCGGTTGTTGGGCGGCGACTGGAGTACCCATATTTTGATGACATCGTCGATCATATTGCAGCGTGTGCTCCCTGTTTCGAGGAGTACAATCGCCAGCGGCGGCGCCAACGGCTTCGTTATACGGGCCTAGTATTGTTGAGCTGTCTGGGGCTGCTGGCGCTAGCACTCCTGTCGCGACACGGCCCAGCCGAACGCCCATATCCCAGGGAGTCCGCGGCAAAACGGGCGCCGGCACCGGCGCTCACCGCGACCCTCGATTACAGGAATTGGACGACTGACCGTTCGGAGCAGTCGCGACCGCCGACCACCGAGCCTCCCCATCTGACCAGGGAGCGGTTCGACCTCACCATCATGTTGCCGATCGGAACCGAAGACGGAAGCTTCACGGTGCAGTTCCGAACCAGTACCAACGAATCCGTCGCCGAGGCAACTGGGACCGCGACTTGGGACGGGAAAGCGGAAGCCCTAAAGATAAGGGCCGATCTGCGCAACGTTTCGGCGGGCAGTTACACCGTCGCCATTCAGTCACGGAATTCATCAATGCGCCTTTACCCGCTGGTTTTGGAGTGATTCTAACGATGCGATTGATTCCGTTCTTCGTGTTATTTCTGACGACAGTTGGGTCCCTGCCGCTGCGCCCACAGGATCGACACTCTCCGCAGGAACTCTTGGACCACGCCCTCCACCTCGCCGATCTTTACAACTGGGACGATGCCGGCGAGGAGTTTGCTGAAGCCGAGAAACTGTTCGTTGCTGTCGGCGACGGAAGGAACGCCTTGTATGCCAAGCTTGGCAAGATCCGTTCGACCATCGATCAACGAGACCTGCCCGCAACTTCGGCTCAGCTCGCCTCGGACTTGGAACAGAATCCTCTGCTGCAAAATGACAAACAACTGCGTCTCTTCTGTCTCATTGTGAAGGGCGACATTGACGGCGAAATCGACGCCCGCGCAATGCGTGAGGATTGGGAGGAGGTGCAGAAACTCGCAAAGGAACTGGGCATCGACAAATGGCAGTATCGCGCGCTTGCCCAACTTGGTGTGGCCGCCTTCTACAACGGCGATCTGGATACTGCCGGAAAGAACGTCGCCCGCGCCTTGGTCGAGGCTACCAAGAGCGGTGATGGTGCCGCGCGGGTCGTTTTCTTAACTATGCTCGGGATCGGCCTTCGCGAGTCGCACATGAACGAAGACGCGATGACGTACTTCAACAATGCCCTTAAGATAGCCAGCACGATTCCAGACACTGAGTACCCGTTCTTCACCAAGGAAGCGCTCTTGGAAAACCTGATCGACGTAAAACAGGCAGACGCCGCCCAGAAGTTGGCCGATGAGATTCTGGCACAGGCGCAGCAGCGACGCCATCCTCAGGCCCAGGCCATTGTGTTGACGCTCGAAGCAAACATTGCGAAGCAGCGGCACGACGACGCGGCGGCGCTACGCGCTCTTCAACAAGTGATGGCATTGTCCAAAGCCGGCGGATTCATCAGGGAACTCGCGGATGCGCAGGCCCTGGCGTCAGACATCTACCGGGACCGCGGCGAACTGGAGAGGGCGACCGAGTTTGCAGATTTGGCTGCGACTTCCACTCAGGAAAGCGGCGACACATGGTCGGTCCCACGGCGCCTGCTCACCGTGGCCATGCTGGATATCAAACAAGGCAAGTATGATGAGGCGGACCGCGTTTTTGAACGCGCCTCGACATTCGTCGATGCACTGATCGGAGACTATTCCAGCGTTCTCGAGAAAACAGCCGTCATCAAGGCATCCAGCGAGCTATACTCGCAGCATTTCGCGCTGGTCGCGGATCGGTTCAACGATCCGGCCAAAGCCTACTCGGTCATTGAGCAAGTCAGGGGACGCGTGACGACCGACCTCCTTATGGCGGGTGCTGTCGCGCCTGCGCAGGCCAAGAAAGATGAGCGGGCAATCTCCGAACTGCGCCTCAAATTGGCGGTAGCGCGCTCGACCAGCGAGGTTCGCCAGATTCGTGACCAGATCTTCCTGGTGGAGCAGGCCCGCTGGATTACTCCCGAGATCAGTATTCTGAAGGCGCAGCCGCACGACTTGGTCGGCATGGAGCAAGTCCAGCGCAGCCTAGATCCGTCAGCGATCATCTTGGAATACGTTGTGGCGGATCCACGGTCGTACTGCTTGGTCATTTCAAGAACCGATGCGCGCATCGTGCCGCTCGCCGACAGACAAAGCATCGAAGCCCTGATCGCGGCGTATCTGAAAGCAGTGAAGGCGAAGGCGCCAGCCAGCAAGGAAGGGCGCGCCTTGTATGATGCGCTTCTTGCGCCCGTCCCGACGGCGATGCGGAAGGCGCAACTCGTCGTGGTTCGTGACGGCCCGCTGTATCTTGTGCCCTTCGATGGGTTCATCGATAACGGAGGTCGGTACGTCGCCGAGACCCACTCGGTAATTTACGAACCTTCGGCAACCAGCTTCTATTTGCTCACCTCGCAGCCACATCGTCCTACTCCATCTGCGCACGCCCTGCTGGCGGTGGGCGGCGTTCCATACAGTCCCGCCGCGATGAAGCAGGCCAGCATCACCCGTGGCTATGACCCTGGAGCGTTGGGCGACCTGCCCGCATCGAAGGACGAAGTCATTGCCGCGGAGGCCGCCTTGCACGGCCCTGGAAACCTGCTTTTGATCGGGCCGCACGCTACCGAGTCGGAGTTCAAGCGGGCAGCCACGTCGCAATATGGCATCATTCACCTCGCGGTTCACGGTTATGCCAGCACGACGGAGCGAAATCGTTCAGCCCTTGTCTTATTGAGCGATCCTCCCGCAGGCGAAGACGGTTTTCTTCAGGCTTCTGAAATTGTTCAACTCCCGCTGAACTCCGACCTCGTCATTCTCTCGGCCTGCGACACGGCGGTGGGGCCAATTGAGGGAGAGGAGGGGATTGCCGCGCTGTCGAGTGCATTCTTACTGGCAGGCGCGCGGAGCGTGGTCTCGACCCTTTGGTCGATTGACGACACGTTCTCGCTCTTCCTTATGAAGCAGTTCTACAACCACTTGGCGGCGCATGAGACAGTTGCGGCTGCGCTTACGGCCGCGAAACGCGACATGTTGCGGAAGTACGGCTCCGCGGCGGTTCCATATTATTGGGCGGGTTTTACATTGGAGGGCGCAGCCAACCTGCCCGTGGCACATCATGACTAAAACCAACAAAACGCTCACGTCTCTGAGCACAAAGCAGCGCATTGAGATTCTGGCTTCGGTTAAGAAGGTCATCATCAAAAAACACTTCAATGTGGGAGGTGTGAGCTACGCCGACTGGGCAAGTCGGTTTGAGGAGCGATCACCTTCCCTGCTCGGCGTGGACATTGAGGAGTTCGAAGACGGGCTTCGCAACGCGCTGGCGGAACTCGGCAGCAGTCACACCGTCTTCTACCACGAGCGGACCAATCGGCTTCTGCCGCAACACTCGATCAACGCAACCGTCCGCGCCTTTGGGCGTGATGGTCAGCAACGCTGGCACTTCCTGGACGTCTTCGAAGACGGTCCAGCCCATCTCGCTGGTATCAAACAAGGCGACATGCTGGTCGCCGTTGACGGAACTCCGTACGCACCTCCGACGATGCCGCCATTCAGGATCGGCGAGACGCACAAGATTGTCGTCTCAAGCGCGCTGGGTGAAGCGTCGCGCGAAATCACCGTCAGCATTCCATTCAGGAAGGGCACCAAAGACCGCCCGCCTATCGTCGAACCCAAAAGTCCGATTCATAGAGTCGCCGCTCCCAAAACCGGGCTGCTCAAGATTCCCTTCTTCCCTGGCCCCACCGGGATCAGCTTCGCGAACGCGCTAGACGCGGCAATTCTGGATCTAAAGAGCCAAGGCTGTGACCGGCTCATCATTGATCTGCGCGGAAATATCGGCGGCAGTTTGGGCTTCGCCCGCCTTGCGAGCTACCTGTGTGCCGGTCGGGTCCCGATAGGCCACAGCCTTACGCCGACGCGCCTTCGCAAGGGGTACAGCAGAGACGCCTTGCCGCGCATTCCGATGCCGCAGACGACGCCTCAGTTCATGTTGGCCCTCGCCCGATTCGCCCTTCGCGACAAATCCGTCATGCTTCTTACCCAAGGGTTAGGCCCACAGCCGTTTCACGGCAGGGTCGCCATCCTCGTGAACGAATGGACCAACAGCGCAGCCGAGATGCTCGCCAGCTTCGCCTCAGAGAACTCTTTGGCGACGATCATCGGCACCAAGACCGCCGGCAATGTCCTTGGAGCCGTGAACCAGAGAGTCGGCGCCGGGTACTGGTTACGCGTGCCAGTCTTCGGCTGGTACACGTCTAATGGCAAGTGCCTGGAAGGCCAAGGTGTCTCGCCTGATCTGCATTTAGACATCGAACCGCCCTCGCCGGACCCGGCAATCGACCAACAAGCGCGCTGTGCGGCCGAAGTTCTTGACGCTGCCTGATGGGCGCCGTCCGCGTGTGCCCGTCGCGACGTTGCCGCCACATGACATCTGTCTTGCGCTGGACACTCTTAGAGCCACGGCCCAAGAACTCGTTGCAACCCGACACGCTTCACGAGGCACCTCTGCAACCCGCCGCGGCCCCCGGCCGCAGAGCAGGCACGCCGCTGACAAAGCGTGCGGCATTTTGGGAAACATTCCGGTTCCTGTGAAACCACTGCCATCGACCGATGTCCCGAGCCGATTCGGCACGGCCATGAGTCGGGCGCGTGTAATCAACGACTTGCGTTTTCGTCGGATCGATTCCCGTCAAGAGTAGAGTGATTGGCGACCTACTTGCTGCGAGCAAACGCCAGATTCTGGCCAAGCGGGACCTCCGGGGCTTATCGCTATCGTTGATTCAACTTGGCATTCCAAGTTAGTGCTGAATCGCCCGAGTCGCGCGGTCATGTTTTCATGCGTCGTTATAGATTCTGCGTACAGCGTCTCAAATGCTCAACACTCCGGCCCATATAGTTTCGACCCAGACGTTGTGCGGGCGTCTCCCGGCGCGCACGAAAGCAGCAATCATGAAAACAATGATTTTGCAGACCGCCCTCGCATTCCTTTCGGTCAATCTATTTTTCAACGTCTCTGCCCAAGCGAGCACGTTTAATCTCGGGGTGCCATGGAGCAACTTCGCAAACCCGAATGGTCCTTGGGCGGATCGCGGAGGCACGCATGGCTTACCGCCTACGTCCAGCTACGGCTTTGCAGGGAGTACAGCACCCGCTTCGAGCGGCTCCACGGCAAGTGCGCTACAGGTCGTCTCAGCCGCGAGTTACCGGCCTCAAGTCTCACCAGATTCGCTCGCGTCTATCTTTGGAACGAGTTTTTCGACGGAAACGGTTCAACCCAGTCCGGATGCAAGTGGCTCATTTCCACTCGTCGTGGCCGGAGTAACTGTACTGATCAATGGCGTTCAATGTCCCATCATTTACGCGTCCCCGACGCAGATCAACATCTACATTCCCCCGAATGTTGCTTTAGGCAACGCCACCGTTTCTGTGACATCGTCGGAAACGGGTCAGCAAGCTAGCGGCACGGTTGCGGTGCAGAATGTCGCTCCGGGAATCTTCTACGGCCCTCCCGATCACGGTGCGATTCTGAACGCGATCACGTTCCAACCCGACCCCTTCACGGTTCAGACCCAAGAGACTGACGGTTCCGTCGTCGAGACGCAAATCGCCGCCTATGCGACTGGGACGCGCTACGCCGGCAACCCGAGTCATGACCCCTCAATCACGAATGTCGCTTCCAGCGTCAGTGCTCAGGCGGTAGATTCTGCGGGCAAGATCTATCCGCTCGCGGTTGAATATGCCGGAGCCGCACCGGGGTTTGTCGGACTTGACCAAATAAACATCACGGTTCCGCCACAACTCGACGGTGTGGGCGTCCTGTGGCTCTCGATAGGCGCTGGATCCCAGTCGTCGAACACTGTTGAGCTCACGGTCCGTTCCCAGGCGTCCCCGACGGTGACGTCATTCTCAGGTGCGGCAGCCCCACCAGGTTCGCCAATCACGGTTTCAGGTGCCGGATTCGCCGACGGCGTCGGGTCAACGGGTCTAGCTCGTACTTCGGTGATATTCAGTCTTCCGGACGGAGAACAAGTACCGTCGCTGACACTGTCCGTGTCCGACAGCAGCATCCAAGCGCTGGTTCCTCCTATCCTCGATCAGAGTCAGAATATCTACCAGGGATCGGCGCAACTCTGCGTCGTCGTCGACAGCCAGGAGAGCTGTGCGAAGCAAGCCTTCGTGTTCCAGCCGCTGGTTCAGCCAGCCGGCGCCCCGGGGGACACCGTGACACACATTCTGGAGCAGTCCCTGCAGTCGGCCATAGCCTCCGCGGCTGATCTGGATCCGGGCGCCGTCGCGGCCCTGCAATTGGCCGGCAATGACCAGATTCAGCAGCTCCAAACTCTGATCCAGCAGGTGCTCGCTGGAGATGCTCCCATGATCCCCATTACGAACCTGGACGGCACTGCGGGATCGGTCCCGTTGGACATCACCAGCCTGAACTTGATCGAGTCCCTGTTGGCGGCGAACCCCGATCTCGTGTCGGGGAGCGGCACTCAAACCGCCAAATCAGCCCACGGCGCCCACGCGACCTCAGCGTGCTCCGACCTGCCGGACGAGCAGAACCGCGCGACCGCAAAGGTCGACCGCGATAATGCTGTCTCGTGGACGAAGGCGATCGGGGCCGGTACATTCGCGACAGCCTTGCTCGCAGCCAGCGGCGCTGCTGCCTGTGTCGCTTTGACCGGTGGATCGTGCGCAGGACCAGTGGGCACATTCCTTTCGAATGCTGCCTCAGCGCTAGCATGGACGCCATTCTTGCTTGTGCCGTCCACAGCCAGAATACTGTGGATCGATCTGGCCGAGTACAACTATTTGCAGTCCGTGCCGGACGTCACCGTAACCGTGCCGCCGGGCCAATCGGCGACCTTCAACGTGAACGCTACCTTCACTAAGTCCGCTAAGAGTGCAGAGGATACTGTCGTTAACCTACTCACGTCTCAAATGGTCCAGGCGATCCCAGTGAGCTTGCCTCCAAGCGTTTACCAGAGTGCCACGAATCTCGCAGTTCAATACTTAGCCAAACCCATTGGGAGCTTGGTGGCCACAAAAGTGTTGACCTCGCAATGGCCCTCTGGGATTCCGCTGCCAGCCGAGCCGGCTTCGGTCGAGCTAGGCGGCGACTCGCTCACCGCGCTCGCTTCACTCCCTGGGGCGTCTCTAGACTTGGCCTGCGGTACACCTGGCAGCATGATTGTGGTTCCCCAAGACGGCAACGGTGGCGACGTGCCTTTCTCAATTGCCGACCGGTTTCTGGCAGTTCCCCCTCCTCCTGGCACAACGACTCTCCATGTGATTGTGAGCAACCCTATGCCGACGATCACCTCGCTTTCACCGAGCTCGCTTGTCGTCGGTTCGCCGGCTCAAACTCTGAACATCAGCGGCACCGGCTTCATAACGAACTCAACGGTCACATTCAACGACATAACGCACACCCCAAGCTACATAGGCACGACACAACTCACGATTGAGCTCAGCACAGACGACCTCGCGGACGTCGGGACCTTCCCCGTGATCGTCACCAATCCTATGCCAGGAGGGGGAACATCGAATGCCGTTTCGTTTAGCGTGACCGATCCAGTTCCGGCAATCACCTCGCTGACGCCGAGTTATCTTGCAGCGGGCTCGCCGGCGCAGACGCTGACCATCAGCGGCACCGGCTTCGTAACGAACTCAACGGTCACATTCAACGACATAACGCACACCCCTAGCTATATAGGCACGACACAACTCACGATCGAGCTCACCGCAGACGACCTCGCGGACGTCGGGACCTTCCCAGTAATCGTAACCAATCCTTTGCCAGGAGGCGGGCTATCAAATGCCGTTTCGTTCACTGTAGCCACGAACTTCTCCGGGACCGCTGCAGACGGAACAGTTTCCTATGGTGGCCTACCCTACTGTTCTTACAGCCGTTCCTTCACCGGGACTGTAATCTCCCTGGAGGTGAATCTGGCAACGGGTAGAGTCTTGAACGGCCAAGTATCCACATTCGAACAGGAAGCGGCCCCGGACTGTCCGTATCCCCCAACACCGCCTGATACGTTTGTGTTCACGGTAAGATCCGGGAGCGTCAACGGAGGACAGGTAAGCGCATCGTTGGCTATTCCGAATTCAAACCAATTAGCTGCATTTGCCGGGACTATCACTGGCAGTTCGATTTCGGGTACTTTAACCATGTCGCGAGGGGACTCCTACGGAACAGACCTCTATTTTTCGTTGTCCGTGCCGGCGCAACTCACTGCCAGCGCGCTGACGACCTCTCCATAATTTGCCATCTTCAAGGCGACCGCCGGGGCACGGTTCGCCTCCAGTTCTTTCGTTCGTCCGTTGGCACGCCGCCTTACGTCTGGGCCGAAGAACCTGGGACGGCGCCTGGGAGCCTAGTTCCACCGAGTACGCGCTTTCCCCACTTGGATTTTTCGCAAGACACGCCACGGATGCCTAAGCCTCGCGGAAATGGCCTGGGGTCGGAGTAGTGGATGAGGATCGCTCGCGCAGCTCATGGTGTCACGATAGCCTCACTGTTTATGGCCGTGGGAAGGTGGGAAGCGCGTCGGACGACTTGAGAGTGTAGTCATCGCGATCACTTGCCAATGAGCGTTCTGAGGGCTGTCGCCAAGTCAGGCGCCCACGCCGCGATGGGGCTGGATGGCTTCGCGTTAACGTGCGCAGGCGAGCGGAAGCGATGCAGATGCGAAAGAGCGACCTTTGCCGGGCATCCGGCAACTGTGCGTAATCGAACGGGGCGATAACAGCTCCCACACCACTTTCTGCCGAAACGAAAGTGTTTACATCTATTTTGTCCCACACCGTCCTTCCCATTACCTTACTAATTGAGGGGCGCAGTAAGCATCAGACATCGGTAAGTAGAATGTCGAGTAACTTTCACAAGGAGTTTACATGTCAACCGTGCCAGTAGTTCAGGACGAACAGCATCAGCGCCTCGAAGTGAAGCTCCGGCGAGAGCTGGGCGATCAAGTGTTGCGGTTACTCGACGACAGTCTGACCGAGGACATTTTACTCAATCCCGATGGGTCACTCTGGGTGAAGCAGATGGGACAGGGGTTTTCCCGGATCGGAGAGATGCCCGCGGCGCAAGCGGCGAGTGCGCTTGGGACCATCGCGGCCTGGCGGGGAACCGTGCTGAATCACGAACGTCCGATCCTCGAAACCGAACTTCCTATAGATGGCAGCCGTTTCGAGGGCATCGTATCACCGGTCGTCCAACGGCCTGTGTTTGCGATCCGGCTGCGTCCTCGTAAAATCTTCAGCCTTAACGACTACGAGGCGGACGGAATCCTGACCGACGCGACGGACCCGCTCAACCAACTCCGCCGCCGTGATGGCTTTCTCGATGAGGTGCGCGGTTTGAATCATGCGGATGTGATCCGCGCCGCTGTGCGCGCGAGAAAAAACATTCTGGTTGTCGGTTCCACCGGTAGCGGTAAGACGACGCTTGTAAACGCGATCCTTGACTCGCTAGCCCGTCTGACGCCCCACGACCGGGTGATTTCCATCGAGGACACCACGGAATTGCAGTGTCCGGTAAAGAACTACCTGGATCTGCGGGCAGTGGGCAACGTGACGATGCTCGAATGTCTGCGCGCGTGCATGCGGTTGAAACCGACCCGCATCGTCGTGGGCGAGGTGCGAGGCGCTGAAGCACACACACTACTCAAGGCTTGGAATACGGGGCATCCCGGAGGCGCGGCGACGGTCCACGCCAACGACGCCCTTAGTGGTTTGATCCGGCTCGAAAGCCTCGTCGCCGAGGCCACGAGCGCGCCTCAGCAGACT
>Ga0187848_10002960_pt1 | contig 12864 bp, 9 predicted proteins | sample June2016WEW_4_40_FD_132424 | JGI IMG/M metagenome (GOLD analysis project Ga0187848, IMG submission 132424) | Peatland microbial communities from SPRUCE experiment site at the Marcell Experimental Forest, Minnesota, USA - June2016WEW_4_40 | ecosystem: Environmental > Terrestrial > Soil > Wetlands... | reverse complement strand
CGTCCCAACTATCCTTTTCCCGATGGACGGAGCTACGTCTATTCGGCGGAGTGGCATTTGATTACCGCCGGGACTGGTGTCGTAAGAATGGAAACCGCCGGGAACGAACGCAAAGTCACGGCGAGCGCCGAATCTTTAGGAGTCGTCAACGTTATTTTTCCCGTGCACGATCGCTTCGAATCGCGCTTCGATCCCCGGACGTTCTGCTCGCTCTCGATCTTCAAGCACAGCGAAGAAGGCGTGCACAAACGCGAGACGTCGATCCACTTCGATTATGCGCGCAAGGAAAGCACGCTCGATGAAAAGAACCTGAAGACGGGCGAGACCAAGCACGTCGAAAATGACCTTGCCGGCTGCGCCACCGACGTCATCACCGGCTTCTACTACCTGCAGTCGCTGCCGCTCGGCCTCGGCGCCAGCTACGAGTTCCCGATCAGTGACGGGAAGACGGCGATCGTCCACGCCACCGTGGAGAAGCGCGAGCAGATCAAAGTGCCGGCTGGAACATTCTCGGCGGTGCTGGTTACGGCCGAAGCTACCTCGGGCTCGCTGCAGTCCAAGGGCAAAGTGTGGGTGTGGTATTCGGAGGATCCAAGTCACACGCCGGTGCAAATGCGCGCCAAGCTGAGCTGGGGCACGCTGCTGTTTCGCCTGCAGAGGATCGAGAAGTAAACCCTGCTTCGGGGGCACCAACCTGACTTTGTTTTTTCCTGTTTACTCGGAAGTGCTAAACGGCTTCACCGGTACCCCCCACCCCCCTATTCTGTTAAAATCCTCATTTCAAAGGAGATAACGTAAATTTGTTAAAATCCTCATTTCAAAGGAGATAACGTAAAATATTCAAAAATAATGAGTTAGTGGTGGCTTCGTGATCGAAGTCGACCAGGAGCGCGAATTTTTTTATTTCTCGACCATTTGGAATCAATGATTTAGGGAGAAATTCCCGCAAAATCTTTGGGTTTAAAGGACTTATATGTAAAATATTCCGGAATAAGGACTTAGGAGAACCACCTTTCAAAGTTTCAGAGTTTCAAGGTCACAATCCGGCGACACGGCGCTGGGCTGCGCCAATAGGAAAAGGGTGCGGAAGCGATCCGCACCCTTATTCATATCTATAAGTCTATTATATCAAGTTTGACCCACCCACCGCGCCAACTTTTCGGACTTTATTTTGTCAGGCGATTCAGCGACTTACGGGGAAAATCGTGAAAGCGGGGGGTTGACAGGATTTCCCGGATAGAGCGATCACCGGTAGAAGAAGTGTCGGAATTATAACCTTCACAAACCAAGTGGGACGGTGAGCGATGAAAGGTCGCACTGGTCGCCACTGAACCTAGCGAGCGACATTACTCCAGATCCACGCCCCGTCTGCACTTCTTTCCGCTTCAAGGGGAAACTCATCAGTTGTGCTCCACCATGTCAGCGGTCGTCGATAGTTCACCACAATCGTGAGTTCTGCTTTAGACGTAGACGTGGATACCACGGTATGGGCACATGCTGCGTCCATCTTGTGCCCCGGAGAGAGAATCGCAGCGGACGATTGCGGACGCAGAAACCCAATATTTTTTACATTTCTGGAGCCAGATTCTATGTCCTTTGCACCACAGGTTACGACCAAGTCATAAAGTGGCAAGACTCCATCATTCGATACGTGAAAGACAGTACCCATGGGATCGGAGGATCGCAATGACCCAGACGCCTCCACGGAGAGTTTCGACAGGAAGACTACGCCGATCCCAACAAGTAAAGAAAAAACCGTACAGCTTCCAAGGATTATTTCGAGCGGTACTTTCCACCATGTTTTGGTGGTTGGCAGGAGCGCTGGGGACCGTTGCGCTCGTCTATCTCGGATATCTTTTGGCGCTTTGGGTTTGGGCATAACATGAGACGACTACGGTTTTGGACATTCGGCGCTAAGGATGAAAAAGCCGTTGTAGTCTGGCGTAAATTGTTCATCGGTACATTCTATGTCGCGTTCCTTGGGGCCGTCATATTCTATGCGCGTTTGGATTTCCAGCACCTTGGTCCCGTTCATTATCAGTGGATAATCAATAGTTCCGATGTGCCCGGACAAGAAAGTTTCTTGAGTGGGGAACAATGTAATAGGGTGATCTGGGATTTTTGTTGCGCGTTGCTCTACTCCATCAACAAAGACCTTCCAATAATTAGCGAAGTTTCGCGCGGGAAGTGGCCCGAAATTCTTGAATCCAAAGCGGAACGAAAGGCTGGTAGTCTCTTTGTTTGGCCTTTCGCTTGGATAAGAAACTCCGCCAGAGTTGACTCCGATATATACCGGCATCATACTGCTGACTCCGACGTATGGTCTATTGGCGCTTTGTGCGATCCGTACCATGTCTTGATTAGTAAGATAAATTTTGATCGTGTATCCAGTGTAAACAGCAAGCAGAAGTACCCCGCCGAGTTCAACAAATGGTTTCCATCTATCCCACCAGTTCTTTTCTTGCTTGCAAGTGATTTGGCAATGGGTGTGGGTTGGTGGAAGTTGAGGACGGGCCGGTGCTGGCGTGATTTCTGGTTTGGGATTACTGGATTGCTCGTTGGTTATCCTGCTAGCGTGTGGGGTTGGGTTGTTTTCGGGGATGGGATTTTCTAAAGCCACGGGTTACTCTCCATTTATGAAGGAACCGGAATACACAGAAGGCCCGAAAGCTCTCGAGAGCTTTAAACGGGGAATGATAGCACTGTTCAAAGTTCCCAAAAGCTAGTTCGTTCAATCACCAAATAGTCTGGATTGCACGCGGTACTTTCCAGAATCTACGCCGAAGCGCTTTTTGTGAGGACACTCAGCGTCGGCCCGAGCCCGTCCCCGCTCTGGCGCAAGCTGAGTCGGAGTACGGCGTGCGATTCCGGCAGATGCTCACGAGGCCGATGAAGAAAGTTGCTGCGCGACGCCCTTCTCTTCCTGAATCGCTTCCTGAGGTGCGAAAGGAGGAAGAGTCCCGAGCGGGCAGTTCGGCGACAGCCATTGCAGCTTTCGTTGCATGATCCCCTGCGAGTACTTCGAGAGGTAGTGGACAATGGTCTCAATGCGGATCTTGATGCCGCCCGCCGGCTTGGTTGAATCCAAGTCCCCAAACTTGAAGAACAGGGTTCCGGTCGCTTCCACAATTTTCTGGGTGGGCGTGTAGGTCGGCTGGTCCATGCCGCATTCGTAGCTGGAAAGGCGAACCACGCACGTAATCCATGGGCAGCGTGCCGCCACCTTTGCTCCCCACATGATTTCGTTGGTGTTGCTGCTGTAGGACGAAGTCCACACATCAGAAATGTCAAACGGGCTCTTGATCCTTCCCATTTGCAGATCGGCCTCGAAGAGCCAGTTCATCAAGTCTTCATCGCCGGGAAGATACTGCAACCACAGAATCGGATACCCGTGCGCCTGCAGGTCTCCCTCAATCTCATGGCCGATCCCTGTATCCATGTGATAGGGACGCGCCAGCACCAGGATGCATGGTTTCTGGTTTTTCGCGCACCAGGTCAGAATGTCCCGGCTCTGCTGTCTGGCTTTATCAGTGAAGCTGTCGAGGGCCTCAAATCCCGCCTTGACCGCGCGCTCGGTCTCTTCCGGTTCAAGATGGAATACATCCTTGAGCGCACTATGCAGTTGTTCGGTCACCATGTGCCGGTCCCCGAGGCTGACAAACGGGGAGGCATAGGTGATGCCGGCCTCGCCAAAGACGTCGCGCTCCTTCAGGAATCCCGCCTTGATGGTCTCAGGTCCGGCCATCACGCGAGTGCAAGTCACCGTGTCGACCACGTGCCCGTGCAGAACCGAAGGCAAGGTGTGGATCATCGGGCTCAGGAGAATGTGGATCTTCTTCTTTTGTCCAAAAACCAATTCGCCGTAGTGCCCACTGATGCACTTCACCGGATAGCAGCAATCTACCGTGCCGCGCCCCTTGCCGAACTCGCGCCCCTGCTCCTCGGAAGTATCGGAGCTGAACACGATGTTCTCCGATTCGATGCCGATTGACTTCAGGAAGCCCACCCAGAACTGGTGAGTTGTCCAGATATTCAACACCTTCGGAATCCCGACGCGCACCTGCGAGCGGTCTTTACCTTTAGGTGGCGACGCGACGGAACGCTTCTTTGCGGACCAAATCGGCAACGTTGGGAAACGCATTTTTAGTTTTCTCCATCCCGATCTTGATGACCTTCATTTCGTTCAAGTCTTCCACCAGTCCCTTGGGACAGGAATTGTTCACAATCACTCGTTCCCAGCCCTGCTCCAGCGGAACCTTACTCCACGGCCGGCCTTTTCCGCCATCCAGTTCCACGTCGATGAAGCTGCGCTGGCAAGTCACCGGACACCAGTGACAGACCGTGTCCACGGAGGTCGCCGTCTTATAGGTCAACCTCTCGATCGCATCAAAACCACGAAACTTGCTCTCTCCGCCGCTGTCCCACCAGTCGAGAGCGACCAGAGCTGCGCCAATCGCGCCGGCTTCGCCCGAGTACGGGTGCACGACCACCTCCGCACCAGGAACTTTCGCCAGGATGAAATCCACCTGCGTCTTCACCACCGCGAGGTTTTTGTGGGTCCCGCCCTGCAGGATGTACTTCTTGCCCACTTGCTGCAGGTTGTTCAGGCCTCCGGCATAGATCCACACGTTCAGCGGGAGAATCGCGCACAGCCCCGCCAGAATCTCTTCCGCATGCCAGCCCTTGCGTTGTTGATTGACGATGTCACTCTGCAGGAAGACTCCGCATCCCATGGAGAGCTGGGGCATGGCCAGAGCGCGGAAAGCGCCGTCCGCCATCTCGCTCATGGGAATGTTGAAGCGCTCCGCGACCCCCTGAAGAAATGCGCCGTTCCCCGAGGAGCACTGCGAGTTCAGGCGGAAATCCGTCACCGCCCCATTGTTCAGGATCATGATCTTGACGTCGACGCCGCCTACGTCGCAGATGCAGTCCGCGTCGGGGAAATAGTGCAGGCCGGCGCTGGCATGAGCAATCGTCTCCACCACCGGGCAGTCGGCGCCCAGGATGTCTTTCAGCAGGTCCTTGCCGTAGCCGGTGATGGCCAGAGCAAGAAGCTCTCCGTCTCCAATCGCCTCGCGAACCTGCCGGAACAGGCTCTTGGCGTCGTCGATGGGATTCCCCCGGCTCAGCGCGTAGCAAGAGAACAGCAACTCTTTGTCCGGCGACATGCAGACCGCCTTGGCCGTCGTCGAGCCGAAATCGCAGCCCACCACGACGGGCCCGAGCTTGCTGATCTTGCCGAGGATTGGAAGTTGGACTTGCGGACGACGCCGGGTTTTCCGGTAGCCGTTTCCGTGTCCATTGCCGTTGCCATCTCCGTTGCCGTGGCCATTTCCGTTGCTTTTGCTCTTTCCGTTCCCATTCCCACCGGACGCGGAATAGCGATCCAGAAAAGATTGGAGCTCGGCGGGATCTTTCCACAATCCGCCGCGCCCGATTTTCTTCTTCTCCTCGTATTGTCCTTCTTCAATCCACCAGCGCAGCTTCTTGCTTCCGAGATAGGCTCCAACGGACTGCGACTCTCTCAGTCCCACCTCGATGCAACCGAGCGCCGCGTAGTATAGAGCGTCGTCCGGCACGCGGATCAGGGACTCCGGGCCCCGGTCATCAGGCATCGCGACCTTGCGCTCTTTCCACACTTTGCCGAGATGGTAGCGCCACGCCTCCTGCAACCCCTTGAAGAAGAGGTTGGGTCCGCCGAGTAAAAGAATCTCAGGCAGAGGCGTGTTGCCGCGAGTCAGGGTCGCGAGGTTTTGATACACCACCGCTTCGAACAAAGAAGCGATGATCTCTTCCACGGAAACTCCGGCCTTCAGCAGGGTATTGGCATCGGCCTCGGCGAAGATGCCGCACTTGCTGCTGATCTTGTGCAGCGTGTAACCCATGTAGCCCATCTTCGAGAGCTGATCGACCGGAATTTCCAGCTTCCGGGCAGTCTTCTCGATGAAGGTCCCGGTGCCGCCGGAACACGCGCTCTGCATCAACACTTGCTTGCTCTTGGTGGGGCCGTCGCCGCTGAAGAAAATCGTCTTCATGTCTTCGCCGCCAATTTCGCTGACGAAGCGCACGGCCGGGTGAAGCTTTTCGACCGCGGCCGCGACGGCCACTACTTCCTGAACGACCTTCCCGCCGACCAGAGGCGAGATGAGCCCGGCGCCAGACCCGGTGAAGAAGACGCGGTCTCGCTCCGGCGTGAGGCCGTGTTCGTTCTCCAGCCGGGTCAGGAAATCCAGGATTTTCTCCGCCTGCCGGGTGTTGTGGCGTTCGTAAGCCTGATCCAGCAGTTCCCCGGACGCCGTGGCAATCACGTACTTGCAGGTCGTGCTGCCCACGTCGAGGCCACAGATTCTTCCTGTGCCCGCAGGAATCGCAATCCCAGAAACGGCCGCCGGTTTCACCAGCGAAGGGTCTACCTCAAGCGGTTGGATCTGGACATAATCTTTGCTTGCCATCGATCAACCTCGTCATTCTTTGAGCCGGGCCTCGCCGCTGCCATCAAGCCCGCGCCAACCCTTTGTCGTGAGCCAGATGGAGCACATAATTGGCCGCCGTCCCAGCACAGCCGCGATGAGGTACGTAATACGTCGCCTTCCGCACTTCCGGATGCCGCGCCTCGTATTCCCTAATGCGCTTGACGCTCAACCCCGTTTTCTCCATCACGCCCTCGAACTCCGTCTGCGCCCGCTTCTTCGCTTCCGTGAGGATCATCTGGCAGCGCGAAAGCGCGTGCACTTCCGCGTCGCCCTTCACCTCGATCGGGGCGTACAAGAGGTCCGGATATTTCCCGATGACGTTGGCCATCGAGCCGATGGACATCGTGTTCGGCATGCAAGAGTACGGCGACAGCTCGCAAATCATGTGCGCCGTCTTGTGATGGTACGAGTGCAGCGCCTTACCGATCAGCATGTGCCCTTCGCCGCCCCGCAGTTCGAAGTGGTAGAAAGGTTCCGCCAGCCGCTTGAGTTCCTCCTGGTCCGGCAGCTCGTGCGGCAAATTCGCCAGCGCCCGGCGAAAACGGTTGTAGGTGCCGCGATAGATGCGCTCCAGCGCGTGCAGGGCGAGCTCCTGGGCCTTCGGGTGCTTGCTCTTGCTGTGCCGGTGCTCCAGTTTGCGGATGGTTGGGTGCAACAGATAGTGCAGCCACACCGCGACCGGTGGCGGAAGCACTTCCGCCTCTTCCTGCTCCAGCCAGCGCTTGATGTTGTAGTTGCCTTCGCCTTCGTGCGTCTGCAGCCAGAACTCTCCCGTGATCTTCACTTTCGCTTTCACCCGCAGATGGTCCACCTCAATGTCATCCCACTTCTTGCGAACTTCGCGCAGCGCACGGGTGAAATAGCTGCTCAGCAAATGCCAGGCCAGCGTCCCATACTTCTTGCCGTGATCCGGCCGGCGCAGAAAGACGTCGTACATCTGCTCGACGCACTCGCGCAGCACCAGTTCCGTCTGTCCCGGGTTGACTTCGTACGGACGCGTCAAGTACTCGAGATCCGTCACCAGGTCGCCGCAGAGGATCGACCAGATGAGGCCCAGGCTCATGGGCATGTTGATGTCCAGACCGCCGCCGTTGCCCGGCCCCTGGTCGAGTTCATCCTGCGCCAGCAAAAACAGCCGGAAGTCGCGCAGCCCCAAGCCGTCCAGCGCCATGGCGTAAGACTCGTGGTACTGGCCGAATCGGCACGGTCCGCATGCGCCCGCCGTGAGGAAGACGTACTTGCTATTCACTTCGTCCTTGCCGTGTTCCTTCACTTCCTTCTTCAGGAAGTTGACCAGACTTCCGGTGGTGAAGATCGTAGGGCAGCACGCTCCCACATCGATCAACTCCTTGCCCGCATCCAGGTCTTCGCGCGCAATGTTGGGCAGCGGCTCGGCGTTGTACTTCAGGTTATGAAGCGCGCCTTGCATCAGCCGCTCGTGCTTCCACGTGAGGCCTCCATAGAGAATCGTGACTTTGTCCCGCTCCTCGCGAGTGAAGGGCCGGGGTTTGTAAGCGGTGTAATGGTTGATGATGGGCAACTGTGCCGCTTGGGCCATGAATTTTCTCCTTGCTTAAGTTTTCCCCAGGGAAGTGTGTTGGGATTGTACATCGCACATCAAGGGTCCTCAAACGCCAAGGCAACGCCCGGCACCAGTGTGCACGGTGGTTCATCCCAATGGCGGGCAAGCACCGGGTGACGCAGTCCGTCGTGCCGAATGCACTGAATCACCACTAGGAAAAACGCCGCTCCCGCGAGCTGCGCGAGGATCGGTACGTGCAGGGCAGTGATCAGGTTGTAGCGGTCCGCCAGTCGCCCGATCACCACCGGCGCAATGGCCATGGAAAACAGGTTCACAAACAGGTAGTAAAAGCCTAAGGCCGTTGCGTGCCCGCGGGGCGGAACCAGGTCGTGGATAGTGGCTGTCAGTGGGCCGTGATACCAGCTTAAGAAAAATGCCCCCAATCCGAAGAACAGCAGGAATTTAAGCTTCCCGTCGGCGTGCAGCGACAAATAAATTGCCGGCGCAGCCAGCACAAAGCCGATCGGGACGATCGCGGCTCGTCCCCAACTGTGCAACTTCGCTAGCGAGTCTGATAAGTACGCGCCGGTCGCGATGCCGAGTGTGCCTCCCAACACGATCGTTACCCCCAGGGCCAAGCCTGCTTGCCGCGCGCTGAACCCCTTGTAGTCCTGGACTAGCTCAGGACCCCAGGCGACATAGGCATATCCGGCAAAGCTGCAGAACCATCCACTGACCAGCAGTGCCAGGAAAGCCGGCACCCGCAACAGTTCGCGCACGGTCATAGATTCTTTCGCGACGCTGACCACCGACTTGGGCAGCCGCAGGGCGGTGAGACCTAGTACGACTCCCGGTATCCCGACCAGGAAAAATGCGAAACGCCAGCCGAACGCGGCCGCCATAACTCCGCCCAAAACGATGCCCGTTGCGCCTCCAATGAACATGCCGATATCGAAAGCCCCCTGCACCCGGGCCCGGACTTCCCGCGGGAAAGACGCGCTGATCACCGCCGCACCGGCCGGCGTGTAAGCCGCTTCCCCAATACCCACCAGCCCCCTTGCCATCAACAAGGCACGGAACGAGCCCGCCAGTCCGCTGAAGAACGTCGCGCCGCTCCAGAACAGGACGCCGGCACTGATTACGGCCCGCCGCGAAATCCGATCGGCCAGCATACCCAAGGGGAAGCTGGCCAGCGAGAGCACCACGGTGAAAGACGTCGCCAGATAGCCAAGCTGCACATAACTAAGGCCAAATTCATGACGAATGGAGGGAAACAGGGAGAACACGACCTGTCGGTCAACATAATTCACAAAGTTGACCAGCATCAGGATCAACAGCACTCGCCACTGCTTTCCGCTGAAATCAGAAAGTTTCATTTGGAAGCGCTCAATTTGTTGTGTTCCCACGACGGGCCGCTCCAAAGTTAAGTAACAATCTTCTTAATAATTGCGCAAGCGACAATACAACCGCGCAAGCGACAATGTGCGACATCCCGCGTCATCCGAGCAAAAGGCAGGGCGGCCATTGAATTGGGACGGATCAAGGGAGTATTCTTGCGCCACTCTGCAGCGTGGTTCTGGAGGGGAAGGACGATGGCTGGCGAGGGTACACAACCGCAGGACCGGCCAGCCGCCGACCGCCTCGACTCCTGGAAGGAGATTGCAGCTTACCTCAAGAAAGAAGTTCGGACCGTCCAGCGCTGGGAGAAGAGCTTGGGTTTGCCCGTACGCCGCCTCGCCCATGGCAAACTGGGCACCGTCTTCGCTTACAAAACGGACCTGGACGCCTGGTGGCAGGAAAGCCAGACCAAGCTCGACGACGAAGATGACAAGCCGGAGGCAGGCGCCGACTCCTCTGCGTCGAACGTTGTGGTGTTGGTCGCAGCCGCGGATCAGCCTGCCAAGACTGCAAATGACGATGCCCGGCCCAGCCGCCTTCGCCGCCCCGTGCTCTTGCTTCTGCTGGTCGTTTTTGGCGCGGCACTGGCGCTCCGCGTCTTCTGGCCCCCGATTCGCCAGAGGATTTGGCCACCAAAGGCCAAGATGGTTCTGGCAGTCCGGCCCTTCAAGAACATGAGTGGCGATCCCGGCCAGGACTTTATCGCCGACGGACTGACCGAGGAAATGATCACTCGCCTCGGGCAACTCCATCCCGATGAAATGGGCGTCATCCGCCTGAGCCCGGCTTATGCATCGAGTAGCCTCGATCGCATCGGCAAGGACGTCCATGCCAACTACATTCTCGAAGGCAGCGTGCGCCGTTCCGGTCAGCGGGTAGCGATTGCCGCACAACTGATTCAGGTCAGCGACCAGACCCAGGTCTGGGGTGAAAGCTACGAGCGCGACTTGCAGGACGTGCTGCGCATCCAGGCTGAAGTCGCCAGCGCGATTGCCAGCGGAGTGCTGAATAAGTTGCCCCATGCCCAGCCGTTGATCCGTCAGGTCAATCGCGAGGCCTATCTCGCTTACCTGGAAGGGCGCTACTTCTGGAACAAGCGCACAGAAGAGGGCTTCGCCAAGGCGATCACGCTGTTCCAACGATCCATTGAGATTGATCCGACCTACGCGCCCCCGTATGCGGGCCTCGCCGACTGTTACGAACTGCTGGGGTCGGCGCCCTACTCAACTCTGGCGCCTCGCGAAGCGTTTCCGAAAGCCGAAGCAGCCGCCAGAAAAGCCCTTGAACTCGACAGCACGCTTGCCGAGGCGCACGTGCCGCTCGGTTACTCCCAACTAGTGTACGAATGGAATTTTCCCGAGGCCCGCAAGGAGTTCGAAAAAGCTCTGCAATTGCGCTCCGGATATGCGACCGCTCACCAGTTTTACGGCTACTACCTTACCGCCATGGGCAAGCCGGACGAGGCGATCGCGGAGAGAAAAAAGGCGGTAGAGCTGGATCCGATCAGTCCTCTACTGCACTCGGCCTTGGGCGAAGCCTATTACCAGGCGAGGCGGTTTGATGTCACCATCGAAGAGAACCACAAGGCGCTCGAACTGGATCCCAGCTACGCCATCGCGTTGGTCAACATCGGCAGGGCCTACGAGCAGATGGGGATGCACCAGCAGGCGCGTGACGCTTTCCAAAGAATTCTCACGGCTGCCCCCGAAGACCCCGCGATTCTCGCCTTCATGGCCCACGAGTATGCCGTCTCAGGGGACAAGGTCAACGCGAACAAGATTCTTGCCCAGCTAACGGAAATGTCGACCAGGAAATATGTGCCCGCTATTTATTTCGCCATGGTCTATACCGGCCTCAACCGGAAGGATGATGCCTTCCACTGGCTCGACAAAGCCTATGAAGAGCGGTGTGAGTATCTCGTATACGTGGGCAGCGAACCGCTGGCCGACCCACTGCGCGGCGATCCGCGTTTTGCCAAGCTCCTGCAGCGTTTGCACCTTTCGCAGCAGTAGAATATTTCGGCTCCGCCTGCCTCGCTGGAGTTAGCACTGCTTTTCGTCTACCAAGTGAGCCTTGATTGTCCGGCCGTGTGGTGTTCTAAGCGTGAGGTTCTTGCCCTTGAGCACGAACTCGACATCTTTGTCCTTCGCAGAAGACACATCATCAATCTCATCGAGAACGGGTGTTTCATACTCGCTACAGTACATTCGGTCGGAAGACCGAACCGCAACATAAAGCAGGTAGTAGTGGATTCGTGGATAGCGACTGAAGAAGTACGGATTACGCAGGACCTTTCGGACGCTGAGAACTTTGCCGATCTGCGGGGATTCACTTGACGAAGCAGGTGGATGTTCTGGACCCTGTGCGTAACCCACGACGAAACTGCCTGCGAGAAGCACAACAGGCAAGACCGTCCGCCGCAGCTCCTGATGGAATGCCATGGTCAATATCTACTGATATTACCCCTTTCGTCGTTTGACCCCTGTTTTCTTACGCCTGTAAGATCAATAATTCCCTCCTTCTGCCGGAAAATCTGCCGAGCTTCGCTCGGCCTGGACGGCCGGGGGCGGCCGTCCCTACGCGAGCGCTGGAGCTACACAAAACATGCCGCACGAATTGCCGAAAGCTTACGAACCGGGCGCGATTGAAGCGCGCTGGGCCGAGTATTGGGTCCAGGAAAAACTGTTTCACGTGGAGACGCCGGCGCCTGGAGATTCGCGTCCGGTGTTCACAATGCTGTTGCCTCCGCCGAATGTGACGGGGCGGCTGCACATGGGCCACATGCTCAACCAGACGCAGATGGATATTCTCGTTCGCTGGCATCGCATGCGCGGGTTTATCACTCTCTGGCTCCCGGGCACGGACCATGCCGGCATCGCGACGCAGATGATGGTCGAGCGCCAGCTCGCGAAAGAAGGCAAGAAGCGGCGCGAGATGGGACGCGAGAAATTTGTGGAGCGCGTCTGGGAATGGAAGCGCGAGTATGGCGGCGCGATTCTCGACCAGATGAAGCGGCTGGGCGCGTCGGTCGATTGGGGCCGCGAGTACTTCACCATGGACGAGAACCTTTCGCGCGCGGTGCGCGAGGTATTCGTCCGGCTGTACGAAGAGGGATTGATCTATCGCGGGAAGTACATTGTGAACTGGTGTCCACGATGCGAGACGGCGATTTCGGATCTCGAGGTGAAGCACGAAGAGGTAGCGGGGAAGCTTTGGGAGATCCGGTATCCCGTCATCGGAACTGGAACTGGAACTGGAACGAAGGAATTTATCACCGTGGCGACGACGCGCCCGGAGACGATGCTGGGCGATACGGCGGTCGCGGTGAACCCGGCCGATGAGCGTTACACGCACCTGCACGGGAAGAAAGTGCTGCTGCCGCTGATGAAGCGGGAGATTCCCATCATTCTGGATGAGATTGCGAAGCCGGAGTTTGGCACGGGCGCGGTGAAGATCACACCGGCCCATGAT
>Ga0187848_10002956_pt1 | contig 12885 bp, 8 predicted proteins | sample June2016WEW_4_40_FD_132424 | JGI IMG/M metagenome (GOLD analysis project Ga0187848, IMG submission 132424) | Peatland microbial communities from SPRUCE experiment site at the Marcell Experimental Forest, Minnesota, USA - June2016WEW_4_40 | ecosystem: Environmental > Terrestrial > Soil > Wetlands... | reverse complement strand
GCCCACGGCTTCATCCACTACGAGGTGTCCAATTTCGCCGCTTCCGAGGACAGCTTGTGCCGTCACAACGAGAAATACTGGCGCCACGTGCCTTATCTGGGGCTCGTCCCATCGGCCCACTCCTTCGACGGCACACGGAGGTGGTGGAACCACCGGTCCGTCAAACGGTACTGCGCTGCCCTCGAAGGGGGGGAAGCGCCCGTCGAGGATGCGGAGGCGCTCACGTCCGATCAGCTCGATTTGGAGCGGTGCTATCTGGGCTTGAGGACGAAAAGGGGAATAGACCTTGAGGACCTGCCCCTTGAGGCCAGGCCCGCGCTCCGGCAGCTGTGCAAGGCGCGGCTTGTGCGCGTAATGTCGGGCCGCGTCATTCCGTCGGCCAGGGGCTTCCTCGTCGCCGATTCCCTGCCCGTGCTGCTTACGTAAGAAGGCGGCCAAGCAAAGCTCGTCCTTTGGCGGGATAAAAAGGGGCTTCGGGCAGACATGCAGGTCCGGCCGGTCCGCATGGAGGAATCGCGAGCAATTAATGGGGTTCAGCACCCCCTCCGGCAGCATAAGCCGCCGGAGCCTCCCCGCTCACCCTCGCGTGCGCTCGTCATGGGCGCCCTCTTCACCACGTGGCCTCCGATGTGGGGACACTCCTCTCGCTGCTTTGCTTTCGGAGGGGTGTCCCCATGTATTATCTGCGGCCGACGTGGTTCAGATTGCATCCACACCTCACGAGCCCTCCATGCGCCCCGTCCATTCGCCCCCGGAATTGAACCAAACGTCGCCAATTCCGGGATATAGAGGACCTCACGGGCTACTGGATCGGCGGCCTGCAACATGCCAGGCGGGAGGGCCGCCTCTAGATTTTGAAAAGACAGGGTTGACTTTATTGGGGCTGCGCGGTGGTGCGGGTGGGACGTGTGTTGCCGGTCGAACATAACAGCGGCGGTGGCAGCGTAATCTTGACTATTCGGCGTTAATCCGTGCCCGTGGGCTCCTTCCTGGAAGCGTCACCCGAAGAGTGCATCTCGCAGTACGCGCTTTTTTGTGGCAATCTTGATCTTATGGGTGTGTTCGCTTGGTGACTATCACCGATCACTTGCGCGCCGGACCGCGTCAGTAGCACTGAGCAATCCTCTAAAAGAATCTGAAAATCCAGAAATCCCGAAAAAACAAGGCCTCCCTGGGTCACGTATCTATAACTATAAGAGTCACCTGCACGAACACCAGGCACTACGGGCCGAGTACGAAATGGCAGAGAAGTTCCTGCTGCTGTCCATACTAGAAGGGGCAGGACCCCAAAGACGGTCCTGCCCCTTTGCATAAGCATAGGCGAGAACGGACTTTTACCTCGACCTTCTCCTTAGGCCGCGCTGAGCTTGGGCGATGTCACGTAGACAGCCACGCGCCCACCGAGGATCAGGACAAGCAGTGCAACCAATAAGGCTACCAGGGCGTTTACGCCGCAAATGCTTTTCACCGTCCAGCCCAGGGTGAGGAGAAAGCCTCCCACCACGGGCGCGAGCATTCCACCGAACTTAGCGACCGCATAGGCCCAGCCGACCGCGGTACCCCTGATGTCGGCGGGGTAGGAAACGGTGGCCACTGCCAAGAGGCCGGCGGATGACCCGTTGACGAAGAATCCGCAGATAACGGATATGGCGGCGACGGTGAGAAGCGAACCGCCTGCCAACAACCCGAAGACCACGAGGCTCAAAAATGAAAGGATGTATGCGATTTGCAGGATACGGAAAGGGTTGCCCATGTCCATGAGACGCCCGACCAAGAAAAACCCGATCGCCGCCCCGAAGTTAAGGGCCGCGAAGGCTATGCTGTATTGGACGACCGTAGCACCGCTCTTGTGCAACAGGGTGGGTGCCCACGAAACGAGTACGTAAAGCAGGTAGAGGCCGCCAGCCATGGCGATCCAGAGGAGTATGGTGGTCAGCGCCCGTCCTCCGGTAAAAAGGTGTTTGGCGGGTACGCCGGGAAGCTTTACCTCGGAGAGAGTGAACCGGTAATCCTGGTCCCTGCCGATGGCCGGGACCACCCTGATGACAATCTTCCGAATCTTCTGTTGATTGCTGCCTTTGCTTGCGAGGAACTCCAGGGATTCAGGGAGAAACACCATCGCAACCAGGGCGATGATGAGGGGCACGATGCCGCCCAGGAGAAAGAGCGACTGCCAGCCGTAGGCGGGGATGGAAAACGCGGCTACGAGCCCGGCGAGCGTCGCTCCCACAGGAGCCCCTGCGTACATGGTAGCCGCGAAGGTCTTGCGCAGGCGGCTCGGCGCGTATTCGGAGCCGAAGGCTACAGCGTTCGGGACAGCCCCGCCTATCCCTATTCCCGCGAAGAACCGGTATATAGCCAACTGTTCCACGCTGGTAATAAACACGGTGAGCAAGGTAAAGAGACCGAACAGAACAGCGCACAGAAAAAGCATCCATTTGCGCCCGAAACGGTCCGCCAGCATGCCCAAAACGACCGCGCCGACGATTGAGCCGGCTAGACTCGCGCTCATGGCGAAGCCGAGCGCGCCTGGCTTCGTATGGAGGAAGTCGGCGATCTTGGGCACCGCTACCCCGATAATTGTCTGATCGAAGCTTTCGAGAAACACGAACAAGAAACAAAGCGTACAAATCCAGTACTGGTAGGCCGACACGCGTGGGATCGAGTCAAAAACGTTCTGTATGGTAATTTCCTTGTTCACCATCGTTACTCCCCCCCATGAATTGGTTTCTGCGACAGCGGAGGTTGAAGATGGTTTCGGAGCATCTTGTTTCGGGACCCCCAGCCGCCCGTGACACATTTGTTTTCTGCCGTTTTAAACGCCACCGCCCAGCGGGGAAAGTCGCCCACAGTCCGAACCGGTGGCTGATACCCGTCTGCACCGGGTTGTCGATATTCTTTTAGCGTCCGTAAGTCCCAACTAACACCGCCTTGCCCAAGGCCGCACGATTCACAATAAAGCCGACGTGCGATGCCGTCGCATTGGTTGGCGGTTCGAGTTTGTCAACGCCGAGCGCGTACAAGGTAAAGTAGTAATTGTGCGGCTTTTCCCCCGGCGGCGTGCAGGGTCCACCCCAGCCAGGCGTGCCGGTAAACCCTTCATAATCATTGGTGATCTGTTTGCTACCGGCCGGCAGCTTGGCGCCGTCAGCCGTGCCGGCACCCTGCTCGATGGACCGAGCGGCGGCCGGAATGTTGATGATCACCCAGTGCCAGATGCCGGCGCCACCCGTTGCAGCATCCGGGTCATGAACCATCAGCGCAAAGTTCCTGGTGCCCGCTGGAGGGTTTTCCCATGTCAATGCTGGCGAGACATTGCCACCGGCGCAGCCCATTCCGTTGAACAGAAACTTCTCCGCGAACGCCTTACCCGGCCCGAAGTCAGGGCTGCTTAGCTGAAACGTCTGGGCGCGGGCGCTGATCGGCACCGAGGCGAGAATCATTGCAAATAGGCACAAAAGAAACAACGCTGCTAAGCACTTTTTCATCATACGCTCCATAAAGTGACGATTGCTACCTTGATTGACGGAGAGAGCCGATCAGGCTCTCTCCGTCACCTTCGATGTTTATCGGACCGGCTCTTACCTGCTCCCTGCCGCAGCAGCTTTGGCGGTCCGCCATGCCGCCCCGGCGGTTATGCTCAGTGCCAGGACGATTGCTGCGACAAACACCCCGACCAGGGCCTGCGAGCTGCAAATCTCGCTGACGGTCCAATTCTGGAGGAGCATCCAGCCTCCCGCGGCCGGGGCCAACATCGCGCCGACTTTCGCGACCGCATATGCCCAGCCAATCCCTGAAGCTCTGACGTCAACGGGATAGAACAGAGTGGCAATCGCCAAAAGTCCGGCGTTGCTACCGTTTATCAAGACTCCGCAGATAATGGACATGGCGGCTGTGACGAGGAATGAACCGCCGGCGGTAAGGCCGAAAACCACGAGGCTCACGGCCCCAAGAATGAAGCCGACGATCAATACCCGGAAAGGGTTGACCTTGTCCATGATGCGACCGACGAACAGGAACATCACGAAAGAGCCGCCATGAAGGCACGCAAAGGCAAGGCTATACTGCCGGACCGAAGCGCCGGCCTTGTGCAGCAGGGTAGGGGACCACGAGCCCAGCACATAGAGAGAGTAGAGACTCCCAATTACGCCTATCCACAAGAAGGTGGTTGTCAATGCGCGCCCTTCCATAAAAAGGTGCTTGACGGGCACGCCGGGAAGCTTCTTCCCGGTTGAGACGAACTCAACTTCCGGGTCGGCGGCGAGGGCCGGCGCGATCTTGGCGACGATGTTGCGAACCCGTATTTTGTCTTTGCCCTGCCGGACCAGGAATTCCAGCGACTCAGGAAGAAAAAGCCCCACTACCAGGGCGATTACGATGGGAAGGGCGCCACCCACAAGAAAGAGTGGCTGCCAATCGTAAACCGGGAGCACCCACATGGCCGTAAGCGCGGCCACCATCGATCCGGCGGGCACGCCAGCAAGCATTGCCGTGACGTACGTTGCGCGCGAGCGGGCCGGTGCGTATTCGCTGCCGAAAGTGAGGGCGTTCGGGACAGCCCCACCCAACCCGAGTCCGGCGATGAACCGGTACAGCGCCAATTCCCCCGGACTGGTAATATATGCGGTCATTATGGAAAAAATACCGAAAAACAGGGCGGAGAGGAGCAGCATCCCTTTGCGTCCCCAACGGTCCCCGAGCATGCCCAAAGCAACCGAGCCGACCAGCGGCCCGAACTGACCGGCGGACAATGCAAGGCCAAGAGCGCCGGGTTTAACGTGCAGAAAGGCCGCCATCTTAGGCAACGCCACTCCGATGACAAATAAATCGAAGCCATCGAGCACCATGACAAAAAAACACAGAAAACACACGAGCAACTGGTACGACGTAAAACCGCCCGTCTCAAAAACTTCACTTACGGTAACCTGTCTGTTCGCCATCCCCGTCCTCCTTAAGATGTGAGTTTCGGTTGCGCGGCGCTTCCTTGTGGGTCTGCCGGCGGCCGTGATCGTCTCGCTCTCCATGCGCAGGCCAGGCGCCACCCTCCCACAAAGCCCGAATCGTCATCCACACCGACACACACGGATCATGGGCCGGATATCCCGCATGCATACGAATCACCAACTCCCCAAGAACGCCATCGATGCCTTTACTCGTTCGATTAGCCCTCCTTTTCCGAAGTTTTGATGTGTATGAAGATTGCAAAAGCAGCTTTGACGTTTCATATGTCGTTACCTACTTGCCAGCCGGAAGCCGTTGCATCCGGAATTATCCCTGGACTGGTACAGTCACCTACCGTGTAGATTGCCGATACTTTGCCTTCGAGCTTCTTCATGAGGTCGTGATTGGGTGCCAGGGGCATTGCAGGAATGATGTTATCGGCCTGCAGGGATTGTTCGTTGCCGCCTTTTGTTACAATACTTAGGCCTTGCGGTGTTATCTTCTCGAGTTTTACGCCACTCGTGAGCGTGACCCCTTTCTTCCTGAACCAGTAAAACAAGCGGGTTTTTCTCTCGGGATACATCCACTTGCCCAGTTCCTTTTCGGTATCTACTATCGCAACCTTTCTGCCCCGTTTCGTGAGGAATTCGCCTAACTGGCAGCCCTGTATGGCGGCGCCTACTATGACGATGCTTTTTCCAACAGGCATCCATATTTTGGTTAAGAATCTGAGGCTCTTCGGCCCCAGGAACCTTATAAAGAACCGGAGCGTGGCGTAGAGGTCTGCGCTTTTGATCACGTTGCGGCCGTCGATTCCAGGTACGTCCGGAAGCGTCGGGGTACCCCCTAATGCCAGCACAACGATATCCGGTGTGATTTTGTCGATATCCGAAGGCGTAAACTCTTTGGAAAGGCGGACATTGACCCCCAGCTTTCTGAGCTGCCCTTTGAAATAGCGGATGATAGACGGTATGTCTTCAACTTCAAACCCCTTCACCATCGCGGCAAGCGGCAGGGACCCTCCGAGATACGGCCCCTTCTCGAAAAGTGTCACGTCATGCCCTCTCATGGCTGCTACCCTGGCGGTTTGCATCCCCGACGGCCCTCCGCCTACCACCAGTACCTTCTTTTTCTTTGCGGCTTTTGTGACTTCATATTGATCAGTTCCAAAAGAAGCGTTGATCCTGCAGGTTCGCGGTTCACCGTAGCCCTTATTGCAGTTGTTGCAATGCGTGCAGGGTTGGATATCATCGAGTCTTCCTTCGGCTACCTTGTTAGGGTACTCAGGGTCGGCGAAAAAACGCCGGTTCATGCCGATCAAGTCCGCTTTCCCTTCGCGCAGTGCCTTCTCTCCGAGGTTCGCGTCCAGTCCGCCCACGGCCATGACCGGCACTGAAACAACCCTCCTTATTAGTGCGGTCAGCGGCAGATTTGCTCCGGGCCCTTTCCTGCTCCAGTCCATTTCTATCGGGAATTCTCTCAAGGGGACGTGGGCCTCGGGGTAGAAGAGCACTTCTTGGCAGAATGATCCCTGGTGCACGCCGACCCAGTGGGACCGGATGTGCAGGGAATCGGCACCGGCATCTTGAAAGGTCTTCGCGATTTCTTTTGCTTCTTGAATACTTAGACTTTCTTCGCCTGCCCCTATTTCAAGGGCGTTCATGAGGATTTGCACCGGGAAATCATGTCCCACCCTTTTCTTGATTCCTCGTACTATATCGACCGCAAAACGGGTCCTGTTTTCTATGCTCTGAGTACCGTATTTATCGGTGCGTTTATTCCAGAAGCGTGACAAGAACGTATGGCCCAGGTGATCTCCGCCTGTATTGATCTCGAGGCCGTCAAAGCCGGCCTCGGCCACTCTCAGCGCGCCGCTTATGTATCTTTCTGTAATTTCTTCGATCTCTGCGATGGTTAAGGCTTCCGGCGGTTCTTCCTCGGATGACTCGTCGAATACAGATTTTAAGGCACCTAAAGTCACCGCCGAAGCTGCTACTCTCTTGGCTACCGGTTGATCGCTTTGTCGGTTGCTTTGAAGGGCTCCTCCCCATGGCCCCCGGTGGTAGAATTGCACAAATGCCGGGCAGTTGTGTTTATGGATGGCATCGGTGAGCTCGCGGATGTCTTTGATATATCTGTCGTCATCAACTCGAAAACGACGGTCGCCCGTTTCTGCCAGCGGCCATTCCATAGCCGGTGTTTCGACTATCACCAGGCCGGCGCCGCCTTTTGCCACAGCTCCATAGAACGCCTTCGCGAGACTGCTTATTCTATGTTCTCCGGAATCAAAGAAATAAGTTTGGGCGGCTGTCTTGACGAGGCGGTTCTTAAGATGAACCTTGCCGATTTTTGTGGGTTCGAAAAGTCTCCTATATTTGCTGTTTGCCATTATTCTCCTCCTGTATCCGAAGTCTTTTCCAGAGGGAAGATAGGCACAATGTGTCGTAATTGATTGAAGCGTTGGAGCCGAGAAAATTGCGCGTGTGACCTCTTTTTCATGCTCTTCCTGACAGGCGTCTGTCGAGGGGTTGATAGCCGTTCTTTTTCGAAGGAAGGGCCACAATGGCATATCCGGGCATCACCTCTTCGCCTCGCTGGTTTGTCGTTGTTGTCTCAATCTTCACGCAGAATTCGTCGTCATCGTCGATGAACTTGTCCGTTATCGTGCCCTTGAGCCACACGACATCGGAGAAGTAGACGAACTTGCGGAATTCGCAAAAGCTCTTCTTGAGCCAGCCGTCATCTCCCGCAAAGTCTGTAATAAGTTGGATCTGCCAGGCGTTCCGCTGAAAACCGACATCGTACTGATAGGGCAGTCCCTGGGCCTTGGCGGCTTCCCTGTTGTAATGGACGGCATAGATGGGCTCCAATCCGCGGCTTGCGGGGTCCCGGAACGCCCACGCCGGATGACGACGGTAGAAGTTGAGTGCCGCGGCGTTCGCCGTTAATCTTGGTATGGGAGCGCCTCCTCCGATAAGAAACGCAATCTCGTCAGTCATCGTGATGGGTCCTTTGACCAGGGGCTTTAGCTCCTGACCCACCTCCAGATCATCCCAGCACGGCGTATTTGCGCCGCTTCTTTCTTCGTTAAAGACTTGATCCTCTATCTTCTTCAGTTCCTCTTCTGTCCAGGGGTGGGGTAGCTGGATATGATGGTACTTACCGGTTTTCTTTGCCTTCGCCCGCTCGAAATGAATGACCTCCCAGGTGACCTTCGTGGCGAGGTCTCCCCTCTGGTTGGTATAGAGGTTGTCGTTCCGCTCAATGATCGTTTTTTCTGCAAAAACACTTTTTTTCGGCCCTTCGATGGCGGTGCATATCATCTCGGGTGTGATCGTATCGTTTCTCAATATGGGGGTGTAGAACTCGATGGTGCTTCCGCTGTGGAATCCCCCAACCCCCCGGAAACCATACTGAATGCCCGAAAAGACGCTGAAGACCCATGAAGGCGGGGCGACGATGGTGCGATAACGGGTTCTTGCCGCATACTCCGGGTCGGTCCAGAGCGGGTTCATGTCACCGATGCCGTCGGCAAACTTCTGGATTGCGATCCTGGTCGCTTCTTCGTTATTAATGGAGTGTCCGATGCGGAACTTCGTCCCTATGAACTTTCGCACCTCCGAAAGCATCTCGTCGGTGATGAGCGCCTCGGTGAATTTGACCTTTTCTTCTGACATGACGGTATCTCCCACTAATTTTTTTGGCTGTCTGAGCCCGCAAGGTTTTTCGACAGACCTGTCACGGACGGGCATCACCCAGCGCCGCCTTTATCCCTTTCCGCTCGTATAGGTCCTTGTAGTATCTCTTGAGGCTTCCCTTGTCGATCTTGCCCGCGGCATTCTTCGGCAGCTCCGCGACGAAGTCGATGGAACGCGGCCTTTTGTAGCCTGCCAGTCTCGGCCGGCAAAACTCGATCAGCTCCGCCTCGTCAACGTTGCCTTTGAACCCGGGTCTGAGCGCCACCACCGCCTTGACCGCCTCGCCCCATTCCTTGTCGGGAACGCCTATGACGGTTGCCTCATAGACCGCGGGGTGTTCGTACAGTATCTCCTCCACCTCCCGGCTTGCGATGTTCTCCCCCCCGCTGATGATGATGTCTTTTCTTCTGTCAACGATGAAGATGAAGCCGTCTTCGTCCCTGTAGCCCATATCCCCCGTATAGAGCCAGCCGTTTCTGAACGTTTCTGCCGACTCCTTCGGCAGCTTCCAGTAACCCGGTGAGATGTTGTCCCCTTTGCCTATGATCTCTCCTACGACCCCCCGAGGCAGTTCGTTGCCAAGATCATCGACGATTTCTATTTGAACACCCATGGCGTCTATGCCGACCGAGCCGAGCTTGCTCGCCAGGGGTCCCTCCAGGGCGTGCTGGCTGGTGCGCATCGAGATGAGATTGCCGTTTGATTCTGTGGAACCGAGGCTGTTATAGAAACGATGGGGACCCAGGATCCGCATCGCGCTCTTGAGCTGCTCGAGCGGGATGGGGGCTCCGGCATACATAATGGTCCTCAGGCTGTCGAGGTCATATGACGACAGATTCGGATGGGACACGAGTCTGAGGAGCATCGTCGGGACGAGGTTGAGAAAGGTGACTTTACGGTCCTGAATTATCTGCAGCAAGGCGTCCAGGTCGAAACGGGGCATGAGGATGTTGGTGCCGCCGCGGTAGACGATGCTCATGGTCGGCCAGAGGCCGCCGTTGTGATAGATGGGCATGGCCAGCGCGGTGATATCTTCGGGCACTATGTCGAGCTCGAGACACATGGTGTTCGTATTGGCCGTGATATTGCGCTGCGTCGCCACCACGCCCTTCGGGGCACCCGTCGCGCCGCTTGTGTACATGATCATCGTCATGTCATCGGGACTCACCTGGATAGGCGGTTCTTCGTCGGAGGCGCTCTCGAGAAGCCCTTCGTAGGAGAGCACGCCGGCCTCCGACTTCCCTGTCGATATGTACCGTGTTATTTCTGGCACCGACTCGCGGATCCCTTTGACCACCGCTTCCATATCGTCCGCGTAGATGAGGGTGGCGGCCTCCGAGTTCCTGATGATGTATGCCGCCTCTTCTGCGGAGAAACGTGCATTCACCGGCACGCTCACCAAACCGGCCTTTGCCGCGGCAAAATAGAACTCCACGAACTGATGGCAATTGTTTCCCATGAAGGCTATTCTGTCGCCCTTCTTTATTCCGAGGTTCGAAAGCGCGTTGGCGAGGCGGTTTGCTCTGCTGTTCAGTTCTCCGTAGGTGAGATTCTTGTCGCCTTCGACGACGCCGACCTTCCGGGTAAGAAGTCGCGCGTCTCTGTGCAGCATGTCTCCGATTAGCACCATAAGTTTTCACCCCTCTTTTCGCATTACTTCGCTGAAGCCTTCATTTGTCTTTCCCTCTCCCGGAGTTGTTTCCTCTTGATCTTCCCGTCCGGGGTTTTGGGCAGTTCATTCATGAACTCGATTTCACGGGGATATTCGTGCTTGCTCAGCTTCGACCTGACAAAGACCTTGATCTCCTCCGCCAGGGCTTCTGAAGGGTTAAAGCCCTCCTTGAGCACAACAATCGCCTTCACCAGGTCGCCTCTCTCTTTGTCCGGGCTTCCGACGACTGCGCTCTCCTCGACGGACGGGTGTTTGTTCAGGGCCCCCTCTACCTCTATAGGCCCGATGGTATAGCCCGCAGAGATGATGACGTCATCGATCCTTGCCACGTACCAGAGGTAACCATCCTCGTCCGTATAGGCGCTGTCTCCCATCTTGAACCATGCGTTATTTCTCCGCAGGGCGACCTGTCCCGGCGTTCCCGGGGGCACTTCCTTTTCATTCTCGTCAAGAATCGCGACCCTCACGCCGCCTATCATGGGTTTGCCGAGGCTCCCAGGTTTGATAATCCAGTCATCGAACCCCATGAAATCCATGGAAATGGGTCCCGCCTCCGTCGTCCCGTACTGGACGTTGGGATAGATGCCCCATGCCCTATGGACGGCCGCCATCGTGTCCTTGGTCATGGCCTCCCCGGTATAGGTGATCTTCTTCAACTTCACCTTGTATTTCTCCACGTTCGGCGATTCCATGATGATTCGGTAGTGGGAAGATATGGCCGCCATATTGGTGACCCCCCAATCTTGAAGGGCTTCGAGGACTTTATCAGCGTCAAACTTTCCCGAGAACGTGCCTATAGCCTTGCCGTGGATCAACGGAGCAATCGTTCCATACCATATGCCGTGGCCCCAACCGGGGGAAGAAGGACAGAAATAGGTGTCATCGGCCTTGAGCCCGTTGCCGAGCTTCATGACGACGCCGGCGAGCGTGATAGCGCCATGCCGGTAGAGGACCGATTTGGGCTCACCTGTGGTGCCGCTGCTAAACTGCATCATGCGCAGAGTATTTGCGTCTGTTTTCCACTCGTAGCTGTCAGGGTACTTCTGCAGATCGGCGAGCAGATCATCGGCAAGAATGATCTTCAAGCCGAGCTTTTCGGCCAGTTCGGAATCGATAAGCTTCACCATGGCCGTGGTCGTCACGATCGCTTTTGCCTCTGATTTTGCCAACCTGAAATTAATTGCTTCGGGGCCGAAGAGGGGAAAGCACATCACCGCAGCGGCGCCTCTCCTGAAAGTCCCCATCATGCTCACGTAAAGTTCTATCGACGGGAAAAGAAGTATTGCGACCTTGTCGCCAAAGGCCACTCCTTTGTCCTCCAGGTAGTTTGCGAACCGGCTGGTATGCTCGGAGAATGTGCCGAAGGTGTACGTTTCAGTTAGGCCGTCGCCGAATTTTATCCTTATTGCCGTCTCATTCTCCGGGTGTCTGTCGATGCATTCATGGGCTATATTAAACCGGTCCTTCGTACCGTCAAAAAGGCTCCATCTCTCGCTCCAGTGGAATTTCTCCTTTGCTTCTTCGTAGCTGCCATAATCCAAACTCATGTCTTCCTCTCTCTTGGCATCCCTACTGAGTAGTGATTTGCACTCTGGAAACACGTTGTGAAGGTCGTCGTGCCCCGGTTTGCATCCCGTTCATGAGAGCCCCTCTGGCTCACGGGCCCTTCGGCGCAAGAAAACATACCGTCATCTTCTCCCCGCAAAAACAACCAGAATCCTGGATGGACTCGGTCCGAGACTTTTCGCTGTATGAGGCTTTATAGGATCAAAATAGTAGAAATCGCCTTCCTGGAGAATGTGACTCTGACCATCGTAGATGAACTCGTGGCTTCCCTCGAGGACGAACACAGCGGACTGACCCTCATAGGGATCGCGGTCGGCAGGAAAATCGAATGGCAGCTCGATTATGTACGCATCCAGAAGACGGTTCCGTCTCTTGTAGGCGAGAGACTCATACTTGTACCCTGACAGACCGAATCCGTTCGGCATTGGCTTGCGCTCGTTGGGCCTGACAACCATGAAGCCTGTCTGTTCCGCTTCGGGGCGAATGCCTGAAATCAGGAACAATGCTTCTTCGTCGAGAGCGTACGCAATCTTAGTCAGAGTCGTGATGCTCGGCTCGCGTTTCCCGCACTCGATGTGGGACAGATAGCTTTTAGAGAATCCGGTCCGTTCCGCGAGCATGTCCAGGGTGACTCTCTTCTTTCTCCTGGACATCTTGATTCTCAGCGCGATGCCGGAAACTATTTCTTTCCCTTCTTTTTCCGACGGCTCCATTGCCAGCACCTCCAGACTCCAACGGGAATCTTTCCATAAAGTATACTTAGCGTATACTTTTGTCAACAACTTTTTTGATGTGTTCTTAAGACCTCACGCATGCCCAGAATTTGGCCATTGTCCATGGAAAGTCTGCCCTAATTGAAACCTAGTTAACTCTTGTCAAGAGAACAATCTCTCCCAGTTTCCAAGCCAATAACGGTGAACTATTGGCCATGGTTAATGTCTATCAACAATGAAAGTACTCTTGACTATATACAGTATACAATATATAATGTGTGCGTTAAATGGGGGG
>Ga0187848_10002951_pt1 | contig 12903 bp, 12 predicted proteins | sample June2016WEW_4_40_FD_132424 | JGI IMG/M metagenome (GOLD analysis project Ga0187848, IMG submission 132424) | Peatland microbial communities from SPRUCE experiment site at the Marcell Experimental Forest, Minnesota, USA - June2016WEW_4_40 | ecosystem: Environmental > Terrestrial > Soil >... | reverse complement strand
GCATCGGATGCTGGGGCAAGGCGGACAATTATCTCTGCACGAGCGCGCTGCACGTGACTCACGGCCGAGCATTGGCCTACGCCACGGGAGTCAAGGCAGCCAACCCGGACCTTCATGTCGTGGCTTTAATGGGGGATGGCGACGGAGCGACGATCGGCGGAAATCACTTGATCCATTCCGCGCGGCGCAACATGGATTTAACCGCAGTGATCGTCAACAACTTTAACTACGGTATGACGGGCGGACAGCAGTCGGCCATGACTCCGGCTGGCCGCATTACCAGCACGACTGCCTATGGAAACCCGGAACGCGCATTTGATATTTGCGCGCTGGCGGCGGCGGCGGGCGCCAACTACGTGGCCCGGGAAACGATTTGCAACGGATTGGCGCTGAAGAACCGCATGAAGGAAGCTCTGGTCAAGAAAGGTTTCTCACTCATCGAGGTTGTTAGCCCGTGCACCACTCTCTACGGTCCGAACAACAAGATGAAGGAGCCGGTCGAAATGCTGCGCTGGTTGAAGGAAAAGGGGCTTCCAGCAGCCAAATACGAGAAATTGACTGATCCTGAAGCCGAGGGCTACTTCCTTACAGGCAAGCTGGTCGACAAGAACGTTCCTGATTTCAATACCCGTTATCGCGAAATTCAACTTCGGCTGCAGAACGAATCGGCAGGGAAATAAAGTGAAGCAGAGATACGAAATCATTTTTGCGGGGTCGGGCGGCCAGGGACTGGTGCTGAGCGCCAGGTTGTTGGGGCTGGCTGCAATTCTGGAAGGAAAAAACGTCGTTCAGACACAATCAGTGTTGGGAGATTCCCAGCGAGGCGGGCTAAGCGTCGCCGAAGTGTTAATCGACGAAGAGGAAATCATCTTCCAGCAGGTCGAGCAGCCTGACGTCATTCTGGCGCTGGGCGACATGGCAATCAAAAAGTATGCGGGAGCCAGCGCCCGGTTTGGCATGTTCTACGAAAGCGGCTTGGCCGATCTTGGGGAACGGCCCGGGCTCTATGCTTTCCCATTTGCCGAACTGGCGGCAAAGCTTGGCTATGCGGCGAATATGATCGCGCTGGGTGTAATCATTGCGCGGACAGAACCGGTAACCTTCGACAGTATGGCGAAAGCAATCCGGCAGAGCTTCTCGGAAACTTCAGCCGCGAAAAATCTCGAAGCACTTCGCTATGGCTTGGAGCTAGCGAAAGAAACGCCGAGAAAGAGAGTGCAGGCGGTATGAGCGAACCTAAGAAAAAAAGCTTCCACCCCGAAGTGAATTCGGCGTTGTGCAAGGAATGCGGCTACTGCTGCGAGGTTTGCGAGCAAGCGGTATTCGAAAACTCAGGGCTGTTCAACAAAGCCGGTTATCGCTACATCATCCCCAAGCACCCGGAAAACTGCAACGGGTGCATGAAGTGCTTCCTGATTTGCCCCGACTTTGCCATCATGGTGGAACCCGTCCAGGAGAACCCTACGCCGTCTGTTGACAGGACTACCCGCGCTGAAACAAGTTAATGCTCCTCCACGCTTTGGGCCTCTCCAACGCGAGATTGGTGTTGCGTACAGCACACGGCGAGATGGACGTACAATGGTACCGTTTTCGAGGTCAAAAATGGAATTCCGGTTAAGATTTATGATCGGCATTACGACCTGCAACTTTATGTTCTGCTACAAAGTTGTGCCGGCAACCACGCCTATATCAGAGTGGCCCGTAGGAGGATTGCTTGATCCGCGACGACGTTAAGTGCCTTTGGCCGGAGTTGGATTGGATTCAGAACGCCGACCTTCGAGAAAAAGTGACGCGCACATGGGAGCGAGCATTTGAGCTGAGCCCGCTTCGTCCCGACGATCTCAACCAGATTCCTTTTACTCTTCTGGTGCCGAACTGCCCGACGACCTTCATGGAGCATAAGCGTTGCGTGGTGCACATTTCGCGCCGCTCGGCGGAAGCGATGCGGGAGTTCATGGGCAACAGCCTGAAGATCGATCTAGACACGGTCATCGCCGGCGCCATACTCGCCGATGTCGGCAAACTGCTGGAGTACGAAATCAAGCAGGGCAAGGCCGTGCAGAGCCATCGCGGCGAAATGCTGCGTCACCCGTTTACCGGCGTCGCGCTGGCCATGGAGTGCGGCGTGCCAGATGCCGTCTGCCACATCATTGCCGCGCATGCCGCAGAAGGCGACCTGGTCAAGCGCACGACCGAAGCCTTGATCGTGCATCATGCCGATTTCATGGCATTCCTTCCCTTCAAGAACTTGAAGTTCTGACCATCGAAACCGGCCTTCTCTTTGTGCGTGCTTGTGCGCTCAAACAACAGCGGCAGCCCGAGTTTTTCTTCGAATTGCTTATCTGCGTGCTCGGCGGAGGCTGCGCAATGTACAACCGCCCGCCGAACGGTGCCGCAATGAATAGGTGACTGGCTTTCGAATCTGCCCGCCTCGCTCAGCCTGCATAAGCTGGTGGGAACGGCCAAGTTCGCTGGCGCATCAAGCGCGAGTACGAGGAACTTAAACAGAAGCTGAAATTCGGACACTTCGGGGAAGGACGGAACTGGCGCGGGTTTCACCACCATGCGACTCTCCGCATTGCGGCTTTGGGTTCCCGGTGCTGGAGCGGTGCCTTTGTCCCCCACCCCAACTCGCCACCACCGCGTGTCACCGAAGTCGCATTACATCTACCCACGCCTGTTACGTGGTGTCAAGCCCCGCGACGCTGCCAGTGAGAACGGAACGACATAATCCGCATTCCATTACTGCCCTGCGACATCGGATCGCAACTCATCTGGCTTGATCTCTACCCAGATGCCCTTGCTGCCTTCATGGAGTTTTGTAACACAGTAGTACTAGGTCTGCTTCACCCGTTACATAAGGGACAGCATGAATTGATGTGTTGCCAAATCGCTATGCGGCACGGATCACGAACACCGGGAATTCTCGATCCGCCAAATCGTATCGAGCACGGTTCCGTCGACCCACTTCACCACCGCGACCGGTTCGTCGATCAAGCGAGGCTTGTGCGGTTTGCCGCCGCAGATTCGCTCGACCTCCTGCTTGATCTCCTCAATCGGCCGGATCGGCAGATCCGATCCTTTCAGCGCGTCCAGCAAATCCTGGCGACGCGGATTGACCGCAATTCCGCGCTCGGTGGCCACCACATCGATCAACTGGCCGGGACCGGTCAGGGTGGTCACTTCATCCACGATGGTCGGAATGCGATCACGGAATGAGGGTATGGCCAGAATGGCGCAGCCCGAGTACAGACAGTTTTGCCATCCGCCGATGCCATGCAGCATGCGGCCGTCGGAGTGGGTGACAACGTTGGCGTTGAAGTTTACGTCGACTTCAGTGGCGCCGAGCACCACCGCATCCATCATGGAAACGAAATTCCCTTTGCCGTGAAAGTTGTAAAGTCCCAGCGGTGAAGTGGCGACGTGGCGAGGGTCGCTGGCAATCGAGCGCACGGCGTCTAAATCAAAGGTTTGCAGGTCAAGGATGTAGTCGGTGAGACCTTCTTTCAACATTTCGACTAGGTACTTGGTCGAGCCGCCCTGCACGAAACGCGCCTTCACTCCAGCCTCGCGCATGTATCGGCGCACGTAATCGACGAACGCGAGGGTAATGCCTCCGGCGCCAGCCTGGAAGGAAAAACCGTTGCGCATGATCCCCGCATCGCGCAGGAAACGGGCAACCATCTCGGCGATGTAGAGCCGGTCGGGCGAGCGAGTAATCTGGGTAGTGCCGGAAACGATCTTTGCCGGGTCGCCAATCGAGGGTACTTCGACCACGAAATCGACGTTGCTTCCCTGGATCTGCCACGGAATGCAAGGGAACGGCACCAGGTTATCGGTCACCACGATGACATGGTCGGCATAGATGGAGTCGGCCACGGCATACTCGAGCGAGCCGCAAGCCGAACGGCCATGAGAGCCATCGGCGTTGCCGAAAAAATCGGCGGTCGGGGCAGCAATGACGGCAATGTCGATATGCACTTCGCCGTCCTGGATCGCCTGCCAGCGGCCTCCATGCGAGCGCAACACTCCCAGGCCGCGCATCCTCCCCTGAGAACAGTAATCGCCTAGAGGACCGTTCATGCTGCCTTCAATATGATGGACCACTCCAGCGTCCATCAGTTCAATGACAGGCGTGTGACAGGGGAAAGAGGCGCTGGGGAACCACATCAGATCCTTCACACCCAGTCCGGCTGCCGTTTGCAGGGCTTCGAGTGCGATGCGATCGCCATTGCGGAGGTGATGATGCGATGAAATCGTCATGCCATCGCGCAGGCCGCACCGTTTCAGCGCAGTTGCAAGATCGGGTACGCGCTTGTCGCCGTTTTTAGGCCAGTCGATAGCACTCCGGATCGGCGGTGCCGCCTTGCGGCCCGTGGGACGGTACCGGTTTACGCCAGCAAACGAAACCTGCTCCGCTCCATTCACCACGGCCGGCACCATGCGTCCAACGGCGTTACGCGTCATTTGAAGTTGGGTTGCTGCCGCTTGCGTCATTGCTTCGCCTCCTGCTTCTCCGTGGTCCCGTCTGGAACAAGTCCCATCATTCGGGCGCGCCGCACCAGCTTGACGGCACGGGCGACTACCGGCGCATCGATCATCTTCGAGCCAAGGCTCACCACACCCAGCCCTTTGGCCTGCGCCTCCTCGAAGGCGGCAACAATCTTGAGCGCTTTTTCCACTTCCACCTGGACAGGCGCGAACGCCCGTTCGACAACCGGGATCTGCGAGGGATGAACGCAGCCCATGCCCTCAAAGCCCATCGCCCGCGACTGCTCGCCCCAACGCGCCAGCCCTTCGAGGTTGCCGATGTCGCCGTAAACTGAGTCGATGGCCTGCACACCCGCGGCCTTGGCCACGTTGACCAGCCGCAGCCGCGCATAGAGGCTTTCCTGTCCCTCAGGAGTCTTGATCACGCCAAGATCGGAGGTGTAGTCCTCCAGGCCAATCGTCATCGCGCAGATGCGTTGGCTGGCGGCGGCAATCGCAAATGCGTTTTCGATTCCGATGGCAGATTCCAGAATCGGCATCAGCCAGATGGGCCGCTCGATACCTAGGCGGGCGGTAATTTTGCCAATGCGGCGATCGGCTTCCTTGACCTGCTCTGGATTTTCGGTCTTGGGGAGCAGTAGCAAATCCGGGGCTTGGGGCACAACCTCTTCCAGATCCTCGAGACCAAGCGGAAGCTGATTAATACGTACCATGCGCTCCGCCGCGCCAAAATCAACCGCCTGCAAGGCGTTGCGTACCAGGATGCGGGCGCTGTCCTTCTCGGCGAAGTGCACCGAATCTTCGAGATCAAGAATGATCGCGTCCGGCTTGTAGAGAGCGGCATTGACGAAGTACTTGGGCTCGCTGCCGGGCAGATAAAGCCGGGTGCGGCGCAAGCGGTCTTTGGGCGACGGCCCCGGCAACCCTACCCGCTCGGGCAAGGTCTGGCGAGTGGAGGACAAACCGGCGCGACGCGCCGCCGCCTCAATCCGCGCGGCAATGACAAACGGCAGTGCACCACTGTCCTCGATCAGCACGCGAGCGTGCTCGATCCCGAGCTCACGCAGAACGTCACCGGCCTGCTTGCGTATGGTCTCGCCATAGTAAAGATCCACGCGCGAGACGAGTTCCAACTGGATTCCTCCAGAGGCTCGCGGCTCCACGATAACTCGCACATCGGAGCGAATATCGGCGCCGGAGCGGCCCGCCTCACCCGCACGCGTGAGTTTCACTTTCACTGAAGATGTCATTCGCCTTCCTCTAACGGCCCCTCCAAAGTCCCCGAGGCTGACCGATTGCATGCCAAAACCCCACCGGAATCAGGTACCGCCATATGAGTTACTCCCGGCGGCAGCAGAGTAGCACAGTCTTTGCCCAACAGAGCGGGAGTCTGGCTGTGCAGATCCGTTTTACTCCGTTGCCAATTGAGACCTACACCAACTTGGCGCTGGCGGTCTCGATTTTTGCCAAAATCGCGTCGGTCATCTGCGGGGTGGAAGCAGCGCCCTTCGCGATTGCATTGGGACCGCCGGAGATGCCCATCATGTCATAGGAACGCACTTTACCTTCCTTTACCACTGCGGCGATGGCATTGCGAATGTGCTGCGCCCTCTCGACCTCCCCCACATGATCAAGCATCATCGCAGCGGACAGGATCATCGCGATCGGGTTCACGATGGGCGGATTGAGCTCGGCGTACTTGGGCGCCGAGCCATGCGTGGGCTCGAACACCGCGACTTCCGGGCCTATGTTACCTGATGCGGCAAAACCCAGGCCACCAACGAGACCGGCAAAGGCGTCGCTGATGACATCGCCAAACAGATTGCTGGCCATGATCACGCCGTAGTCCTCGGGGTTCTTCGTCAGCCACATAGTCTGCGCGTCGATGTTGGTTGACCGCAGTGGAATCTCCGGATAATCCTTGGCCACCTGTTTGGCTACTTCCTCCATCATGCCGCTGGTTTCGCGCAGAACATTGGGCTTTTCGCAGATAGTCACTTTCTTGTAACCGTGCTGGCGCGCGTACCCGAATGCCGCGCGAGCAATGCACTCCGCGTTCTTCCGGGTGATGACGCGTACGCTGACTGCGAGATCCGGCCCGGGGGTCTGCGCGAAGGACTTGAACCGTGGATGCGAGCGCAATGCCTGCATGACCAACTCCGGCGGATTCGTCCATTCGACACCGGAATACATGCCTTCGGTGTTCTGGCGGAAGACCACCACGTTCACATAGGGCTCGTCGTAGCCGCCCTCCACTTTTTTGCGAATGAAATTCAACGAATTGCCCGGAAAACTGATGCACGGCCGCACACTGATGCTGAGATGGAACAGCTGGCGCATGGTCACGATCGGACTGTAATAAACGTAACCTTTGCCCTTCAACGCGGGATCCAGCTCGGCGTCAGCTTCCTTTTTCGGCTTTGAAGTGATGGCCCCAAACAGACCCAATTTGTGTTTGGTGAGCAGAGCGACAGTGCGATCGGGAAGCGCATTTCCTTCCTTGCACCAGAACTCCCAACCGATGTCGCCGTGGACATAGTCGGCATCGAATCCAACGGCCTTGAGCACACGAATTGCTTCGGGCAGCACCTGGTTACCTATGCCATCGCCGGGCATGCTTACTACGGTATGTTTTGCCATGGATATATCTCCTTGAGAAACTCTTTGTGAAAATTCACACTTAGTTTCGCTGCTCACCCGCGCCCCGGCTGACACCCAATCGGGCATGCCTAGGACTTGATAGAAAGCTTGCGTGCGACCACGTTCTCCACCCCGCCCGCAATCACCAGGGACTGCGGCACCGTTCCGAGTGGAGAAAAGGCAAACGTCGCATTCTGCCACGTCAGGGTTCCGGAGGTGAAGTCGATAACAATTTCATCGCCGGGGATGATGGCCTTTTCTCCCGCCTTAATCGCGGCGGCAAACTGGCTACGCAGCTGGTTTACCAGCGCCGGCAGCTCAATACAAAGCAGTCCGTTGTTGAATGCGTTGCGCTGATAAATCTGTGAAAATGAACTGGCGATCACCAGAGCAATACCTTTGAACTTGAGTGCCGTGGCCGCCTGTTCGCGGCTGCTGCCGCTGCCAAAATTGATGCCGCCCACAAGGATGTCACCTGCATGCGAGCGAGCAGCAAGCTGCGGGTCGTAATTGTCGAAGATGACCTTCGCCATGGTTTCCGGCGGTACGTTGTCGCTGTATGTGTATTTGCCGGCGTAGATCGCATCGGTATTGAGGTTGTCCTTGGGAACGAACACCAACCGGCCACATACCTGCGCCGGAAAGCCGGGAAGAATGCTAACCTTTTCGGTTTGTACGCTCGCGGCCGCCGAGAGGTCTTGAAAGCTTGTTTTTAGCCCGGAACTGCTGTTGCACGAAGCCGAAAAATCCGGTTCGGTGATATAGCCTGCAACTGCTGAAGCCGCCACCACTGCAGGCGAGGCAAGGTAGCATTGCGTATCTTTCGAACCCATACGTCCCTTGAAATTACGATTGGTGGCGCTGATGCCAACCTCTCCGGGTTCCAGCAATCCGGTCCCCAGCCCAATGCACGGACCACAACTTGGCGGCAAGGTATGCGCGCCCGCTTCTACCAGGGTTTGCCAGATCCCCGCCCGCTCAGCCTCATCCTGGATAACCTTGCTCGCAGCCGCGAGGTAGAACTTTACTGATGACGCGACCTTTCGGCCTTTCAACACATGCGCGGCCGCCTGTAGATCCTCCAGACGCGAGTTCACACACGACACCAGGTAGGCCTTTTGAATGGGAATCTTCTGTTCCTTACTGGCCGACAGCGGCTGCGTCACGAACACGGAATCTGGGCCGGCGAGCTGCGGCCTGACGCTGCTGAGATCTAAAGTAATGCATGCCGCATAGACAGCATTAGGATCCGGCTTCGGAGATTGATGCTCCCAGCGAGCGACATCATCAAGCGTAAAGCGCTCGATGCCCTTCTGCTTTAGGCGTTCGTAAACGCCGCGCAAATAGCGAATCGTAACGGCATCACAGGGAAACCAACCAACCAGCGCTCCCCATTCAGTGCTCATGTTGGCGATTGTCAGGCGGGCATCCATAGAGAGGGTAGCCACGCCGGGACCATCAAATTCGATAGCAGCGTTCAACACCTCCTCGTGATTGAATCGGCCGCAGAGCGCGACAATTACGTCCTTGCCGCTGCTGCCGGTCGGTAGCTTGCCCTCAAGTAGGACGTGAACCGTCCGGGGTATCTGCCACCAGAATTCGCCAGTTGCCCAAACGGCAGCAGCGTCGGTGCGAACGATAGCGGTGCCGATAGCGCCCAACGCACCGTGAATATTGGTGTGCGAATCGCTAGCCACAATAAACGAGCCCGGCGTGACGTAGCCTTCCTGCACCATGAGCTGATGACCAATGCCGGTGCCGGCGGGATAGAAGTCCACTCCGTGCTCGCGGGCAAAAGCCTCAATCTTGCGGTACTTGCCCTGATTCTCGTCCGACTTGTTTTGGACGTCGTGGTCAAGGGCAAACACCAGTTGCCGCGGATCATGGACGCGTTGGGCACCGATGGACTGAAACTTCTTGATGACCGCCGACGTGTTGTCGTGCGTCATAACGTGGTGCGGGCGGATGGAAACGAAATCCCCAGCGCGCCACGGGCGATCCGGGCCTTCCGCTTTGTGCTGCTGAGCGATTTTTTCTACGATCGTCTGAGGCAAGGCTGAATCTCCTATGATTTAATCGCGGTTTAGTTAATGTCCGATTTGAGCGACGTCATCAGCTCCGAGACGGACGCGACCTTTTCCAGATTCCAGATTGCAGTTTTCACGCGCTGCTGCGCGGGTTTCGACAACACAGCATCGGCCAGGGCATCAAACTTCTGTTCAACCTCAGCATCGGAAAGCGGGTTTCGCGGATCACCTTTGGGGTAATCGAGCTGTCGGGTAAGTCCCCGTCCATCAGTTGTCGTGATAGTGACGATGGCCCGCTGTAGAGCCGGGAATGCCTTCTCGATCTCCGCATCAGCGACAACTTCCACTTTCTTCAACTGGGCACGGACGCGTGCGTCGTTGATCTTCTCCCGCGTGAACTGCAGGGGCGTTACTTGGCGGTCGACGAGAGCGGCCGCGATTACGTAAGGAAGAGAATGATCGGCGGTTTCCTTGCTGTGCGGGTCGTATTTGCTCGCATCGGCCAGAATATCGGCTGCACGCGCCAGTGAACGGATGTGGACCTTCTCGACCTGCTCGGGTTGCAAGTCGTTCTGGATGACCAGATCAAGCACGGCGCTTATGGGCGTATGCGTCAGCGCTTCGGAAGGAAACGCCTTCATGCCGCATTGTGTGATGCGCCACGATTTGCCTAAACCGGAGGTGAGGATGTCCAGCTTCCACTCCGGACCAAAGACGTGAACCAACCCCTCTTTACCATCGATGATGTGCTCGGGGCCGGTATAGCCCTCGCTCGCCATCAAGGCGGCGAGCACGCCGCTTTCGGTGGCCATCGGGGACACGGTGTTTTTCATCATCGTCAATTTGCCGGCGGTAACCGCCCCAAACGAGGCGCGGGCTGAGGCCGAGATGCCTATGGCATGCTGAATTTGCTCCCAGGGAAGATGCAGCATGCGGCCAGCGACAAGCGGAGAGGCGAACGCCGTAAACGTGGCGTGATGCCATCCGCGTTCGCGAATGCCGGGGAAAGCAGCTTCGCAAAGGCGCATCTCGAACTCGTGTCCGAGAGCGAGTCCCACGATCAATTCCCGGCCGTTGCTCTTGGCGCGCTCCGCACAGGCAATCGCCGCCGGAAAAATATCGGTTGGATGCGACGGGTCTTGTTTCCAATAAATGTCGTTGTAATCCATGCAGCGAATCATCAACGAGTTAGCAAATGCCGCGTGAACGGCATCCATCTTCTTGCCCAAGCCGATGACTGTCGCCGGACCGGAAGCGGCAACTTCATCCAGGACCCGGAGCGCGATGGCGACGTCATGCTGCTGATAGCCGCCCAGGGCACAACCAATGGAATCCAGCAGGAAGCGCTTGCACTCGTGAACGGCCTCGGTGGAAAGATCTTCGAAGCGGACGCCGGCAGCCCATCGGGCCATCTTAGCGGAGGTAGTTTCTTCTTTCCTAGTTGTAGTAGCGGACATCATTGCCATAATCCCCTTTTAAGCCCGAAAACGGCTGTATTGTCCCCTCAACCTCTGTTCACGTTAATATGAAACAATTCTTATCCTGATCGTTCCCCCTGCGGTACCGGAGATAACTGATCAGAGTCTGAGGCAGTATCGTGTGTTCGCCATCACTTGTCCAATACCATCGGGCAGAATCACAACTTGTCCCCAGCGTTTAACTCTTTGAATGACTTCGAAAACATGCGGATAAAGCCGCTTGGCAAACGGATAGTCCACTAGCCAGTTTGCAACACGTAACAGCCGTGGGTCGTGCAGGTGCTCTAGCCGGTAGCGCTCTAGCGCCCACGTAATCGGCGTAGCCGATATCTTTGCGCAACTCTTCGAAGATCGCAATGTAGCGCTCGCAGACACGGGATCCGTAGCTGCGGGCGAGGTGGTGGTACAGATCTCTCTGGATCCGATCGTTGTCCAGCAGCGTATTGTCCACGTCGAAGAGAAAAACCAGATCACGCTTTGGCTTTTTCATTTCTATTCCTGAGCCTGCGCTTCGAACGCAGGCTGGTTCGTCTAATCAGCCCTCAGGTTATTGTCCTTCGTACCTTACGATACGCGCACACGGGAACTAGTCCTGGGAACGCACATAGATGAGATGATGCACTTTCGGGGCGCCCTCCACCAAGCTGTGTAGTCGTTTCTCCAACTCGCGATCGGCTCGCGTCAGTCGCTCGTGCTGGCGCAGGTGCTCTGCCCAGGACTGCACCAGGAACACCTCGAAGTAGCGGCCCTCGGCTGCCGTGTCGCGAAATATGCCCATCGTGAAGCACCATCGCGGCGCCGGACGCGGCCGTATTTATGTACCAATTTCATTCGCCTAAGCGCTGCCGCGTGGGCGTTCTTGGAAGTCATCAGAATTCACTGCCAAGGCATGTCTTCGAAATCCCACGTGTAACCGGTTGTGCCGTTCGAGTCCGATGTGCTCGTCGTGTTTCCGTTGTAGTCAGTCATAGGTGTAACTGGAGCCAGGAGCTGTGGTCAGCTGATTGGCAAATATTTGCTCACTTCATCATAAAATTATGGTCCAGGGGTGGCTGGACGCGCCGCGTCGTCAGTTGGTTAGTAGTCGCTAGCCAGAAGTTAAAGCTCCGGTCCGGAATGCTGCGCGATGACCGACAACTGCCCCTCGCAAGTCCTCCGTAGCGCACCTTGGTGAAGTCGAACTTCAACTTCAGCACGGCGAACACATGCTCGACTTTCGAGCGCACCCGTGACTTCGCCCAGTTCCTTGCCCGTTCCACCTCATCAATCCAGTTCTTGTAGCGATAGCGCTTGTTGGTGCAGTCCTTGGCACGCGGCGAACATTCATGAATGACATCGCTCTGCCCGCGATAAGCCTGGTCGCCCCAGACGTGCGTCTCCTCACCATGCAACAGCTCCGGCAAAACTGTCGAGTCAGCCACGTGCGCCACCGTCGCTACCACCGAATACACCAATTTGCTCTTGCTGTCCACGCCCACATGCGCCTTCATGCCGAAATACCACTGACTCCCCTTCGAAGTCTGGTGCATCTCTGGGTCGCGCTCCTGCTGTTGGTTCTTGGTCGAACTCGGTGCGTGAATGATGGTCGCGTCCACAATGGTGCCGGTCGAAATACGCACTCCGCGCTGCTGCAGGTACAGGTTGACAGTTTCCAGAATCTCGCCGCCCAGTCGATGCTCCTCCAGAAGGCGGCGAAACTTGCATACCGTGGTCTCGTCCGGCACCGATTCGTTCCCCAAGTCGATTCCGGCAAACTGCCGCATCACGGGCGAGTCGTACAAGGCCTCTTCCACCGCCGGGTCTGATAGGTTGAACCAGTGTTGCAGGAAGTAAATGCGCAGCATGCGCTCCACACCCACCGGCGGACGCCCGTTGCCCGCTTTCGGATAATGGGGCTCAACCAGCGCGCTGAGTTCGCGCCAAGGCACCACCTGCTCCATCTCTTCCAGAAACTGCGCCCGCCGCGTCTTCTTCGTGTACCGCTCGAACCCAGTCGTCATCGCCAGTGTCTTCTGTTGGTGGTGAGAGTTCATCTGGCGGTACTTTAACTTGAAGGCCTGTGGAAAGCAGAGAACTAAATAAGAGTCTCCCTAAGTAATGAAGCGGCGGTGGAAGGCCTCCACCGCGCACAACAAGGCACTCAGTGCATGCGGTCCCCTCACGCTTAACGCTAGAGAAAGCTCATTACAGTGTCCCTGGCATTTGGGATGCCGGGAAGTACGCTTCATTTTTTTATTTTTCTCTTGACACGACTTTGAAATCGTAGG
>Ga0187848_10002949_pt1 | contig 12909 bp, 10 predicted proteins | sample June2016WEW_4_40_FD_132424 | JGI IMG/M metagenome (GOLD analysis project Ga0187848, IMG submission 132424) | Peatland microbial communities from SPRUCE experiment site at the Marcell Experimental Forest, Minnesota, USA - June2016WEW_4_40 | ecosystem: Environmental > Terrestrial > Soil >... | reverse complement strand
GAGACACCCTGTGTGCAAAGAAGGATGCACGGTTTGGTCCCCCGATACGGTTGGAAGGCAGAGTGATTTCCTTGAGCGACGGAGAGTTCGTGCACAGAGGGCCCGTGTTTACGGGGAAGAAAGTCGAAATGGGAGCCACCGCCGTCTTGGAGGCGGGGAGAATGAGAATAGTGGTTGCGTCACGGCCTGCGATGACCGTGGACCCAGAGCTCTATAGGAGTCAAAAGATTGAGCCCAAAGTGCAGGACATGGTCGCGGTCAAATCACCCAGCTTGTTTCTGCCCGGTTACGCATCACTGATGGGCTCAGTATTGCATCTGGATATGCCAGGCGTGTGCCGAGGGAATCTCCAGAAAGTGCCTTTCTCGAAGATCGCGCGACCCATATATCCGTTGGATGACTTCGCGTGGGACTCAGCAGAGAAGGCTGTGACCCTTTAATGTGCCGTCTTGCTATCGCTGCAAACCGGCCACATTCTATTCCTGGGGCATGCAAGGGAGGGATTCCCTTCCGCACCGGGGATCGGTCGCTCCAGAGCATATGTTTTGTTTCGGAGGTCTGGTATGAAAAGCTACGAGAAGTCATTTGAGCTCTATCAGCGAGCACGCGGCTCTTTAGCTGGAGGTGTCTCAAGCCAATTTCGAATGTACGAGAAACCTCACCCGATGTTTTACGCAAGGGCCGAGGGCTCACGATTGTGGGATGTTGATGGCAACGAATTCACGGACTTTGCTTTGAGCCAAGGGCCGATGATCCTCGGGCATTCTCATCCCTACGTCGTGGAAGCCGTGTCCAAAGCAATTCACTCAGGTCAACTCTATGGGGGGCAACACGAGGCGGAACTCGAGTTGGCCGAAAAGTTGACGCGCCTTATACCGTGCGCCGAGAGAGTTCGTTTCAGTTTAAGCGGTTCGGAAGCCATTCAAGCTGTCCTTCGATTGGCCCGTGCGTACACTCAAAAGCCCAAGATCCTGAAATTCGAGGGACACTATCACGGATGGCTCGATAGTGTTGCGTTCAGCATTAATCCTGCGGTTTCTGTGGCGGGCCCGGCGGAAGCACCTCATGCCATTCCTTGGTGCGAGGGTATAGCGGCAGGATGTGAAAGCAACTTGATCGTTCTGCCCTGGAACAACGTCGACGCGGTTTCAAGAGCCTTTGATCGACAGGGTAGCGAGATTGCCGCGGCCGTATGCGAACCGGTCATGTGCAACAATGGGTGCATTCCACCTGAACCCGGGTTTCTCCAGGGCCTTCAGCAACTGTGTCAAGGACACGAGGCACTGTTGATATTCGATGAGATCATCACCGGTTTCCGGCTGGCGTTAGGAGGAGCCCAGGAGTACCTGGGGATTATTCCGGATCTCGCGGTCTTTGGCAAAGCGCTCGCGAACGGGTTCCCCATCAGCGCCATCGCTGGGCGCGATCATGTCATGAAGTTGTTGTCTGAAGGCCGGTGCATTCACGCGGGCACCTTGAATGCCCAGAACACGGTGGTCGCTGCGGCATTGGCCACTCTTCAGTTTTTGGAGAACGACTCTAGCCGGATATACGCCCGGCTGTTCAAAATGGGACAGGATCTCCGCGCCGAACTGGGGGCGGCGGCGGCGCGCTATGGACACGAGGTCCTGACGCAGGGAATCGGGCCAGTGTTTCACATGGGATTCACTCCCGTCAAGAAAGTCACGGATTACCGAGGAACTCTCGGTTACGACCAACAAAAGTACCTTGCCTTTTGCGACGGAATGCGGGAGCGAGGTTTCCGTTTGATAGGGAGGGGAATCTGGTACATCTCTGCGGCACACAACCAAGAGGATATTGAGAAATGTATTCTCGCCGCCAGGCAAACGTTGGCGGAAATGCGCGATTAGTGCTGGGTGCGAATCAGACGGTCTGGATGCGACGGGGTAGACTGGCCGAGCGGTATTAATGGCGCAGAGATTTCGAGCTGAGCTTGAACGCATCTCTGCCTACATGCGCTGGCCCCCCGTGGGCGACAACGCCCGCACACCACCGATTTGGCCGGGGGCTTATTCCGCCACCTTGGCCGCTAGTTGAGCCGCTTGCTCGAATGTGTGGTTGCTGCGCGTAATGAACAGGCCGTGATCTGCTTCATCTTCACCTGCCAAGCCCTGATGCCGAAGGCAACCACCACGAAGGACCCTCTTACCCTCCCTTAGCAGGCTTACGGGACAACGCTCAAAACCACTCAGCACTTGACAAAGGAACGTGTTGTTGCGTAAAGTTCCTGCTCGGATCGAACATACCAGGCACTTTGAATCTTGCTGCGGGCAAACACGATCCATGAATACTCGGCAGTCAGTGATCGTAGACATTCTTCAAAAAGACGAACGTGTGAGCGTGCGGCGGTTGGCCGAACAGCTTAACGTCTCGCAGATGACTGTTCGCCGGGATATGGCGATGCTCGAAGAGCAAGGTTTTCTTATTCGCACGCACGGTGGAGCACTTCCGGCAGACAAGCTTCGTTACTTACACCGGGCATTTCCTCATTACAGCGTGAGCCCGCAGAAAGTCGCTGTTGGAAAACTTGCCGCCAGCCAAGTGCGGCCGGGGCAAACCGTGATGGTTGATGCGGGGACAACGGCCCTTGAGGTGGCGCGGAATCTCCCGAGGGACATCGACGTTACCGTGGCCACCACCTCAATCTGGGTTGCGCAGGAACTATACGGGTCGCCGTTCCACCTTGTGCTCTTCGGCGGCTTTATCCGCGAGGGCTTCCCAAGCACGTATGGGCCTCTGACGGAAGCCATGCTGAAGGACTTTCACGTTGATATGCTGTTCGTCGGCTGTGATGGCGCCGACAGTAAGAGTGGTTTCTACACCACTGATCTCGGCACCACCAGCCTTGAGCAACTTGAGATCAGTATCTCCGACTACGTAGTTGTAGTTGCGGAAAGCGCAAAATTTGGCAGTAAGGCTTTCGTCCGTTATGCTACGCCGGACCAGATTGATGCCGTGGTGACTGACACAGGATTGTCACTTGCAGACCGCAAGAACCTTGAGGATAACGGCATCAATGTACTTCTAGCCGAGGTGGAGTGAAACATGGGTAAATATGACGCTGTGGAAGTGCAAGGGCCGGAGCGCGAGACGGCGTTGGCGGCCATCCAGGATCAAATAGCTGCCTGGGGTTTGAAGATGCCACCAGTAACCCCGTTGCCGCTGCATTTCGGCCTAGACCAATTCATGGAGATCGGTGAAACGGAGTTCTGGGTCGCGAACGAAACGGAACACGGGTATTGTGGCAAGCTTCTCTTTGTTTTTGACGGCCAGACCTGCCCGTACCATCGTCACAACAAAAAGCACGAGACCTTTTTCATCTTGAAAGGTTCCCTGCGCATGAAAGTGGGTGAGGAAGAACACCTTATGCGCGAGGGCGATCTGCTCGTCATGCCACCGGGCGTGGGGCATTCCTTTACCGGCGTTGGTCCGGCGCTGGTCTTGGAAGTTTCCATGCCATCGATTCTTCAGGACAACTTCTTCGTTGATAAACGGATCGGGCAGGATGGAGTCATCTGAAGCCGGGGGGAGAGCCTCGCAAGGGCGAAACACCAAGATGCCATTCCCCCGCGCGCACACACCCAAAGCAAGGCTGGGTGATAATGGACAAAGTATTCTGCCGAAGGCCGAATGGGCATTGTCACGCGTCTTTTACGCTGGGGAACGGCCTGCTTCCCTTCCTGACACTCACCGGCGGAGGGCATGTCGCAGATGTGCGGCTCGAGGATTCCACCGGTTTCCCCAATACCTGTCTCCTGTGGGTCCCGCCATGCGATACCATAGAACCTTATCGCTACCGCGCTGACATTCATTCCGCGAAATGCGGGGCCAGCCCTGGCGGCAGAGCGTATTCAGGTGGTGCTCAAGAATTGTCAGAAGCAGCGGCTTGGTATGCTAGGCAGGTATGTTTTTCCTGAACCCACGCGAGTCCCGGCAGACTTAGGGATGCTGCTCCGGATTCACGCCAGCGCTGAGCGCCTGCGCGAGCAAGTAGCGGCACGGGCATCCGGAAAACAAGTGTTGGAAGCTGCGGAAGGATGTTTCCGAGCCATGCTGGACTGGCAAAAGAAAAACGGCTTCTTTCGCGCTTACGGCGCGGGGACGAAAGTCGTTTTCAACAACTTTATCTGCTATCCAAGTTACTCCCATTGAATGAAGTACGAAAATCGTGGCTCAATCCATGGGTTAGAGAACTCTAAGTTAAGGAAAAGAAAAATCATGCTGAGGGCTTTGAAAATCCAGGCATCGATTCTTTTCGCTTCTGTTTTCATTTGTCTGAGCTTCTCAAATGGGCGCGCGGCAGGCCCTGAACTGTCTCTGCGAAACTCAGCGGTAGTAGTGGATGTCAGCGAAGCTTCGTATGTGCACTATACCGTCAACGAACTCCGTCAGCAGATCAAGGCTCTTACCGGGAGCGCGCCAGTCTTGTATTACGACCTGAAAGAAGCTATGCAGCAGCGCGGGGTGCTGGTGGTTGTGGGACGAGGGATGGCGGCCCAGTTGACGCAAGAAGACAGCCGGGCGCCTCAAATCACCGACCAGGAGCCGGGAGAGCAAGGGTTCGTCCTGAAAGCCCTGCAACTAGCCGGGAACAAAGACGTGGTCTTGGCGGCGGGCAGCGACTCGGCGGGCACGAACTATGCGGTGATGCAGTTGCGTCAGATGCTGGCAGAATCAGCCTCGGGTCTCGCCGTGCCGGGGAATATCGACCTAAAGGAAAAGCCGCAATTCAAAGAGCGCGCACTGTATCTGCACCAGCACTGGCGATACAACTATCCGTACGCCACGTGGAGCTGGGGCGTGGAGGACTGGAAGCGGGCGCTGGACATGGCGGCTTACCTCCGCGTCAACCTAGTGATGCTCTGGCCGCATATGGACATGATTGCGCCACCGTTGAGCGTTCCGGAGCAGGACTACCTGGCGGACATCCGGGAGATGATCGACTACGCGCACCGCAAGCGGGGAATTAAGATTTGGATGGTCGAGGGCGCGAATGTGCTGCTGGACTCACCGGAAGTAAAGCAATTGCCGGTGGAGCGGCGGGATTACTACGCCTACGCGAACATGGCAGGGGGCGGGCTGAAGAATCCTGCTGACCCGAAAAAGTTTGCAGCTTTGATGGCCAACCGGGAAGCCCTGTACCGCGCCGTGCCCAACGCGGACGGTTATTCACTGATCGATTCCGACCCTGGTGGCTGGCTGGGCAGCCCGGCGAGCGAATTCGTGGACCTCTTCGTGGGAAATCGCAAACTGCTCGGCCAGTACCACGAGCGGCCGCGCGAGGCGGCGCTGGTCTACTGGCTGCTCGCGAGTTGGGGAACGGGAACGGCGGAGGAAAACTGGCGGGATGCCATGCGCGGCATGGAGCAGCGGGTGAGCGACCCACGCGAGTATTTGGTTATCTGGGCCCCTCAACTCCGATTGGCCAAGGAGCTCGGGGTCTTAGGTAAATCGCTTTTTTTTCCTTACGGGATCATCGAAGGCGAGCCCACCTTTCCCTTGACGAATCTTAACTTCGCGGAAATTCGCAAAGCCCTTGAGTACACATCCGGGTACGCGGGGTTGGAAGGAACGATGGCGAATTCGCAGACCTTCCTCATGCAGCTACCCAACCTCTACTACTTCACGCATTTTGGCTGGAGCGACACAGGGGACAAGGTAAACGATCTCGGAGTGCTGCAAGCGCTGGGAAAGCTCTTGTTTCCCGAGAAGGCCGATCTGCTTGCCGAGGCGTGGGCACAATTGAAAGCGCCCGGATCCGAGGCGGCGCTCGCGGCGGCTGGGCGCGTGGACGGGATGGTGAAGAGCGGCCACACCGGCCGTGTGGGAACAGTAGGAAGTTACGTGTTCCCCGAACCCACCCAGGTTTTGGTTGACTTGGTGACGATGTTGCGTGTTCACGCCAGTGCAGAACTCGTCCGCGAGCAGGTTGCGGCCTCCCGCCCGGAAGCGGAAGTCGTGGGGGCGCTGGAGGGTTATCTTCGCGAAATGCTCGATTGGCAAAAGAAGAATGGTTTCTTCGGTGCTTATGGAGTGGGAAAGCGAGTGGTTTACGATAATTTTGTTCATGGGCCCGACGCGCAGGTGGTCCGGGCGGCGATAGAAAAGTTTGCCAGCGAGCAGAGGCGACGAGAGCAGTTGGAATCCACGATTGTGAACCAGTTGTCGGGCTATGGCTATAACGAAGGGATTCTCAAAGCCTTTGCCGGGCAGCTTTTTGGAACGTACAAGCCATCACTGGGGGAGATTGAAAAGAAAATTTTCTTGAGATCGCCACCGCGGAGTGACCTTACACCGTGGGCACAGCCTTGAAAGTGTTTGCTTACGCCGATCGGTTGGAGTATCATTGAAACGTCCGGGACTGAAATGGAAATTCCGGATTAGAACGGCATGACGGGCGACAGGGAAACCCAACAAAATTCATCAACGAGGCCCACAATGGTATCGGAAACTGTTCAGTTTTGCCTAAACGACCGGCAGGTCCAACACTTCCAGGACGAGGGCTACTTAATCATCGAACGCCTCTTCACCGACGCTGAATTGCAGCCCGTGATCGATGAGATCAGCGCCGAGCTTGACAAACGCTGCCGAGAGGCCGTAGCTGAGGGCAAGCTATCGCGGACGTACGAGGAATATGATTTCGAACACCGCCTGGCCCATGTCAACCGGGAGAACAAGGAAATCCCCAAATCGATGTGGGCCACGAAGGTTGTCCTTCCGAGTTTCTTTGGTCTCATGACGAATTCCAAGCTGCTCGACGTCGCCGAGCAGTTCTGCGGCCCGGAGCTGATCGCTTCGAGCGTCTATCGGCTGCGACCGAAGGTGCCGAGCCACTCGTGGAGCCCGGTGCCATGGCATCAGGACTCGGGCTATTTTGAACCTTACTGCGATCTGGGGCTTATCATGACCGTTTGGGTGCCGCTGGTGGATGCCACCGAGGAGCGCGGCTGCCTGTGGGTGATGCCGCGCATGCACAAGGGCGGACTCTTTCTCCACAAGCCCGATGACGCGAAATTTTATCTGGTCATACCTGACGAGGAGTTCGCCGGTCACCAGGCCGTGCCGGCTCCGGTGCCCAAGGGCGGTGTCCTGCTTCTGACCAACCGCACTCCTCACGCCAGCTTCGAGAATAAGACCGATGTGGTACGCTGGAGTATGGACCTGCGCTACCAAAGCGCCGCGCTGCCGACCAACGCACAGATCACCCGCCTGCCCGGCGAAGCCAGCAGTTCGACGAGCGTCGGCGTGCCCCTCGCCTGCAATCCACCCGAGCCCGACTTCCTCGTCCGCAGCCAAATCCGGCCCCATGAGGTGATGAAAACCGCGGAGGAATTCATCGCACTGCGCAAGAACCATGTCGAACAGGTGGCCACTGACCGCTGGGGTTACTCAGTGGCAAAAATCGATGAACTTCGGTAAGCGATACTGACAGCCCGAAGGTGAGCGGCGTATACTCCGCGTTGCTCTAAGCATGTCGCGTGCTTCGATGGATACTGAATCCAGGCAAGATTCGGTAGAATCTCGTCAGAAGCTTATTTTGGAACTCTTCCTAAGAGAAGTGGAGCATCAGCATATCTATTCCGAGGTGGAGTGAGCGATGGGCAAATACGACGCGGTAGAGGTTCAAGGGCCTGAACGCGAAAAGGCGTTGGCGGAAATCCACGACCAGGTCGCTGCCTGGGGCTTGAAGATGCCGCCGGTGACCCCGTTGCCGATGCAGTTTGGCCTGCACCGCTTCCGGGAGATTGGCGAGACTGAGTTTTGGGTGGCCAACGAGGCCGAGCTCGGGTATTGCGGCAAGTTACTATTCGTTTTTGATGGCCAGACCTGCCCTTACCATCATCACCGCATGAAGCACGAGACCTTTTTCATCGTCAAAGGAACCGTGCGCATGAAGGTCGGCGAGGAAGAGCGCCTCATGCGGGAGGGCGACCTGCTGGCCATGCCCCCGGGCGTCGGCCATTCCTTCACCGGCGTGGGCCCCTGCCTGATCCTGGAAGTTTCCATGCCCTCCATTCTCCAGGACAACTTCTTCGCGGATAAACGGATCGGCCAGGATGGGGTGATTTAGAACCGGGCGGGCGAAATCCCGAGGGGCAGAACAGCGCGAGGCTTTCGCTCTGGGGGACGGCCTGACTTGTGCAGTGACGCTCACTGGCGGCGGTGCGAACCTGGTGCGGGCTGCCCGCAAACTGATGGGGGGGTAAACCAGGGCAAGAAATATAGCTCAACAAACTTCAGTAAAATGTCGCATTTGCGCTGAAGTCGAACAGACACAATTTCCGTTCCCGCCGAATGCGGTCAACATTGCCAGTAACTGCGCTATAGCAAACGTGTGCTTGGCCAGAGAGTATTTATCCATCACGATCAACCCCGCCTGTGCAGGGTGAGGTCCACATGTTATGGCTCCACGTCAACAGAAGGAATGGTCTTCTCCAATCCCTCAACTCCCTCCTTCGACGTGCACACGCCGATCTCCAAGTGCTGGCGGATAATCTGTCCTGGCTCAAGGAACTTCAGTTTTCCGCGCTGACGAGCTTCAGCTCGCGGCTCAATCCAGCAATTCGCTGGCTCCAAGGCCACCGTGTAAACTCCTTGCGCCAGCATCTTCCATTCCCAGAAGTGCGGCAGCTCTTTCCAGCGGTACCGCACGTAGGCGCCGAAAGGAACCAAACCCTTGTTGATTAGGGCTGCGGTCACATAGCCATTGACGTCTGGGACCACCTCATGCCGGAAGACCAACTCTTGGAACCCGGGCATGGGATCTTGGAACCGGCGATAGAGGTCAGGCTGCGCAACTTTCTGCCGTCCCACCGTCACCACGCTCTTCGTCGGTGAAAGCAGGAGCGTATCGCCACTCAGGAGCGGAAAGCCGAAGTTGAGGTGATAGAGCATCATGAATGGGGAGGAGGTGTGGCCTTCGTTTTCGATTGTGTCTTCGACGGTCACACTATTGGCTCCCAGCCGGGTAGAGATCTTGCGGGCCATAGTCAATTTTGGCGTCACGGAGGTTGTTTCGGAGACTTTCCCTTGCACCCACATCACATACTCATCACCCTGCCACTCGCCATCCGCCTGGACGTTGCGCGCGGGAATATAAGTAATCCGTCCGTGCTGGCCCAAGGTTTCTCCTTCATCCATACCGGACGGGCCCACGTAGGTCAACCCGCAGGTCGTGAGCAGTCCGCCGAAAAAGCCGCGGAGCCACCCTCTACCTGTCGGTTCAAAGAAAGCCGGTGCCACATCGCCCGTACTCGACCGCCAGCACAGCGAGCGCCCCGCGTGGTCAGCCTCGGAGATATCCATTCCGCGGTCCGGCAAGACGACGAAGCGGAAGCCGGTGCCGCTGCGGACCTCGACCGCCCGTACGCCGTTTTCGTTGCCATCGTTCAGGGTAAAGTTGCGAATTCCACCCAATTGCGAAATGTTGCCCACCCGTGCCATCAACTCACGTCGTGTCCAGTTCCTTCCGAACAGATGGCTCATGTGCCAACACTCCTTTCGCCTTTGACTTACGCCAACACGTCGCCCAGGCAAGCACGCAGTCTGGGCATGGACGGCCAACCGCTACCACCGGACGCCACAGTGCGAAGAAAGGCATCCATCCTTCCTGGCGCCGCCGCTGGCCGCTCTCATCAGGATTGCGGCGGCCCCTGAGAACTAACCCTCTTCAGTCCGAAACGGATCAAAACCTGCTCGCCAAGCCTAATGTGAACATGGCTGCAACCAGGATCGCTAGCCCCGCCGCTTGGAGGTGCAACGGGCGGCCGTGGATCCCCTTCCATTCACCGGTGAAGAAACCCCAGCTATTTGCGACGAGCACCGTGGTAGACAAAAAAACGGGCCAACCGATGGCTGGCCCCAGGGAACCCATTACATTGGCCCCGACGCCATACATAACCGTGCCCGAGATCCACATCAGGCCCATCACCGGGGTCAGCAGCCAATACTTGCTCGTCCCGAAGCGGAAGGTACTCCACGTCCGATTCTTTCTCAGGAGATACAACGAGTAGATGAGACTGGGGAAGAAGCCGGCGTTTGCCACCAGGAGCCACACGGCATTACCCGCGGAGGTTGGATTCGCCCCGAAGTTGATGGCCTGCTTTTGGATTTCGCTGCCGTATGCGAAGGCAATGTTGATAAAAGGGTTCAAGACACCGCAGAGAATACAGACGATCAAACCTGCGAGGAAGCGGCCGCCACGGACGAGCCCTGTGTCCACCGGGGCTTGGCCGGAACGCGCCTTTAGGATCTGATCCCGCTTCTTACCGGCAATCGAGAACAACACAACGGCGATCGTCAACAGAACGACCCCCACAAGGGTGGCAATCCCTGAAGGAGCCCATAGCTGCTCACGATGCTGTCCGATCAGAGGGACTAGCGATCCGACCGAAGTGCCCAATCCCATGATTATGGCGGTGCCCAATGCCAGTCCCAGCATATCGATCCCGAGACCGTAGAGGACCACGGCTAACCCCCAGAGGAATCCGAAAAACAGAGTGCGCACAATGACCTCATGGGGAGTGGCGCCAAAAACGGAGACTAGGTTCGGAACGGTCACCAAGGCGAAAGGCCACGGCAGAATCACGTAGGCAAAAACCGAATACACCAGCCAAATATTCTCCCACGACCATTTTTTCAGATACGGCATGGGGGTTAGCACGGTACCTTGCACAATCCCCGCCAGTAAGATAGTCAAGAAGCCAGAGCCCACAAAGGGAAGCATTCTGTTCACCTTCCGTCGCAGAGGGTTAGTCTATCGCTTGCTTCTGAAGGTCGTCTTTGCCTATCGCCAAGGAGGGACAGGCCCACTCTCTAACCATTGGCTTCGCGCCCAGATTAGCATCATTTCACTAAGCCTAATTCATTCCTTTCAGGGCTTCTTCCATTGCTGCAATAAGACGCGGGGTATAGTTATCCCATTGACGGAAAAAGTTCTGGAGCCGCTCAAAAGGTGTGTTGCCCGTGCTCTGCAATTGTATCTTCGTGTAGTCCGCTTCCGCCAAGAGCTTGTCGATGGCCGGTGACTTGAGTTTTTTCAATATCTCCGCCATGCCGGGCCAGAGCCACACGGTTTGATAGCCATGTATTCCTTGCCATGCCTTCGTGGCCGTCAGGAACGCCCGGAACTTCTCCCTATCCACCTTCTCCTTAGAAGCCGCGACAAAGTCAAGATAGGCGGCTTGCATGCGCAGTTGGTAGATCAGATCGGATATGAATCGCTGCGGACTCCCGAATAACAGCCCCCGCAAGGGACCGGGAAGTAGGTTCTCATTGCGTAACGCCTCGAGTTTGTCCGCCATCGCGCGCATTAACTTTGAGTCCGGACCCGTCAAGGCTTGCCACGTCCTGACGAGTAATTGACCCTGCCCTGTAAGCAGTTCGTCGGCAAACTGAACGTAGTCGCCCTCCGAGACGGGTTGCCCCTTCGCCCCTCGGGCAAAGGCAAAGGTATTGGGCAACTGCACACAATGGGTTTGCGCGTTGCCGACCACTCCACCTGGTGCGCGAGCTGCCCCCGCTTTGAACGCGGCGTCACCCCCGAAGTTCGTCATCGGAAATGAAGGCTCTCCCTCGATGGCCCCGTAGTTGAACGCTAGGGAGTTGGATGCCAGCCCCATCTTCTGCGCCAGTTGCAGGTCTGTGCCGTTCGGTGGCAGGTCCATGGTGTGAATCGTAATTCCCCAGGGACTTGGGTCAGCCTTCTTGAGCTTGGTGAGGACATCTTCGGCTTCCGCGGGCGTTCCCCAGGCAAAGTCGCCTGTCGCGTAGTAGCGACAATACGCCTCCCACCCGACATGCATCCAATAGTACAACTCAATTCCCGGCCGCAACCGATCGAACATCTTTCGATGTTCCATCAGGAGATTCACAAATTGGTCGTTGGTGGAGCCGGGATACCCACCCGGATCACTGTCGATGATGGCGACGCCGTCCATCTTGGCGAGCGGTCGAAGTAACTCCTCCCGCCATTTGATCATCTTGCCCAGAGCTACAGGATCGGCAGGATTGATGTATGTCGAACTCGCATACAAGTACCTGCGCTCAAAGCTATACTTGGCTGCCACCTTGTTGTTCACCACAGTATTGGGGCAGAGGGCGAGGAGCGCGCGCATGCCGAATTCCTCGTGCAACATATCGATAACCTTCGCGGTCTTCTCGATGTTGACACGATCGCTGGGAGTCAGCGGCTCCGGCATCGTCTCCAACGCCGGCCAAATTAACAGCATGTTGTAACCAAGCTTCTTAAGCCCGTCCGCATACCCCCGCCACTCCTCCACGGTCCAGGTGCGGGCGGCATAGGGATGGTTGTACGGCCAGCCTTGGTGAATATACATCCCCAATATTCCGTCGGAGGCCCCCCGCTCTTCTCCTCCGGCAAACAAAGAAGTGCCAATCCCCGGCCGAACTGCCAGACCGGCTACACCGCCCATCAAACAAAGAAAGTCTCTCCTCTTCATCTGCTCCTCCTGCCGACGCAGCCTCTCAATTGCAAATTCTGGCGATGAGGCACGTCAGAGCATTCGCTTGGAATGAATCCCCTCTGCACTTGCATCAGCCTGGCCAGGCTACTTCATGTTTTCCAGTGTCTCCTTCATCGCCGCAATGAGCCGCGGAGTGTAGGTCTCTGTTCTCCGCAGGCCATCCGCGACGCGGTCAAACGGCGTTTTGCCCTCTCCCTTCTCATCCAAGACGGCATCCATTGTCGGAGACTTCAGCTTGCTCAGCGTTTCGTGCAACTTGGGCCACCACCAGGCGCATTCATAGTATTACATGGTTAAGTAGCGCGATGGAGACGCAGTTGGAAGCCGCAAAACATGGGCATATATTGAATGTTTGCCATCTTCTTGTGCGGCTTCTGGCCACATCGTTCAAAGACGCATTTTT
>Ga0187848_10002945_pt1 | contig 12922 bp, 9 predicted proteins | sample June2016WEW_4_40_FD_132424 | JGI IMG/M metagenome (GOLD analysis project Ga0187848, IMG submission 132424) | Peatland microbial communities from SPRUCE experiment site at the Marcell Experimental Forest, Minnesota, USA - June2016WEW_4_40 | ecosystem: Environmental > Terrestrial > Soil > Wetlands... | reverse complement strand
TGGTAGATTTTTTCCTCGCCTTCGTTTTTGAGCAGGCTGCTGGTGACGCTGATGGCCACCGCGAGCAACGGGATGAGCGCCAGCAGCGTCGTATAGGACAACGCCGCCGCGCGGACGGGACAGCGGTTGCGCACGAAACTCCTGATGACCAGCGCGCAAAGGTGCGCGAACCGCTCGAGCCGGCTCAGTTCGCTTTCCGCGCCGGAGTAAACGCCGGTCAAAATTTTAATGAGACGTGAGAACGGCTTTATTGCCATGCGTTGCGCCACGCTAACAAACCCATTCGCCAAGTCAATCGGCGGGCGAATCCGCCTTCATTAAAATTCCGGCGCGATAAATCCGCTTTATCACCACTGCAAAATCAGCACAATGTCCGTGCAGGCATCCGTAGCTCAATTGGATAGAGCTTCTGACTTCGGATCAGAAGGTTGCAGGTTCGAGTCCTGCCGGATGCGCCAAAAAAATCGGTGTCGGATCAATTCATGAAACAACCCGGCAAGCGCAATTTCATTTGCGTACTTTCCCTGCTGTTTTTTGCCGGGATGGCCACCCTGGCGCCAGCGGCCGGTGACACTTTGGCCTGGCCCGCACTTGCTTCCCAAACGCGGCCGTGGACCTATTGGTGGTGGATGGGCAGCGCGGTGGACAAGACGAATCTCACCCGGGAATTGCAGCGTTACCACGACGCCGGGCTGGGCGGCGTCCACATCATCCCGATTTACGGCGCGAAAGGCTGGGAGTCGAATTACATCAGCCACCTTAGTCCAAAATGGATGGCGATGCTGGGCTACACCGTTTCCGAGGCGCACCGGCTGGGTCTGGGTGTGGACATGACCACCGGCACGGGCTGGTGTTTCGGCGGGCCGCAGGTTTCCGATCAAGACGCGAACGCGAATGTCGTCGTGAAAACTTACGACCTTGGCGTTGGTGAAAGACTAAAAGAAAAATTCAAACGCGAATCCATTCAAGCACTCGTTGCCTTCGGGCCAGATGGAAAATCAATTGACCTGACAGCTTCCATTTCCACCAATGGCCAGGTGTTCTTTTCTCCGCCCGGAAACCGGGTTGGAACCGAAACCTCCGCGCCTCCCAAAACCTGGAGAGTTTATGCGATTTCGCAAAAGCCGTCCGGCCAAAAGGTAAAACGCGCCGCGCCGGGCGGGGCCGGCTGGATGCTGAACCCGTTTTATCCGCCGGCGATGAGCGATTATCTCCGCCGCTTCACCGATGCGTTCGCCAATTACGACGGGCCGAAGCCGCGCGCACAGTACCAGGATTCCTATGAATACAAATCCGACTGGGCGCCGGATTTTTTTGCGCAGTTTGAAAAGAGGCGTGGATACAAGTTGCAAACCGAACTGCCCGCGCTCTTCGGCACGAATCAGGACGACCACGCCGCGCGCGTCCAATCCGATTACCGCGAAACCATTTCCGACATCATGGTGGAGGAATCGGAGCCGCGCTGGATTAAGTGGTCGCATGAACACGGTTTCATCACCCGTTACGAGGCGCACGGTTCGCCCGGCAATCTGCTCGACCTCTACGCCGTGGCCGACATCCCCGAGACGGAATTTTTCCGCACCAATCGAAATCCGCTGGTTTCCAAATTCGCCTCGTCCGCCGCGCACTTGCGGGGTGACAACCTGGTCGCGGCCGAGACCGGCACGTGGCTGGCGGAACATTTCACCGAGACCCTCGGGGAAATGAAATCGCTCGTGGATGAAATGTTTCTCTCGGGCGTGAACCACATTTTTTACCACGGCACCTGTTATTCGCCCGACGAAGCCGGCTGGCCGGGCTGGTTGTTTTATGCCTCAACGGAAATGAACCCGCGCAATTCCATCTGGCGTGACGCGCCTGCGCTCAACGATTACATTGCGCGTTGCCAGTCCATTTTGCAGTCGGGCAAACCGGACAACGATGTGCTGCTCTACTGGCCGGTTTATGATTATTGGAACGAGGCCACCAACCGGCTGCCAACGCTGCAGGTGGAGTCGCAGCAAATCTGGTTTGAAAATCAGCCCATCGGCAAAACCGCGCATGAACTTTGGAACCGCGGCTACGCCTTCGACTACGTTTCCGACCGGCAATTGCAAACGGCCAAAGTGACTGATGGGAAAATCCAGATGCCCGGCGGAAATTATAAAGTCATCGTCGTGCCCCCCTGCGGGCACCTGCCGCTGAAGACCGACCAAAAACTCCTCGCCCTTGCCCGGTCCGGCGCGACGGTGATTTTTCAGGATGATTTTCCGACGGATGTTCCGGGTTGGGGCAACCTGGAAAAACAACGGGCAGAATATAAGAACGCCATGGTCAACCTTGAACGGAGCCACCCGGCCAGCCTGCTGGAGCAAACGAAAGTCGGCCGGGGCCAGATTTTTGTCGGCCGCATCGGGATGGCCTTGTCATTGGGAGGCGCCACTCGCGAGCCGATGACCGACAACAGCCTGCTTTTTGTCCGTCGCACGTTTGACGGTGGTTATTGTTATTTCATCGCCCATCGTGGCGACAAAAGGTTCGACGGGTGGGTGACGCTTGCCTGTGCCGCAAAATCCGCCGTCATCCTCGACCCGATGAACGGCAGCGTTGGCATCGCGGCGCTCAACCAGACCAGCGGGCAGGCCCAGGTTTATTTGCAGCTTCAACCCGGTGAGTCGGTGATGCTGCGGGTCTTCGCCAACCGCAAAATTGACGGCCCGGCCTGGAATTATTGGCGCCCGGCTGGTCCGGGCGGTGAAATCAAAGGCGGCTGGCAGGTGGAATTTATTTCGGGCGGGCCGACGTTGCCGGCGCCGCTTGAAACCACGAAGCTCGCATCCTGGACGGAACAGGGCGACACCAACGCGCAAAGTTTCGCCGGCACAACGCGTTACTCGATCACCTTTGATGCGCCCGATCCCCATTCCGGACCGTGGCAGCTTGACCTCGGCGATGTTCGCCAAAGCGCGCGCGTCCAGCTCAACAGCCGTGATTATGGCACGCTCATCACGCCGCCGTTCCGCGTGACGGTGGATAATTTGAAGCCGGCCGGCAACCAACTTGAAGTCGAAGTCACGGGCGTTTCAGCCAATCGCATCCGCGATCTGGACCGGCGCGGCGTGCCGTGGAAAAACTTCCGTGACATCAATTTCGTGGATATTGACTACAAGCCGTTCAATGCGGCCAATTGGCCGCTGATAGATTCAGGCCTGCTCGGCCCGGTGACGTTGACGGCAGTGGCACCGGTGCAGGTCAGGTGATACCGGCTGGAAATCACTCGTGACTGGACTTGCCCGGGTATTCCTGGTCGAACCACGCCTTCAATTCGGCATTGAGCCGTTTCAAGTCCGGCGTTGCGCAATACCGAAGGCAGAATCTGGCGCGCAGATTGTGAACAACTAATTTTTGTGCTTTGCCGGGCAGTCGCTACGATGGACCCGATGGCTGACGCCTACGAACAACTGCTCGACGCAACGATTCAACATCTGGATGATTTGAAATCGCGCGGCGTCCGCCACGTCGCCGTCGCGCCGGAAACGCTCCACGCCCTGGCGCAACCCACGCCACGGCCAGTTGAAGGCAGGGACACACGGCCCGCGCGTCCGGCGGAAGTTCCAACTTCCCCTTCGGACGAGCCGGCGGCTCGTCCCTACCAAAAAACAATCTCCGCGCCTGCCGCGGAACAGACGACATTACTCGCACTGCCCGATGAAACGGTTCCCAGCCAGAGCCCGCCGCTGGAGCCGCAGGCCAAGGCGGCGGCGTTTGCCGCGTTGCGCGCGCGCGCGCTGGCGTGCGTCAAATGTCCCCACCTCGCGTCGTCGCGCAAAAACGTCGCGTTCGGTGTCGGCAGCATTGACGCGCAACTCATGTTCGTGGGCGAGGCGCCAGGCGCGGACGAAGACGAGCAGGGCGAGCCATTCGTCGGCAAGGCCGGCCAGTTGCTCACGAAAATCATCCAGGCGACGGGACTGAAGCGCGCGGACGTTTACATCGCCAACATTTTGAAATGCCGGCCTGACACACCCGGCCAGACCGCCGGCAATCGCAAGCCGACCGCCGCCGAGATGGCCACGTGCATTCTGTATCTGCACGAGCAGATTGATTTGATCCGGCCCCGGGTCATCGTTGCCCTCGGCGCGACGGCGGTGGAAGGTCTGCTGGGCAAGACCTTGGGCATCACCAAGCTGCGCGGCACTTGGAAAACGTATCGCGGCACGCCGCTCATGCCGACGTATCATCCGGCGTACCTGCTGCGCAACCATGCCATGAGCGAGAAGCGCAAAGTCTGGGAAGACATGCTGGCCGTAATGGAAAAACTCGATATGCCCATCAGCGAAAAACAGCAGCGATTTTTCTTGAAGGTTTAATTCGCGGATTGCGTGGACCTCATTTTCCGCTATAACCACCCGCCATGCATCAAATCATCCAGTGGTTGGGCGATTGGTATAATCACGCGCTGCAAACGGGCGGTTATCCCGCCATCGCGCTCATGATGGCGGTGGAAAGTTCGGTGTTCCCCTTGCCCAGCGAAATCGTGATTCCACCAGCGGCGCATTGGGCGCACACGGGACAAATTCAGTTGAGCCTGTGGGGCATTGTGCTGGCGGGCACCATCGGGTCGTGGTTTGGCGCCACGTTGATGTATTGGGCGTCGCGGATTGCCGGCCGGCCGCTCGTGCTGCGCTTCGGCAAATACGTTTTCATTTCCGCCGAAAAAGTGGAAGGCGCGGAACGCTGGTCGGCGCATTATGGTTCGATGGGCATTTTCATTTCGCGCATGTTGCCGGTCGTGCGGCATCTCATCGGCATTCCGGCGGGCATCGTGCGGATGGATTATCTGAAATTTTCCCTGTTCACACTGCTCGGCTCGGGCATCTGGTGCTCGGTGTTGTGCTGGCTGGGCGTGAAGATGGGACAGGACGAACAATTGATGAAAGGCGAGTATCATCGCGTCACCCTCTGGCTCGCGGGCGCGGTGCTGGTGCTCGGCGGACTGTATTATTTCTTCGTCCACCGGCACATGAAGAAAAAACTTTGACACGGATTTCACGAATTTTCACAGATTCAATCCGTGAATATCTGTGTAATCCGTGTCTAATTTTGATTTGCGCCTTTGCGGCTTTGCGTTGAGATTCCGCCCGCCGCCTCCCCCCGGCTCCTATTTGACGAGCTGGAAGCTGAACGGATACTTGTAATCCTCGCCGTTGTTGGCCTTGAGGCCGGCAATAATGGCGAAAACCAGCCCGGCGAGGGCGATTAAAATTACAATCGGGAACAGCAAAAAGCCGACGCAGAAAAAGGACAACACGAATGCCACGATAGCACCGGCAAACGCGGTGATAAACACTGTAAGTTGAAAATTCAGCGCTGCCTTGCCGTGAACGTCCACGGAGGGGAATTCTTTCTTCTTGATCTGCCAGACCAGCAACGGGCCGATGATGTTCCCAAACGGAATGACGAAACCCGCCAGCGCGCTCAAGTGGCACAACATGTTCCAGGTGCGCGCCTGGCTTTCGTTGGAACCGGGAGCGGGTGCGGGTTGGCTGGGTGGAGGTGTCTGGGGTGGAGGCATTTGATTTTCTGACATAGATTTCCTTTCTTGGATTTGACCGCTGATACGCCGATTTGAATCGCCGCGCAAGAATGAATTTTACCGTAAAATCTCTTTGCGCCTTGGCGTCTTTGCGTTGAAATTCCTCCGTGCCTGCGACTGAAGCCATCCGCAAAAAACTGGGCGCCTTGCCGCACAAACCGGGCATCTACCTGATGAAGGACCGGTTCGGCACGGTCATTTACGTCGGCAAGGCGCGCGACCTGCGCCAGCGCGTGAGCCAGTATTTCCATCCGTCGCGGCGCTTGGGCTGGGACTTGAAATTCAACGCGCTCGTCGAGGCCATCCATGATTTCGACATTCACGTCGTGCGGAGCGAGCCGGAGGCGTTCCTGCTCGAGGGCAAGCTCATCAAGGAAATTCACCCGCGCTACAACATCAGTTTCCGCGACGACAAACGGTTCCTGATGCTAAAAGTAAACTTGAACGACCCGATCCCCAACTTCGCCTTCACCCGGCTCCGGAAGGACGACGGCGCGCGTTACTTCGGGCCGTTCTCGAATTCGGGCGCGCTGCGCAACACGCTCGCGCTGGTGCGGCGGCAGTTCAACCTGCGCGGCTGCCGCGTGTTCACGCCGGGCGAGGCCGACTACAAGCATTGCCTCTACGCACACCTCAAATACTGCACCGCGCCGTGCATCGGCAACGTGACGCGCGAACAATACCTGGAGCAGATGAACGCCGCGTGCGATTTCATCGAAGGCCAGTGCCACGAAATGAAGGAACAGCTCGAAATCGAAATGCGCAAGGCCGCCGCCGCGCAGGATTACGAGAAAGCCGCCAGCCTGCGCGATCTTATTTCCGACTTGAAGGAAACGACGAAGAAAACTGAAAGGTTCGAGCGCATACCGTACACGTTGCCACTGGCGATTGACCCGCAACGCGATCTCACGGAACTGGCGAAGGTTCTTGGCCTGCGCGAACCGCCCCAACGCATCGAAGGGTTCGACATTTCGAACATCAGCGGCACATTTGCCGTCGCGTCGCTCGTGAGTTTTAAAAATGGCCGGCCTGACCGCGCGAATTACCGCCGGTTCAAAATCAAAACCGTCGAGGGCCAGGATGACTTTGCGAGCGTGGCCGAGGTCGTGAAGCGGCGATATTCGCGGCTTTTGCGCGAGAGCGAAGTTAAAGTAGGGCAGGCGGCTCGCCTGCCCGCGCGGAGCGAAGCGAGACGCGATGCGCTCGCGCTGGCGCGTTCGCTGGGCAGGCGAGACGCCTGCCCTACTTTACCCGACCTCATCCTCATTGACGGCGGCAAGGGACAACTGAACGCCGCCTGCGGGGAATTAAAGAAACTCGGCCTCGAAAGGATTCCCGTCATCGGGCTGGCAAAGGAATTCGAGGAAATTTATGTGCCGGGCGAAAGCAAACCGCTGCGGCTGGGACTGAACCATCCGGCGGTGAAATTATTGCAGCGAATTCGCGACGAATGCCATCGTGTCGCCAATTCCTACAACGCGCAGCTTCGCATCAAGCGCATTTCGGAGAGCGTGCTCGACGAGTTTCCCGGCATCGGCGAGCGGCGCAAGCAGGCGCTGCTGAAAAAATTCGGCTCGGTGCAGCGGTTGCGGACGGTGACAATGGAACAAATCGCCGCCGTGCCGGGCTTTGGCGGAAAAGCGGCGGCGGAGTTGAAAAAGTTTCTCGAAGCGCGGTCAACTCTGACTGGTTAACGAACCCGCCGTTACAGTTTGTTTCCCAGCAGCTTCTTCCAGTCCATAAGCGAAGCTGACAAAACCGGCCATCGGGGTTATGGCCCAAAGAACGATCACGACCAATTGACTGACAGTGAAGTCAAACCGCGGCAGAATCAGGCGGATAAAGACGACCAGCCAGGCGATTGCCAGAAGCATGCACGCCACTTCAACTGCCATCCGCGTTCGCTGGTTGGGAAAAACCGGGAGAAACCTGTAGGCAAATCGCCAGCTGGCAGCCAGCAAGACGGTCAATGCAACCGCAGCAAATCCCAGCATTCGCTCGGCCGAACTCATTTGATTGCCGCTCTTGAAAAGACCGAAGGCAGCCGCCGCGAGATACAGCACTCCCACGACTCCCAAAGCCAACAAATTCAAGCGCCGCTCCCCAAGTGGTGAAATCAAATCCCGTTTCCACCATGCCACCCGACCGGCTTCCCCGCCTTTTGCGAACTTCGCTTTGAGCACCCTGGCTTGACCGACTCGCTGGACGGCCACCGCAAAAGCCTGCTGCGCGTTTAATCCCAATTGCATTTGCTGCTCCACGGCGCCACGCAAATGGGCTTCCCATTCATCCAGCGGCTCGGGCGTTTTGATACCGGCGGCCCGCATTTGCCGCCGCCAGTCTGCGATGGCGTGGTCGAGGCTAAACATATCCGATGTGACCGGGCTGGCATTGATTGCTCACGGTTTGTTTCCCCGGCCAGAGAACCTTCCTCCCAATCGCTTCAAAAAATTCGTGCCAATTCATGGAATTCGTGGCTTAATTTTGCGATATGAACATTCAAGTGGCTGTTTTATGCGACGCCGCGACCGAGGACCACGGCAAGCTCAATCTCCTCGGCTCGTTCGACACGATTTACGCGCCGCAATTGCCCGCCGTGCATCCGCAATGCGCCGTCGCGTTGCGCGTCACGTTCAACGCCGGCGACGAGGGCACGCGCAAGCTCAAGTTGAACTTCGTCAACGCCGACGGCCACGCCATCATGCCGCCCATCGAAATCCCGGTGGCGGTCGCGCTGCCGGACGACGTGCATTTTCTCACGCGCAATTTCATCGTGAACATCCAGCAGTTGAAATTCGCCGAGGCGGGTTTGTATTCCGTGGATGTCCGGCTCGATGACAAATCGCAGGCGAGCATTCCATTGTCGGTCAAACACCTGCCGCAAGCGGTGGCGTAAGGAGCGCGGGCAGCCTGCCCGCGCGGCTCAAGACGGCTGCTGCGCCGGCGCAAGTTCTTCCCGTAGCGGCGACTCGGAAGAGCGCCGTTGTCTCAAACTTCAAAAAAATGGCGGCGCTCTGCCGAGACGCCGCTACGCCACGCGATTTTGGGCTTTGAACTTTGGGCTTTGGACTTTAATAATTCGCCGCATGGCGAATTCAAACAACGAAACGGTCCTGCAACTCGAACTGCCCGGCGTCAAAAAACTCAAGAGCGGCAAGGTGCGCGAAGTTTTCGACCTTGGCGACCGCCTGCTGTTCGTCGCCACCGACCGCCTCTCGGCGTTCGACGTGGTCATGCCCAACGGCATCCCGCGCAAGGGCGAGGTGCTCACGCAGATTTCGTATTTCTGGTTCGCGCAGACCGAATCGTTCCAGCCAAACCATTTGCTCTCCCACGCGACCGACCCGTTGCCGAAAAATCTTCAGCCCTTTGCCGGCCAGCTCGCGCGGCGCAGCATGATTGTGAAAAAGGCGAAGCCGCTCGCCATTGAATGTGTCGTGCGCGGCTACCTCGCCGGTTCGGGTTGGAAGGAATACCAGAAATCGCAGACCGTCTGCGGCATCAAGCTGCCGGCCGGTTTGAAGGAATCATCCGAACTGCCCGAACCGATTTTCACGCCCGCGACCAAAGCGGAAACCGGCCATGACGAAAACATTTCCTTTGCCCAAGCGGCAAAGATTGTGGGGGCGGACACCGCGGAAGAAGCGCGGGCGAAGAGCCTGAAGATTTACAATTCCGCCCGCGATTACGCGCGCAAACGCGGCATCATCATTGCCGACACGAAGTTTGAGTTCGGCCTGTTCGATGGCAAACTCATTCTGATTGACGAGGTGCTGACGCCGGATTCCTCGCGTTTCTGGCCTGCCGACCAGTATCAGCCGGGCCGCGGCCAGCCGAGCTTCGACAAACAATTCGTCCGCGACTATCTCGAAACGCTCGATTGGAACAAGACCCCGCCCGGCCCGGTGCTGCCGCTGGAAGTCGTTGCCAAAACCAGTGCGACCTATCTGGAGGCTTACGAGCGATTGACGGGGAAAAAGCTTTAATTCGTAGCGGCGGTCGGCAGACCGCCGGTAACTTGTTTTGACAAGCCGGAGAGATTGCGGCTTTCTGCCGAAAGCCGCTACGTCGGCAGGCGTTCACAAGCCGGAAGCTTTTGCCGCATTTTTAACCGTGCAAACTCTGGTCGAAGATTTTTTGCAATACCTGCGCCATGAGCGCGGACAGGCGGAGCACACGCAGAAAACCTACGCCGCGTTGCTCGGCAAATTCACCGCCTGGGCGCAGAAGCAGGGATTGAACGACTGGAAACAGGTCGAGTTGAAGCACCTGATGGCATTCTTGCAACACGAGCGCGAACGGCCATTGGCCGACGAGCCGAAGGAGTCCATCAAGCGCCTCAGCAGCGAGAGTGTTTATCTCGAAATCGCCGCCCTGCGGGCGTTTTATCGCTTCGCCGAAAACGAAAAGCTTTTGCCGGTCAACGTGGCGGAAAATTTGTCGCTGCCGCGCCGTTGGCAACGCCTGCCCAAGGCGCTGACCAACGACGAAATCACAAGGCTGCTGGCGCCTGATGCAGCAGAACAACCCACGCCCGGAAGCTTGTGCGACCAGGCGATTCTTGAACTGGCTTACGCCTCCGGTTTGCGGCTCGCGGAGCTTCGCAATGTGCGCCTGGAACAACTTCATCTCGATGCCGGCTTCATCAACGTCATCGGCAAGGGCAACAAGGAGCGCATTGTGCCGGTCGGGAAAATAGCCGTGGCAGCGTTGAACCGTTACCTTGAAGTTGGCCGACCCAGGCTCGTCACGCCACGTTCGCCAGCCAATGTTTTTTTGACGAAGCGTGGCACACCGTTCGCATCCGTGACGTTGTGGCTGCGGATTAAAAATCGAGTCAAGCGGATCGGTGTCGTGCGCAACATCACGCCGCACATGCTGCGGCACAGTTTTGCCACGCATTTGCTGGAGCACGGCGCGGACCTGCGGGTGATCCAGGAATTGCTCGGCCACGCGAACATCAGCACGACGGAGATTTACACGCACGTGACAGGGAACCGGCTGCGGGACATTCACCGGAAATTTCACCCGCGGGCATCGTGATCGGACTTTGGCCATTTTTTCGGGAGGAAACGCAATTTTTGGCAGACCATTTATTACTGCGGCGACACGGTTATTGGCCCGACTGTTCCTGAAGCCGCATCGCGTCCGCAAAGACGGCCAGGAGCACGTTTATTACCCGCGGGATGAAAGTTTGCGCGTGAGTCGTTCCCGTGTCACCCAGCGGAGCGATCTGCCTGCCGCGAATCACGCAGCCCGAACCGGCGCAAGCCCTCTTGTTGCATCAGTTGGGCTGGAGCTTGCCGGAAACAACCGCCGCCGAAAATCTACAAGGGGCAGGCACCGGAGGGGTGGACAACCTGAGTGGTGAAAGTTGCGAGTTTCCCCGGAAACTCAAAAATCGCCCGTCGAATCTGAGAAAGTCGGGCCAGCGAGGAACAAAATGAGTTTGCTGGTTTGCAGAATTTCTGCGGCAGCAAGGGCTAAAATTTTTCGAATGCAAAGACGCAAAGGCGCGAAGAAAAAAAACTCCGCGCCTTTTTAAATTTCTAAGGGGCCGAAACGGCCGCCGCTGTTCCATTCGGCGCAGCGGCGGCCGTCCTGAAAGCCTCGATGCGTTCGATGCGATGCCGGCGTTTCGCACCGTGCAGCTCAAATTCCACTTCGTCGCCGACTTTGTTGTTGAGCAAGGACTGCGCGACCGGCGAGAGATAGCTGATGACGCCCTTGTCCGGGTCGGAGTCCCAGGCGCCGAGGATCGTGAACGTTTCCGGCTGGTTCGCGCCCAGATCGGTGGCCTGCACAATCGTGCCGATGCTGACGATGTCGGTGCGCACGTTGGCAAAATCCGTGCCGCGGGCGCGGGTAAGCTGCGTTTCGAGTTCATCCTTGCGGCGCATGAGCATTTTCTGCATTTCCTTCGCCGCCTTGAATTCGTGATTTTCGCTGAGGTCGCCGTAACTGCGGGCGGTGGCGATTTCCCTGGAGTTGGCGGGAATTTTCTTCTGCACCAATTCCTGATACTCGGCCTTGCGGCGTTCGAGACTCTCCCACGAAACCAGCATGGAGCTGTCCTGTTTGGCCTGTTCGCCGGTGATGAGCGATTGGACGGCGGGATGACTTTTGACGAGCCGCGCCAGGAGCGAACGTTTGTCCATGTCATCGAACACCGGCGACAGTTGCAATGCGCGGGTGAGGTCCTTGACCACGTCGATGTCGGCGGACGCGGTCAACTCGGCCAGCAATTCGTGGTCGTCCAAAATGAATTCGCGCAGCCGGTTCGAGCGCTTTTCGTTGAATTGATCCCGTTCCATCGCGGTGAGCATGGCGCGAAAAACTTCCGGCCCGAGAATGTCGGCAAAGGCATCGCTGCGTTCGCGTCCGAGCCAGAGCAACAATTCGCTGCCCGCCGTGTGCTGATTGACCAGCCGGGCCAGCGTTTCCTTGAGCAAATCCATTTTGCCTTCCGAAATCAGCAAATTGGCAAACTCGCGGCACAATTTCGCGGAAACAAAATTCAACGAATTACGCAGCACTTCATGCCAGTGCTCGGGATTCGCAGCCTTGAACGACCCCAGTGCGTGGTGGTGTTTCGCAGCGGGAATTTGTTCCAGCACCGGACCGAATTTCATGTCCTGCGCCCAGATTTGCGCAGCGGTGATTTCGTCGGCCGCCGGTGGCAATCCGGCGATTTCGCGCAATTCGTCGCGCGCGAAAATGGCCTCCAGCGCGACCGACGGCTGCGTGCGTTGATACGACGCAATGTCCATGTTCAGCCCGGCGATGATTTCAGCGGCGGCGGCCTGCTTGTCGGCCAGGTCCGACGCGCTCTTCGACAATTCGCCGACCACCGCCACGCGCGCCTTCAAACCTTTTGCCGCGCGAAAATTCGTCATTAACCGGTCCTGCAACGAAATTTCCCTGGCTTGATAGACGACCGGCTCGGTTTTTTTCAGCGGCACGATGAAGTGTCCGTCCTTTTTCATTTCGCGCCGCGCGGTTTCCCACCATTTCTTCCAATCGTCGCGAATGACATCCGGCACGAGCGCCTGCTGGATCTGGTCCGCCGTTGCCTTGCCGCCGTAGCTGTTCAGTACGAGCTTGATCAAATCGAGATGATGCGCGGCCATCTGGCGCACGTTTTCCAGGTCGTTGGCCTTGCGCGCAAGAATGTGGTCCTTGGGAATCGGCTTGAGGCTCTCGACGGCGAAGCCCAAATCCATTGTGTGTCCCGGCTTGCCGGCGAAATCAATGGTGAACCGCGCAAAAACCGTGTCCACCGTTTTGATGCGCCCGAAGCCCCAACTGCGATGCATGCAGCAGCCGCTTTCCGCCAGCAACGTCAGC
>Ga0187848_10002940_pt1 | contig 12929 bp, 14 predicted proteins | sample June2016WEW_4_40_FD_132424 | JGI IMG/M metagenome (GOLD analysis project Ga0187848, IMG submission 132424) | Peatland microbial communities from SPRUCE experiment site at the Marcell Experimental Forest, Minnesota, USA - June2016WEW_4_40 | ecosystem: Environmental > Terrestrial > Soil >... | reverse complement strand
TTTCAGATGTCAGCGAAGACTGGATTACTACCCCATTGGATACCCGGATGGAAGCACTAGGCGGCACTGTTTTTCGCGCTGCCAGAGAAAACGTTGAACACGAACAGTATGCAAAAGATGTTGCAGCAATCAAAGAAGACATTGCTCAGTTGAAGGCAGAGCAAGCCAAATCGCGCGCAAATCAAAAAGTAAAGCTCCAATTAAAAATTGACAACTTGAACGAAAAATTACGTACCGAATTGGAGGCTGCAAAGCTAAGATCGATGGAACAAAAAAAGGAAACCAAAGCAAAAGTAGAGGCCCTAGAAAAGAAAGCCGCAAACGCGAAAGGCGAAGCAAAAGCAAAAATTGAAAATCGAATCTACGAAATAAAAGAGAAATACAAGAGAGACGAAGAAGCCTTTGAAAGATGGTCTAAAAAGAACGAGGAAGACATTGAAGAGTGGATGACAGGGGAAGCCAACGCATGATCACGTTAATCGGCAAAGTTAGTTTGGCGGCTTAGCAATATCAAAAGGCAATAGAATTAGAGTCGCAGATTTAGGCATAAGCAGAATGTCTTATCCGCTTTAATCACCGCTCATCTTTGTCTCTTTCGTCGACCTTTTTCTCTATGACTTTCTGATTTGATCTACGCTCTTTGTATCATTACCATAGTACAAGAAGAAAACAGGACAAGTTACAGCAGAGTTCCGTTCACCCATGCTTTCTCTTGTCGCAACCTTTCCAGTATGCTTGTAAGCCGCTCAACATCTTCGGGTTTGTTTGCTTCTCTGCTTTGATTTATCCGTTTTTCGAATTCTGCATCACTAAGATAACCAAAAAGATACTCTTCAGGACTCATTTGCCTTAATTCGTTTGCACGATTTTTATTCTTTCTTTTTTCCGCTTCTTCGGCCTCTTTTTCCTTATTTGTCACTAGCCATTTATTGAGCCATTCACAGTCCTCTTTTCCTAACAATTCTCTGAGAGCTAAGGAAAGTTCTTTGCGGAATTCTTTTTCAGAGTTTGCTATCTTTATTTCTTTCTCTTTTTTCATTTTTTCCTCAAGATTTTCATACTCGTCTCTGATTTGGCTCCTTCTTTTTTCAAACCTTTCCTTTATTTCTTTAAGAATCGATTGTCTTGCCATAACAAACACCCACTTAGCGCGTTACTCCTGCATCCTTTTCCTTGGCAAAGTTAAGCTTAAAAGTTTTCTTTTTTGCTCTATCTAATTTTTTTAGGAATATGAATGGCAAGCGAGGGATTTCCATGCGTTGTTACCTATGTCAACGCGTACACACCGTTGTATCTTAGTACACATGATCGTCAAATAAAACTAATGGGGATTAGCGAGCTAATTGTGTTCCGAAGGAAATAAATATGTCGAATGAAAACAAACCAATAGAAAAAGAACGCTCTTTCTCGGTTGAACTAAAATCAAAAGCCAACCTCAAGAACATAACCTTAAACAGTGATATCCAGGAAAACGCTGTCATCGAAGGAACAATAGGCAAACTGGAACACGCCGGATTCGTCGAGGACTCGGTTTTAGAAGTCACAGGCAGAAAGGGTGTTTTGAGAATTGACATCAGTGAAACCGAAATCAAAAGAAAAGGAACAAATGTTCAAGATAATTCCACACAAAAGGAGGTGAACTAAACATGGAAAGAATGTTAGTAGTAGTTTTTGAAAACGAATTAAAAGCATATGATGGATCCAGAGAGCTAAAAGCGCTCGATTCTGAAGGAAGCATTTCTATTCACTCAGAAGCGGTAATAAAAAAGAATGAAGATGGCACGATTACCATAAAGCAGGAGGGAGACGATTTTCCAATTCGTACAGTTGGCGGAACAGCAGTCGGTGCTCTTATCGGACTTCTGGGAGGTCCAGTCGGATTAGCTGTAGGCGCATTGGCGGGAACCTTTGCCGGAGCCGTCTGGGACATGGACCGAGCCGGAGTCAACGCAGATTTTCTCAACGAGGTGTCAGCTAAACTCACAGCAGGCAAATGGGCAGTAGTTTCAGACGTCAGTGAGGAGTGGGTGACTCCAGTCGATACCAGAATGGGAGCACTTGGCGGCACTGTATTTCGAACAACCAGAGCAAACGTCGAACATCAACAAGACACCAGAGACGTAGCTGCTATCAAAGCGGACATTGCTCAGTTGAAGGCAGAGCAAGCCAAGTCGCGGGCAGACCAAAAGGCCAAGCTTCAAAACAAAATTGACAACTTGAATAAAAAACTGCAAACAAAGCTAGAACAAGCCAAGCAGAAATCAGAGCAGCAGCAGAAAGAAGCCAAAACTAAAGTGGACGCATTAGAAAAGAAAGCGGCAAAAGTGAAAGGCGACGCAAAAGCCGCCATCGAAAAACGCATCGCCGACATCAAAGAGAGAGCGAAAAAATCCTCAGAAGAGTTTGACAAGTGGTGGAACGAGGAGGAAACATCATGAAAGCAAAGGAGCAAAACGATCCAGCTAAATCAGTATACAAGGAGGTGCACTAAACAATGGAGAGAAACTTGTTGAAACAGCCAGGTTGGCTTCGCGGCTTTGAAGTGGTAACTGGTTTGTTGTCTATTGTGCTGGGAGTTCTGGTGCTCGTCTTTCCGGGTTGGGGCATTTCGACTCTCGTGGTTCTGCTGTCGTTTGGTCTCATCTTCGTTGGAATCAAATCCATTTCAATCGTAGGTTATGGCAGCCTCCCCAAGGGGTTAAGAGCGGTGAGCGTGATAACAGGAATCTTGTCGCTGATATTTGCACTGTTGGTCTTAATCTTTCCAGGTTTCGCCATTCTGACTCTTCTGATACTAGTGTCGACAGCTCTTCTAGTCTATGGAGTTGGCAGAATATTCGTAGCTTACACGCTCAAGACGATGGCTAGCTGGATCAAAGGTATGATGGTGGCCGTAGGTATTGTCGACGTCATCCTATCGTTCGTCGTGTTCGTTCTCCCAGGTCTCGCTGTACTAACGTTGGCTGTCATCCTCGCGATGGCGCTTCTCATAAGCGGAGCTGAGATGATCGCCTCCGGAGTGGTTGGTCGCACCTGGCTTGGAGATCTAGTAGAAGCCGCGAAAGATGAATTGGACGTGAAATAGGTGCTGGTAGCGATGTCAGGAAAGACTGAAGTCCCAAGAAAACAAGTTTCTTGGGTCCCCCTTTTCTTTGTAGTTAAATCTGATAAAGTTTCGACTTTGGAGTGATTCTTATGTGGACACGAGTTTCAAGCCAAACTAGAGTAATCAATACATATATTCAGAAAGTGTATCTCTGGATGTTTCTGGGTTTAATGATTACTACCGTTACTGCATACTTTGTCTCGCAAGATCCAGACTTATATAATGTAATATTGGGCAATGATATTGTCTTTTATGGATTATTAATTGCGCAGTTTGTTGCTGCCATTAGTATAGTTGCTTTCATAAGGAGAATACCGGATAATCTTGCAGAAATAACATTTGCATTGTACTGCTTTCTTACTGGGCTCACCCTTTCAGTAATCTTCTTAGCTTTTTCAATCACCTCTATAGCCTACGTAATTCTAATTACAGCAGCAATGTTCGGCTTCATGAGCCTTTACGGCTACATAACAAAAACAGACCTCACTTCACTAGGAAACATCGCGACAATGGCATTATTCGGGATTATTCTTGCTCTGATCGTTAACTTATTTATTGGAAATTCGGTTCTTGACACGATTCTTAGCATTTTGGGTGTTGTCGTTTTTTCAGGTCTTACAGCTTATGACACACAAAATATCAAGAATACTTTGTATGATGATGGTGACTTAATTAAGAAGGAAATACTGGGTGCTCTCAATCTCTACTTGGATTTCATAAATCTCTTCTTGGACCTAATCAAATTATTGGGCAGAAGGAGAGACAACTAATTTTTTTTCTTGTTCTCAGTATCCAGAGGATATTTCGGTTTAAGGACGGATTCCTTTTCTGGCACCGTCTGGTCGCGTCCCGTGTATGTGTGGTAATAGGGTGGTATTGAATTCAAGTAGTCAAGGATGGTTTTCTTTAGTTCTAACAGTTTTAAGGGGTTTATTTTAGGCAGGTCCTTTTCGGTAATTTTGCCTTTAATGTTGGCGTTCTTCTTGAAGGTCTCGATTGTGTAGCGAATGTCGTATCTGGACGGGAATACTTCAAGGATTTCTTTGTCCAGTTTTGTTAGTTTGTACACGGCTTCCATGGCTGTACGTACGGAGGTTTCAACGGTGAAGACGCAATCGCCTTCGACTTCGACGAATTGGCCGATAAAGCCTAGATTTGTGCAACCTTCTGGCACAACTCGTGGGCGGTCAGTGATTTTCCTTGGCATAAATTCGCTGTTGATGTAAGGCATCGTTGCGGTGGAAACGTATGTGTGCGCCAAGAGTTCGTCTTTCATGTCAAGCAGGTTAAGATGGTAAAGAAACTCGGTCAAGATTTCATTGCCAGTACATTCACCTATCGGCTTTTTAATGTAGTCGCCTTTGCGCTCGCCAGAAAGACCGTTTCCCCAGAACACGTCCTCATCATCAGCCTGATCTGGAAAGAACGGTTTATGGTGCAAGATGAAACCTATCTCCCAAGACGAATCTTTTATGCTGACTGCACCGCCTGTGCCTGCTTCACTGCCAGTTAACTCTTCTAATCTTCTGACGAACTGGGGATAGCCCTTGATCGTGGGGAAGAAGGAAACCCACTTTGTTTTTTCTATGTCGCTGATAAATTTTTCCGGGTGACCGAATTTTTCGTCTTTTTTAGCCAATTTTCCCCACAAAGTGAAAACACCAAGATCCTCAGTTGAACGGTTTACGTAGGCAAGGGTGTTATTGTCACCATAGGTCGTGTTCTGTGTCATGGAGCCATTGGTTACGAAAACAAGATCGCCATCAGATATGGCGATCGTAGTGTCTTTGCCTGCTTGGCGCGTGTGGATTCTGTGCACTGTGCTGCAGGCTTCATCCATATCCAGATCTGTGACTGAGCAATCCCTGACCATTTTAACACCCTTGTCCGCTAGCCAAATCTGAATTGGCTTGATTATTGCGTCATACTCATTGTACTTAGTGTGGACGATACCTTCTAGGTATTCGGCGCGTGTTCCAAGCGCAAAACGCAACATATAACGCTGTGCCTCAATAACGCTGTGATGTGGTTTAAATGCCAGCATGGTGTGGAAGCACAACCAAAAGGTGCTGTCAAAGAACGGTGAGTCTTTGCCAAAGTAGTCCTCGATGCTTTTGTCTTCGAGTTCTTTTTCCGGCGTATTTAGTAGGCGCAGGAAGTCTTCCTGAACCTTCTGTGGCATTTTGAAATCATGTATTTTACTGTAGATGTAGCCTTGATGCACGAGGGCTCGGCACTCGGAATGGATGGGCTCATCCTTGTTGAAGTCAACGATATCATCCAGGACGGTGCGGCCTGGATTCTCAAGAGAAGGAATCTTGCTACATAGATACCATAGGCATTGCATATGGGGCTCGAGTTCGCGTTCCCCTCGGTTCTGGTAGCCAGATTTTTTCCTCGCCCCATCCATTGATCCCCCAACAACGGAGAGTTGTTCAAGGATTGTGATGTTTTTTCCGGGCATTCCCGCATCATCCACGAGGAAGGCAGCTGTGGCCATGCCGGCCATCCCGCCGCCTACGATGTAGGCTTTACGGTTTTCAATACCCACTGGTTTGGGAGCATGGTACATGGTTTTATAAATACTACTACTGCTCATTCTGCTATCACACCTTTTTTCGCATTTAATTATCAAAACTAGTTATCAAACCAAAGGTTTCAAGATTCTACCGAATATGCGCGGTAGTTCATAAGTTATATATCGACTTAACCGAATATAACAAAAGCATGAGACGGATAGTTTTAGAGGTCCCCGAAAAGGAACTGGATAAATTAGGCGTTGAAATAGAGATTATTCAACGGATAGAATCATTTGAGCTATTGAATTTTCTTAGACAAGACCAAGCTGAATTTGCTGTTATTTGTAAAGTTAAATTTAAGGAATCCATGGTTGAAGCAAAGAACCTGCTGGCAAACGGGTTTTCGGTGGAAGTGCAGGTTCTAGAACAAGAGAAAGACGGTTCTTACATTGTTTTTATGCGTGGAGGACCATTATTGTCGTTACTTCTGAAAGCTGTCGGAGTTACAGAAGGCTATTTGTTTCCACCGATAGAAATCCATGAGGGTAAAATCAAAATGGCCTTTGTTGGCAGCGAGCAGCAAGTAAGCGATTTTCTCAAAAAAGTTGACGAGAAAAAGATACGTTACAAAATTGTTCGTATGACTCATGCAGACTTTGCGCCTAATTCACCGCTTAACCACTTAACGGCAAAACAGCGAGACGCAATAGTCGCAGCGTTCAAATTTGGATACTATGACACTCCGCGAAGAATAAGCACTGAGGAGCTTGCAAAAAAACTCAATATGGTGAGCTCTACTTTGAGCGAGCACTTAAGGAAAGGGGAAAAACGCCTCCTGTCAGAGTTGCTTAACGAGAAATAACTGGGCCAGCGCGCACATTGAGTTAAGCGGACATTAATTCTAATGGATCTCAATCAGGTTATCTATCCTTAGGTTGCTCGGATTCATGCCCAAACCAGACCGTGTAAATTAAAGATCTGGTTTGTCGACTTGTCCGCTACACTTTGCGCTTTGCATAATCTCAATTTGATATTGAATTGTTGCACATCTATTGTTAAGACGCGATCGCTTTTATAGCATTTTGAGTAGGATTCGCTTAAATAATTAAGCGCATCCCAGCGGTTCCACGTTTTGGTTTTTACTGGCAAGAAGGTGCTGGGATCCAACCCATCTAGTTTGATGAATACAGACTGGTTCGACGGTTTAAACGATGGCTTGAAGCTAACCCCCTGCACTTTTTGCTTATTTTCTGTCTGTTTCTGGCTATTTTCTTGCTTATTCACAAATAAAGAGTAAGGTACATTCACTTTGGTTGGGGTTCAAACCTCAAGGACCATAATGAGATTCGAACTCTGAAGGGTTCAAAGCCCATAGAGGCTCAAATTAATATTCAACCCATTTACCTATTTCACCAATTTTCTGAACAAGCACAACGTAGTGCTCCTGGTTATTACCAGTATTAATGCGCGCGCGCTATCGACCAACAAAAGATAAAATCGTTTTTGACTTCGCCATCTCTTGCGGAAAAACACCCAAACAAATAGTGTGAAGGAAAATGGAAGGTCTCACTCTATTCAAAAAGAAAAAAGGTGAGTTGATTGAGTCTATGCTAACTTTTTGCTATCTTGTCCTGGTGAAGCTGAGAAGACTGCACCTACTTTTATTATTCCAACACTTTTTATTTGCATTTTCATGGCTTCCATGATCTTCTTTGCGAAGTTATCGAAAACTGGTCCGTTTGTTTGGAAACCACTGAATGTTCCCTTTAGTTGGTAGCCTGTCATTGGTCCTTTGAACACTGCAATAGCAACTTGCTTTTTCTTTTCAAGGTTTTCTTTTGTTTTCTTGATGAAAAGTTCTGCAAACGCAATAGTTTCAGGGTCTACGGCTACAATGCTCCATACTGGAACTACGTTTGGAATGCCTTTAGCGTCTACTGTTGCCAACATTTTCGCTGAATCACTTGCACTTAGAATATCCATTACTTCTTTAGGTATACTAACCAAATTTCATATCACCTGTTAATGGGAACATAACTGCAAAAGGCTAATATACTTTTAGGGAATTAGAATATACTCAGCAAATGAAAGGGAAGTATAGTGTATTGGCTAACGAGGGCAAGGACACATCATCCGATTACCTAATTGGTGCAATCACTGAGTTGAAGATGGAGATTAAAGGCTTAAGAGCAGACATGAACAGGGTAGAAGAAACTGTTTTAAAGGAACGTCTTCGTGCGGTTGAAGATACTCTTTCGCAAAATCACTTATTGGTCTATGCTGGTCAGAGGTCTCAGTCTCTAAATCAAGATATTGCTCTGTTGCTCAAAGCAGATTGCCAAAACAGAGACAAATGTCTTGAGCATTACAAAAACACAATAGAAGAAAACACGCAAGTTATCAAACATTCTGGACCAAAAGTCGCTCTCGCAGACTTAGATGATAGAATAGCTGAGACCGAGTTAATGGTTGAAAAGACCAAAGGTCAGCAATGCGGAAACTGTTTTTCAAACTTTGATAAGAAGCTAAAGCGTGAAAAAAGAGCGTACCAAGAAATAGTCTTGGTCAAAGACATAAACAACGATACAAAGGTTCACAATCAAACTTTAGACATTCCCTTCCTTTTACAGAACTTGTTTGAACCGTTGGGAAATGATTCACGTCTAAAAATTCTAGCTATTGTGTATGAGGGAAAGAAAAGCTTCTCAGAGTTGTCAAAAATAGTTGACCTTAAAGCTGGTCATCTCGCTTTCCATCTTAGAAAACTAGTCAATGCAAAGCTGATAGCTCAAGAAGCATCAAAAGGAGACTATATCATAACTCAAAAAGGATTAACTCTAGTTAAAGAGATGCTGACTCTTCAAAAATAAACCTAATAGAATGATAAGGGTGATTTAATGAAGATAAAAATCAAGATGTACTCAGATTACATTTGTCCTTTCTGCTATTTGGGTGAAGCAATAATTGAAAAACTCAAAAACAAATTTGATATTGAGATGGAACATATCGGAATTGAAATCCATCCTGAAACTCCCGATGAAGGAATAAACCTGAAAGGAAGAATATCTGGAACAGAAGAAATGTATGAACATTTGAGAAGCAGAGGAAAAGAGTATGGTCTTAACTTCTGTGATATTAGACTCCTCTCTAATTCAAGAAAGGCATTGATAGTCGGTGAATACGCTAGAAAAGTCGGCAAAAATGCAGAGTTCACTCATGAGGTATTCAAAGCTTACTTTGAACGGTGCTTAGATATTGGAAAAGAAGCTGTGCTTTTTGAAATTGCACAGAAAGTTGGTTTGACTAAGAAAGATGTCGAAGACTGCTTGAAGAATCTATTGTATCGGAACAGTTTTGCGAATAACTGTGCTGAAGCTAGGAAATACGATATTTGGAGTGTGCCAACATTCATCATAAATGATAAACACCAAATTGTAGGAGCGCAACCAGAGGAAACATTCATTGAGTTATTCGAGCAAGTGTCAGATAGCAAGTGAAGGATTAATCCACAACAATAGATGGCTTCCAGTGTTGGCTACTTGATTACTATGAGCAGACTCTGAAAGTCAACACTTAACTGAGTTATTACATTTTCAAAATTAAATAGCAGAAGTGGCATACAAGGATGTGGTGTAACAGATGGCTAAGGCTTTAGTCGTTTATGGGACTCGCTATGGGGCTACTGCAAATACGTCTGAGATTATTGCAGATACTCTCCGACAAGTAGGCTACGAAGTCAAGATTGTCGATGCTAAAAAAGAAAAAGTACAAAGTATAAACGGATTTGACCTCATCATAGTGGGTAGCGGAATTCAGATGGGTAAATGGACAAGCGAACCCGAAGACTTCATCAAAAAGTACCAGAAGGAACTAACAACTAAGAAGTTGGCACTCTTTGTCTCTTGCGGTGGTGCTAATCCTTTGTCTGAAGGGGAGCAAAAAGACAAAGAATTGAATAACGCTAAGACTAAATATCTTGAGGAAAAAGCCGTAGAACTCAAAGTCGCTCCTATTGCTTTAGGGTTCTTTGGTGGATGTTACGACTTTAACAAAATGTCATGGTTCTTTAAGAAAACTCTGTCATCAATTAAACCAAAGCTCGAAGGTGCTGGTTACAAAGAATCGAAAGCTGGGGTTTATGATTTAAGAGACTTAGATGCTATACGTAGTTGGACAAGAGAACTAGCTAAAAAGTGAAAGACAAGTAAAAGAGGTTAGATTTTATGTCATTGGAAAAGAACAAAGACCTTGTTCGTGGGTTCATTGAATCCTATAATGAACGAAAACTGGATTTGATAGACGATTTTGTATCACCAGACTACATCGACCACGATAAAAATATCGGTCGAGAGGGTCTCAAACAACTAATTGCTATGGGTATTAACGCTTTTCCTGATTGGTATGAAACTGTTGAAGATATCATTGCTGAAGGGGATAAAGTGTGGGTTCGACTATCATATACTGGAACTCACAAAGGCGAATTCATGGGACTAAGTCCCACTGAAAAAAAGATAACATCAAAAGCGGTTGACATCTACCGCATAGCTAATGGTAAACTCACAGAGTACTGGAACGTAACCGACAATCTAAATATTTTCAAACAAGTTGGTGCTGTCGAAGTCACAGAAAAGGGAAAGCAACTCTTCCCAGAAGAAAGACAGGGGAAAATGAAGTTGCCATGAAGTGTTTGATAATTGTATATTCTTATCATCATAATAACACACAGAAAATAACAGAAGTCTTCGGAAAAGTGCTCGATGCACAGGTGAAGTCTCCGCAACAAACTAATCCAGAAGAGCTTCCAAACTATGACTTGGTAGGCTTCGGGTCGGGGATAGACAGTGGAAAAAACTACCCTGAACTTCTTGACTTTGCAGATAAACTCCCACAGGTCACAAACAAGAAAGCATTCGTTTTCTCAAATAGCGGAATGCCAATCGGCATTTCAGGTCAACAACGGTTAGAAGAGTACACACGCAAATGCCATACGACCCTAAAGGAAACTCTCCAATCCAAAGGCTACACGATTGTTGATGAATTTGGTTGTGCTGGATTCAACACTAACAATTCTTAAAGTGGTTTGGTGGAATTAACAAAGGAAGACCTAACGGTAAAGACCTCAAACTATCAGAAGAGTTCGCAACAAAACTAAAAGGCTAAGGCACATAAGCTTAAAGATAGACAGTAAAGAGAGGGAAACACCAATGAAACAGAACAAAAAAATTGCAGTAACAACAGGAATATTATTCATAATTGCAACCGTTGCAAGTATAGCTAGTTTACCATTTTTAGCACCTATTAACGCTTCAAACTATCTTGCTAGTGTTTCTCAAAATGAAAACCAAGTAATAACAGGGATATTTCTTACCCTTATCGCTGCTTTTGCATCTGCAAGTATAGCAATTTCGCTCTATCCAGTTTTAAAGAAGCATAGTCAAAGTCTAGCTCTTGGAGCAGTTGGTTTTAGACTCATTGAAGCAGTATTCTACATTGTTGGAATAATCGGTATTGTATTACTGTTATCCTTAAGCCAAGAATTTGTGAAAACTGGAGCTCCATCTTCATCGTATTTTCAAACCTTAGGGGTAATTTTATTATCAGGATATCACTGGGCAGGAAATGTTGCTGCAACATTAGCTTTCTACTTAGGTGCGATGATGTATTATTATATATTTTATCGAACAAAACTAATTCCTAAATGGTTATCTGGGTGGGGTCTTGTTGCAGTTTCAATGGGTATAGTTGCTAGTATGTTAGTTATGTTTCAGGTTGTGGGTTCTATGTCTACGGTTCAAGTGGTTTTGAATCTTCCAATAGCTGTTCAAGAAATGGTTCTTGCTGCATGGCTAATAATCAAAGGATTCAATTCATCAGTAATCGATTCAGATATAGTTAAGCCGACATAGAATGAAGAATTCGCTTCAAAACTTAAGAAAATTGAAAGGTTTGGCGATGAATATCCTGAGTACATGAAGCGAATCCCACGTTTAATCCCAAAACTCAGGAGGCCCAGTCGCAAAAATGACGTATGAAATGCGCGCGCTAATCCAGTTCCTGCGCACACATTTGAGGTCCGAACGACGGTTTAAACGACGGTTTCAAGCTAACCCCCTGCACCAAATATAAATAAACTGTTAGTGGGTCCCGCCAGTGGCGACAGTTAGGCTTCTGTATGTTAGAGTTTTCTTTTTTTGAAGATTTTTGAGCCTTCAAATTCAGTGACGTACTCAAAGCCGGCTTCGATTAAGCTGCAGATTTCTTTCTCTGTTTTGGCGACTTTGGAGATGTAGCTGGTTTCGCCTTGGAATAGAGCTTCTTCAAGCTGGACGTAGAGGAGCGTGTTTTTCATGTTTTTGTGGCCGAGGCGTTGCATGACGTAGTACATGTCTTTGGTTTCGTGGTAGAGCATTGTGCCTTTCCAGTATCGGAAGGTGTGGAAGTGGATTTTCATCAGTCGTGGGTTGCCTATTTTGTGGGCTATGCGTTTTCTTTGGCGTTGGAAGCTTATTGCTTGGCTGTCGATAAGCGTGTGTGCCTGTGAGAAAATTCTTTCTCCGTAATTTCTTGGTAGTTGTTCTAGCATGTCTTTGAGTTTGTTGCTTAGATGTACAACTCTTGGGTTGCTGTTTTTCTCCGGTGTTATGTTTACGACTTTACTTTCGAAATCGATGTCTGACCATTTGAGTTGCCAGATTTCGCCGCATCTTGCGCCTGTTTCTTTGAGTAATTGGAGGAAGGTTGCTGTTCGGGAGTTGCATCCTGCTATGAGCTGATCGATTTCTGTTTCTTTTGGAATGAAGGGTAGCTTGCGAACTGTTTGGTAGAGTGGTGCTTCCCACGTGCCGCCCGCCATTTTTAGGAATGAGGAGTAAGCATCGACTGCGTTGTTTTTTCTTCCGTTGCTCCAAGGTTGCTTTGCTATTGCGTTTTTGATGCTGTCAGGATCGTATAGGTTTGCGCCCCTTTTAGCCAGGATATGTAGGATTTTTGTTCTGTCTCTGATGGTTGAGTCGCTTTTTCCGTCTTTTTTGAGCCACCAGGCGTATTCGATGATTTTTCCTTTGACATCGTCAATTTTGTTCCTAAGCAGAACCTCAGTTTTCTGTTGTTCTGCAACCAAGTTTTTCGTCTCCTTTGCGGTGACGCATATTTGGCGAGTAAATACTATGCCATCTGCGCTTTTTAATGACTTCGTATCAACTGTTTCAACGACTCTAGCTGCCTCTTTTACTCTTTGAGTATCGTTTGGATCTGAGAAGCGCCTTCCGCAGTCTCTGCAGGACCAGCGTTGAATCTCAAAGCCA
>Ga0187848_10002935_pt1 | contig 12943 bp, 11 predicted proteins | sample June2016WEW_4_40_FD_132424 | JGI IMG/M metagenome (GOLD analysis project Ga0187848, IMG submission 132424) | Peatland microbial communities from SPRUCE experiment site at the Marcell Experimental Forest, Minnesota, USA - June2016WEW_4_40 | ecosystem: Environmental > Terrestrial > Soil >... | reverse complement strand
TGGCACGTATCGGCCGCTGCGGGGTCGAACCGATTCGCCGGCGGACGGCATTTCAGGACGTTGAGGATCCCCACGTCGGCGTCCACGAGGCCGAGCCGGCCGATCGCGCGATCGAGCGTCTTCCCGGCGCGCCCCACGAACGGCCGACCGATCAGATCCTCCGCGGCCCCAGGAGCTTCGCCGACGAAGACGACCCACGGGTGCTCTCCTCCGCGATAGACGACGGCGTGGGTCCGTCCTTGGTGCAGCGGGCATCGCACGCAGCGGCGGATCTCGCGCGAAAGCGCCTTCCACTCGGGCCCGGCCGTGCCCGGCCCGCTCGCGACCCCCGCGCCCATCGAACCCCTGATTCCCCCGTACGTTTGACAATTCTCGAGGTGCCGGTCACGGGCGCCGAGGCATACTTAAATAGCAGTGCCTGGTGGCACGGACCCTCTCAAGCCTATATGCCGCCGTCGGGGTTGAATACCGCTGGAAAACTCGCGCGCCTCCGCCAGCGGCGACGCTGGTCGGACCGGTATTACAAGCGGCGCACGCTGCACCTCAAGGAACGTTCGGACCCGCTCGAGGGCGCTCCCCAGGGTCGGGGGATCGTCATCGAGAAGGTGGGGGTCGAAGCGAAACAGCCGAACTCCGCCATCCGCAAGTGCATCAAGGTCCAACTCGTCAAGAACGGCCGTCAGATCACGGCGTTCGCGGTCGGCGACGGTGCCATCAGCTTCATCGATGAACATGACGAGGTGCTGGTCGAGGGGATCGGAGGCCGCATGGGGCGGTCCTACGGGGACATCCCCGGCGTCCGGTACAAGGTCATTCAGGTGAACGGGGTGTCGCTCGACGAGCTCGTCCGCGGGCGCAAGGAGAAGCCGCAGCGATGAAGGGCGCACGAGAACCCCCGAACGCTCCCGCCCCCCTGTCGGTGCCGGTCGACGAGGAGGGCCCGGGCCCGATCATCATCCGCCCGGTCCCCCCTCCGCCCCCTCCGTTCCCGATCCCTCCGCTGTTCGGGAAGTACTCCTTCGAGGGGATCGTGGTCCACGACACGGGCCTGACGCCGTACCTGTACCTCCACCCCATCTACGCCCCGCACACCGAGGGCAAGCTGTGCGGCAAGCCGTTCATGAAGAGCCACATGCACCTCGTCGAGCGGCTCGCGAACCGGCTCATGAAAGGGGGAAAGTTCACCGGCAAGAAGTCGAAGGCGCTGCGGACCGTGCGCCTCGCGTTCGATCAGGTCGCCGAGCGCGAGAAGAAGAACCCGCTCCAGCAGCTCGTCGATGCGATCGAGAACGCGGCCCCGAAGGAAGAGGTCACGCGACTGCAGTTCGGAGGGATCTCGGTCCCCCGGGCGGTCGACGCCTCCCCCGCGCGCCGGCTCAACGTGGCGATCCGCAACATCTCCCAGGGCGCCATCCAAGCGTCGCGCAAGAGCACCAAGTCGATCGAGACCTGCCTCGCGAACGAGATCATCCTGGCCGCGAAGGGGGACCAGGCGAGTTTCGCCGTGGCCCGCAAGGAAGAGGTCGAGCGAGTGGCGCAGTCGGCCCGCTAGGCGGGCGCAAAGGGAAGAGCGATGACGCACGTTCGAACCGAGTTGGCGGCCGCCATCCCCGGCATGATGCGGAACATCGATCAGATCCGCAACATCGGGATCGTCGCGCACATCCACCACGGCAAGACGACCCTGAGCGACAATCTGCTCGCCTCCGCGGGGATGATCTCCAACGAGCTGGCGGGCAAGCAGCTCTACCTCAATTTCGACGAGCAGGAGCAGGCACGCCTGCTCACGATCAACAACGCGGACGTCACGATCGTCCACGAATACGAGGGTCAGAACTATCTGATCAATCTCATCGACACCCCCGGGCACGTCGACTTCGGCGGGGACGTGACGCGCGCGATGCGCGCGGTGGACGGCGCGATCGTGGTCGTCTGTGCCGTCGAGGGCGTGATGGCGCAGACGGAGACCGTGCTGCGTCAGGCGTTGCGGGAGAAGGTCAAGCCGACCCTGTTCATCAACAAGGTCGACCGTGCCATCAAGGAACTGAAGCTGACCCCGGAGTCCCTGCAGAGCCGGTTCGGGACGATCATCAGCGAGGTCAACGAGCTCATCCGGCGGATGGCTCCCGAGGAGTTCGTCGACGACTGGAGCGTCGACCCCCGGGACGGCTCCGTCGCGTTCGGATCGGGGTACGAGAACTGGGCGATCAGCGTCCCCTACATGCAGCGGACCGGCGTCAAGTTCCCCGACATCATCGAGTACGTCAGCACCGGTCGTCAGAAGGAGATCGCGCAAAAGGCCAAGATCAACGACGTGATCTTCGACATGGTCGTCCGCCACCTTCCCAGCCCCAAGGTCGCGCAGAAGTACCGTATCCCGAACATCTGGCGGGGCGACCCGTCCAGCCCCGTCGGCCTGGCGATGTCCGCGACCGATGCCGACGGGCCCACCACGTTCATGGTCACCGACATCACCATGGATCCGAACGCGGGCGAGATCGCGACCGGGCGTCTGTTCTCCGGGCGCCTGCAGAAGGGCATGGAGCTCACCGTCGCCGGCACCAAGATCAAGAACCGGGTCCAGCACGTCTCCCTGTTCATGGGTCCCGAGCGGCTCATGGTGGAGGAGGCGACCGCCGGGAACATCGCGGCCGTCATCGGTCTCAGCGATGCGTTCGCGGGGACGACGATGTCCACCGACCCGACGATCATTCCGTTCGAAGAGATCCGGCACGTTTCCGAGCCGGTCGTCACCGTCGCCATCGAACCGAAGCACATGGGCGACCTTCCGAAGCTCATCGAGGTGATGCGGAAGGTCGGCAAGGAGGACGCCTCGCTCCGGGTCGAGATCAACCAGGAGACGGGGGAGCATCTGATGTCGGGGATGGGCGAGCTCCACCTGGAGATCACGCAGTACCGGATCATCAACGATTACAAGGTCGAGATCGTGGCCTCGAAACCGATCGTGGTGTACCGGGAGACGGTGCGCAACCCCGGGGGACCGTTCGAGGGAAAGTCTCCGAACAAGCACAACCGGTTCTTCTTCGAGGTCGAGCGACTTCCCGACGCCGTCGTGAAGGCGCTCAAGGATGGAGATATCCCTCAGGGAAAGTCGTTCAAGGACATGAAGGCCCTCGTGGCCCGGATGGAGCTGCTGGGAATCTCCCGGGACGAGGGCCGGGGGCTGGTCGCGGTCGACGGCACGAACATGCTCTTCGACGTCACGAAGGGGATCCAGTACCTCAACGAGACGATGGACCTCATCGTCGATGCGTTCAAGGAGGCGATGGCGCGCGGTCCCCTCGCCAACGAGCGCGTCTACGGGCTCAAGGTCCGGCTCGTCGATGCCAAGCTCCACGAAGATTCGATCCACCGAGGCCCGGCCCAGACGATCCCCGCCTCCCGCTCGGGGATCTACGGTGCGATGGTCCTCGGCGAACGCATGCTGCTCGAGCCGATCCAGAAAGTGACGATCAACGTCCCGCAGGAGGTCCTCGCGGGATCGACGCGCCAGATGCAGAGCCGACGTGGAGAGATCATGGACATGACGAACGTCGGGGATTTGCAGACGGTCGTCGCGAAGGTCCCGGTCGCGGAGATGTTCGGGTTCGCTTCGGACATCCGAAGCGCCGCGGCGGGCAAGGTCCTCTGGGCGACCGAATCGATGGGCTTCGAACCGGTCCCCGTCGACCTCCAACCGAAGGTCGTCGGGGAGATCCGTCAGCGCCGCGGCCTCAAACCGGAGCCGTACGACGCGGCCTACTACTCCGGATAGGCCGGGCTACCCCGGCGCACCGGCTCGTTCGTCGTGTCGCGGACGCCCCGATCGGTCGCTCCGTTCCTACTACGGAACGTAGTAGGTTGTGACCCCGCGATCGACCCATACCCACTACGGTACGTAGTAGGTAGATCGCGGATGCGCGAACGGTACCCACGCCACGACGAAGTAGGTAGGTTCCCGGGCCTCGGGCGATAGCAACTACATCGTGTAGTAGGTGGCTGCGGGAAAGCTACTACGAAAAGTAGTAGGTTGCGCGGGTACCGCGGCGGAGCGGTCAGCGGTTGGAGGAGCGGTGCCGTGCCCAGTTCTTGGACGCTCCCTCCGCCGGGGCGTCGAGCGTCCGCTGGCGTGGGCGTGGTCCGTCGGCGGAGCGCGAGCGCAGCGGCCAGGCGTTCTCCCGCTCGAGGAGCCAGCGCTTGCGCCACAGTCCGAGCCCATACCCCGTGATCGATCCGCCGGCCCCGACGACCCGATGGCACGGAAGGATGATCGGGATCGGGTTCCGGGCCATCGAGCCTCCGACCGCCCGGGCCGAGCCGGTGGTACCGGCCTGACGGGCCAGTTCGCCGTACGTGATGGTTCGTCCGGGGGGTATGTCGCGCAGCCGAGCCCAGACCTTCCGGTCGAATTCGGAGCTGGTCTCGGGGTCGACGTCGAGGTCGAAATCGTCCCGCGTGCCGCGGAAGTACTCCGCGAGCTGCCGCGGCGGGCTCCCGGCGGGGAACGGGGGCTTCCGCCGGATCGCACCTTCGGGCACCCCCGTCTGCGGGAGTCCCTTCTCGAGGAGGTCCACGACGCGGACCGACCGTCCCTGGTAGACGACGCGGAAGATCCCGATCTGCGTCTCCACGTCCGCGACCTCGATCGGGGCGCCCATCACCCCGGTAGGGTCCGCGCGCTTATCTCCATTGCCCGGCCGCGCTACGTGACCCCCGAGGCGGTGATCCGGAACTCCGCCGTGCCTTCGGGCCGCGATCGGTGCTTGACGAGGACCACCCGCCGGCGATCGCCGCTCCCCCGATCGAACCGCAGGATCGTCTTGGCCGCGTGGTTGAGGAACGATCCGCCCAACGGCTCGAGCGTACCGTCGCGCATGCTGCGGTAGACTTGGTTGGTGAAGAGGACCGGGACCCCGGCGGCCAGGGCGGTCGCGACGAGGTCCGCGATCTCCAGCGACAGCGCCTGCCGGGCCTCGTCCTCCACGGTGTCCGGTCGGGCGAGGCGATAGTAGTAGGTGGCCGAATCGAGCACGATGAGCCCGATCGGCCGTTTCGCCTCCCGCGCCAGGGCGCATGCCGCCGACACCGCCCGGCCCTGCTCCTCCAGGCTCGTGGGCGAGGACAAGAGAAGGTGGGAGAGGACCGCTTCCCGGTCGTCCCCCGCCGTGGCGGTCAGCCGATCGGCGCTCACGCACTCCGTGTCGATGTAGAACACCCACCGGCCGACCCGGGCCACGCGGCAGGCGACGGCGAGGCAGAAGATCGTCTTCCCGGTGCCTCCCTCGCCGTAGATCTCCGTGACCGAATCGGTCTCGAGGCCGCCTCCGAGCAACCGGTCCACCGCTTCGGCGCCGGTCGGGCAGCGATCGGCCGACACGTTCCCACCACGGAGGGCGCGGCCTTAACGGCTCACGCCGGCGGATCGGCCTATGGGATACGCCTCCCGAAGTTCGGGAGCGACGACCCGGCCCGCGTGGGAGCGGAACGCTTCGGGGTTCTCCGTGTGGATCGGGAACACCGTCCCCGCCCGAACGTGCGCGAGCAGCGACATCAGTTCCGGCCCGCTCGCGTGCCCGCTCGCGTGGGCCTGGTGGAAGGAGAGCCCGAAGTGGTCGAGCCAGCGGTGCATGACGTCGTCCGAAACGTCGTCCTCGCTGAACGGCTCGCTCATCGAGTGGATGAACGGACTGTGCGCGGGAGGGCGGAGGTCGATCATCTCGGGGAAATGGTAGAAGTCCAGCGCGAGCAGGTAGCGACCGCCGCTCCGACGGACGTCCTCGGCGGGGAGCGCCGAATCGAGGAACGGCCGCTCCCAACGGTACGTGAGCTTCTTCTTGCGCGCATACACCGAAAGGCCGGGGCTCTTCCCCGGGATCGGGATGGTCCCCGGTGGGAACAGCGGCGCCATCGCCGTCAACAGGTAGGCGGTCCGCGACGACACGAGGAGCTCGCGGTCGGCGTCCTGGGCGGCGGCGTGAAGGGTCAGGAGCCGATCGACGTCCCGCGGGTAGGTGCACGCGAGGGCGATGTCGTGCGTCGATCCGAGGACCCGGTCGACCTCTCGGCGCACCCCGTCCTCCGTGAAGTTCTTCCGTGGGTCGTTGCCGGCGCGGGTCCCTTCGATGGCGATCGCATCGACCTTCTCCTCCCGCACCGCGTCGAAGAACGCGTGCGTGTCGTCGGCCCGGGGACCGTGCTGACGGAAGTCGCCGGTGTAGGCGAACGATCCCTCCGAGGTGCGAACGATGTAGCCGTAGGCGAAGGGGATCGAGTGGTCCACCGGGTGGGGGACGATCTCGATCCCCCCGACGCGCACCGGTTTCCGGTCCTCGAAGATCCTCCAGTCGTGCTCGCCGTACTTCTGTCCGGTCGACTGGGAGATCGCCTGGAGCAGCTCGTGGGTCCCCTTCCCGACGTACACGGGGATCTCGGGATCGAGGTACTGGAGGTACCCGGCGTGGTCGGCGTGCGCGTGGGTCAGGAAGATCCCCTGAAACTCCGGAGCGCGATAGGCGAGGTCCGCCCCGGCGAGGGCCGGCTCGGAGTACAGGCCCCCCACCCGGGGGATCAGATCGAACTCGAGGAGGTCCTTGATGGGGCTCGCGGTCCGGGGCTGCAGGAAGTCGACGTAGAACTGCTCGAACGTGGGAGAGAACGACGGGCCGAAGTCGAACAGGATGCGATCGCCGCCGTCCTCGAGGACGATCTTGTTGCCGCCGATCTCCCGGACGCCGCCGAGGAAGGAAACGGTGGACCGTGACATGATCGGTCGGCAAACATCTCCGGACGCTTAGCGGTTGTCGGCGGTCTCGCGCAGGTGGAGAAGGACGCTATCCGCCGTCCCTTCGTCCCGGGCGCACCAGGACCCAGCCGATGCCGATCGCGACCACGACCCCTGCCGAACCCAGGGCGGCCCAGGCCCAGGGTGGGAGTCCTTCGAACGTGCCCGATCCGTGGGCGAGGACGGTCTGGTTGGCGACGAAGCTGACATTCACCGATGCGGGTCCCCCGTGGACCGGGACCGTGCCGTTCGTCGGAGTCGCCACGAACCCGACCGCTCGCACGGTGAAGGTGTAGGTCCCGTTCGGAACCTTCCACTCGATCCACGTCGTCGAGGTGTTGCGGTCGGCCGATCCGACCGAAACGCTCCATACGGCTCCCGTCGGCAGTCCCAGCTCCTGGAACCGAAGGAAGTAGGTGACGATCACGCGTGTGTACTCGATCGAGATGTTCTGGCCCTCTCCGCTCACCCAGAACATGCCGGAGCTCGTCCCGACGGTGTACCCGCGGACCGCCCCGACCGTGTAGGAGTACGTCCCATTGGGGAGACTGAAGGAGATCACCGGAGACGACGACGCCACGTCTCGGGAGCCGTTCAGCGTCACCGACCAGGGGCTCCCCGCCGCCAGTCCCGTCTCCATGAACTGCACCAAGTAGGTGGTGGGGGCCGGGACGTACTCGGTCCAGATATCCAGCGCCGTCCCGTTCACCTGGACCGTTCCGGCCGAGAGCGAGAGCGCGTACCCTCCGATCTGCTGGATCGAGAACGCGTACGTGCCGTTCGGCAGGTCGAACGCGATCGACGGGGCGGTCGAGGCGACCGTCGAGGCGTTCAGCGACACGGACCACGTCGTGTTCGCCGGCAGGCCCCGCTCGTGGAAGGAGACGGGGTACGTCGTCGGCGGCGGCGGTGCCACGGCATGGAGCGAGTACCACGTCTCGATCCCCGCACCACCGATGACGGGATTGGTGTCGAGACTGGTGGGGTCGATCCACGACGCGTAGGTCTGAGGGTCGGAATCCTGGTAGGCGTAGACGTACAAGGCGAGCAGGTTGGCGACGTGCTCGATCTCGTTGTAGACGAGGGTCCGATACGGACCGGGCGCGAGGGTGAGAGCCACCGCGATCCACGTCCCCATCGCATCGTAGGCGACCCCCTGGCACGCGGTCGGGACGAACTTGGCGTTCGCCCAATGGAGGAGATCTCCCCACGAGCCGCGGTCGTACCCGCACGTGGGGTTGTCGAACTGGGGCAGCGCGAACTGTTGGGGGACGGAGTCTCCGTAGGCGTGCGACGCATCGGGGCCGTACATCGCCCCGACGAGACCGCTCGGATCGGCGTACGCGGCTCCCCCTCCCTCGCCGATGGTCGTGTACACGGACTGCCCCGGGCCGAGAGTGCACGGGGAAAGCCCCCCGGCCAGGTCTCTCCCGCAGTTCGGGCTGAGCAGATACGGCTCGAGGGCTCCCCCGCTCAGGTTGGCGATCGACCGGCTCCACGCGCCGAGCTGACCGATGGTGAGCGGCCCGACGTCGGGGCTGCCTCCGATGGTGGGGTACATGATCGGGAACCGGCACGGACGGGCCGGGAAGCACCGGCTGAGCTCGGGGTCGTAGAGGGCCGAGGACGGTCGCGTCGACTGCGTCCAGTACCATGCCGCGCCCCCGGGAACGCTCGCGTTCGACACCGGATCGGTGGACGGCCACGAAATGTTGGTGGGGTAGTCGCTACCGAGGTACCGAGGGATCGCCCCGCCGTACGCCATCCCGTACGGCACGCCGTAGCCGGTTTCCAAGGTGGGCGCGAGGGACGTGTAGGGATAGGCGAGGCTGAGGAACTCCCGTAGACCGTCGTAGCTGAAGAAATCCCCCGGTACGTTGAGCAAGCCGGTCGGATCGGTCCGGTTCTCGTTCGCGACGCTGAAGTTCAGATCGTACGTCTGGAAGTTCGTGTCCAGCATCGGAACGCTCAGGTTCCCGATCTTGCCGGCCGACTCGAGCGCGTCGAACGCGGAGGCATCGCTCCACCCGATGTCCGCGATCGCGGCCCGCCCGGCGTGGTACTGTTGGACGCCGACGGTGTCGTTCGGCTCGTAGAACACATTGACGGTAGCGAAGTACGCCCCGGCGAGCGGTTCGCATCCGGGGGTACCCGCGCAGCCGCTGGGCGAGCGATAGACGGGGCTGGCGCGAAGGACGTACCCCGTGCTCGGGTCGACGCTCCCGAGGTAGTACGGTCCCGACCCCACCGCGGTCCACTGGACGGACGGCTGCGGCGCGCTCGGGTTCCCGGCGGAGAGGAGCTGGAGCCCATCCCATAGGGTGGGGGAGACGCCGCCGAGGAACCTCTGGAACGCTGCGGACGTGGAGTCGTTCGCGCCTCCGGGGAGGAGGCACGGTCCATCCCCGTAGGCGGCGGTCGTTCCGTTGAACCCCGGTACCCCCGCTCCAACGAACGAGAACCATCCGCACGGTACGATGCTCGTTCCGAACGGGACGGCGAGCAGGCTCAGGAAGAACGGCCAATCGGATCCGCTCCCGTCGGCATCGAACGTGACGCACCCGTGGGCCGCGAGCGCCGCGGGCGGGCAGTACTCCGAATCGTTGACGAGGATCGAGGAGAGGACGTTCCGAGGGGTGTTGTTGTACGGAGCGTGGATCCCGGTGTCCCAGCTCGCATTGCCGTCCGGGAGAAGCGCCTGGGAAACGATCCACCCTGCGGTACTTCCGGGGTACGGGAGATCCGCGAAGGCCTCCAGCCGCGCGAACGAAAAGAGAACATCCGAAGGGTACACGGGCCATCCCGCCCCCGTCTTGGAATCGTAGAATCGGGCCGCCGGATCCAACGGGAACGTGAAGAACTGCGGGGCGCCCCCCGTCCCGTTCGCGATCAGAGAGCTTCCGTAGAGCTCCGCGCACCCGACGCTCCCCGGCACGCACGTCGCCAGCTCGGGGACGAACGATCCGGTATCGTTCCCGTCGTAGGTGATCAACGTCTGGTAGATGTTCAGGATCGGTTCCGCTGAGAACGGCGTGTCGGCGACGGCGGGGTCCAGAGTGTCCACGCCTCCCGTCACCTCGTAGGCATCGAGCACGCCCGGCGACGCCACCGGCGCGCGGCCCGGCGGTGGAGCGCACGTGGAACACGCCCGTACCGGGGGGGTCGCCCCCACGAGGGGGAGGCCTCCGAGCACGACCAAGAGGGCCAGAACGCCGACGGCCGTGATGGACACCGGAGCACGGGACCGACGGTGAGATCGCGACATCATCGAGCGTCCGGCCCTCTCGGAGCGCCCGGACGGTTCGAATAGGCCGGCCACCTGTATATTACCCCCATTCGGGGGCCCATCGCCGGGGACGGTGGACTAGCGTGCCTTCAGCACTTTCTTGACGTTCGGGTGTTCTTTCGTGAAGATCTTGCCCCCGCAGTTATCGCAACGGACCCCGAAGAGGTTCGCGTCGGAGGGGAGGGCTTCCCCGCACCGGATGCACCGGAACATGGCTGACTCCTCGAACGAGACCGGGCGGGCTTAAGCGTTGCCCGGCACGTGTTCGCGCTCGGCCCGGCTCACGGGGGGTGGCGGGGTGAACAGGTAGGCCCCGGAGGCGTACCGGGTACCGCACCGTCCGCACTCGAAGACCCCACTCGAGACGCGATCGAGCGTCACCGTGGAGCATCGAGGGCACGCCGCCCGATGGGTGCGCGCGCGATCGAGCTCGAGGACCCGGCGACGGATCCGAATCCCGTACCGCGGTCCCATCCAGCCCGTATTCCCGACCTTCTTCGTTCGCTTGCTCATAGCGTGCCTCCCTTGCGGGCGACCGCGCGCAGCCGTTCCCCGTGGTGGAACGCGCGCTCGACCGTGGCGCGGACATCGTCGGGGGAGAACGCTCCTACAAGACCCTTTTGCATCGCGACGATGCGTCCCGTCTCGTCGGTCGCGACCGTGAGGCGGCCCTGGGCCGCTCGCTCCTCCTCGAACGCCGGATCGACCACGATCGCGTCGCCGAGGCGCACGAACGTGCATTCGACCGGGGAGTGCTGCACGTCGAGAGGGGTATCCGCCTCCCCGATGCCGAACCGCTTGCTCGGCAGGGTGGCGTGATGCAACGCCGCGAGCGCGGCGAGCATCGCCGCGTCGATCAGGTTGCCGGAGTGATCGAGCACGTGGATGTCGACGTAACAGACCCACGTCTTCTCGCCGGGCGTCACGCACAGCTTGGTCAGGTCCACCGCCTCCGCGGCCCGGATCGCGCGGTCGACGACCCGCGACACCTCGATCGCCCACGGTTGCGGAGGTCCCGGCTCGAACGTCGGGCTCGAGAGGGGGATCAGTTCGGCGTTCGTGGTGAGAACGCCCGCGTTGGGCGTGTCCGGGAACGGCTTCCCCGGCTCGAGCTTGATGCCCGACAGGACCGCCGTGTCCCCGATCCGAGCGAGGGCGGAACCGTCGGCCGTCGTGACGAACCCGATCTCGACCGAGATCGGGCGGTACTCGTCGGCGCCGCGACCGTCCATCCGCTTGCCGTTCGCGGCGAGGTCCAGGATGTGGGTCGTCAGGATGTCGGCCGTGATCTCTTCGCTCATGCGGGGACCTCCGTGGGCCGTGCGGTGCTATAGCGGTCGCGCAACGCCGCCTTCATCTTCTCGTAGATGACGTGGCAACCTTTGACGCCCATGTCGAGTGCGCGGGAGAGCTCCTCGCGCGTCATGTGCCCCTCCATCTGAAGGAGCACGAGGCGACCGGACTGGGGGACGAGGGCCATCGGCACGTCCGCCTCGCCGAAGTTGTCCTCCGCCTTGTTGAGGTCCAGCACGAGCTGCCCCGCGACCTTCCCGACGGCCACGGCCGGCACGAGGTCCGCCATCGGGATCCCCGCGTCCGCGAGAGCGACCGAGGCGGCGACGAGACCGGCGCATCGCGTTCCGGCGTTCGCCTGGAGCACCTCGATGTAGACGTCGATGCTCGTCCGAGGGTACTCCTCGGCGAAGATCACCGACTCGAACGCCTCGGCGATCACCTTGCTGATCTCCTGCGAGCGTCGATCGAGGCCGGGGCGCTTCCGTTCGTCGACGCTGAACGCCGCCATGTTGTACTTGCATTGAACGATCGCCTTGTTGTTCTGCTGCAGGTGACGCGGGTGGACCTCACGGGGCCCGTACACCGCGGCCATCACCTTGTTCGCTCCCCACTCCACGAACGCCGAGCCGTCGGCCCGGTGGAGGGGACCGGCCACGATCCGAAGCGGTCGCAGTTCGTCGAGACGCCGTCCATCGACCCGAATCCCGTCCGGACTCAGGAGGACCGGAACTTCCTTCGCACCTACGTTTCCCATGGTATTCTCCTTGGAGGTTCAATTCACGGCCCGTCCGGGGCCTCCGACACGTCGTCGTCCGGGATCGACATCTCCCGGTCGGCCGGGGGGGCCGGGAGTCGCGGCACCGTGACGTCCGGTGGGCGCGAACCGAGCAGGGTCTGGATCCGTTCGGTCAGTCCCGGCCGATGCCCGTCCAGATCGATGATGCGAAGGGCCTGGCGCACGCGGCCGATCGCCTCGGCCGTGCCGTCGACCCATACCCTGCCGTTCTGGCCGACGGTCAAACGAGCGCCGGTGAGCCGCTGGATCGACTGGATCATCGATCCCCCGCGACCGATGACCCGCGGGATGCGGGCCGCCGAGACGCTGATGAGAGTTCCGCCCTCGAGGCGTCCGAGGCCATCGCCGACCATGGTCACGCCGATGCGCCCGGTGGCCTCGAGGTTCTCGACCCGCACGGCCACGGCGTCCCCGACGCGCAGATAGCGATCGGTCTCCCCGATCTCGATATTCCAGGGGGTCCCGGTCATGTGCAACGGGGCCCAGCGGGGCGCGCCGATGTCCAGGAGCCAGAACGTTCCTTGGACGTCCGTGACCGTCCCGATCACGACATCTCCCGCCTTGGGGATGTACCGTCCCGAGAGCGGGACGACCTGGACGAACGGCGGCCGGGGCGTTACGAGGCCGAGCACGCTGGCGTAGACCTTGCCGTGGACCCGGTAGGTACCGGAGCCTGGCCGAAGGCCATCGGAAGGGATCTCTTCCCCGGGAAGTACTATTGCCCGATCCCCGGAGGGATGCGAGGAATCACTCTCGCGGCCACGAGAACGGTGGCCCGGCGGAT
>Ga0187848_10002930_pt1 | contig 12972 bp, 9 predicted proteins | sample June2016WEW_4_40_FD_132424 | JGI IMG/M metagenome (GOLD analysis project Ga0187848, IMG submission 132424) | Peatland microbial communities from SPRUCE experiment site at the Marcell Experimental Forest, Minnesota, USA - June2016WEW_4_40 | ecosystem: Environmental > Terrestrial > Soil > Wetlands... | reverse complement strand
TGGGCGCCGTTCGCGCTCGATCCCTTTGCCAACCGTACCCCCGGATGGAGCGCTGCGAAACTCACGGGCTTAGTGAACAAAGCAGCGTCGATTGCCGCATTGGAGAATCGCCGGATCGAGGAGCGCGACCTGCAGCGAGCATTCGACGAGAGCGGTGGCCAGGACCGGCCGCTGATGAAGGCTGTCGATTGGAGTGATCTCGTACTTCCTGCCGGGGTCGAACGGGACCTGCGAAATCTGATCCGGCTGATGGATGCCCGTGAGGCCGAAAAGCTCAAGGTCCCAGTCCCCACAGGCTTGCTCCTGGTCGGCCCAGCCGGTACCGGGAAAACGTCGGTGGCACACCTGATTGCCACGCAGACGCGCCGCAGCTTCTACTCGATCGGGCCTGCCGATGTTCCCACTGCCGAGAGGTTTGAACAGGTATTCGCCCGGGCCCGCGAGCACAGCCCATCCATCCTGTTTATCGATGAGCTGGATGGCCTTTTGCCGCGCGGCGACAACGGGTACTACATGGGCCAGCACCAGATCCAGCTCGTCGAGCAGGCCCTGATGTTAATGAGCCAGCTCGATCCCGGCAACCAGGTCTTTCTCATCGGCACCACGAACCATATCGACAATATCGACCCGCGGGTGCTCAGAGGTGGACGATTCACGGAGAAGATCGAAATCGGCGTTCCTGACGACAAAGGATACTTGCGTCTGATCGACAAGTACGTTGGGCCGATTCCGCTGGCGGCGGGTCTTACCAGCCACGATATCCTCAACCGGGTAAGGGGCATTTCGCCGGCAGATCTGCAGGCCCTGGTGAGCACAGCCAAGCGGATGGCGATGAATCGGATGAAGGACGGCGAGGAAACCTTGCCGCCGCTCATCTGGCACGACTTCGAGGAGGCGCTCAAGCGGAACCAGATCTGCCTTTGAATCTGTGAAGGCTGGAATTCGCCGGCCCGCTTTCCAAGAGCTTAGGGCGTTCATCGTTATAAATCCCAATGATTAGGCGATCACAGCCCTGGAAGTGCTGGCATCCGGCCGATCGCGGCAGATCCGCGGACTTCACGGGCAGAACCTACTGCAACACTTTCGCTAAGGACGTGGTTTTCAGTTCGCGAATCATCGACAAGAAGTGCTTTATTCTCGTGCCCAAGATGAGCCGGGCATTGCGCCGGTTCTGCGTCGCGATCGCAACAAGCGGTCCCTGTTTCGTCGATCTTGAGATGTGAAATATACCCCCACCACTGACACCCTGGAGCCTAGGGGGATTCTGCCGTTTCCTTCCGACGACGATTTCTTTGTGGTCGAAGTCGAGCGCTATATGGTCCGCTTGTGAGATCTCCTCCTGGAGGTATTCGGCCGGGCCCACGGGATTCGTCGAACAACGAAATGACTGTTGACGGATCTGACGCTTGCCCCTGGCAACTTCCAATTGGGTCCTGGATGCGGAGTAGCCAAAAACCAGGTAAAAGGACGTGATCCCGCGGTCATCCGGTTCATCGTCGTGATCGATCTCCGCGCCAGACAAGAATACGCGCCGCTCAAATGGACCCAGGCCACGCGAAGGCAAAGCCAGCACAGCGACATCGAGGTCGTTGTCGCGTCTTGAAGGGCTCAGATGAGCGGTACACTGCGGAAGCGGCAGTAACTTCCCGCCCCGGCCTTCGGAGGGGGCGAGAACTCGCGCGGAACCGATCGCATCTATGACATGGGCTGCGGTGAATGCGAACAGGTCCGAGTCCACTCGAACAAGGACGCACGAGCCGACTCTGTCGGGGTGTCCCTCGCTTTCGGAGATGAAAAGAGGTACCACGGATTCTTGCAGCCGTTCGGCCAACCGCCGCTCCTCTTCCACCTTTCGCGCGGACGCTTCGTCTAGGCGGGCCTGGAGATCGATCCCCTGTTCTTGGGCGGGTGGCTTCATCAGTGCTTCGAGCTCGCGGACAGCTCTGGTCAAAGTGCGCCCTTGGCTTCTTCGTTCTTTGGCGAAATCGATCCGTTTGGACATCTTCCCTAAGTATATTGTGTCCCATCCGCGCGCTATCAGGAGCCTCACTTCACCGCCGAAAGCCGAGGCCAGCCGATCCTCGCTCGGTTCCTTCGGATTGTTACATTCTCACCGTGGGACAATCCCGGCAGCCTAAGAGACGCAGATCGTAAGTTTTGTCAAAGAACAGCAAGTCACCGAGGACAAGCAACAGGCGATAGTGCGCTGGCCGCAATATGCACACGACTTTGGGGACTGCCATCTGCTAATCTCCGAAGGGCGTTATCGCTCCCAATCTTGTCATGCGCAACGGCTCCGGCATCTGCCTTCGGCAGAGATGCACCGACGACTGCCTTGACCAACCGCAGCTACTAGGGAAGTCGTGCGATCACAGCGCGCAGTAGATCAGTTTCGGCACCGAATCGAAGGTCACGCAAGAGGCCAGACCCGAGGGCGATCACTGACTCATGACGACGCGCATGTAGATCGTCATATCGGCAGAACAGTCCCGCAGCCGCGCTGGAGATGGAATACGGACCGTATAGGTGCCGAATTGCCTGCTGCGGAATCTCCATTAGGACATCGTAGAACAAAGGTGGATAGTTGCCGGCATTTACGAAGGGAACTAGCCCGGACACTTGAAGAGTAGCCGCTAGTTGGCCGCCGGAGAAGATGCCCGCATAGCGCCAGAACTCGTTCACCAGAAGCAGAGAACCATTAAGGTTCACGAACAAATCTGAAATGCTCCAAAGGTTCGCATTGCCGTTTCCCAACCTGCCCGCCACCTCAAACGCACATTGCACGGTACCCTGGACATTGAACGCCCAGATGATCTCGTGATCGCGGTCTAGATCCCGGTAACGATAACTGAACCATGTCCGTCTGCGATCGTCGTACTCCAAAAGGGTCTGGCCAAGGTCCACGGATCGCCGCTGTGCCAAACATGGGTACACTCGGAGAATCGCTTCTTTGAATCGTTGCTCTAGTGTGCCGTCGATAGCGAGATTCGCAAGACGATCTGGGACGATCCCGATCGTCAGCGCATTTCCGGACCGTTGGCGATTTTCAAGCACCTGCCGTTTTGCAGGCCGGTCGTTCACATCTTTCGCTTTGGTGATATAGAAATCGCTCGCGATCTCCGCCAGCGGATCCGGTGCTGGAGGAATCTGTAATTCGGCATTTCGAACGCGCTCAAGTAGATGTTGCAGCTGAGGCGCGCTCGCTGGCACAGTTCCATCCTCATTTCTCACATACACTGGCCTATCTCCCCTCAGGTACATATGGACCCGCGGCTGTGCCGTGACCCTAATTACAGCAAGCGCCTTCGTCCGGTCATCAGGTGCAGGGCAAGTGTGAACCTCGAAGATCGGGATGGGGGCAATCCTTGCCGCGATGGTGCTGGCCACCTGCGTCTTGAGATCGCTGTTTGCCGGTCGGACAATTCCAGGAAACCGCTGACGGTCATCACTGACGCCCAGGATCAACAGACCGCCATATGAATTCGCCATCGCCACGACGTCGGGACACTGTTTTTCCGGCGCCCACGTCTCCTTGAAGTCAAGACGAAACTTCTCTTCCACGCCGCTTCGTGCCAATGTCACTACTGCTTGTGCCAGGTCCGCCTGGGTGGCAGTCGTCAGGTCATCAATAAAGAGGTTGCCAATCGGCATGGTCTTATTATTTCACCGATCGGAAGGCTTTTCAGTTTGCCGCTTTTGGCGAGCCTCCCTAGATGGACTTCACGGGTGCCTCTTCGTCCTCCACCCGCCGGGCGGGAACTCGGGGAACCCGGGGTGCAGTCCACCCTGCAGCACAAGCGGCGTTCCGGAAGGTTGCGCCGGATTGCTCCCGACAGGTCGGCATCGCGACTGGAATCTGGACAAATCAGTCCGCGAAGCCATGCGCGTTTGTAGGGAGTAATCCGAACCGCTCTTTCCGCGTGCCTGACAATCCTCACGCCCAAATCTCCGCCCGCATTCGGTATGGCCTATCTAGGTAACAGATCGTGGCTGACCTCAAAGTCCAGGCTGTCGCTCAGGGGCACCTGGTCTTCAACATCAATTGCGCTGAGTGCTGGTTGGTCCGATTTCGGCGGTCGCACACCTTTTTGCTCCATAAACGTCCGTTCCAGCGCCATTAGGCTCCTAATCCTTTCCTCGATAAAGCCTCGGTGATCATTTCTGACTAGCGCCCGCCATGCCTCTTCTGAGATGTAATGCGAAGATAGAACCTGGTCTCTTACCGGGGAATCTAGCCCGAGAAGCCATTTCTTCGGTTGGCGGTCCTTATCCACATCGAACACCCGATTGGCGGGACTTGAACCTAGTTGGGCCTTTCCCCTGCTATCCACTCGAGAACAAACCCTAGCAAGTGAATCCGGACCGCGCTCCAATACCTCCTCCGCCATCCTCTCCGGGCTTATCTCCTCTCCAGTAGGGCGGCGCGTCGGCGTCCGCAGCATGACGCAAAGAAGAGAGCGAACGCGGGCGCTGCGTTGATCGTATCTCTCTGGGAACGGGTGCGCGAAGTCGTCAAGATCGATTCCCTCAACGGCCACTGGGTTCTCTGTGTTAGGAATCTCACCACGCAGGCTCTTCAGCTGCAAGAGTATGCGGCTAGGGTTTAGGCCGCCAAAGCCTTCAGTAAAGGCAGTTACCCAGAGCCAGCGGCGCAGAAGTCGTTCTTGGCCTTCTGAAGGCGGGTTCCGTCGTTGCCCAAAAAATGCCGCGAGGCCCACAAGCTGCATGCTATACGGAAGGTAGCGGCTGTTCCGGATACCCTCATCCCGTAGGAACTTGATCGCACTCAGCAAACCGTGCCGCGCCTCGGCAATTGCTTGTGGCAGCTTCGCGGCGGATTCCTGCTGCGTAGACTTGGCAAGTTGGTCCCACTCGGTACGGAACGGGTCTAACTCGGCCGCGAGAAGGACGACGCGAAGCACAACGACACGGTCAACCTCACCAAATCCCGTTCGAGCTATTTCACCGAGAATTGCGTCTATGTTCTTAGCAAGACGGAACTTCTCCGTGCTGTCGTCAGCTTCGTACGTCAGCGCCGAGAACATTTCATCCGCGCCCATGGATTGCCCGGCTCGATTGAGCCTGGTGAAACTCTCTACAGCGAGGCGAAGGGATTCCGTTGCGAATATAACTAACGGAAGCCGATACGCTCCGAGAGCTGCCGACACTGATTCGATCTGAGCGACCCAGCTCTCACGAAGCTCAGCAAGAACTGAATCATCTTTCATAATGCGCTGGGCAGCGCTGTACAGCCCTTTAGTGCCCATGAGTTCTGAAACTCTTACCGCGGATGGAGGCTGCTTGTCGGCGTCGAAGTAGCAAAAACTATCAGTCGCGGCGTCGTACCACATTGTCCATCGCCTTGGATCCCGTTCGTCGCCTTTACTGCGTTCGAGCTCGTCATAAAGCAATACGCCAGCGAGCGTCGTCATACGCTGCTGGCCATCTAAAATGAGAAGCTTACCGCCTTGAAAGTCCGGCAGGGCCAGCGGCCCCAAATTAGGCAACATCGGCCGCTGTTTGGAGGACTCCCAGAAGAGGAGCGTTCCGATAGGATACTGCTTTCGGATTGAATCGAACAGGCCGAGCATCCGCCCGCGATCCCAAGTAAAGTCGCGCTGAAAATTCGGCACACGAACGCGACCTTGGCGGACCCACTTCAGCAAGTCGCGAAGGTGAAGTACCTGTGGGGTAATTTCGGGGGCTTCCTCGTTCAGTACAGATGCCATAACTAAAGCTCATCCTCTATGTGTCGCACTACTGTCTCAAGGTCACCCTGGTAGTCCCGTGTCTGAAGATCGGCACGATTCCACGTCGGCCCGTGGTTCTCGAGAATGTAAGAGATCGCTCTCGAGCCTCTTCCTTTTAAGCTCGCCGATTTCAGAAGGGCGCGATCTGTCGGGGACACGCCGACAAAGAGCGCGTAAACCTGGGGCTTTGAAGAGTCCCAAGGTTCGCTGTTTCCCGGACCTATATTAACGTGATCTCTTTGACCAGTTGACAAGCGCAGCAACGCCTCAATCGCTGTTTTTGCTTTGGCATGTCGCGGCTCGGCGACCCATGCCCTCCAAACGGTGTCGGGGATGTAGTTCTCCGCCGTGCGTTTGTTTAGCGGCGCGCACGGTACCCCCGCCGCCGCGCATTTGTTTCGTAGTTCTTGCGCGTGTGCCTTCACATCCCCAACCCATTCTCCGTCGCTCTCAGTGACGACCAGAACCCGTGGCCTGATTCCTCGGTTTGCAGCCTCATCGATCCGTTTGTCGAGCAGCTTTGGCAATTCGCCATGTCCGCCGGGGCTCTCGATTTGGAGAGCTGGTGGAGTTCGCTTCGCCGCGGAACCGAAGCACAGTTCCCAGACTTCCGGGGCTGCGAACAATCGCACGGCAAATCTGATCAGAGCGCCGTCTGATGAGAAGTTTTCTACAATGACGCGCAGTGGTGTGTATGCCAGGGCTCGTGCCGAATCTGCGGTAGGCTGGTCAGCGACCTCAATGCGCCGCAGGTGCGGCCCGGAGGTCCGGGGGGTGCGGTAAAGAGTAGAGTGTGCTGTCTTTTCGAGCATAGCTCGCCTAATAGGGCGACTAGATAGGTACCAAGTGCTGCCCTCGAGAAGGTCGGCGTCCGCTATCTCGAGTTCGTGAATTTCGTCTTCAGCTCGCGAAAGTAGTTCGTCTAGCCTGTTCAAGACGGACTCAGACCCATTCATCGCCGAATACCTGATTGCGAAGCGCATCAGCCGCGTGTTCTCCTCCGCTGGGCGCGTCGGATCGCCTTGACCTCCACGAAGGCCTCCGAAAATACGCCTTCCGGCCACCAATCGACGTCGCCGTTCTGATCGAGCTGGATGGTGCGAACTATACTGCGGTCTCCAAGGTCTTCCACGAACACTATCGAGACTTGATCAGGACTAAGGCCCTCGGCAACTCGTCTTCGAACGCGCAGTACTAACGATTCTGAGTGGGTTTCGACGAGGATTCTGCCACGCGCTTCACTTGTAGCTGAAAGTAGCAGGTCACCAACTGGGGCGTGAGCCGCATCATGCAGATGAAGCTCTGGTTGCTCGATGACATCAAGAAAGTGTTCAGGTCCGCGACCGAGCTTCCTCCGACAGCACAAAACGGCAACGGGCAAAACCTGCTGAAGTCCTTGGCCAGAGTCACCGATATTACTTTCCCTACCCGCTCTTCGCGCTATGATTTGAAAAACATCGAGATTCTGCCTAACGTCTACACGCCACCCGTCAAGATTCTGCGCGGTCCACGATCCTACGGCCGTTCGGAGTTGGGTATCCGCGTACAACATCTGCGCGACCGATTCGTCTGTTTCCGGAAGGGCGCGCGTCTCGCCTACCCGAACCGGATATGAGGGTTTGATCGAAGGACGAAGAGGCCCAAGATAACAGCTTGCATCCAAGAGCTCTCGAGCCTCTAGTCGAAGTGATTCGGCTGCCGCAACATCTGGCAGCAACCCTCGTACGCGTCCGCGGTCAGTGCTCTCTTGGCCGTTCAAGACTGATCTTCGCAGGACTGGGGGGGCGTCGCCGGCGAGGTCGCCGGTTTGGATTACCTGAACAACAAGCTTCGCATTTGCACAATCCTTTGAGGAAAAGCCGACTTCAAGATCAAGAGGATTGAAGAAACTCCCACTGTGCTGGATTTCCCGAAAGCTGTTTCCATAAGATCCCCGAGGGCCTGTCATCGGAAATGGATCACGGCCTTCAGCTCCGAGCGCAGTGAGAACATGATGGAAGAGCCGAGCGACGGTGCTCTTGCCGCTGTTGTTCTTCCCAAGCAGGATCGTCAGCGGCGCTAGTTGAACCCTCTCGAGGGGTCGATCAGGAAAAGCAGGACTTCTCGCTGCAAAGGAGCGGTAGCCGGAAAACGCGAGTGAATCCAGTTGCATCATGTACATTATCTCCTCTTGGCACGTCCGGTGGGCAGGCGCCCTCGGAATCTCCCTGTCGTCGGCGGAAGCGGTCCCAATCAGTGTGAAGATCTCCAGCCCGCGTTCCAGCTTGTTTCAATGGCGGTCACCGGCGTTCGATTGCGTTGGCCGCCTACCCGGTCAGTACAATTCCGAACCCCGACAACCAATTGAATTCAAACGTGCAGTCGCCGCGCGGGCGCTGCAAATCCCGTTCTCAGACTGCCCACTGGGGCGTTCGGCGAAATGTGCTCTGATTGCTCCCCGCAAGTCGGCATCCCGCCTGGAACCCCATTTTGCGGGTTTCCTCACGTGACACGCCGGCCACGGTAGTTGCCAGCCGGGAAGCCCAACCACGAGGCCACATGGTCGCCAGACCGGGACCTCTGGCTAGTCCAGCAAGTGGGATTCGAGGGAGGCCCGCGCCACGTTTTTGAACAGGTCAACACGCCGAACCCTCTAAAAATCGGGCCATTACGTCTCGACGTCGGAATCCAGTGTCCTCACCCCCATCCGACAGGCATCTCGCCTCGGTTTTTTGAGCTTTGCAGAACTTGCCCTAGGATTCTCACAAGCCCCGAATTTGTCAGTCCGCTGCCGCTCGGCGATTCCAAAAGCGCACGGCGGCGGTAAGGGGCTGTATCCCGATGGAGGTCTACATGAAAATGAAGCACGTACGTATCGCGGCCATGGTGCTGGCAGTCTGCCTTCTGGTGGTGTGCCAGTCCGTGGCTCTCGCTCAAAACCTTGGCGCGGCGCCGCAGGTCAACGTTGCGGTCCAGGGTCAAACCGGGGCGCAGCCGGAAGGCGCGTTCCTGAACTTCGTTAACTGGGTTGGCAACGTCATCGCTCCAGTGGGGGCCGGCGTCGCCGTGGTCGGCGGAATCGTCTCGTATGCCAGCGGCCGGGGTTACCTACGCTGGATCGGGACGGCTCTGGGACTCCTGATCGTGTCCGGCCTGACCCGATTGCTGGAGTACTGGATCGCGCAGGGCACCGGCGGTGTTTCCTAGGGTCCAATCCCGATGGTGGGGCGAATGGCTCGGCGGTCCCTCCATTCGCCCGCCATCCTTCGAGGTCCTTCGCGATGAACTTGATCAATGACGGAATCGGCTTGTTGCTCGGCTTGGCGCCGGTCGCGGCGCTGGTGGCACTGGTGCTGGCGGGCTTGGCGCTTCGAACTCAGAGCTCGGTTCTGCAAAACGGAAGATTCGGCCTGTGGCTGTTCTGGGCGGCCGTGATGCTCACGTTGCCGCAGATCCTGAGCTGGTTCTCCGGCTTCGGCATGAATGTGCCCATCTCCGCGGGCGGGGGCACAGCACTCCTGAACGTATTCCAGGTGGACGTCACCAATTTCGTCAATCAGTTCGTGGTCGGCTATCTCGCTCCCGTGCTGGCCGCGTGGCTGGTCCTTCGCGGAGTCGTTGAGGTTTCCGAGGGACGGTCCCCGCTCTACTCGATTTTGGGCGCCATGTTTCTCTTGTCCATCGCCAGCACGCAGGCTTTGCTGCAAGGGTGGAATTCAGGGACGAAGTTTGCCACGGCGGATGTGCTGGCAGGCCTGTGGACGTATACGGCGAGCCGCATTCTTCCGGTCGCCGCCGGGCTGGCGATTATTGGGGCCATTTTGAACTTTGCATTCGGTAAGCCCGCCATGCGGCTGGTCTGCTGTGCGGCTGGGTTTCTGACGGTTTCCGCCCTGTGGCGGCTGGTCGTCTCCATGATGTGACGCTGTGAGCCTATGACTTTTCTGGACGGAATCACGAATCTGACGAATTGGATGGGCAACGTCATCATGCCCACCGTGGCCGGGCTATTCTTCGCGCTGGCCGTCGTTCGGTACGCGCGCGGGTATCCCCATCAGTACATTGCGTGGGCGGGCCTGATGTGCCTGATGGTTTCGGGCCTATTGCGTGGCCTCGAAACATTCGCATCGCAGTCGGCCTGGAACAACCCGGACAGCATTTGGATTACGCTTCGCGGTCTCGTGAACTGGACCTGCAACGTGTTCATGCCCGTGTATGCCGTCCTGCAAATCCTGCAGGGAGTGCTTGCGTATGGCGGAGTCGGCCACCGCCTCTACCACGGAAGCCCCTGGATCAGACACTTTGCGGCGGCCGGAATGGCGCTGGCCCTATCTGGCCTGCTGCGCCTGGCGGAGTTCTTCGTTCAGCGAGGAGCCGGAGGAATCAGTTGAGGAAAAGGCGTGAGGCAGGCGATCGGAGGCACCAATGAGCGGTCTGAATATCACACACGTCCATCGAAATCTGCATACGCGAGTCACGTTCCTTTACCTCGAATTCGAGGACGCGTTCGTGATCCTGGGAATAGCGGCGCTTACCAACATCTTCGGACGGTTCCTGCACAGGGAGATTGCGGGTGTCCCACTGAACGTATTCCTGCAATACGTCGTTCCCATTTTGGCGATTCCGCTACTGATCGCATTCAAGTACGGAAAGCCGCGGCGCTACCTTTTCGATTTCCTGGAGTGGCACACGAAGCCACGGATCTATTGCGGCATAGAGCGGGATTCTCAGCAGAAGGCGATGTACCTGAAGGAGGACCAACCGGAATGCCTTTAACCATGCGCCAGCACGAGGCAAATCTGCGCCAGCCGGCATTTTGCGAGCTACTGCCGATCCGCGATTACCTCGACAATGTGATCGTCCGGTCCAACGGTGCATTGGTCGCGGGCTACGATCTCGGCGGCATCAACTCCTATTACCACTCGGACGAAACGCGGAACCAAACCAAATTCTCTCTTGAGGCACTCGTCCGTTCGTTGACGGAGCGATCGATGCGAATGCAGGTGCGTTTCGAGGTGGTCGAGGGCTTAGGCGATCTTCCCGCTCACTATAGGGACCAGCTCCGCTCGGACAATCCAGTGGTGCAGAGCCTCGATCGCGTCCGGCTTGCGGCGTGGAAGCAAAAGGAGCAGTCGGGCTTCTATCTCACGCCGAGGCTGCACGCGTATTTCTGTTGGGATCCGCGTATTCATCACGAGGCTACCGAGGCCGGCGCCGGGGCGAAACTGGGCAAAATGACCGGAGGCTGGAGCGCTTCAGCCGCGAAATGCATCGAGCGTTCGCGCCGCGAACACGAAGACCTGGTTTCGGAGTTCGAATCGATGCTGAAGGGCGTTGAACAGACGCTCAACGCCACGGGCATGACCGTACGGCGGCTGACCGATGAGGAAATGTTCCTGGAGCTGAAGCGGGCCATGAATCCGCTCTTCCGCGATGACATCGTATACCGCCGGCCGGAACTGACCATCGATTATCGGAGCGCGCGGGAACAGGCGGCGAACACGCACATTGAGGACGATCAGGAGACCTACATCAAGATCGGCGGGCTTCTGTACTCATTCTTGTCTTTGAAAGACCTCCCCGATGCCACGTTTCCTGGGATCTTTCGCGAGCTGCTCGGGCTCGACTTCCCGCTGGTGATCAATACCGAGGTGAGCATCCCGGACCAGGCGGAGCGGCTCAAGCTTTTCAAGGGACGGTTACGCCGCATGACCGCGGCGCAGCGCGACTCGCATGGCGGGTTCAAGGTCAACGTGGATGCACGGGTCGCGGAAGGGCAACTGATGCAGACGCTCCAGGACCTGATCTCAAGCTCGCTGAAAAGTGCGCAGGTCAGCGTCGTCATGGCAGTGCGAACCTCCACACCGATCCAGAGCCGCCGGGACCTGGAGGAGCAGGAACGGGTCCTTGCGGACCGCCGGCAACGGGCACTGCACGCCATCATGCGAATGAATGGCGCTCGGGGCTTGCCGGAAGATCTGGCAAAGCGCCGCCTCTACATCAATGGGCTGCCGGGGATGACCGAGGAGAATAAGCGCGAGCACGACTGTTTTACGCTCCACGCGGCGGACCTGCTGATGGTGGAATCCCCTTGGAAAGGAACGCCGAACTCACCGCTGATCCTGCTTGAGACGCCGTACCGGCAGCTCGTTCCGTTTTCCCCGTTCGACCCCAGCTTGAGCGACGCCAATGTGCTGATCACCGCGAAGTCGGGTGGTGGCAAGACGTTCATGGTGCAGATGTTCCTGACGATGATGGCCCGCCTCAACCCGCTCATCTCGATTCTGGAACGCGGCAATTCGTATCGGCCCCTGGTGGAACTGATGGGAGGCCGGTGCATCGACGTGGATCTCGAGGGCGCGGAGACCCTGAATGCGTGGGATCTTCCACCAGGGTCCACGGCGCCATCCAACGACAAACTGGCGTTTCTCAAGAACTTGACGCGGCACATGATCGGGATGAACAGCCCGGCCGCGGACACCGCGATTCTGGACAACCTGCTGACCGACGCCATCGTAGCCACGTATCACCGCTGCAGAACCCGAGAGGACAGGCCGATTCCCAGCTTCAACGATCTTCGGCAGGAACTGGAAACCTGGCGGGATGAATCTGAAGTGGAGCGAATTCGCGACGAAGCGCAGCTCGCCGCGGTGAAGCTGCGGGAATGGACAGGGGATAAAGTGTATGCGCGGCTTTTCGACCGGCCCACCACCGTCCAAACGGACGAAAACTGGCTGTTCTTCAATGTCGAGGGTTTGACCTCCGACCCAAAGCTCGAGAGCTCGATGAGCATGATCATCGCCAACGCGATGTCGGAACGGGCATCGGGCAGAAGCGGGCAGGCGAACATTACGGTTCTCGACGAATGCTGGTCGCTTCTGGACTCCCCGGTTCTGGCACCGCAGGTGGAACAGTTGTTTCGAACCGGCAGAAAACGGGGAGCGAGTATTTGGGGCATCAGCCAAGCCCTGGAGGACTTCGTGGGAACGGAGGCCCAGCCACGTCCACATGGCCCGGGTATCGTCAAGAACGTCTCGACCAAGATCATTGGGCAGCAGCAGGGCGATCTGAAACCGCTCGCGACGTACCTGCACTTGAACCAGACTGCCCTCAACGAAGTACGCGGCTTCAGCGCTCCGCGAAAGGGGCGGAAGGCGCAGGCGCTTCTCGTGCTGGGCGAAAAGGCGGAAACGACGCAGACCATCAATATCGTGCCGACGCCGATTGAGTACTGGATCTGCAC
>Ga0187848_10002923_pt1 | contig 12992 bp, 12 predicted proteins | sample June2016WEW_4_40_FD_132424 | JGI IMG/M metagenome (GOLD analysis project Ga0187848, IMG submission 132424) | Peatland microbial communities from SPRUCE experiment site at the Marcell Experimental Forest, Minnesota, USA - June2016WEW_4_40 | ecosystem: Environmental > Terrestrial > Soil >... | reverse complement strand
TGTGGCGATTTCACGCACTCACAGCCCCTGACAGCAATTGGGGCTCCAAAAAATCGTCGCCCCGGACGGAATACGAACAGTGCGGAAGGTTTCTGTTGCGAGTTCTGCAAGTGGGTCACACAACTTCCGACAAAATCGCCTCAATCCTCCCAGCCACTTACAAGGATTCCCCCAAAATCGCCGCCCGCTCGCATGCTACCAATGTGGTCGACGGAAGGTTGAAAGGAAGCTTCCCAATCGATCTCATGACTAACGAAACTACCGCCAAACCGCGCGATCCGCGCGCTCTCAACGCCTATCGCCACGGCCTCACCGGCCAGGTCCACCTCCTGACCCCGGAAGACCAGGTCGCCTACGACAAACACTGCCGCGTCACCCACGAGTACTTCAACCCCTCCGGCGATTTCGAAGCCTCCCTCGTCCAGTCCATCGCCGATGGACGCTGGCAACTGCAGCGCGCCGTCGCCATCGAAGACGCCATCTTCGCCCTCGACGCCGTCGGCGTCCAAGCCGATTCCGAATACTATGAAGCCATCGTCGCCCTCACCCAGGGCAAAACCTGGCTCGCCCACGACAAAAGCATCGAACGGATCGCCCTCTACGCTTCCCGCATCCAGCGCAGGGTAGAAAAGGATATCGCCATGCTCCGCCAGCTCCAGGCCGACCGCAAAGCCGCCTTCGAGCAAGCCATCGAAGACGCCCAGTTGCTGTCCGAAGTTGCTGCAAAAGCGGGAGAAACCTACAACCCCGCCACCGATTTTCCGCACGAGCTACTGCCCCCGCAGTTTGATTTTTCAAATCCGGGAATCCTTCGCCTGATCGCTCACCGTCGCCGCCTCAAAGCGGCCCAGCAGCCGACGCCCAACCCTGAAAAACGCTTCAAAACCGCCGCCTGACCCATGCCCACCACCCGCTAAATCACGATCCGCGCCTCGAAGCCGCACCTCGATTATTCACTTGAACGCGAAGTCCGCCCACAGGCTGGCGCGCTGGGGCGACAGCCGGGAAATCGCGCGCGAATTCACACGCGCAGGAAAATCTCGCGGCGGTACATCCAAAACAGAAACCGCCGGGGCCTCACCGTTTCTGGCAGCGGGCACAGAAGTGGCTGGAGCGTTGCGCCACCAGCAGGCGGCGGATGGGGGCGCCGCAAACTACGCAGGGCTCGCCGGTGCGCTGATACACGCGATGCTGCATCTGGAAGAATCCTCTGCGGCCGGCGGCATCCACATAATCGGAAATCGACGAACCTCCGGCCTGGATGGCTTCGGTGAGGACCTCGGCGATCGCCTGGTGCAAGCCAAGAGCGCGTTCGCGAGTAAGGCGATGGGAAAGAGCTAGGGGATGGATGCCGGCGCGAAATAGCGATTCATCGGCATAAATATTGCCGATGCCGCGGACGAAGGCCTGGTTGAGCAGCAGGGCCTTGATACGGACTTTGTGGCGCTTGAGCGCGCGCACGAAATCTTCGCGCGGGATTTCAAGCGGTTCGGGGCCAAGCCTGGCGACGCGGACGGGGAAAGCCTCGCTGAATTCCAAACATCCGAACTGGCGGCTATCGTCGAACAGCAGCGCACCTTTATCGAGGGTGAGGACGGCGTGGGTATGCTTGCCGGTCTCGCCGCCCAGCAGCAGCCGGCCGGTCATGCCAAGATGAAGCACGACGTAACCGGAGCGGCCGAGGGATAGCACAATGAACTTGCCATAGCGTTTGATGGCAGTGATGCGCCGGCCCGCGAGCTGCGCCGCGACCGCGTCCGGATCGGCGCCGCGAAGAATGCGCGCACCGCGAATCTCCACAGCCAGAATACGCCGCCCGACCAGGGGCGCGAGCGAACGGGCGACGGTTTCGACTTCGGGAAGTTCAGGCATGCGAGTTGTCAGTCATCAGTTATCGGTTTTCAGCAAAAAGAGATTTAGCCACGGATGAACACAGATAAACACAGATGAAAACAATCAGAGGTTTTAATCGGTTCTATCTGTGTTCATCTGTGTTTATCTGTGACTAAATCCTTTCACGGTTGCCAGGATCAAAATGTCGTCGCCTTCGAGTTTCACCTCGTGAGTGCTGACGCCGCGCGACGGATTGAGGTCGCAGGCGCCGGTGCGGCAATCGAACTCCCAGAGGTGAAACGGGCAAACCAGGCGGCCGTCCTGAATCTGGCCCTGGCCGAGCGGGCCGCCCTGGTGAGGGCAAATGCCGTTCAGAGCGCGAACTTCGCCGCCCAGGTTGCAAATGGCGTAAGGCTGCTCGCCGACGAACACTTCCGTCACCGAATCCGGCGGCAGATCGGCCAGGCGGGCCACTTTGACAAAGGGCATCAGCTTACGGTTTCGGCCGCGCTCGCACCGGTGGGCACAGTTACGGGAACGGTTGCTTCGGCGGCGCGCGGGCGCGAGCAGCGGCCGATGCCGGAGTAATCGAAACCGGCGGCAAGAGCTTCCTCGGGCGGGAACAGGTTGCGGCCATCCACCAGGATGCGGGTATGCATGAGAGAGCCGAGCCGCGCCAGGTCGAGCGCGCGGAACTGCTGCCACTCGGTTACCACCACCAGCGCGTCGCAATCCTCGGCCAACTCCTCGGGCGAACCGCAGAGACGAATCTTGAGATCGGGCCGCTGGATACGGCAGGCCTCGCATGCCACCGGATCGTAGGCTTTGACGCGCGCCCCCATTTGCAGCAGGCGTTCGGCGATGTAGAGGCTGGGCGCGTCGCGAATGTCGTCGGTATCGGGTTTAAAGGCCAGGCCCAGCAGACCGATGGTGCGCCCCTTGAGGATATAAAGCTTCTCCTGAAGCTTCTGAATGGCCATCAGCCGCTGGGCGGCATTGACTTCGATGGAAGCGTGCAGCAGCTTGCTGTCGTAGCCGTATTCGTGAGCCGTGTGCAACAGGGCATGCACGTCCTTGCCGAAGCAGCTTCCGCCCCAGCCCACGCCGGGATTCAGAAACCGCGACCCGATGCGCGTATCCATGCCGATTCCGGCCATCACCTCGGTGGCTTCCGCGCCCACGCGCTCGCAGATGTTCGCCATCTCGTTGGCAAAGCCGATTTTCAAGGCCAGGAAAGCGTTGGCCGAATACTTGATCATCTCCGCGCTGGTGAGCGAGGTCGCAAGCAGGGGAACCACACCCTGCCCCGCGGGACGAGGCGCGCCGGCGGGCGGGTCGAAATCCTGCGTGACCAGGGGCCGATACAGCTCGCGCATGATCGCTAGAGTGCGCTCGTCGGCGGCGCCCACCACGATGCGGTCGGGATAGAGCGAATCGCTGATGGCGCAGCCTTCGCGCAGGAATTCGGGGTTGCTGGCCACCCCGAACTTTATGCCATTGCGCTGCTGCGGTCGGGCTTCCGCGACGCCGTCGCGAACCAGCGCTTCCACCAGATTTCCGCTGCCCACCGGGACTGTGGATTTGTTTACAACGACGCGGAAGCGGGACGGATCCATGGCCGACCCGATGGCGCGCGCGGCGGCTTCGAGGTAGGTCAGGTTGGCCTCGCCGGACGGAAGAGGCGGAGTTCCCACGGCGATGAAGATCACATCGCTTTCGGTGGCGGCGGGCTCGAGGTTAGTGGAAAAATCGATGCCGCCGCGCGTGGCCGCAAGCACCAGCAACTCGTCCAGATAGGGTTCGTAGATCGGCGATTCGCCGCGTTGCAGCTTGGCGATCTTGGATTCGTCGGTGTCCACGCACGTGACCCGGTGCCCCAGGTACGCCAAACAGGCGCCCGTTACCGTGCCGACATATCCCGTTCCGATGACCGTGACGCGCATGGAAACAGCATCCCCTTCGAGGGACGGCGTATCAAAAAGTATAGCAACTTGACGTTTGGAAGACGGGTTGGAATACTTAGCCGCGAATTCAGGCGCGGCCGGTCTTGCGGGGCGCGGAGCGAACCATCACCACCGGGATAAGCTCTTGCCGCGTGCCCGGCTCGGAGCCCCGGCGGGTGGAAAACTCGCGGTTCAAGGTTGCCACAAATTCCTGGATCTGGGCCTGCATCCGGCCCATCTTCTCGCGCATGTTGAGAACGATCTCCACGCCGGCCAGGTTGACGCCCAGGTCGCGGGTCAAATGCAGGATCACTTCCAGCCGCTCCAGATCTTCGGGGGTGTAGAGGCGTGTATTGCCCTCGCTGCGCGACGGCTTGAGCAGTCCCTCGCGTTCGTAGAGGCGGAGGGTCTGGGGATGAATCTGGTATTGTTCGGAAACCGCGGAGATCATGTAGGCGGCTTTGGATTTGGATCGTGCCATGGCCTTAAACCTTCTGCCAGACTTCGCTGCGCGGATCTTCCGGATGCAGCTTGCTGAGCTCTTTGAGCAGCTCGCGGGTGCGCTCGTCGCGCGGGTCGGGCGCCTGGATGGCAACTTCCACGATCTGGTCGCCGCGCTGGCCGGTGCGCGCATTCAGCACGCCTTTTTCGCGCAGCCGGAAGCGCTGGCTGTGGCGGGTGCCCTGGGGAATCTTGAGCAGCGCGCGGCCGTCGATGGTAGGCACTTCAATCTTGGCGCCGAGCGCCGCTTCCCACACGGCAATGGGAATCTCGATTTCGATGTTGTCGCCTTCGCGATGGAAGAACGGGTGCTCCTCCACCTTGGTGGTGATGTACAGATCGCCGGGAGGGGCGCCCATGGTGCCGGCATTGCCTTTGCCGGGCACGCGCAAACGGGAGCCGTCGCGGGCGCCGGGAGGGATGCGAACCTCGACCGTATCGGGAGTAGCCACGCGGCCCTCGCCTCCGCACGTGGGGCAGGAATCGCGCAAGCGGCCGGATCCGCCACAGCGCGGGCAGGTCAGATTGAAGCGCATGGCGCCCGCCATCTGGGAGACGTTGCCGCTGCCCTTGCACTGCGGGCAGACCGCTTCGCCGCCGCCGGCCGAGCCGGTGCCGTGGCAGGTGCCGCAGATTTCGTAGCGCGTGATATTGAGAGCGATTTGCGTGCCCTTGATGGCCTGCCAAAAATCGACGGCTAACGCGTATTCGAGGTCGGAGCCCTTCTCGGGCTGAGGTTCGGGATGAGCGCCGTGGCCGCCAAAGAACTGAGAAAAGATATCGCGAAATCCGCCGCTTTCGGTGCGTGGACGGCCGCCGCCGGCGCCGGGCGCGCCCTGGAAAGCATCGGAAAAATCGAACCCACTGAAATCGAAATTGGGCGGCGCACCGGAGCTCGGGCGCGGTCCCTGGCCCTGTCCGGCGCCGGGAAAACCGGTTTCCGAGTAAAAGCCGTACTGATCGTACATCTGGCGCTTGCGCGGCTCGCTGAGCACGTCGTAGGCTTCCTGCACCGTCTTGAAACGGTCTTCGGCCGATTTGTCGCCCGGATTGAGATCGGGATGGTATTTGCGGGCGAGTTTCCGATAGGCCTTACGCACTTCCTCGGCGCTGGCCTTCTTATTGAGGCCGAGCGTTTCGTAATAGTCGTGCTTGGGAGGAGACATTGGGGCCTACTGAAAAACTCATTTAAGCCACAGATGAACACGGATAAACACGGATAAAGAAATTAAGGAATTTATCTGTGTTCATCTGTGGCTATATTCTTTCTTGCCTTTACGGTTTACTTCTTGTCGTCGACGTCCACGAATTCGGCGTCGACCACGTTGTCTTTGCCTTTCTCGCCGCCGCCGTCGCCTTTATTGTCCGGCCCGGGCTGGGTGGGGCCGCCGGCGCCAGGCTGGGACGCGGCTTTATACATCGCTTCAGCCAGTTTGTGGCTGGCCGTGGTGAGCCGGTCGACGGCGGAATTCATCAGCGTGGGATCGCCCTCGTGCATGGCCTTCTTGGTTTCTTCGATGGCCGATTCGATTTCCTTCGCCTCCGCCTCGCTCACTTTGGCGCGATGTTCCTTCAGCGTTTTTTCCACGTTGTAGACCATGGCGTCGGCGCGATTGCGGGCTTCGATGGTGTCGCGCATCTTGCGGTCGTCGGCGGCATGGGACTCGGCGTCCTTGGCCATCTTGTCGACTTCGTCCTTGGAAAGGCCGGAGGAAGAAGTGATGGTAATCTTCTGCTCGTTGTTGGTGGCGCGGTCCTTGGCGGACACGTTCAGGATACCGTTGGCGTCGATATCGAAAGTGACTTCGATTTGCGGGATGCCGCGCGGGGCCGGCGGAATATTGCCGAGCTGGAAGACGCCTAGCAGGCGGTTATCGCGGGCCAGTGTGCGCTCGCCCTGGTAGACCTTGATTTCGACCGAGGGCTGGCTGTCCGAAGCCGTCGAAAAGACATCCGTCTTGCGCGTCGGAATGGTGGTGTTGCGTTCGATCAGCTTGGTAAACACGCCGCCCATGGTTTCGATGCCAAGCGAAAGCGGGGTGACATCGAGCAGCAGAACGTCTTTCACTTCGCCGCCCAGCACGCCGCCCTGCACCGCGGCGCCCACCGCGACCACTTCGTCGGGATTGACGCCCTTGTGCGGCTCGCGGTTGAACAGGTCGCGCACCAGTTGCTGAATGCGCGGCATGCGGGTTTGGCCGCCCACCATCACCACTTCATTGATCTGCGCGGGCGTGATCCCGGCGTCGGCCAGCGCCTGTTTGCAGGGAGGGATGGAACGCTGCACGATGTCCTCCACCATCTGCTCGAACCGGGCCCGGGTCAGCTTCATCTGCAAGTGCTTGGGTCCGGAAGCGTCGGCCGTGATGAAGGGCAGATTGATTTCGCTTTCGAGCAGCGTGGAAAGCTCCATCTTGGCCTTTTCGGAGGCTTCCTTGAGGCGCTGCAGGGCCATCTGGTCGCGCGAAAGGTCGATGCCGTTTTCCTTCTTGAACTCGGAAACGATCCAGTCGATGACGCGCTGATCGATGTTATCGCCGCCCAGGTGCGTGTCGCCGTTGGTGGATTTGACCTCGACCACGCCGTCGCCCACTTCCAGAATTGAAATATCGAACGTGCCGCCGCCGAAGTCGTAAACCGCGATGGTTTCGTTCTTTTTCTTATCCAGACCGTAGGCCAGCGCCGCGGCGGTGGGCTCATTGATGATGCGCATCACTTCCAGGGCCGCGATCTTGCCGGCATCCTTGGTGGCCTGCCGCTGCGCGTCGTTGAAGTACGCCGGCACGGTGATGACCGCCTGGGTGACTTTTTCGCCCAGGTAGGATTCGGCCGCTTCCTTGAGCTTGGTCAAAATCATGGCCGATATTTCCGGCGGGGAAAGCTTCTTGCCGAAGGTTTCCACCCGCGCGTCGCCGTGATCGCCCCGCGTCACCTTGTACGGGACCATCTTCATTTCTTCGCTGACTTCGTCGAACCGGCGCCCCATGAACCGCTTGATCGAAAAAACCGTATTTTCCGGGTTGGTAATGGCTTGGCGCTTGGCCACCTGCCCCACCAGCCGTTCGCCGGACTTGGTAAAGGCGACCACCGAAGGCGTGGTGCGCGCGCCCTCCTGATTCGCAATGACCGTAGGCTGGCCGCTTTCCATCACGGCAACCACGGAATTGGTGGTGCCCAGATCGATGCCGATGATTTTACTCATAAACTGATAACTCTCCTCCTTGCAGCAAATTGCATATGATGACGGAGCCCATCGAAAGGGCTATCGCACAACTTGAGTATGGATGATTGAGTGCGTTGTTGTCAAGTTTTCTTGAGCACATTGTCCGAACGGTCGCGAAGCGCCGTCACCAGCCCCGGATGCCCATCCAGCGATGCCGTAACAGAGACCTCTATATCCTTATTTTCTATAGAGATATCTCGAATCAGACGGGGCAGGTCGCGGTCCAGGTGAAGTCCGGGCGTGAGGAAGTAAGGCACCACCACAAACTGGCGGAAACCCTGCCCGGCCAAGGTGCGGACGGCGGTGGGGAGGTCCGGTTGGCCCAATTCGAGAAAAGCGGCTTCTACTCGTGGATACCCGCCCGCCTCGGCCAATTGCCTGGCGGCGTCGCGGACGGCAACATTGGCAGCTTCGATGCGCGACCCGTGCGCAAAAACGATGATGGCGGTGTCCGGGCTGGCCACGCTTCCATGCTACCGTAGCCGCAAAGCGACAATTGGGCCGCTCCACCGCACCAGTAGGGCGGACCCCCTGGTCCGCGCGGGACGCCCTCGTCCCGCCTCTGCGCCGAGAGCCAAATCCGCGCCCAGTCCCCAGCCCACTCAGCCACGCTCACGAGCTGTGGATATAAGCCCGCATGTGATGCAACTCATCGGTCTGGCGCGAGAGTTCGTGGTGCATCAGGTCGCGCATGGAAAGAAAGGCCACAGCCTGGTCGCCGCGCGTCACCGCCAGGTGCCGGATCGCATGGGCCTGCATCCGCTCCATGGCTTCCTCGGCCGTGGCGGTCTCCTCGACCGTCACCAGCGTAGTGGTCATGACCTCCCTTACCGGGGTAGTTTCGGGGTCGCGGCGCTCCAACACCACGCGCAGCATGAGATCCCGCTCGCTGAAAACCCCCCGTAACCGCCCGTCGTCCAGGACCAGGATCGCTCCGCATTGCAGTTCCGCCATTCGCCGGGCCGCCGCGGCCACGGTATCGCTCTCGCGAATGGAGTAAAGTTCACGGTTGCCCACGATGTCACGTACCTGGGACATCTCACCTCCAGAGTATTGGGCGAGCATATCACGGCTGGCCGCCGGAGGGAAGGGCCATCGTCAATGTCATCAATTACCATCGTGCGCCGTAACGCCAAGAAACCAGGTGGACGGCTGCCCCTGTTTCTCATAGCGACCCAACTGAAGGGGAATCGGCGCGGGAAACCAGGTGGGACAGACGATCGTTCTTTGTCGTCTGTCAGGCTCTTGTGGCTTGGCGAAGGCCTGACAGACCACGAAGAACGATGGTCTGTCCCACCGAAAAAAATTGCGCCGCGGCTGTAGCAAAACGGGCACCTGACGGGTCTTTGTAGCGGGCAATGAATTTCGCATTCAGACTGTCCTACCCGCTTGGGCGTTGGGCCCAGCGGCCGCGGAAAATTTTATCGGCATGCGCGATGGGCCGGCATTAATGGGCCCGTCGAGCGCAGCCCCGTCATCCTCGAACCTTCGCGCGAGCCCCGGGTCAGAGCTGCGTCTGTGAAGGCGCGGTTGCCGGTGTCTGCCGATTAGCTCCTGTTCGGTTCCGGCTCTGCCGGGTGAGAGCCACCTCGTGTTTTATGCGCGCCGCATGTTCCTGATGGACCCTCCGCTGACTCTGCTCACCGCCTTGGCGCTGGCGGCGCTGGCGCGGAATTGGCGCCGCCGCAGCGTTTCGCTGGCGTGGCTCTCTGCCGCCCTGTTCGCCCTTTTCGTCTTCCGCTACGCTTAAGCTCTGAAATGCAGAGACTTCCACAGCGTGTGGGGCAGGTTGGTAACCTGCGGACCGATTGGCAATCGGTCTAGCCGGGCACAGCCCGGCCGCTCCTCAGCCAAGTCCAAAACCTGGCCCAAGCCCAATTTTACGAAGCCCCGGGGTTCGGAGGCCTGCCGTGTCCGCGCCACTCGTGAAGCGCCCTCAGGAAGTCGTCGATGGACTCTTCTTCCGGCCAGAAATCGCCGAGTAGTTCGACAGGATCCGCCCGGAACTTGGCGCCCTGTTCGGCGACGAGTTCCTCAATGGAAGGATGACCGTTACGCGCATACTTTTCCGCTACACGCTGGCCTATGTCCGGCTTCTCCACGATGGATTGACCTCACCTTCAGTCTAGTAAGAAAGCGAATGTGCCGCGCGGGAACGGACCCCACGCGTAGGAAACACGCGGGCTGTCCCCACGTTCCCCACCGCAAGAGGTCTACACCGATGCATGGGAGCGCTGCAAGCTGGAGCGGAGTGGAAGACCGCCAAGGGCAGAGCAGATTCAAGTCCTGGTGACGGCGTGGAAAGCGCTGAGGAAAACGAGGTAGGGTTTGGCGACACTGAGGGGAGGCTTGCGGACGCCTGGAGCCACCAACGGACCGCTAAAACGGCACCAGTGGGACAACCGGTCCGCCAAAGGCAACACCAACCTTGTCACCGGTAACGCGGAACGAAGACTCCGAGAAAATAAAAGTGGTTGGGTGGCTGCCATCAAAGCCCGAACTCATGCTTCACCACCTGGTACAGCGTGTGGAGGAGGCAGAGTAAGGCGACAACCTTGATGACGATAATTTCGACTTCTGTAATCCAGCGAGGGTCGAATCGAGGGCTCTTCAAACAAACCTCCCGTCAAGGTGCCGGGCATTTTCGAGGCCCGGAAATCTCGGGGGGAGGCGGAGTGAAACATTATCGTACCACAGCGGCTCGGAGCCGTGCCACCACGTTCTTTGACAAGACGGTCGAATTGATGTGCGGCGCGACCGCCCGCATGTTGTCCTGGGGCTTCATCGGAACGATTGGAAGCATGAGCCGTTCCATTTCCTGTACCGCTTTCTGGGAGGCGGCTCACTGTAGAACAGCCCGCCTCATTTCTGTTTTGATCCCGTTGCACTGGGGAGGGCGAAGGAGTAGGCTGAAGGCGGTGGGAAGTACTCAATGCCAGAGCCAGAGTCCAAGCGGAAGAAGCACACGCCAAAGCAACTCCGGGTGGTCTTTGACACCAGCGCTCTCTTTACAGGATCTGCTAGTAACCTCGTAAAAACCGATTTGGCAGCCCTGATTCATCGAAGCGTATACCCAGACCTGAAGATTCTTTGGTACCTGCCCAACGTTGTGCGGCATGAACGCCAGTATCAGATGCAGACCAAGGCATTGGAGTTGATTCCATCGATTCACAAGATGGAGCGGCTCTTGGGCCATGAGTTGAACATTACTGAAGAACTCGTCAAAGGGCAGGTAGAGAGCGCGGTTCTTCGTAACCTAGAGGAATTGGGGCTGGAGGAACTCAAATTGGATCACGCCAAGGTGGACTTGAACCGACTTATGCTCGACTCCGCCTATCGACGCCTGCCGTTCCAACCTGGAGAAAAGGAGAAAGGGTTTCGCGACGCTTTGGTGCTGGAGACCTTCGCGCAACTGGTGGAGGAATCCCCAAAGTCGATTCAAGTGTGCAGGCTGGTGCTCGTGTCGAGCGATGGGCTGATGAAGCAAACAGCAGATATCAGATTTGCTGATATCCCCAATGTGAGGGTGCTGGCGACGATTGAAGAGTTGACGGGCCTTATAAACACGCTGATTTCGGATGTGGATGAAGCCTTTGTGGCTCTGTTGAGGCCTAAGGCGAGCAATCTGTTTTTCAGTTCCTCCGACGCAAAGGGCGCTTTGTTGTATAAGGCCAATGTCATGGCCAGGATTGAAAAGCAGTACGCAAAAGAACTCAGTGAAAAGCCAGAAGGAGCAGACGCGAGAACTAACACAACTTGGACCGTCAATCATCCCAACTTCATCAAAAAAGAGGGGCAGCGTATGTTCTGGTTGACGAAGATTGAGATCGAGTCTACAGCAACGAGGTCTATTGAGCCGGCTCCAATCTACGCAAGTGGTATTATGCAAGGCGCAACACTACCTACCGATTACACTTATAGTTCAACGCCTCTCAAAGATGCTTCGGAGCGGTGGGAGGGGTGGTTTGAGCCTGCCACTCCGACTAAGTTCGCACGATACTCCTCTCCTTATTCTACCTATCCCTTAAGAACGGAGGTGACCCACAAAGGTATCGACACGTACGAGGTAGTATGGAGCATTGAGGTCACTATGGCTAAGAACCTTCGGAAGCCCAAAGTGGAGGAGGTCCGCCATGCGGGATTGGTGTGGCAGCCTGTCTAAAGCGGGTCATCACCTGGAAAGCTACTTGCTTTGGGTAGGTGTTGGCAGCCAGGTGGCTCGTTACCTTCGTGCAGCGACTTTAGCTCCTTCTGGCCCACCAGGGGGCCGAATCTGATGTTGTAGGTTCCGGTCACGGAATCTGGTAAAGCTTGGTTGAATGCTCACTCCGGAACAATATGAGGCCGTTGGCCGACTTTCGCTTGCATTTAATGAACTCGAATATGCAATCGAGCTGTACACCGCCTTTTTGATCTCCACTCCCGAATGGAGCGTGTCCGAGAAGCTCGCCGGGCAGGGAACATTCAGGCATAAGGCAGAACGCTTCAAGGACATTCTGGAGGCCATTGGCCAAGAACACCCCATCCTGTTCCCGCGAACTGAGGAACTGACGGGACTCGTAAAGCAGGCTCAAGCCCTAGCGAAGGAGCGCAACCGATACGTGCACGCACTCGTCGTCCATGACTTCCAGCACAACACCACGCACCTGCGCGGACGTAGAGGGGATTTCGAATGCAACGAGACGGAGGTCATCTTTCTCGCAAGTTCGGCTGATGCTTTGAGCTTTCAGATCGCCAATGAGGGTGCGGCATTGCATGAGGCGCTTGTCGACCTGCGCGCAATCGCCGATGAGGGCGGATGAGGCGACGGTGGCGAAACAGGAACCGCACTACCAGGTAATTCACAGCCAGCAGGGTGAAAGTGCCAATCAGGCCGCCGCTCCGGGAATTGTCGTTCCCGATGATGGCGCTTTGCACGGTGCTGGAGAGCGAAAGTAGCACCACCAGGCGCAGTGCACGGAATCTGGTAAAACATGCGGAAGAGCTTTTGTTCTTGGGCGACTGTGGAAAAAGTCTGTGCACGGAGGTGTAAACTCATGTGGAACCAGCCACGTTTGAACGATTTCCCGCGTCCACAGACAAAAGCCGCTCAAGATGTTTTGGGGTGTCGAGTCGCGCTTCCGATATGGTACCTATTATTACAACGTTAAGTATTAGGGGCCGCAGGCGTGCTCTGCGGGACACCCGCAGTAGGCGCAGAAACCTGTCCAGGTGAATAACACATACTGGATCTCACGTCGCGTCCGTGGCAGGGTCCACCCGGAAGTTTTTTTTAGTGCGGAGACTTTCCAGGGTTAAGAATGCGTGCGCCATCATGACCATGCTGACGTGGTGATGCCACCCGGCCCAGTTCCGTCCTTCATAGTGATCTAGCCTCGATTTCCACGGGAGGTCTGGCGTGTGCAATGGCACAGGACGGAACGCCGACCTTGAGCCAGTCGCGGGTTCCGCACGACCTGTAGTTAGTGCCATCCGGTTCTGAAACATTTTTT
>Ga0187848_10002922_pt1 | contig 12996 bp, 11 predicted proteins | sample June2016WEW_4_40_FD_132424 | JGI IMG/M metagenome (GOLD analysis project Ga0187848, IMG submission 132424) | Peatland microbial communities from SPRUCE experiment site at the Marcell Experimental Forest, Minnesota, USA - June2016WEW_4_40 | ecosystem: Environmental > Terrestrial > Soil >... | reverse complement strand
GGCGGCAGGGTGCGACTCCAGCAGGGTTGCGATCACCTCGGCGTTCGCCTCCCCGCCGTAGTGCTGCCGGCAGTAGGCGTCAAGGTTTTGCCGCAGCGACTGCCGCGACCGCGGATCGCCCGCCTGGCGGCGGAGGGCCTCGTGCCAGACGGCCGGGTCCCGGCCGCACAGCACGGCGACCTGCCGGTCGGCCAGCTCGCTATACGGCGGGGCGTCGCTCAGCACCGGCACCGCCCCCATCGCCCAGGCGGTGATCAGCACGTTGAGCGTCTTGTACTCGTTGTTCGGGGTCTGGCTGTTGGGGTGGACCAGCAAGTCGATCTCGCACGCCGCCAGCCGCCCCAGGGCAAGGTCATAGGAGAGATCGAAGGGGAAGTAGGTGATCTTCAGCCCCGCCGCGGCCCCCAGCGACCCTTCCGCCATCCCGGCCGCCAGCAACTCCACCGGCCGCTCCCGTGCCAGCCGGGCAATGGCCGGAAAGACCTCCTCCCCAAAGGCCCTCAGCCGGTGCTTGTGGCCGAAGAAAGCGATCCGCGTCGTGCCGGACGGCTTGGGCGGCGCGGGCGGCGCGTCCCGCCATGCGGGCTTTCGGGCAATCGGGGGATAGTAAAACAGCCTGGGGTGCAACTCCTTCTGCCGGAAATACTCGACCAGGGCGCGGCTGGAAAGGAGCACCCCGGCGAAGTGCCGCAACAATTCCCGCACCGCGCAGTCGCTGTAGGGACGCAGCTCGGGAAACTCCGCCGAGAACTGCGAGAGCAACATGAAATTGTCGTCGAGAAAGTAGTAGCAGGGGATCTGCACCTGCCGGGCATAGTCGAGCCACGCCTCGACGTCCGGCACGCTGCCCAGCACGTCGCGCACGAACACGACGGCGTTGGCCCCGACCATCTCTTCCGGCCCATGGATCCCGGGATAGGCGATCCGCACTCGACGGCGGACCAGGTCCGGCAGATGGTCGAAGCACAGCGTCACCGAGGCGCTGGGAGACGGCGTGGCGACCAGCAGGCGGCCGCCGCTTGGGATCGGCCGGGCATTGAGCGCCTGCCCAAGAACAACTTGTGGTGCAGGCGCCTCGCGGGCGCTGGCAGCCGGGATGGCCGCACGACAACGGCGCGCGACCCGCCGCTCCCGCCCGGCATACCAGAACTTCTCGCGGAAACTCGCGGCGATCTCCCGCACCGCAAGCCGCGCCCCGCCCGACAGCCCGCCGGGCACGGCCAGGACGTCGTACTCCTCGATGGCGCCCGGCCGCAGCCGCTCGTTGCGGGGCATCTCCATCCACTCCCAACTCTGCCAGAAATCGACCAGCCGGGTATGGCCGATGCTGTCGTCCGTGGCCGGGCCCGATGCCACTCCCACGTGAACGTCCACCGGCACGATCGGGAAGCACTCGGCCGCCCGCCGCCACAGGTCCCAGTCGCACAGGCGACTCATGGCCACGTGCGGGTCGTAGAACCCGACCGACTCGACCACGCGGCGGTGCAGGAGCACGGCGCTGTTGGGCACGTAGTTGGTCCCGCGGAGCCGCGCCTGCCCCTCCCCCCGCCGGCCCAGCACGGTGCGAAGCCGCCGCCGGGTCGCCGGATCGCGGACCAGCAGCTCGACGTAGCCGTGGACCATCGCGCGGTTGCCCGCCGCCGCCGCGGCCAGCAGGTCGCGCAGGGCATGGCGGCTGAAGGCGTCGTCGTCGAACGCGAACGCCAGGTACTCGGCCCGGGCCTTGAGAAAGGCCTCATACTCGGAGACGGCCGGCAGCCCCACGTTCCGCGGGTGCCTGAGCAGGCTCACCCGGTCGTCCTCCGCCAGTAACTGCCCGATCTGCTCGGCGGTGCCGTCCGTCGAGGCGTCGTCGACGATGATCAATTCCAGTTCCGCCAGCGATCCGTCCAACACGCTGCGGGCCGACCGCAGGAACAGGCCGCTGGCGCCCCGGCAGAAGGTGGGCAGGAGGACCGAGACCCGCGGCCGGTCCACGCCGTACCGCCGCGAAGGGTGCCACTCGGTAGCCGCGATGATGTCCTTCACTTGCATGGCGACAGGACCTCGCTGCCCGCGGCCGCCGAGCGACTCATCCGCAGCGCCGGGCCGGCGCGGCCGACGACCCGGAAGCCGCACGCGGCGTAGACGGCGATGGCCCGGGCGTTCTGAGCGTAAACTTCGAGGTGAACCTCCTCGAGCCCCAGGCGCTCCCGGGCCGCGGCCAGAAGCGCGCCGGCGGCCTCCCGGGCCAAACCCTTGCCAAGGGCCTCCGGCGGGCCGATCATCAGCCGCCCCAGCTCTCCCGTCTTGGCCTTCCAGTCCACGTGGTACAAGGCGATCTGCCCGATCGGCCCGGGCGTCGCTCCGCGCCGTTCGATGATCAGCACGAAGTCGTCGTCCCGCCGGCGGTACCCGGCATACCACGCCCGGTGCTCGCCGGGGGTAATCGCCGCGGGCGAGAAAAACCACCGCCGGACGTGGTCCTGGTTCCGCCAGGCAAGCGTCAGCGGCAGGTCCCGCTCCTCCAGCAAGCGGAGCCGGAGCCGCGGGGTCTCGATCGGCGGGAAGGGAGGCTTCGGCATGCTACGCCGCCTTGCGTCGCTCGCGGGCCTCGTCCGCCGCCGGCGCGGGGCGAACCGCGCGGACCCCGCGGCGCTCGGCCGCCCGGTAGTACCCAACGACCGAATCGATCACTCGCTCCACGTCCGCGTCCGACAGGTCCGGATACATGGGCAGCGAGACGATCCGCCGGAACACGGCCTCCGCCTGCGGCAGGCAGGGCTTGTTCCCGTAGCATGAATACAAGTGGATCGGCGTGTAGTGTACGCCGGTGGCGACCCCGCGCTCTTGCAGGTAGGCGCACAGGTCGTCCCGCGCGGGGACCTTCAGGCAATAGATGTGCCACGACGACTGGAACACGGCGTCGTCGGCCGGAGGCGTCTGCAGGAAGTCGTAGGGCGCGAAAGCCTCGCTGTAGCGGCGGGCGATCTCGCGGCGCCGCGCGTTCATGGCCTCCAGCCGCCGGAGCTGTACCAGGCCCAGGGCCGCGGACAGGTCGTTCATGTGGCACTTCAGCCCGATCTCTTCGACGAAGTACTGCCACCAGTAGGACTTGTCGGCGGCGGTGCGGTCCCAGGTGCCCTTGTCGATGCCCAGCCAGCGGAGCCGCTTGGCGCGGGCGGCCAAATCGGGGCAACCCAGCACCAGCGCGCCGCCGTCCCCCATCGCCAGGTTCTTCACCGCATGGAAGCTGAAGCAGCCGATCTGGCCCAGCGCGCCGACGTGCCGCCCCTTGTAGCGGGCCCCCGCCGCATGGGCACAGTCCTCGACGATCGGGATGCCCCGCGATACCTCCTTCAGGGCATCCAGATCGACCGGCCGCCCGGCGTAATGGACGGGAAGGATCGCCCGGGTGCGGGCCGTGATCTTGCGGCCCACGTCGTCCAAGTCCAGTGCCAGCGTCCGCGGATCGACGTCGGCGAACACCGGCGTGGCCAGGTTGTAGGCCACCACGTGGGCCGTGGACACGAAGGTCATCGTCGGCACGATGACCTCGTGCGAGTGGTTGACCCCCAAGAGCTTCATGGCCAGGTCCAGGGCCGCAGTGCAGGAATTCACGCCCACGGCATGCGCCGCGCCCACGTAGCGGGCGAACTCCTGCTCGAACTGGGCCGTCTTCGGTCCCAGCCCGATCCATCCTGACCGAATCACTTCGGCCACCGCATCGATTTCTTCCTGGCCCATCGAGGGTTTGAAGACTTGAATCATCCCGGCGCCCTCCTTGACGCCCGCCGACCATCACGCGGAAAGAGAGAACCGCCCCCTCTTTCCGGCGGGGGAGTGCTGGCAAGACCTCCCCCGTGGTCTTCGGGCCTGGAGTTTAGCTTATCCTCGCCTGCCGGCCAATAGAGCTTTGGGCGCGGGCACCGGGCGACCACAGGGCGGTGCGGAAGTGAAAAAAGCCCGCCGAGTGCGTCGGCGGGTTCGTCGCGGTTGACAGCGGGGCGGCTGGCGCGTACAAATAAGGGTTTGCCGAGAGGTCCGCTCGACACAGCGAGGCAGTTCGATGGCGCATAAGAAGGGTCAAGGGTCGAGTCGTAACGGCCGCGATTCCAACGGCCAGCGGCGGGGCACCAAGTGCTTCGGCGGCCAACAGGTCCGCTCCGGGTGCATCCTGGTGCGTCAGGTGGGCACCAAGTTCCACCCCGGTAAGGGGGTTGGCCTGGGCAGCGACTACACGATCTTCGCCACCGTGGACGGCTACGTGAAGTTCGATCGCGGGGGCCGCCGCGTCCACGTCGTCGAGTCGCTGACCAACCCGTAAAGGCACGGCACATCCAAACCGTGCAGTTGAGCGCGTTTAGCGGGCGGGCTTGCCCGCCGGGGTTGCTCAACGATTCACTCGGCGGGCAGGGCACCATGCGCAGCATGGTCGCCCGCTAAACTGCTCACCGCCCCGCAGCCCGGCGGGCTTCGTCCGCGGCCTGGTCAATCCGCCGCAGGATCACCAGGAAGGGCGGCACATAGACCGCGTCGGCCGCCAGCACGACCGGGACGAACCACCAGGGAAGTTGGCCCAGGGCGACATACCCCAGCCCGAGCATCGTGCCCAGGGTCTTGCTCCAACATCCCAAGACGAGGACATTCTTGTTCTCGATCGGGTGGCTGGCCGTCCAGTGGTAGCCTGCCCCGAACAGGATGACAAAAAAGCCCATCATCTGGACGGGCAGGCCCAATTGATCTTGGGGGACGCCCAGCAGATCGAAACCCGGGCGGTAGAGGCAGACCATGCACGTCCCCGCCAGCAGGTTGAACGTGCCCGCGAAGCGCAACAGCCGGGTCATCCAGCGCGGTAGAACTCGCATAGGGTTAGTGGCTCGTGGCTGGTGGTTCCATGCAGGGTCAGCGGCCTTGCACCGCGTCGAGCATGGCGATGACGTTTTCCGGCGGGACGTTGGCCAGGACGTTGTGGACCTGCTGGAAGACGAACCCCCCGCCGGGATTGAGGATCGCCACCTGCCCTCGGACATGGCGGCGAACCTCGTCCGGCGTGCCCTGCGAGAGGACGAACCGCGTGTCGCAGCCGCCGCCCCAGAAGGTGATCCGCCGGCCGAACTCGGCCTTCAGCTCGCGGGGGTCCATGCCCGTACACGTGATCTGCACCGGATTGATCGCGTCCAGCCCGGCCTCGATCAGATCATTGAGCAGCGTCCGCACGCCGCCGCAGCAGTGGAGCATCACCCGGACCGGGGCCAGCTCCTTGGCGCGTTGCCACAGCCGGGCGTGCCGCGGCTTGAAGAGCCGGCGGTACATGGCGGGCGAGATCTGCGGCCCCTGCTGCATGCCCAGGTCGTCGCCGAAGACGATCACGTCGATCCACGGCCCGACCGCCGCCAAGTACTGCTGGAGCCGCTCCAGGTGGATTTCGACGAGCCGGTCGAGGAACTCTGCGGCCCGGTCGGGGTCGGCGGCCAGGAGCATGTGGAAGTTGTCGATGCGATACATGAACTGGCCGGTTTCCAGGAGGTTGCCGCCGAACAGGCCCAGGATGGCGCGGTCGGTCCGCTGGCGGAGGGCCCGCGCGCCGGCGGCCAGCCGTTCCTGCCCACCGGGACCGGCCACCAGCGGGCCCGGCGGCGACGCGGCGGCATACCACATGTTCTCGCCCAGCAGCTCCGGCAGCCGCTCCAGATCGTCCCGCTCGAGGAACGGCCAGTAGCACTGTTCGAAGTACAAGGCCCCATCGGGCATTTTGCCCAGCACCCGCCCGCTGGTAGACCGCAGGACCCATTGGCCCGGCTGCCGCTCGGGCAGGGCCCAGGCGGGCATCTGGCAGGGCGAGCCGTCGGGCAGGACCCAGTCGGCCCAGTCCTTCTCTTCCAGGGCGAAGCCGCGGCCCAGCTCGATCGTGTCCACGCCGAACCGCTCCAGCACGTCCTCGTCGATCACGGCCAACTGCTGGATCGGGTCGTAGACGCGGATGGGCCGCTCGGGCAGCCCCAACGCCAGGCGGAGCTTGCGGTAGGCGATGGCCGCAATGCCCGAGGAACGATGGCCTCCGAAGTCGACCGGCACGCGGTCGGGCTCTTGGTGGTTCAAGGCGGCAAGGACGCGCTGGCGTGGGGTCATGGCACGGGGGCTCGGGACTTGGTAGATTCTTGATTCTATCCTTTGTACCGGATTGAACTCGCGGGGCAAGCCCCGCCGCTAAACCAGGCGGCAAGCCGCGCCGCTCGATTAAAATGCTCCGCTGGCGACTGCTTCTTTCCGTGGTGATCGTCGCCGCGCTGGCCGGCCTGTGCTGGTTGGACGCCCAATCGGCCATCCCGGGGCTTTGGCTGCTGCCGGCCCTGGCGGCGTTTACGCTGACCGCTACCGCCGAGACGCTCGGGCTGGCCCGGGCCGGAGGGCTGCGACCGCTGGGCGGAGTTGTCCACCCGGCGAACTTGCTGCTGGTTCTGGGCCCCTGGTTGCCAGTGGCCGTTCACCTCGCCCATGGGCGAAACCTGCCGCTTCCCATATCGGACATGGTGTGCGGAAACCTCATTACTTCCCCCGACTGGCCGCTGGTGGTGCTGGGCGTGGCCGTGTGTCTCCTCATGGTGGGCGAGGTGACCAGGTATAAGGGGCCGGGCGGGATACTGGCGAGCGTCGCCGCCGGCGTGTTGGCGATGGTCTATGTCGGAGTAATGCTTCGCTTCGCCGTCCTGCTGCGGCTGGAGTGCGGCGTGGGCGCGATAGCCTCCTGGATCATCACGGTCAAGATGGGCGACGTGGGGGCCTACACGGTCGGACGCCTGATCGGCCGCCACAAACTCTGCCCCCGCCTCAGCCCCGGCAAGACGATCGAAGGGGCCGTGGGCGCGGTGGTGTTCACCTGTGCGGGGGCGTGGGCCAGCCTCGCCTGGCTGGCGCCCGCTGTCATGGCCCGCCACCCGTGGGCATGGCTCCCCTACGGCCTCGTGCTGGGCATCGCCGGCATGTTGGGCGACCTGGCCGAGTCGATGCTCAAACGGGACGTCGGCCTGAAGGACTCCAGCCGCTGGATGCCGGGCTTCGGCGGCGTCCTCGATATCCTCGACTCCCTGCTCCTCTCCGCCCCCGTCGCCTGGCTCTGCTGGTCGCTGGGTATGCTGGCATAGATACAGTGCGAAGCCGCAAGCGGCTTTCCCCAATCCCCAATCCCTAATCCCCAATCCCTGCTCTCGAACCGGCGCGGCAGCGGCGGGCGACCCCCAGGCCCGCCAGCACCACGCCTGACAGGGCCATGACGGCCAGCACCCACAGCCAGCCCGAGTAGCGATCCATCTTTCTCTGGTACTCCTGGTATCCCTTGTCCCTGGAGCCGTCGTCAAGCCCCGAGGCTACCAGCCAGTAGAATATCCCAACGGTCTGCCCGGGCGAGGCGTTTTCGATGTCCGCCGGCGTGGGGTGTTGGGGCGGAGCCGCGGGGCGGTTCCAACAGACGATTGCTGCCGCTGCCGCCGCGCTCAGCACGAGCATCGCACCGACGAAGATCAACCGCTGCGAGCCTCCCCACCCCGATCGGGGAGGCTGCGGGACCTCAGTCTCCTCGCTCCGCTCCAGGGCGGCCATCTCGCGCCACGTCGGCACTAGGCTGGTCTTCCCGCACACGCAGTGTACCTGCTGGCCCGCCTGGCGAGGCTCAACGGGAACACTCCGACCGCAAGAGCAGGGCAGCAGGTAGGTCGTCATCCAAGATTTTGGTGTTGGGTCTTCGGTCTCAGGTCTTGGCGCGAAGACCCAAGACCGGTTTCGGTTGCCGGCTCCGCCGCGATAGGGCTATCCACCTTCAGTCTACTGCCTTGGCGTGGCAGGGGAAAAGGTGCCTGTCGCCATTTCCCTGGTTGTCTGTGACACGGGGGGGGTAACACGCCGCATCTTATCTATTTGCTGCACTTTCTCGGGCGGCATCCTCGGTCTCCAGGCCCGGGGCCGCCAAATGCGACCGGTGGCCCGAAATCGCTGGACTCTGAAAAAAAGGCAATTAGAATAGACTCCCCTTTGTTCGCCGGGATGGCAGGACAGGGGTGGACGAGTGCGCACACTCGCCGCAGATGGAATCCTTTGCCAAATGCGGGGCGGGCGGCGTGCCGCGGGAAATCGGTGGTAGAATTTCGTGGCTTTCGCGGCCCGCGTGTGGCATAATGATAGATTGGGGAGACAGTACGCGCGCTGAGTACTGATTTGAGGAGGACTGCGTTGTACGACACACTGCTCGACGAGCTGGATGACGATGCAACCTCGCGCCCCGAGGAGGTGATCGAGGACCTGGCCGAGGACGCCGTGGCCGGCTATGACGAGGCGGAGGATGAGATCATCCGCGACGTCCCGGAGCTGCCCGGCGACCTGGAGGAGTTGGAGCTGGACGTCAGCGTGGACGGCCTGCTGGAGGGCGTCGAGGACGAGGACGTGTCCTGGTCGGACGACCCGGTGCGGATGTACCTCACGCAGATGGGCGAGATTCCGCTGCTGACGCGGCGCGAGGAGGTTGCGCTGGCGCGGCAGATCGAGATGACCCGCGCCCACTTCCGCCGCCGGGTCCTGTCGTGCGACTACGTGATGCAGACGGCCGTGAAGGTGTTGCGCCGCGTGAATGACGGCGACCTGCCCTTCGATCGCACGGTGCAGGTGTCGGTCACCGACCAGTTGGAGAAGGGGCAGATCCTCGGGCGGCTGCCGACCAATCTGCGGACGCTGGAGACGTTGCTGAAGCGGAACCACCACGACTTCCAGGTGGCCACCAGCCGCTCGCGGCCGCCCGCGCCGCGGCGGAGCGCGTGGCGGCGGCTGGGCCGGCGGCGGCGGCGGGCGGTCCGCCTCATCGAGGAGCTCGGCCTGCGGACCCAGCGGATCGAGCCGATGATCAAGACCCTCGAGGAGTTCAGCCGGCGGGTGGACGAGCTCAAGGCCCGCATCGCCGAGCACCGCCGCCTGAAGGGCCGCCCCCGGCAGCGCGAGCCGTGGCTGGCCGAGTACCGCAGCATCCTCCGCGCCACCCAGGAATCGCCCGCCAGCCTCCGCAACCGCGTCGCCTTCCTGCGGCAGACATACGCCCGCTACCAGGAGGCCAAGCGCGGCCTGTCGGAAGGCAACTTGCGGCTGGTGGTGTCGATCGCCAAGAAATACCGCAACCGCGGCCTGAGCTTCCTGGACCTGATCCAGGAAGGCAACGCCGGCCTGATGCGGGCGGTGGACAAGTTCGAGTATCGCCGCGGCTTCAAGTTCTGCACCTACGCCACCTGGTGGATCCGCCAGGCCATTACCCGCGCCGTGGCCGACCAGAGCCGCACCATCCGCATCCCCGTCCACATGGTCGAGACCATGTCGCGGGTGCGGAGCGTCTCGCGGCGGCTCCAGCAGCAGGGGGGCCGCGAGCCGACCATCGAGGAGATCGCCCACGCCTCCGAAACGTGCGTCGACGAGGCCCGCCGCGTCCTGGCCATGAGCCGCTATCCGATAAGCCTCGACCGCCCGGTGGGCAACAGCGAAGACAGCCACTTCGGCGACCTCCTGCCCGACACCTCCACCAAAAGCCCCGCCATCGGCGCCACCCACGGCATGCTCCGCCACCGCATCGCCAAGGTGCTGAAGACCCTCAGCTACCGCGAGCGGGAGATCATCAAGCTCCGCTACGGCCTGGGCGACGGCTACAGCTACACGCTCGAGGAAGTGGGGCACATCTTCAAGGTCACCCGCGAGCGGATCCGCCAGATCGAGGCCAAGGCCGTCCGCAAGCTCCAGCAGCCCAGCCGCAGCCAGGAGCTGGTCGGATTCCTGGATTGACCCGCCGGGGCCTGTTCATCACCGGGACCGACACCGGCGTCGGCAAGACCTACGTGGCGGCCGCGATCGCCCGCTGGCTGGCGGCTGCCGGCCGCCGGGTGGGGGTCTACAAGCCGGTTGCCAGCGGCTGCCGCCGTGGCCGCGGAGGGCTCGTTTCCGAGGATGCCCTGGCCCTGTGGGAAGCGGCCGGCCGGCCGGGCACCCTCGATCGCGTCTGCCCGCAACGGTTCGCGGCCCCGCTGGCTCCCCATCTTGCCGCCCGGGCGGAAGGAAAACGCCTCAGCTCCAAGCGGCTCCGCGGCGGCCTCGATTACTGGCTGGACACCAGCGAAATCGTGCTGGTGGAAGGGGCCGGCGGCCTGCTCTCGCCGTTGGGCCGCCACGAGTACGTGGCCGACCTGGCCGCCGACATGGGCTTTCCCCTGGTGGTTGTCTCGCGCAACATCTTGGGCACGATCAACGCCACGCTCCAGACGCTTGTCGCCGCGACAGTCTTCTGCGAAGGCCTGCGGGTCGCGGGGGTTGTGTTGAATCACCCTTCCCCCCCCGCCGCCCCCGACCCGAGCTTGGCCACGAACGGCCGGGAGCTGGCCGCGCGGTCCATCGCGCCCCTCCTGGCCGAGCTGGCCCACGGGGCGGATCACTTCGACCCGGCGGTGGACTGGTGGAGGCTCGCCCGCCGTCCGGGGGCCGCTTGACGCAACCCTTCGGCGTGATAGGTTGAAATGCTGCCGTGAACACCATCGCCAAGACAGCCAAGGAGCGGATCTCCCGCGTCCCGCACCTGACCCTGCAGCGGATCTGGTGCGAGTACGAGGCGGGAACGCTCTTTCTCCGTGGCCAAGTGCCCAGCTTCTACTACAAGCAACTGGCCCAGGAGGCGGTCAACGGCCTGGAGCAGGTCCACGCGGTGGCCAACGAGATCGAAGTCGTGTGGTAGACGGATCGGCGAAACTCGTAGGTCATGCTTCAGCATGACGGATGGTCGCGCCAGAAGAGGTGTTATGCTGAAGCATAACCTACTTACCGCCAGCCCACCGCTTTCTCTATCTCGCTCTTCAGCCGCTCGGCCATCTTGGCGTGCGTCTTGAGATTGGGGTGCCAGTGCCCGCCGATGCCGTCGCCGTTGATGTCCTGGGTGGCGAAGGGCAGGTAGGCGATCCGCTTGTCTCCCGCCTCGCGGAGATCGGCGACCACGGTCTTGGCCCACTTGTCCCAGTTCGCCGCGGTCCCCATCGGGCCGGAGGCCACGAAGACATATGCCGCGGGGGCCGTTTGGCGAATCGTGCCGATGAATGCCTTGTAGGCGTCGATCCAGCCCTTCTCTTGCGGCGGGTTCTTGTTGTTGCCGAAGTCGTTGGTGCCCAGGTCGATCACCACGACGCCGGGCACCCAGCCGCTGAGGTCGGCCTTGGGGTTGGCGTCCATGGCCAGGGTGCGGTCGTAGACCTCGACCATGGTGTTGTCGGGGTAGAGCTTCCGCCCGGACCAGGCCACGATCTGGACTTCCGCCCCCAGCTTGCGGGCGGCGATGGCCCCGTAGGTCATGTACCCGTTCTGCTTGTCGGGCGGATTGCCCTCGTCGCGGGTCGCCTCGTTGCCGTAGCCGCAGGAGATCGAGTCGCCGATAATCAGGATTCGTCGCTGGCTCCGCGGTGGCAAGGGCAGCAGCTTGGAGTCCTTTTCCAATTGGAAGCCGAGGAAGGTGAGCGGGGCGATCCACGGCCCCTCGTTGCGGCGGATGATCTCGACGGTGTGCTCGCCCTGGCTCAGTCCCCGGGCTACCTCGTAGGTGTCCCGGCCCGGCTTGGGGGCGAGCACGGCGGTGGGCTGGCCGTCGACGGTGATCTGGTAGTAGCCGCCCCCCTTGAGCTTGGCGCCCAGGGCCGTGCCCGAGAACTTCGCCGTCACCAGGCTGTAGGTCCACGAGGCCCGTGGGGCGGCCGGATTGGCCATGTCCCACCGCCCGATGTAGCGGATGTTCTTGTCCCGCGCCGCCACTTCGTTGGGCAGTGCCAGCGGCGGAAGGGCGACCTGCTTTTCCGCTTGCCCCTCGAACGCGATCTCGTCGACGAACAGGCTGAAATCCTCCTCGTCCTGCGACCAGGTGCCCAGCATGATCTCCCAGACCTTGGTCCGGTCGAGCTCGTTCTTGCTGTCCAACTCCTTGATGGGGATGGAGAGTTGGTGCCACTTGCCGTCGGGCAGGTTGGGGCAATACGTCAGCAGGTTGCCCGCTTGGCTTGACTTCTTGCCGGGCGAGACCAGCGTGGCCGTCAACATGCCGGGCTTCTTCGTTGCGCTGAGCTTTGCCCAGAACGTCAGGTTCTTGTAGGCCGTAATGTCGGTGCCCGCGTCCTCCGGCCACCAGCCGAACCAGTTCCAGCCGCAGCCCATCCACTCCTTGCCCGCGGCGTGGAATTCGACCGTCTTGCGGCCCGGCGTGCGGACTTCCTTGTCCTGGGCCGCGACCGTGACCTTGCCCGAGCCCGCCGCGACCCAGCCCTTGGCGTTTTCGCCCTGCTTGTCGCCGTCGAAGACGATTTCCTTCTGGACGGCCTCTTCTGCGATCAACCTGGCCCCGACCAGGAGCACCGACACAGCCAGAACCGGCAACAGTGACTTTCGCATCAACTGTTCCTTTCTCCCAATAAACCCCTGTTTGCAACACCCTCGTTCCCGCGCCGACCACGCTTCGCGCGGTGGCCGGTGGGAACGCACTTTCCGGACGCTCCGCGTCCCCGGTTACGCTTTCAGCTTTACGGCCCCTCGCGGCGGTTGCCGCAGGAGGTAAACCCAGAGGGCCGCGGCCAGGGCCAACAGGCCCAAACTGATGTTCTGCGAAATGTGCATCCCTGTGCCCAAAATATTGGCCTCGTCCGAGCGGAGCCGCTCGATCAGGAACCGCGTGATCGGGTACACCGTGATGCCCAACGCGGTCACCTCGCCGTCGCAGCGCGCAAGCGGCGAGTAGGCCAAGAGCAAGAGGCACAGCAAGAGGCCGTCCAGGATGCTGTAGATTTGCGTCGGGTGGACGGGCAGGCTTCGGGGAAGCGGTTCGGGAAGGAGCAGCTCGACGGGCTGCGGGCGGCCGGCCACGTCCAGCCGCAGCCACGGCTGCGAGCGGTGCTCCGCCAAGAGGGCCCGCAGAGAGCCGATGGTCGGCACGCTGCGGCCGTTCAGCCGCTCGATCCGCCCTCCGGGCTC
>Ga0187848_10002921_pt1 | contig 12999 bp, 6 predicted proteins | sample June2016WEW_4_40_FD_132424 | JGI IMG/M metagenome (GOLD analysis project Ga0187848, IMG submission 132424) | Peatland microbial communities from SPRUCE experiment site at the Marcell Experimental Forest, Minnesota, USA - June2016WEW_4_40 | ecosystem: Environmental > Terrestrial > Soil > Wetlands... | reverse complement strand
TACGACAAGACGCTGCGCGTCGAGTACCTGCGCTACGACCTGGGCAAGCCGCGCTACGAACCCGACGAGTGCCGCCAGTTGCGGCTCACCTACGGGCGGCCGTTCAAGGTCTGGCTGCGGCTGACCAAGGAGCAGCCGATCGAAGAGGAAGTGTACCTGGGCGACATCCCGATCATGCTCGGCGGCGGCGAATTCATCATCAACGGGGCGGAGCGGGTGGTCGTCAACCAACTCCACCGCAGCCCGGGCGTCGACTTCGTCTCCGACGTCGAGGCGGGAGGCGAGCGCCGCCTGCACAGTTGCCGCATCATCCCCGAGCGGGGAAGCTGGATCGAGGTCAACGTCACCCGCAAGGAGAGCCTCGTCGTCCGCATCGACCAGAGCGGCAAGTTCTCGATCATGATGCTGTTGCGGGCGATGGACGCGCGGTACAGCGACGACGCCTCGCTCTTGCGGGCCTTCTACGAGACCGAAACGATCAAGGTCGTCGACGGCCGCAGCGCGGTGAAGCTCGAGGGCAAGCTGGCGGTGGGCGACGTCGTTTACGCGACGGAGGGCCCCCGCGCCGGCGAGGTGCTGGTGGAGTGCGGGCAGAAGATCACCAAGAATGCGGCGGAGCAGATTTGCACCTCGGGCCTGGCGGAGGTCGAGGTCATGGCCGACCCGAAGAACCCCCTCCTGCTGAACTCGCTGGCCGAGGACGCCACGGGGAGCCACGAGGAGGCCCTGCTGCGGATCTACCAGCGCCTGCGGCCCGGCAACCCTCCGAACCTCGACAAGGCCAAGGCCCTGTTCGTGGAGAAGTTCTACGACACCAACCGCTACCGGCTGGGGCGGGTCGGGCGGTTCCGCATCAACCGCAAGCTCAGCCTGGCCATCGACGAGAACGAGATGACGCTGCGGCCCGAGGACCTCATCGCCGCCATCAGCTACCTGGTCCGCCTGCGGAGCAACGACCCCTCGGCCGAGATCGACGACATCGACCACCTGGGGAACCGGCGGCTGCGGACCATCGACGAGCTGGCCAGCGACGAGCTCCGCAAGGGTTTCTTGAAGCTCCGCCGCACCGTCCAGGAGCGGATGAGCCTGAAGGACATCGAGGACATGACGCCGCGGAGCCTGGTGAATCCGAAGAGCATCTCGGCGGCCATCGAGTACTTCTTCGGCCGCGGCGAGCTGTCGCAAGTGGTGGACCAGACCAACCCGCTCTCGATGCTCACGCACGAGCGGCGGCTGTCGGCCCTGGGTCCGGGCGGGTTGAACCGCAAGCGGGCCGGCTTCGAGGTCCGCGACGTGCACATCTCCCACTACGGCCGCATCTGCCCCATCGAAACCCCCGAAGGCACGAACATCGGCCTGATTTCCAGCCTGGGAATTTACGCCGCCGTGGACGAGTACGGCTTCCTCGTCACGCCGTACCAGAAGGTCAAGGGCGGCAAGCTGACCGACGAGATCGAGTGGCTCCGCGCGGACCAGGAGCACGAGGCCCGCCTGGCCCCGGCCGACGCCGCCGTGGAGCACGGGCGGCTGGTGGGGGACACGATCATCGCCCGCTACCACGGCGACTTCCAGATGGTCCCCACGGATCAGGTGCAGTACATCGACGTGGCGCCCGCCCAGATGGTGGGCGTCTCGGCGGGCCTGATCCCCTTCCTGGAGCACGACGACGCCAACCGGGCCCTGATGGGCTCGAACATGCAGCGGCAGGCCGTGCCGCTGCTGGTGACCGAGCCCCCGCTGGTGGCCACCGGCCTGGAGCCCGAGGCCGCCCTGAACTCCAGCATGCTCGTCCGCGCCCGCAACAAGGGCACGGTGAGCTACGCCGACGCCCGCCGCATCGACATCGGCAACGACGCGTACGTGATGCGGAAGTTCGTGGGGCTGAACGAGCGGACCTGCCAGAACCAGAAGCCGATCGTCCGCGCCGGCGACAAGGTGGAGAAGGGGCAGGTCATCGCCGACGGCGCCGCCACCTATAAGGGGGAGCTGGCCCTGGGCCGCGACGCCCTGGTGGCCTTCATGGCCTGGGACGGCTTCAACTTCGAGGACGCGATCATCATCAGCGAGGAGCTGGTGAAGAACGACACCTACACCTCGCTGCACATCGAGGAATTCGACATCGAGATCCGCGAGACGAAGCTCGGCCGCGAGGAGTTCACCCGCGACATCCCCAACGTCAGCGAGAAAATGCTGCGGAACCTGGACGAGAACGGGATCGTCCGCGTGGGGACGTACGTGCGGCCGGGCGACGTGCTGGTGGGCAAGGTCTCGCCCAAGTCCAAGACCGAGCTCACGCCGGAGGAGAAGCTGCTGCACGCGATCTTCGGCCGGGCCGGCGAGGACGTCAAGAACGACTCCCTCGAGGTGCCCTCCGGCGTCGAGGGGATCGTCATCGACACGCAGAAGTTCTCCCGGCGGATGAGCCTCTCGGAGGAGGAGCGGAAGGCCTTCGAGGCCGCCCTGAAGGAGGCGGAGTCCGAGGGCAACGCCCGCATCGCCGCCACCTTCGGCTCGCTGGTGGCCAAGATCGAGGAGGTGCTGAAGAAGAAGCTCACCGACGAGGACGGCAAGGAGCTGGTCGAGGGGCGGGACTACCGCTCGGTGGCCGAGCTGGCGGCGCAGTTCAACCTCGACGCCCTGGACGTCCGCAGCCCGGCCCGCCGCGCGGAGATCGATAAACTCCACAAGCAGGAGTGGCCGCTGGTGGAGGCGGCCATCGACGCCCGCGACCGCAAGCTCAACTCGATGAAGCGCGGCGACGAGCTCCGCAGCGGGGTGCTGCAAATGGTCAAGGTGTACATCGCCGCCAAGCGGGTCATCTCGGTGGGCGACAAGATGGCCGGCCGCCACGGCAACAAGGGCGTGATCGCCAAGATCCTGCCCGCCGAGGACATGCCCTTCCTGGCCGACGGCACCCCGGTGCAAATCATGCTCAACCCGCTGGGCGTGCCGAGCCGCATGAACGTGGGCCAGATCCTCGAGACGCACCTGGGCTGGGCCGGGGCGACCCTGGGCTTCCAGGCCGTCACCCCGGTGTTCGACGGCGCCGACGAGCCGGCCATCCACCGCGTGCTCGAGGAGGCCGGACTGCCCGCCAACGGCAAGACCCAGCTCTACGACGGCCGCACCGGCGAGCCGTTCGAGCAGCTCTCGACGGTCGGCTACATCTACATGCTCAAGCTGCACCACCTGGTGGACGACAAGGTCCACGCCCGCTCGACCGGCCCCTACTCGCTGATCACCCAGCAGCCGCTGGGCGGCAAGGCCCGCTTCGGCGGCCAGCGCTTCGGCGAAATGGAAGTCTGGGCCCTGGAGGCCTACGGCGCCGCCTACATCCTCCAGGAACTGTTGACCGTCAAGAGCGACGACGTGGAAGGCCGCACCAAAATTTACGAATCCATGGTCAAGGGCGAAAACACGCTGGAGGCCGGCACCCCGGCCAGCTTCGACGTCTTGACCAACGAGATCCGCGGCCTCGGGCTGAACATGCAGCTCGAGAAGAGCCGGGTGTAAGAGCGGGAACCGGGAGGTCCCGGCTGGAGCTTTGGCCGCTGCGCGAAAGGAAAGGAGTACTGCAATGCCGAAATTGGTGACTCTAAACGCGGACTATCTGCTGGCGATGATTCTCGCGGAGCGGCAGAGTTTTCCATTTGTAGCCCTCGGAAAGCTGCAACAGGAGATCGAGTCGCTCTGCCCCATCGCCGTCGTGGATGTTTCGTCGCCTTCAATCCGAAGGGCGGTCGGTTATTACCCGGAGATTTTTGAGTGGCGCGGTTCGGATATTGCCCGGCGCCGGGGTGCGGAGCGGTACCTGGAGTCCAGGTATCTCAAGGATGAATTCACCAGCTCCGTCCCCGAAGACGTCACCCAGTTGGTAAGGCAGGCAATTAACAGGTCACTGGCAGCCATTTGATCGAATGTTCATGGGTGTGATTAAGACCAAAGAGTTTCGGGACGTCGTACACGGCTACATTTCCGTGCCGGCGGAGTGGTGCACCCTCTTTATCGACACACCCATCTTCCAGCGGCTGAAGTACGTCGAGCAAACCTCGATGCGGCCGTTGTACCCCTGCGCCCGGCACGATCGCTTTGCGCATTCACTCGGCGTTTACCATCTCGCTGTGAGCGCATTCCCGCGGCTGGCCCGCAACACAGCCCCGGACGCGCTCGGCGGCATCAACCTGGCAGACTATCGCCCAGCGTTCCTGGCGGCAGCGCTGATGCACGACTGCGCCCACGCTCCCTTCTCCCACACGTTCGAGGAGCACTACAACCGCCATTGCAGGGCAGAGCGTCTGCTCTTGTCCCTGGTGGACGAGCCGTTCAGGAATGACTTCGCGCATTGGCAGGCGCAGGGGAAGGCCCCTGCGGAGCACGAAATGTTCAGCGCTGCCATCTTCCTGAAGCATTACAGCGCGAAGTTCCAGTCTCTACCTGGGGCAGGCGACCCGGTGCTAGTGGCGCGAATGATCACCGGTTGTACCCATAGCCTGGCGGACGATCCTCGCCAGCAGTTAGAGGACTGCCTGATCCACCTGATCAACGGGCCGGCCATCGACTTGGACAAGCTCGACTATATTGTTCGCGACACCGCGTCGTCCGGCGTGAACAACGTCTCCATCGACGTCCAGCGGCTCTTGTCGGCGATTGAGATCGTCCGGGGGCCGCGCCGACTCATGGCAGCATTTCGAAAATCGGCGCTGAGCGTGCTGGAGAACGTTCTCGACGGCCGCAACTTTCTGTTCCGGTGGATCTACTCGCATCATACTGTCCAGTACTACGACCAAGTGCTCAGGAACGCAGTTGCCCGGCTTGACGAGATCCTCTCCCCACCCGACAAGCCGGGCGCGTTCCTCGACGCCGTGTTCTCGGAGGAGGTGTTCACTGCGCCCGTACCCTTCGGCCCGTTTCGCGTCTATCTCCCGTGCGATTACGACATTCTTGGGGCACTTAAGTTCTACGTTGCGGACATCCCCGAAGTTAGGGAGCTGTTGGGACGACGTCCGGCGTTGATCCCACTGTGGAAGACCCAGGCGGAGTTTGAACACATCTTTCGAGATGCGAGCGAGAACCGGCGGACCTCGGTGCGCGCTAGAGTCGAGGAAATCCTCCGCCCGGCGCTCGGTGAAGGCGCTCGTTGCATGGTGATCTCGGTCAAGCCCAAAGTCATCGAGATCGAGAACCGCGAGGTTTTCGTAAAGCTCTTTGACGAGCCAGTCGCGTTCGAGGACTTGGCAAAGGGTTGGCGACAGCCCACAGCCGAGAAACAGAACGTTTCCTTCTTTTACGTCTTCATTCCGCGTGAACGTGCGGACAGATTGCGGGAGTGCGTGCAGTTGCTCAGGGCCGCGCCGGTCTGAGGACGAGCAAACAAAGCCCAAGTTCCTAAATCCGCCCCCCGGATAAGGAGTGTGACCAGTGAGCATCGGCGAAACCACCTACGACCGGATCAACGATTACACGGCGGTCAAGATCAGCCTGGCCCGCCCCCACGACATCCGCAGCTGGTCCTTCGGCGAAGTCAAGAAGCCGGAGACGATCAACTACCGCACCTACCGCCCCGAGAAGGACGGCCTGTTCTGCGAGCGGATCTTCGGGCCGGAGAAGGACTGGGAGTGCTCCTGCGGCAAGTACCGCGGCATGAAGTACAAGGGGATGATCTGCGACCGCTGCGGGGTGAAGATCACCCACAGCCGCGTGCGGCGGAAGCGGATGGGCCACATCGAGCTGGCCGCCCCCGTGGTGCACATCTGGTTCTTCAAGGCCATGCCCAGCCGGCTGGGGGCCTTGCTGGCCATGAAAACCACGAGCCTGGAGAAGGTCATCTATTTCCAGGACTACGTGGTCACGCGGATCGGCGACACGCCGTTGAAGCCCCAGCAGCTCCTGACCGAGGAGGAGTACCGCGAGGCCCGCCGGCTGTACGGCGAGGGCGCCTTCGACGCCGAGATGGGCGCCGAGGCGGTCCGCAAGCTCCTCACCGAGCTGGACCTGGTGAAGCTCTCCCAGGATCTGCGGGTCGAGCTGTCGGAGACGGGTTCGAAGCAGCGGAAGAAGGACCTGATCAACCGCCTGAAGATCGTCGAGGCCATCCGCGACAGCGACAACCGCCCGGAATGGATGGTCCTGGACGTGATCCCGGTCATCCCCCCCGACCTCCGCCCGCTGGTGCTGTTGGACTCGGGCAACTTCGCCACCAGCGACCTGAACGACCTTTACCGGCGGATCATCAACCGCAACAACCGGCTGAAGAAGCTGGTGGACCTGAACGCCCCCGAGGTGATCATCCGCAACGAGAAGCGGATGCTGCAGCAGTCGGTGGACGCCCTGTTCGACAACAACCGCTGCAAGCGGCCGGTGCTGGGCTCCAGCAACCGCCCCCTCAAATCGCTCACCGACATGATCAAGGGCAAGCAGGGCCGCTTCCGCGAGAACCTGCTGGGCAAGCGCGTCGACTACTCGGCCCGCAGCGTGATCGTGGTCGGCCCCGCCTTGCGGCTGCACCAGTGCGGGCTGCCCAAGAAAATCGCCTTGGAGCTGTACCAGCCGTTCATCATCCGCCGCCTGAAGGAGCTGGGCCACGCCGACACGATCAAGAGCGCCAAGAAGATGCTCGAGCGGAAGGACGAGGAAGTCTGGGACATCCTCGAGGAGGTGATCCAGGACCACCCCGTGCTCCTGAACCGCGCCCCGACGCTGCACCGCATGGGCATCCAGGCCTTCGAGCCGGTGCTGGTCGAGGGCAACGCGATCAAGCTCCACCCGCTGGTGTGCAAGGGCTTCAACGCCGACTTCGACGGCGACCAGATGGCGGTGCACCTGCCGCTGTCGATCGAGGCCCAGGTCGAGGCGCACACGCTGTTGATGTCCACCAACAACATCTTCAGCCCGGCCAACGGCGCGCCGATCATCAGCCCCTCGCAGGACGTGGTCATGGGCTGCTACTACATGACCGCCCCGCTGGCGCACGCCAAGGGCGAGGGCCTGCGATTCACCTCGTTCGACGAGATCTACCTGGCCTACTCGCTGGGCAAGGTGGCCACGCACGCCGCGATCGAGGTCCGCCTGCCCGAGGGCCGGCAGGTCAAGGGCGAGGCGCCCCTGGCCCCCGGCGCGTCGGTCCACACCACCGTCGGCCGCGTGCTGTTCAACGCCATGCTGCCCTCCGGCCTGCCCTTCTACAACATGCCGCTCCGCTCGGCCGACTTGGCCACCGTCATCTCCGACTGCTACGAGATCCTGGGCCGGCGGAAGACGATCGACCTGCTGGACACGATGAACCGCATCGGCTTCCGCCAGTGTACCCTGAGCGGCCTGAGCTTCGCCACCGACGACCTGATCACCCCCCCGAACAAGTCGAAGATCATCGCCAACGCCGAGAAGGCGGTGTTGCGGATCCACAAGCTCTACCAGCGGGGCATCATCACCGAGGGGGAACGCTACAACCAGGTCCTCGACGCCTGGACCCACGCCCGCGAGCAGATCACCACGGAAATGATGCAAGAGCTGGAGAACGACCACCGCTTCCCCAACTACATCAACCCCATCTACCTCATGGCGCACTCCGGGGCCCGCGGCGGCGTCGAGCAGATCCGCCAGTTGGCCGGGATGCGCGGGTTGATGGCCAAGCCGTCGGGCAAGATCATCGAGACGCCGATCAAGGCCAACTTCCGCGAGGGCCTGAGCGTGTTGGAGTATTTCAGCTCGACCCACGGGGCCCGCAAAGGACTGGCCGACACGGCCCTGAAGACCGCCGATTCCGGCTACCTTACCCGCAAGCTGGCCGACGTCGCGCAGAACGTGGTGGTCACCATCCACGACTGCGGCACCACCCAAGGCATCACCAAGGGCGTCATCTACCGCGGCGAAAAGGTCGAGGTCAGCCTGGCCGACTCGATCCGCGGCCGCGTCAGCCGGGCCAACATCGTCAACCCCATTACCGACGAGGTGGTCGTCCGCGAGAACGACCTCATCACCACCGACATCGCCCACGCGGTCGAGGAGATGGGACTGGAGAAGATCCAGGTCCGCAGCCCCATGACCTGCGACGCCCCGCTGGGGGTCTGCGCCCTGTGCTACGGCATGGACCTCTCCACCGGCAACCTGGTCGAGCAGGGCATGGCGGTGGGGATCATCGGCGCCCAGTCGATCGGCGAGCCGGGCACGCAGTTGACCATGCGGACGTTCCACATCGGCGGCACCGCCGCCCGGCACGTCGAGGAGAGCGAGATCCGCGCCAAGCGGGAAGGCCTGGTCAAGTTCACCCGCATGAAGGTCGTCCGCAACGACGCCGGCCAGCAAGTCGTCCTCACCCGCAACGGCGAGATCCTCGTCCTGGACCCCAAGGACCGCGAGCTGGAAAAATACGAGGTCCCCGCGGGCGCCATCCTCTCGGTCAGCGAGAACCAACAGGTCCAGCCGGGCATGGTCCTCTGCCAGTGGGACCCGCACGCCATCCCGATCCTCGCCGAGGTCAGCGGCAAGATCCGCTTCGAGGAGGTCATCGAGGGGGAGACGATGCGGCTGGAGAAGGACCCCAGCGGCCACGTCCGCATGATGGTCTCGGAGCACAAGGGCGACCTGCACCCGCAGATCGTGCTGGAGGACGGGACCGGCAAGATCCTCGACTTCTACTACCTGCCCGAGAAGGCGCACATCGAAGTCGCCGAGGGGAACACGGTTTCGGCCGGCACGCTGCTGGCCAAGACGCCCCGCGAGGTGGCCGGCACGCAGGACATCACCGGGGGCCTGCCGCGCGTCACCGAGATCTTCGAGGCCCGCAAGCCCAAGGACCCCGCCGTCATCGCCGAGATCGACGGCACGGTCGAGTTGCTGGGCGAGAAGCGCCGCGGCAAGCGGACGATCATCGTCCGCAGCGAGAGCGGCATCGAGCGCGAGCACCTCGTCTCCCACGGCAAGCATCTCCGCGTCCATGCGGGGAGCTTCGTCCGCGCCGGCGAGGCCCTCGTGGACGGCCCCCTGGTGCCCCACGACATCCTCCGCATCTCCGGCGAAGAGGAAGTGCAGCGGTACCTCGTCCGCGAAATCCAGAACGTCTACCGCAGCCAGCGCGTCGAGATCAACGACAAGCACATCGAGATCATCGTCGCCCAGATGCTCCGCAAGGTCCGCGTGGAAACCACCGGCGACACCACCCTCCTGCCGGGCGCCGTCATGGACAAGTTCGAGTTCCGCACGGTCAACCAGGAGCTCAACCAATGCCTGAAGATCACCGCCAAGGGCGACAGCGACTTCGCCGAGGGGGCCATCGTGCCGGTGGCGACCCTCGAACAGACCAACGCCCAGATCGAGGCCCTCGGCGGCGAGCCGGCCAAGGGCACCCGCCCCAAGCCCGCCACCGCCAGCACCCAATTGCTGGGCATCACCAAGGCCGCCGTCCAGAGCTCGAGCTTCATCTCCGCCGCCAGCTTCCAGGAGACCACCAAAGTCCTCACCGAGGCGGCCCTGGCCGGCAAGATCGACCGGCTGGTCGGGCTGAAGGAAAACGTGATCCTCGGCCACCTCATTCCCGCCGGGACCGGCTTCCGTACGTACCAGGATTCGGAGGTCCGCATCCGGCCGGCGGCCCTCGAAGGACTGGTCCCCGAGAAGGAAGACGTCCTGGCCCGCCACTTCCCGCTGCTGGAAGGCGCCGCCAAGGAAGCCCCGGCGGCGAAAGCGGCCGATGGCCAAGCCGCCCCCGCCCCCGAGCCCGGTCCCAGCCCGCTGGATGCCCTCTTCCAGGCGGTCGATGAGACCGGCCCGGACGGCGGCGAGGAGGAATAAGAAATCATCTCAAACGGGCAGATCCCGTAGTCCCCTCTCCCTCCGGGAGAGGGTGAGGGCGCCTGGTTGTGGCCGGTCTCCGACCGAGCCACGCTGCCGACCGAAGGTCTCCCGGACGCCGTTTGGACCCCCGGTGGGGCGTTTCGGCGGGGACGGAGAGCGTTCCGACGTTGGGCGCCCGCCCTACATGCGGCTCGCCGAGCCGGTCGGCCCCCTTGACATCCGGCAGGAAATCGGCAAAATAAGGGGTTCTCGCTTTTGTGGCGCTGTTTTTCGAGGAATGTTGGGGTACCGATGCCGACCATCAACCAGTTAGTCCGGAAAAGACGCAGGGTGCAGCGCCGCGGGAGCAAGGCCCCGGTGCTGGAGCGTTGTCCTCAAAAGAGGGGGGTGTGTCTCCAGGTTAAGACCATGACCCCCAAGAAGCCAAACTCCGCCCTGCGAAAGATCACCCGCGTGCGGCTCTCCAACGGCAAGGAAGTGACCGTTTACATCCCCGGCGAGGGGCACAGCCTCCAGGAACACTCGATCGTCCTGGTCCGCGGCGGGCGGATCCGCGATCTGCCCGGCGTCCGCTACCAGGTGGTCCGCGGCGCCTTGGACACCCTGGGGGTCGAGGGCCGCAAACAATCCCGCAGCCGCTATGGAGCCAAGAAGTCGTAAAATGAGGGATTGGGGATTAGGGATTAGGGATTAGAAAGGTCCCGACCCAAGCCCCACCCCTCTTCACTAATCCCCAATCCCCAATCCCCAGTTCCCCATGGGCCGAATCACCGCCAGCAAGAAAACGCTCGTCCCGGATGCCAAGTACGGCTCGATCCTGGCCAGCAAGTTCATGAACTGCATGATGTGGAACGGCAAGAAGAGCGTCGCCGGGCAGGTTTTTTACGGTGCCTTGGACATCATCCACGAGAAGATCAAGGATGTCGAGCCGCTGGTGGTCTTCACCACGGCCGTGGAAAACGTCAAGCCGAACATCGAGGTCCGCTCGAAGCGGGTCGGCGGGGCGTCGTACCAGGTGCCGATGCAGGTGAGCAAGAACCGGCAGCAGTCGCTGGCCATCCGCTGGATCCTCATGGCCTGCCGGGAGAAGAAGGGCCGGCCGATGCACGAGAAGCTGGCCGCCGAGCTGATGGCCGCCTACAATCGCGAGGGCGCCGCCGTGACCCGCCGCGAGAACGTGCACCGCATGGCCGACGCCAACAAAGCCTTCGCCCACTTCGCCTGGTAGGGCGGGGCCCAGAGCGTGGGCAGTGGGCAGCCCGGGGACCCGCGGAGCGGGTCGGAAGGCCGTAGGGCAGGACTCCTGCCGGCGCCTTTCCCTACACCTCGAATCCGAGGAGACGCATGAGCACGAGCCCGTTTCCCTTGGGGACCACACCGGGCCGCAATCGGTAATCGAAGCTGATGCGCCCGTCCACCAGTTGGTCCTCGAAATGGACATTGGCCGTGCGCGGCTCCCGCCGGTCGGCGATCTCGGCCAGCGCCAGATCGTGGGTCGTGATCAGTCCGATCGCGCCCGGTTCCAAGAGGTTCTTGATCACGGCTTCTGCCCCCACCCGGCGGTCGTGGGAATTGGTTCCGTGCAGGATCTCGTCGAGCAGGAAGAGGACGGGCGTTGGACCGGCGGCCACGTCGCTGATCGCGCGAAGACGCCGGATCTCGGCGTAGAAGGCGGACACGCCCTCCTGTAACGAATCCATCTTCCGCATCGCCGACGCTATGGTCAAACACGATAGCTGCATTCGGGCGGCGCAGACGGGTGCCCCGGCCAGGGCGAGTGCGGCATTGATGCCGACGGTCCGCAGGAGCGTGCTCTTTCCCGACATGTTCGAGCCGCTCACCAGGAGCAACTGCGCCGGCGTCCCGAGGGAAATGTCATTGGTCACGCGCCGTGACGCCGGGATCAGTGGGTGCCCCAACCCCTCGGCCAACAGGCGCGGGCCGGTTTTCACGATGTCCGGAAAAGGTTGTTCAGGGTGCTCGTAGGCGTATCCCGAAAAGCAGCAGAGGGCCTCGAACTCCCCTACGGTTTCCAGCCAGGCCGCGACCGCTTTCGCGTTGCCGCGCCGCCAGCGCGCGATCCCGTAAGCGATGTGGACGTGAAACATCAGCGCCAGCGCAAACGGGGCGACGAACTGGTTGCGGCGAGCCGTCTCCCAATATTCCACAAGCCGGGCGAGCCGCGCGATCTGCCGCGAGGGAAGCCGCCCGTCGGCGTGCAGCCGCCCCGTCAGCTCGCCGAGCAGCGGGCTGGAGAACCGCCGGGCTTCCATGATCCGCAGTATTTGCATCAGGAGTTGCAGCTCGGCCAGCACCGTGTCGCAGTGTTTCGTCAGATCGCGCACCTGTCGCCACACGCTGGCCAACAACATGCTCTCCAGGATCGCGACCAGAAGGAACCATCCCAGCCGTGTGCCGAAGGCCACCCAGCCGACAAAGGCGGTAACAGCCGCGAGTGCGAAGATGACGGCCAGCACCGGCCGAACCCAGTCCACGAGCAGCGGAGGCCCTGCAAGCCAGGCGAGCAGCGAGCGGGGATCGAGTTCCGTCTCGATCGGCGAGTCGAGTACGGCTATTTCCTCGCGGAGATCGATGTTCCCCCCCAGTTCCCGGATCGCCGTCTGGCGGGCGCGAATGGTCTCGAGGCCGGCGGATTGAAGCAGCCACGCGGCGAGCGCGTCCTGCCCCATCCGTGTGCGTGCGGTGCAAAGCAGTTGAAACAGCGAGCCATGGCCAAACAGATCGAGATCCTTCGCGTAGAGATGCTCCGGACGGCTGTACCGCTCACCGCCCGGGCCGATTCCCATCCAACGGTCATCCAGCCGAGCCAGCGCCGTGACGTAGTACCGTGTCGCCCGCTGGGACCGCGTCAATGCCTGCGCGATGCGGCGGTGCCGGACGATGGCCGCTACGAAGGCGGCCAGCCCGAAAAGGAGCCACGGCACGAGCAAATGCCCGGCTCTCAGCGTGGCGTAGACGACGGTCAGAACCGCCAGAAATGCCACAACCCGACCGTACCCGGCCAGGTTTTCCCGCCGCTCCTGCCGCCGCATTTCCGCCTGCCGTGCCGTCTGCCGACGCTCGTATTCCGATCTCGGACCGGCCTGGGCGGTGCGGTCGCTCTTGTCGGTAGTGGCCATGACGGACTTCCCGGGTATTTTGAGCGGGGATCGTCAAGGCTGCGGCAAGAAAAAGCGGCTGCCGTGGCAG